>ERZ1673696.885-NODE-885-length-28681-cov-12.955460_pt1 | contig 28681 bp, 24 predicted proteins | sample MGYA00580226_ERZ1673696 | MGnify/ENA primary metagenome ERZ1673696 (study PRJEB41218, sample SAMN15661743) | gut metagenome | host: Homo sapiens | place: Canada: London | collected 2015-08-20/2019-03-30 | study: EMG produced TPA metagenomics assembly of... | reverse complement strand
ATTATTTGACAGTTTGGCAAAAGAAAAACGAGTGTTTGTTCTTTATATAAAGGTGAAATGCTCGTTTTTAGGTGTTTTAAAATGTTGCATGGGATTATAATATTTCTTTTAATTTAGCAATTAGTCCTAAATCTGCAGGTAGCCAATCTACTAAGTCTAATGTGTCTTTAGTAAGCCATTTTGCGGATTCGTGTTCTAATAGTGTTAAATTTCCTTCAAGGATCGTACAAATGAAACATTCCATGGATAGGTGGAAGTTTGGATAGTCATATTCGACTGTATCAAAGTATTCTTCGACTTGAATGGTTGTATCTAATTCTTCTTTGATTTCACGAACAATGGCTTGTCTACTTGTTTCATCCGGTTCAACTTTTCCTCCAGGAAATTCCCATCCGTCTTTGAATTCGCCATAGCCTCTTTGGGTGGCGAATATTTTATTTCCATCTTTAATAATGGCGGCTACTACGTGTATTGTTTTCAAAAAATCACTCCTCTACAATATATCGATAAATATCTTCTCTTACGGGTGTATCCAAATGCCATAAGATTTCGACGGCTGTTTTTTGTGTGTTTGGCATCACAAACTGTTTGGTCTTATCTATCTCTGCTTGCATATGGCCTAGATAATAGAATTCTTTGCTTGTTTTATCATCTTTGTTCTTTCGCACAAACAAATGAACTTCAATCCCTCTTTCTTTGGCGTACAAGAAGTTTTGTACGTCATCACTGCTTGTGGTTCTTCCGGATTTGGATATCGCAATCAATTGACTTTCATTGATAAAATGATCTTCATATTTGATGGTATCTTGAATATCATTTGCCTTGTCATAATTGATAAAGACAGGGAATGTTTTGGTTGTTTGATCATAATTGTATCCGCCAATATTTAATGGAACTTCATTGTGTTGCCAATTTAATAAGCGACAGGCATCTTCGTATGTATATTTTTGATAAAGAACAAAGTTTGTATCTTTATATGTATTCTTATAATGTTTATTATATTGATCCAATGCATATTCAATGATTTCTTTTACCATGGATTTAAATTCGTTGTTTTCTAAACATGTCTTAAATGGTTTTGAAATCTTCTTGTCTTCAATAAAAATACAATCTTTAAACGTATTCTTTCCAGATCCAGTTGGAAATTCATTGGTGAAGATGTTTAATACATTTGTTTGGGATAGATCATTTGTATATTCTTGATCGTTGATTAAATCTTTTAGTGTTTCAAGCTCTATCTTTCTTTTTCCATTGGCAAGTTTTGTACAAATAAATTTAATAAAGTTTTCTTCAAGTTCATTTAATCTTACTTTATAATCCTTTTCATATTTCTTTAAAAAGGCGTAATAAGATCCTAGTGATTTGTTGTCGAAAATTCTTTGTACGTCAATTTCTCCATAGGTTTCAAAATCCATAAGAGTAGGGATTCTTCCAAGTTTATTCTTTAGATTTTTATAGCTATCCTTAATGAGCTTGATATCCGCAAAATTGGCGGTGTCAATCGACGCAAAAATTTGTTTCTTACTGATTTCATCAAAGTGAATCGTACTCGATCCTGGAATAATTCTTTCACCTTCAAGTACATAGCGTCTTATGTTGTCTTTGTTGTAAGAACGATCTCCAGATAGGGCGATTGGAATCATGAAGTTGTTTTTGTAGTTTCCAATGAAGTCTAGAATGACAACATATTCTTTGTCTTTTGATTTTCTTAGGCCTCGACCTAGTTGTTGGACAAAGACAATGGGCGATTGTGTAGGTCTTAATAGGACAACTTGATTGATTTCAGGTATGTCGACACCTTCATTAAAAATATCTACAGTTAAAATGTATTGTAGATAGTCACTTCTTGTATCGGATACTAAGCGATCGATCGCATCTTCTCTTTTTTCTTGAGAATCCTCTCCACTTAAAGCTATAGTTCGATATCCTCGTAGATTTAATCTTTCACTAAGGGCAGCCGCTTCTTTCTTGGAACTGCAAAACATGAGTCCTTTGACTCTTTCTCCACTATATCCATAGTAATTGGTTTGTTCGATAATGTAGTCCACTCTTTGGTTGGATGTTAAATAATTGAAATCGGTAAAATCTGTTTCGTTTCCGTTGGTTAAAAAGTCAGTAATGCCAAAACAGTGGAATGGACATAATAAGTTTTCTTCTAGAGCTTGTTGAAGACGAATTTCATAGGCAATATTATGGTCGAAGGCTGCATATACATCAAAGTCATCGGTTCTTTCTGGGCTTGCGCTCATTCCTAGCCAAAACTTTGGTTTAAAGTAGTCCATGATTTCTTGATAGCTTTTAGCTCCAATGCGATGTGCCTCATCAATGATGATGGTATCGAATGTATCAGGGGCAAAACTTGAATACACTTCTTTTTTAGACATCGTTTGCATGGTTGCGAACAAGTAGTCTACATCTGTATCCTTGCTGTTTCCAGATAAAAGCCCAAATGTCTTTGTATTTTTAAATACATTTTTGTAGCTTTGAAGAGCTTGTTTGGCAATCTGCTCTCTATGCACTAAAAATAGGGCTTTCTTGGGATTCTGATCTTGTAAGGCAAAGGCTGAGGCATACGTCTTTCCTGTTCCTGTGGCTGAAATCAACAAACTCTTTGATTCATTCTCATTGCGAAGCTTTCTAAGATTGGAAATAAAGGCTTGCTGCATAGAATTTGGAATCAACTGTTTAGAGGGTAATTTAATGTCTTCTTTTTGTTTCACCTTTTTGTATTCTTCATAATGCACTCTATATGCACCAATAAATGCATTGTAGGAATATGTATTTGGATGATTCCATAATTCTTCAAATTCATCTAACATTTCTGATACAAACTCACCGGATTTTGTGGACACAATTTTTGTATTCCATTCTCGATTTGTAGTAAGTGCTGTATTTGTCATATTACTAGAACCCACAAGGATCTTGTAGATTTCATCGGATTGAAAGATATATCCCTTGGTATGAAAACCATTCTTTGAGTCGGGTACTAGATACATTTTAAGTTCAATATTCGAAAATGTAGCGAGTTTATCTAAGGCTTTAGGATCACTAAATGCCAAATAGTCCGTTGTAAGAATTTTACCTTTGATGCCTTTATCTTCTAAAGTACGAAGCGTTTGAAGTAAGGGGGTAATTCCTCCCATCGTAATGAAGGCTACACTGATTAAAAAGGAGTCGCAGTGTAATAATTCATCTTCAATGGTGCTTAGTACTTTTCTTCCATTCTTATAGTCGTTTGAAATAAATTGAGGTCGATATAATACGTTGGAAGATATATTTTTGTCTAAAAATGCGGTAGATAGGCCGCTCTGTATATTTTGATAGTTCATACCTAACATTATACCAGCATTAAAATGAAATCATAGATCGAAAAGGCTATAATAACAGTATAAGACCAGAGGTATAGGGAATGGAAAATATAATAATTTCAAAAGAGTTTCTAGATTGGTATGACTATTACAATGATTGTAAAGATAAGTATTCAAGTTTAGTAAATGATGTAGAGAATAAACTAATTTGTGGTGAATATAAAGATATTGAACTTTCTTTTTCAAATATGAATACGAATAATTTGAATCGTGATATAGATAGTCTTGAAAAGATTCGTATATTAATGATGCAGGGAAGTACAAGTCAGATTAATGTAGAAATTGAATTTGTGAAAGAAAAAATGTTAGAGTCTTGTCAGAATGTGAACTTTGGCATATTGTGCAATCCTTTGGCGAGTACTCTATATCGTATGATTTTAGATTCGAGTAAAACAAAGAAGCATATTGAGGATGTTTCTAAACAATGTAAAGAAAATGATTTCTACATTTCTGTATTTATTCCTATTTACTTAAGACATTTTTATGCGTCTATTTGTGAAGAGTGTATTAAGGGATATAGTTCGTATGATTTTATGAAGTTAGTAAATTCTTTAATTGAAGAAGATAAATTTAGTGAAGCTTGTAGTCTTTGTCCAATCTATGAAGGGATTTATATTCATGCTAATAAAAAGGGTTTACTTACAAAAGAGTTAATACAGGTAATGCATCTGTATGGTGTGGATGTACCTGTTACTAAAAAAGAAACGAAACTGCCTAATATACCTACAAAAGCAGAGAGAAAGATGTCTAAGAAGTTAGATATAGAAACACGTAAGAAAATCGTTGGTGATGGAGTTAAGAAAATCTTGGATATGAGTGATGATGAACTGATTCGAAAATATGATGGTAAGTCAGAGGATGAAATTAAGACAATGTTAAAGAATGATCCTTGTTTTGATTCATCCTTAATGGATGAATCGATGTTTGAGTTTCTTAGCTTATTAACTTGTTTTAGTATTGAATTTGAGGATGCTTTTATTGATTGGTTAGCCGGTTTTATCCTTAGAAGATTATATGATATACATTTAAGGTTTTCGGTGAATATCCCACCAAAAGTTCAAACAACAAAGAAACAAAGTGATTATTCAAATCAGGAAAGAGTTTTGCCTGAAGCTGATCCTAGTGAAAATTATCAGGAAAAAAAGGTCATTCAACCAAATAATGAATCTAAGGGTAGGGGTGGAATTATTTTCTTGATTATTCTTGGACTATTATTTGGATATGGATATATTTCTTTGAAAAAGGAAGAGGCAGAATGGGAAGCGCAAATGGAACAGTATCGTCTTGAGAATAGGCGTCGTACGGAATTGAGTGAGTTTAAGGCAAGGGAAGAGAAACGTAAAAAGAAAGAGGGGCAACGTTCAAACTCATCATCATCTTCTTCGTCCTCATCTTATGATGAAGGAAGTGATGATGCATATTTTGGTGATTATGATGAGAATCGTTACGATAACGATGAAAATTATCGTGATGGTGTAGATGATATGTTGGATGAACTGGGAGAATAAAGAAATATACAGTGAAAGATTATTGAATATTTGTATACTCATGAGTAGTATACTTACGAGTATACAAATGTAAAGGATGTGATTTGATGTTAGGAAGAAAAGAAGAATTAAATTATTTGAATGAATTATATAATAGTGATTGTTTTGAATATTTAGTAATGTATGGTCGAAGAAGAGTTGGTAAAACAACGATTCTGCAGAAATTTTCCGAACATTCGAACGCAATCTTTTTTCCTGCTCGAGAAAAGAATGATGCGCTAAACTTAGAGGACTTTTCTAAAGTGATTCAATATCATTTTGATAAGAATTTTATAGCTTCATTTAAAAGTTGGGAGGATGCATTCAATTACATTGGGGAGAAGGCTACTGAAAAAATTGCCGTGATAATTGATGAATTTCCTTATATTATTGATGAGAATCCTTCTGTAAAGTCAATATTGCAGCATGTGATTGATCATAATTGGAAAAAGAAAAATATCTTTTTAATTTTGTGTGGTTCTTCTGTAAGTGTTATGGAAAGTGATGTTATGGGTAGAAAAAGTCCGCTTCATGATCGACAAACATCGACTTTAGAAATAAAGCCATTTGATTATTTAGAGAGTAGCGCTTTTTTTCCTGAATATAGTAATGAAGATAAATTGTTGGCGTATGGAATATTGGGTGGGATTCCAAGATATTTAGAGGCTTTTGATCCCAAACTATCTGTTGAGAAAAATATAGCGAATAAGATTATTCGTAATGGAGCTTATCTTCATGAAGAACCAGATAACCTATTGAAGGCGGAATTGAGAGAAATCAATGTGTATAGTAGTATATTAGCTGCCATTGCGAATGGAAGAAACAAAGTGGTTGATATTGCGGATTATATTCATGAGGAGCGTACAAAGGTATCTAAATATTTGATTACGCTACAAACACTTCGTTTGATTGAAAAGAGGATTCCTTGTGGTGATAAAGAGACGAGCAAGAAGTCGATTTATGTGATTAAAGACAATTTTTTTGAGTTTTGGTTTCGCTATGAATTCACAAACAATTCTTACTATGCCATTTTAGGAGCTAATGATGCATCTAAAGAAATTATGGAAGATATAAGCAATCTAATGGGGGATGTATTTGAGGATATTTGTAAAGAATATTTGATTCGTTTGGCTAAAAGTAGAAAGCTTCCTTTCATACCTTATCATTTGGGGAAATGGTGGGGGATAAATCCAACTTTAAAAGCACAGGACGATGTAGATTTACTGGCGTTGGATCGTACTGGTAAAAAAGGTGTTTTTGTGGAGTGCAAATTTACTTCCCAGCCAATGCCATATGATGAGTATGAAGATTTAGTAATGGCTACTCAAGCATTTCCAAATCTAGAAGAGAAATATTTGTGGTTTATTAGTAAGTCTGGCTATTCGGATTCAGTCGTAAGACAAGCAAAAGAAGATGGAGCTGTATTACTAACGATTGATGATTTATTTGAATTGGCGTTCTAAAATAGTGTAGGGTTATGTGAAAATACCGGCTTTAAATTATTGTAGGGTTTCCGTATCAGGTTAAGAGAACTTAAATTTATGAATTTACTAAAAATGGGTCATTTCACCAACAAAGTGGTGAATATGACCCGTTTTTGTTAATTGAATTGAATTAATTCATCTCCAACTTCAATGTCGTCTTGTTTATGAATATCTTTGAATGGATGTGAGTCTTGGTTTAGTACAACCAAAGGTGTGTATAATTCTAAGTTATTTTCTTTCATGACATTTAAATCAATCTTCATGATTGGCTCTCCCTTTTTTATTTCATCATTTGCTTTGACCAATGGTGTAAACCCTTTTCCGTTTAGATTGACGGTTTCTAAGCCAATATGAATTAATAATTCAGTTCCGTCTACAAGATTTAATCCAACCGCATGATATGTTGTTGCTACCATCGCAACTTTCGCATCACAAGGTGCATAAATGGTATCTCCAGCTATTAAAATTGCAACTCCATCGCCCATCATTTTTTCTGAGAAAATAGGATCCGGAACAGCAGTAATGGGAATAAATTTTCCTTTGGCATAGGATACTAGAATTTTTTTGTCACTTTTCTTCTTTTTTAAAAAATTAAACATGATTTCAACCTCCTTTAGCGCTAACTTTGAGGTGATAACGTAATCATTATCGAAAAAATATGATTTAAATGCAATAAAACTATAAAAAATAGAACTAACTTCAAAAATCAAGTTGCCATATTGCTTGTGCCATGTTTGAATTTGCAGTAAAATTTTGTCAATTGAGGTGTTTGATATGACAGAAATTGAGAATTTAATTATGGATACAATGTTGAGAAATATCACACAAAATAAAAATGTAAGTTTAAAAGAATTGGCTAAGCAATGTCATGTTGCGGATAGCACGATTGTAAAATTAAGTAAAAAGTTAGGATATAGCGGATACATTGAAATGTATTATCATTATTTAAATAACAACAATATAAAAACTTCAAAAGATGTATTTAATGAGAATTTGGTTGTAGGTGATTTAAATGAGGTTGTTCAAGATTTTGCTTCAATTATTCTTGAACATGCGAAAGATAAGAACGTTATCTCAGATGGGGCGAAATATCCTCTTCTAGGTTTATATTTACCTCGTAAATTAAGACTTTTTGATATATTTGCGGCTTATAGTTATGATTATGAATTGTTAGATGTTATGCATTTTAAACCAGGAATGTATATTTTAATACAAAAACGAATATCGAATGATATGGCATTAAGCGAAATGTTAAAAATAGCTATAAAGAAAGGATATCATATCATTTTGATAACATGTGGCATGGATGATTTTGCATACTCTGATTTTGTGGATATGACTATTCAAATTCAAGAGGATGCTTCCTGTCCTATAGATTTATGGGAACCTAAAGTGATGGTTTTTTTAGAAAAAGTATTTGCGGAATATAGTAGAATAGTGTATTTAGGAGATAATATGAATGAACGAAATTAGTTTAACAAGTAAAGAAAATAATGTGTATTCTTACTTACAAAAATGTATTCTGGAAAAACATAAAGATTCGGTATCGACCATTGCGAAAAGGTGTGGTGTAGCAAGCAGTACAGTAGTGAAAGTCTGTAAGAAGTGTGGCTTTTCTGGATGGAATGACATGTTTTATACGTTTGAGAAAATGCATAATTCAAATATCAGTGTGGCTTTCAATGAGTTTAATCATTTGAATATATCTGACATCCAAGATCGTTTAGATATTTTATCGACTGTATTTAAACAATACAAGAATGACTTCATTATTATTGAAGCTATTGGGTTTAGTGAATTTATTGCGGAATGGTTAAGTACAGAATTAACAATTCGAGGATATCGTGTGTTTTTAAAAAATACATTGCCGAACTATGTTGAAAACAATCGTTTGCAAATTGCAGGATTGTGTATCTTTGTTACTGAAGGTGGACTTGTGTACTATGGCATGAGCAATCAATACAAAGAAAAAGGGATAACGATTGTTTCTGTTACATCAAGTGATTCTTCTCCACTAGCCATGAATAGTCATATTTCTATTGAAATCAAGAATAATAAAAGTGCGATAGATCAATATGAACCAAACTATTTTACGGCGCGTGTCATAATATTTTTTAAACTTTTACTGTCAATTTTAGATAAAAATAGGTAGTGAATGAATTTCCAAAAAAGGTATATTGAATTGAAATTCAGGAAATAAATTTACTAAAAAAATGAACGAATTTATAAATTACGAAACAAATTCATGAATGCTTTGCAGCTATTGTAAGGCATTTTTTTTCGTTTTAGAATGTAGACACATAAAGAATTAGCGCTAATAAAAGAGGAAATGTTTAGGAGGTTGAGTATGAAAGATAAACTATCCGGAGCTATGAAAAAATTCTCTGGAGCTATTGTTCAGCCAATTATGTTTATGGCTGTAACAGGTATTATACTATCTGCTGGTGTAATTTTACGTATGGACAATATGCCAGCATTATTAAAGGGTATGGGGGATTTCTTATACAACTTGATGATGAATGGTGGTATTAATCAATTATCAGTTATTTTCTGTGTGGGTATTACAGTTGCCTTGGCTAAGAGAAAGAAAACAGATGCGGCTGTAGTATCATTGTCTATGTTTTTATTCTTTATTTACGCAAATAACGCATGGCTTACAAGCCATAATATGCTTGCTAAGGCAGGCGCATTTGGATTAAGTGGGACAGGTCAAGCTATGGTACTAGGTGTTCAGGTTGTAGATATGGGTGTACTTCTTGGAATCTTATTGGGGTGTATTTGTGGATATGTATTTAATAAATATTGCGATATAACTTTTCCAGATGCAGTAAGCGTATATGGTGGTACTCGTTTTGTTTATTTAGTCTTAACGTTTGTGACAATTGCATTGGCTATCGCCATGTGTTATGTATGGCCTGTAGTCAATAATGCTATTAATGCTTGTGGTCAATTTATTGAATCTAGTGGAAATTTAGGATTATTTATTTATGGATTCTTAAATCGTATATTGATTCCAACAGGAATGCATCATTTGATTTATATGCCATTCTTGTTTACTCCAGTTGGTGGATCAGTGAAAATGGGCGATACAATCGTAAGTGGAGCACAAATGATTTACATGGCTCAATTAGGCAATATTCAACATATTTCAGCTTTGGATCCTTCAGTTAAATATTTAATGTTTGGTTTCTCAAAAGTATTCGGTTGTATTGGTATTGTTCTTGCGTTTATCAAAACCGCAAAACCAAAAAATAAAGCAAAAATCAAAGGTATGTTACTACCATTGTTGTTTGTAGCTGTTTTAGCTGGTATTACAGAGCCATTAGAATTTAGTTTTATGTTTATTTCTCCATTATTATGGGTTGTTCACTCAGTTTTGGATGGTTTATTCCAAGTTATTGTCTTTGTGTTAGGATGTAGAGCTCCGTTTAGTGGTGGATTGATTGCATTCTTGCCAATATTGTTAACTGTTCCAATGCAATTAAGTAAATGGTATATCTTGTTTGGAGTAGGTTTAGTTGGTATTGCAGTATGGTACTTCTCATTTGTATTCTTGATTAATAAATTTGATATGAAAACACCAGGACGTGAGGATACAGGAGAAACAGATACACAACAATCAACAGATTCAAAAAGCAATGCTTTAGGCGATGTAAATGATATTATTGAAGGATTAGGTGGTGCAGAAAATATTAATCAAGTGACAAATTGCTTTACAAGATTACGTGTTGATGTTAAGGATTTATCAAAACTAGATGAGGCAAAAATTAATAAATTTAAGAATAATGGAATTGTTAAAAAAGGTAATAACGTACAGATCATTATAGGAATGAAAGTTCAAAGTGTACGTGAAGATGTATGTCAAATACTACATATGGATTAAAGAAAGGTTAGGTATTTAAAATGGAAAACAAAAAATTTAACATCTGTATTGTTGGTGGAGGAAGTCGTTATACTCCTGGTATTTTGAGAATGTTAGTTGGGGAAAAAGATCGTTTCCCAATTGGAAAAATCACACTTTATGATAATGAAGCTGAAAGACAGGCAAAGGTTGGAGCTTATGGACGTATCTTAATGAGTGAATATTATCCTGAATGTGAAGTTGTAGATACAACAGATCCTGAAACAGCATTTACAGGAATTGATTTTGCGTTTATGCAAATTCGTGCGGGTCGCTTAAAAATGCGTGAAATGGATGAAAAAATTGCATTGAAACATGGACGTATTGGACAGGAAACATGTGGAGCTGGTGGATTTGCGTATGGTATGCGTAGTGTTCCTGCTGTATGTGATATTATTAAAGATATCCGTAAATATGCACCAGAAGCATGGATCTTAAACTATTCAAATCCGGCTGCTATTGTTGCAGAAGCTACAAAACGTGTGTTCCCAGATGATTATCGAATCATCAATATTTGTGATATGCCAATTGGAATCATGGGATTCTACGCTGCTGCTTTAGGTAAAAAGAGTTCTGAATTAACACCACGCTATTTTGGTTTAAACCACTATGGATGGTTTACTCATGTATATGATAAGAAAACTGGAGAAGATTATTTACCAAAATTACATGAAATTTTTAAAACACCTATGGCGGCTAAAGGAAATCAACATCCATTGGATAATAGCTGGATGGAAACATTTAAGTTCATGTCAACAATGATTCAAGATTATGAAGATTTCTTACCAAATACATATCTTCAATACTATTTGTATCCAGATCACATGGTATCTATTGAAAATCCAGATTATACTCGTGCAAATGAAGTTATGGATGGTAATGAAAAGATTACATTTGAAATGTTAGATAAAGTGGCTGCTGCAGGAAAATTGAAAGGTACTGAATATGAACCAAAAGGTGGAATGGCTGATGGACATGCTGGTTACATTGTAGACTTGGCATACGCAATTAGTCACAATACAGATGAAGTTTTCTTATGTATGACAGAAAATCATGGAATTATTTCAAACTTAACAGAAGGTATGATGGTAGAAGTTCCTTGTCATGTAGGTATTAACGGGGTTGAACCATTAAATGTTGGAGAGATTCCTACATTCCAAAAAGGATTATTGGAAAATCAATTTGCATATGAAAAATTAACAGTTGATGCATGTTTGGAAGGAAGCTATAAGAAAGCTTGGAATGCATTAACGTTGAATCGTTGTGTAAATGACACACAGGTTGCGAAAGCAATTTTGGATGACTATATTGAGGCAAACAAAGAGTATTGGCCAGAATTAAAATAAGGAAATAGATGAGGTGGCAACATGGTCGAAAAGTTTAAAAATTTAGATGTAAAATTTCAATTAAAAATATGCTTGTTATTTGTGCTAAGTTATTTTTCTCCAATTGTTGGAGTGTTGGTATTTATCTATAATTTTTTTAAGCATAAAGAAAAAGTATATCAGTATACACCTTTGATTGGTGGTGCATGTGCACTTATCCTCTATGTTGCTGGATATATATTTCACTAAATAAGATGAAAAGCCTGGATCTTAAATGGATTCAGGCTTTTCATTCTTCATAGAAATATATTCATAGCTAGGTGTGAAGTGCTGACTATCCTGCAGCTTGTAGTATTCCATAAAAATGCGTGACATGATGTTTGGAATTTGTGTTTCTGCAGGATGAGATAGAATAATCAAATATTGCATGGCACTATAACGTGTACAAACATCGACTTTTCGAATGTTGTTGTGGATAGCTTCACCCATATGTGTTAAGGCTTCTTCAATTTCTTCAATGTATGGAAGTGCATCTTGTACGGTTTCCATAGTCACCATCACCAAATAACAACAAGAATGATTACGAACCATTAATTGGTGTATGTATTCATAGTGTCGAGTGAATTCTCTGAATTCTAGATTTAAAGCGCCAGTATAGCTTCCACTATTTTGTAGGGATTTGGCAATTTGTTTCAGGTCAGTCGCATTATTGAATTCATTTCCATATTGAATTTGATTGTAGAAAGAATAGCTGTTTTTACCATTTTGTTTCACATAATACAAGGCTTTGTCCGTTTTTGAAGAAGCATCTTCAAAATGATCATTTTTTGTCGTCATCAACATACCGGCTGATAGTGACGCAAATTGAATTTCATGATCGTTTTGTACGATTTCTTTGAATTGTTGGATCAAATTAGATAGGATGTTTTCAGCTTCTTCATGATTTACTTTTGGCAAGAATAGAAGGAATTCATCTCCACCCATTCTACATGTGATCTTATCGGATGGAATGTCTAATAATAGTTTTCCTAAACTTTTTAAAGCTCTATCTCCAGCTTTATGTCCATAGACATCATTGATTTTCTTTAGATTATCCATGTCTAGAAATACAAGGCATCCCTCTGCCTTTTGCATAGCACTCGCAATGTATTTTTGTCCAACACTACGTACGGGAAGACCTGTAAGATAGTCGTAGTTCTTTGTTTCTTCCTGATCTTTAATGGTTGATACAACGTCAGATATAAATTTATCGATTGTATTTTCATGAACCGGAATACTTTCGTGTTCTAAATTCAATAAAGTTCCATTGTCCATGAGCTTAAGGAAGATATTTGTGATTTCAGGATCGAATTGGGTTCCTGCATTCTTTTTGATTTCTTTTTTGATTTGTTCAAAACTAAGCGCATCACGATAGATTCTTTTTGAATTCATGGCATCATAACTATCACAAAGCGCAATAATACGAGCTTGAATTGGAATTTCATTACCTTTTAGTCCATCTGGATAGCCAGTACCATCATAATGTTCATGGTGACTTCTTGTGACTTCATCGATATGCGGAATGATCGTTATATCTTTAAGATGTCTTGTCCAATTGTAGTGTGTTGTTTGATTAAATTAAATTCTTCATTTGTTAATTTGCCAGGCTTATTTAAGATTTGGTCTGGAATACCAATCTTTCCAATATCGTGTAGATAAGCACAGTTTTTAAGGCTTTGAATCTCTTCATTTGTCCAACCCATATTTTTCGCAATCAAGGCTGCATATTGGGCTACACGCCTTGAGTGTCCACGTGTATATTCATCTTTGGCTTCAATTGTAGTAGAAAGGGATTCCATCATTTGAAGTGTTATTTTTTTGTTTTCTTTCTTTTCAATTTCCAACTCCGTTTGATGACGATTTTCTTCTATGATATGAATTTTTTGGATGGTACGAATAATGTTAGTGAAGAGCAATATAATCATGCCTATGCTGATAAAAATACCTGAAATAGTTGCGACAAAATAAACAGATACAGATTCAATGGCAACAAAGACTAGAACTAGAAAGAGTCCAATCAATAGAATGTAATCGGATTTTGTTTGTTTATTTTTGCGTATGGATTGCATCAAATGAATGAATATTAGGATAAACACAAAGACGAGTAGTAATTGTGCAACGGGCAATGTTTCAATGTAGTCTTTGACTTTTGTAAGATAGAGTATGGAAGAAACTATAATGTTTAAAATGACTACATAACCAATATTTCGATAGAGCTTTTGGTGCTTGCCATTTTGAATGTTGTCGGCATAGAACAAGATGGGTAATGGACACAGCATGATCATCACAAAACATAAGGCAGCTAACGCGGATGCGTTAGGAACTAGGATTTGTCAAATTTTGGATTCTCCAAGCATCCAGACAGAGCCCAAGATCATACACCATCCAAAGTATTCCATGTCGAATGTTGCATGGAAGACATGTTTTAGGGCTATGCCAAACAGGATGGATGCGATGTCGGTAAATAAGATACAGAAGGCAATAAATGTAGATATTCCATAAGTATTGTATATATATTGCCAAATGTCGGCTTTATTACCACAATACACCTCATTGACAATGCCAGAATAATTTGAAGTGTAGGTTGTCAGTTCAATGCGTAATGTTTTTTCTGCATCTTTATAGGTTGTAGAACAAAAGATGTAGCGACTTGCTGAATTTTTACCAGCTATTCTTGTATCTTTTGTGGAATATTGTGTGGCAATGAATTTCCGACGTAGAACTGAATGTCCTGCAAAGAAGATCGAATCGCAAAAGACGTTTCATCATAGTCTTTAGGCAAGGTTGTTGTCAGGACCATGGTATGGTCTGGTTTTACTTCATAGGTTCCGGGAACCTTTATTTTTTGTTTCGTACTATCCTCTTTATGCCAATAAAAGGAACCGGAATAGATTATGGATTTGGACGGGTTGTTATAGTTTTGTTCGTTAGCACCAAATAATTGCATGAAACAAAACCATCCTAAAATCGCAATCATTAAGATGTAAAAGAAGTATTTCATTGTTTGAAAGTTAGATTTTTGTGTATGCATATTTGGATCCCTTCCCTTATAGTTAGCATAGTATTTTTACATAAAAAGTGGCAATAAAAAGTTGTTGACAAACATATAGAGTAGCTATAGAATGAAAATGTTCTAAATAGAACGATAAGGAGAGCGCATATGCACTTTTGGGATGAACATAAAACGATAACAAGATATTATGAGATGAAGGTTTCTGGAGTTTGCGAAAAATATCAGTTAAGACAGTTGGAGTATGACATATTAATGTTTATTTACAACAATCCTGCGTACAATACGGCTGCGGACATTGTTCGTATTCGTAAGTCTACAAAGTCTCATGTTTCGACTTCACTTAAAGTATTAGAAGATCGTGGTTTTATTGAGCGAAGAGTCGACAAAGACAATAAAAAGCATGTAACTATTCATTTACTACAATTGGCCAATGAAGTAATTGAAGATGGAATATGGGCGCAAAAGGAGTTTGCACAAGATATGTTTGAAGGTCTTAGTGAAGAAGAAATCAAAGTGTTTATGAGTGTATTTCAAAAGGTGTATGACAATGCAGAAAGGATGATTTCAAATGAAAAAAATTCCTGATTTAATGGAAGTAATTTTTGATGCTTGTTACTTGATTTTTGACTTAATTGCCGGAATCTTATTCTTTGTATATTCGAAAGGAAATCCATTGTTCATATTATATGGTGTATTAACATTAACGTTGTGTGGTGGAGACGCATTCCACTTGGTTCCTCGTATTAAAAGGGCTTTGTATGGTACAAATGATAAAATTAAAAGACAGCTTGGAATTGGATTGCAGGTATCTTCAATCACAATGACCGTATTCTATATTATTTTATTGTTTATCTGGAAATTAACATTCCCAACATTACAAGCTCCACTTTGGGTTGAGGCTATGATTTGGATTTCAGCTATTATTCGTATCGTTGTATGTTTCTTACCACAAAACAATTGGACTTCCGAAGAAGGAAATAGGAAGCTTTCTGTGATTCGTAATGCCGTGTTTGCGGTAACTGGAGTTGGTGTGATAATTCTTTATGCCATTTCAGGAAATATGTACGATTTACATATGAACCGTATGGTTGCAGCCATCCTTATTTCTTTTGGGTGTTACATCCCAGTTACATTGTGGTCTAAGACAAAACCAAAGATTGGTTTATTGATGATTCCCAAGACTTGTGCTTATATGTGGGTCATTGTGATGGGATTACAATTATTATTCTAATTCACAAAACTTGGTGCTTCATTGCACCTTTTTAATTTTTTTCAAAAAGAAGAATACCACTATAAGTTGATAATCTACCGAATAAAATACCGAATGAATTCGACATATTTCCGAATAATGGGTATACTATTGGTAGTAGGATTGGTGGTGTTCACATGAAAACTTGTAAAGAAATGGCTTTAATTTGGAATATTAGTGTTCGTGCAGTTTCGAATTTGTGTAAATCGGGAAGAATTCCGGGTGCTGTTAAGAATGGAAAAAATTGGGAAATTCCAGATGAAGCAACAAAACCGGTAGATGGAAGAATTTCGTCTGGTGAATACTGTAAAAAAGGGATGAGTACAGATAGAAAGTCATTGCCTATTGGTATTTCAGACTATGTGCGTGCTCAATCGGATTATTATTATGTGGATAAAACAATGTTAATTAAGGAGTTTTTAGATCAAAAGCCATTGGTTTCATTATTTACAAGACCAAGAAGATTTGGAAAAACATTGAATATGGATATGCTTAGAGTGTATTTTGAAAAGGTGGATGAGGATACGTCTAAATATTTTAAAGATAAGAATATTTGGAAGTGTGGGGAAAACTATCGAATGCATCAAGGTAAATATCCTGTGATTTTTCTTACTTTTAAAGATGTAAAGTTTGATTCTTGGCAGGCCACTGTAGAGAAAATTAAATCGTTACTTCAAGAAGAATATGGAAGGCATCAAGAATTGTTGAGTAGTGGAAAAATATCGGATTATGAGAAGGCGTATTTTAATAAAATATTAAGTGCAACAGAAAATGAAGTGGAATTGTCTTTTTCACTTGAAAAGTTATCTAAGATGCTTGCGACGCATTATGATCAAGCTCCAATTATTATTATTGATGAATATGATACTCCAATTCAGGAAGGGTATTCTAAGGATTTTTATGATGAAATCATTGGCTTTATGAGAAATTTCTTTTCTGGTGCTTTTAAGGATAATAAAAATCTTTCTTACGGCTTTTTAACCGGAATTTTGAGAATTGCTCAAGAAAGTATTTTTAGTGGATTAAATAATTTAACTGTGAACTCAGTGATGGATGAAGCATATGATCGTTATTTCGGATTTACAAATGAAGAAGTAAGTAAAATGTTAGAGTATTATGGAGTTGCTGAAAAAGAGAGTGAACTTCAAGAATGGTATGATGGATATTTGTTTGGGAATGAAGAAATCTATAATCCGTGGTCTGTTATTAATTATATTTCGAAGGGGTGTGTTCCACAGGCATATTGGGTGAATACTGGAAAGAATGAGATTCTCGAAGATGTTTTAAAAGTGGCGGATGAGGATATAACAGAAAAGCTTTATTCTTTGATTCGTGGGGATAAAGTTTTGGCAAGAATTGATCAAAATGTTGTTTATCGTTCACTTACAGATGATCCAGCTAATATCTATAGTTTATTATTGGTAGCTGGGTATTTGAAAACAACGATTAAAGAATTGCAGGCGGATGGATCTTATTTGTGTCAGGTATCGATTCCCAATAAAGAGATAGCTTCCGTTTATAAAAGTGAGGTTTTGGCACATTTGATGCAGATTGGTGCAGTTTCAAGAACGACTGCAGATAAGATTGCGGAAAGTTTGTTCTTAAATGATTATGTAAAACTAGAAAAAGCTATTTCTGAATATATGAATAAAGCAATTAGCTTTTATGATACGGCTAGTGAATCTTTCTATCATGGATTGATTTTAGGATTGATTTCGATGATGGATAATCAGTACAAAATAAAGTCGAATAGAGAGTCTGGTAAAGGAAGATTTGATATTGGCTTAATTCCTAGAGATGATAAGTATCCTGGAATGATTATGGAACTCAAGTGGAAAAAGAATCTTGATGATCATGAATTAACGCTTTTGGCAAATGAAGCTCTTTGTCAGATTCATAGTATGGAATATGATTCTGAGATGAAGAGTGAAGGAATCAAAAAGATATTGAGATTTGGGATTGCGTTTTCTGGAAAGCGTGTTTGTGTTAAAACAAATTAGAATAGTAGTTTTATTTAAGATTCCTAAGACTTGTGCTTATATGTGGGTCATTGTGATGGGATTGCAATTATTATTTTAGAATTTCTTCAAGAGAACGCCTACTCGACGTTCTCTTTCTATATGAATTTTAGAGTATCTAATTCAATGAAAATAAGACGTTTTAGATGAAATAGGAACAATCGCAACAAATTTATTGGAATTAATAATGCTTTCACATTGAAGTTTTATAATTGAAACTGGCTACTGGGTGTGGTTGATGGTTGCCTCTTGTTAAGGAGTTTTGAAGCCTTGAATCTTGAATTCCAGGTAAGTAGATCCTTCTATTTTTTTACAGGAGGAAAGCTTATGTATATATATCTACATATTGATGTTGCCATGTATTTAATGGCCATAGTAGAAATACTTAGAATCACATTATTGATTATAGAAAAATGTAAAAGACACTAGTTCACGTAAGCACAACGAATTACTAGTGTCTTTACATTAGAATAATTCAGAGTGATCACTGTATCTAGTGCTTTTCTTGTATGTGTATTAAATGATTGCTGGTAATAATTTATCAAAAAGTATTGACAACGCTTACAGATGAATGTTAACATATGCTTGCAAATAAAAAGACATGTAACTGGTAATGCAGGCAGGATCTAATAAATTGCTTTGATTTTTTCAAGGTGTTTATGGGATTCTGCCTTTTTTGCACTTTGAATGGCCATTCTTAAATAGATGATAGGAGAAAACAATTTATGGATTACAAAAAAATTGCAAATGAGATTTTAGATTTAATTGGTGGTTCGAAGAATGTTGCGACTTTGGAACATTGTTCAACAAGATTGAGATTTAGTTTGGTTGACAAGAGTGTTGTTGATGTAGAAAAAATCAAGAAAATCAAGGGTGTTATGGGCGTTGTGGATGGAAGTCAATTTCAGATTGTGATTGGAAACAACGTTGTTGAAGTGTATGATACATTATTGAAGATTTGTCCTTTAAGTGGAAATCAAGGTATTGAAGCTAAAAAGGATGATCGTAAATGGGGTGCGAAATTATTAGAATTTATCATTAGTGTATTTCAACCACTAGTTCCTGCTATTGCGGGTGCTGGTGTATTAAAGTCCGTTTTATTATTGCTTTCGATGTTTGGATTGTTGGCAAGTGATTCATCTGTATATACAGCATTGGCTGCTATTTCAGATGCAACATTCTATTTCTTACCTATTATGGTTGCGGTAACGACTGCGAATGCTTTAAAGTCAAATCGTTTGGTTGCGGTTGCGGCAGTTGGATATTTATTGTTGCCTGCAACTACACAAGCTCTTACAGATGGAATGACATTGTTTGGTTTTGCGGTAAAGAATGTTACGTATAGTTCACAGGTATTCCCTGCAATCTTATGTGTTATTTTCTTAAGCTTGATGGAAAGAGGATTCAATAAAATTTCTCCAAAGGCTATTCGTATTTTCTTTGTTCCAATGATGTCTTTGGCTATCACAATTCCTGTGACTTTATTGATTTTAGGCCCATTGGGATATAATATTGGTACATTATTTACGGCTGTAATCTTAGCTCTTTATGGAAAACTTGGATTTGTGGCATTAGGATTACTTGCAGCTATTTTACCATTTATGATTGCGACTGGAATGCATAAAGCTTTACTTCCATATGCCATCACAACATATGGTCAATTGGGATATGAAGCTTTATATATGCCTGCAAGTTTAGCTCACAATATTAGTGAGAGTGGTGCTTGTTTTGCGGTGGCATTGAAATCTAAAGATGAAAATTTAAAACAGACGGCATTATCGGCTGGAATCTCTGCCTTAATGGGTATTACAGAGCCTGCATTGTATGGTGTTACTTTACAAAATAAAAAGGCTATGATTGGTGTTGTATTGTCTGGAGCCATTTCTGGTATGTTGATGGGATTGTTTGTCGTAAAAGCATTTATTGTTGTAGGGCCTGGTTTGGCAAGTATGTCCATGTTTGTGGATCCTGCAAATGGAAGTAACTTCATGTATGCATGTATTGGTTTTGCGGTTGCGTTATTAGGATCTTTCATTATCACATTTGTGTTATGGAAAGATAGTGATAGTGAAGTTGAAGAAGATGTTACTGTTGTTGAATCGTTAACAGAAGAAGAAAAAGAAGTGAATATTTTAGTATCACCATTAAATGGTGAGGCTGTTGATTTAAGTACAGTGAGTGATGAAATGTTCGCATCGAAGACTTTGGGTGATGGAATTGCCATTGTTCCTAAAGATGGTAAGTTATATGCTCCTTGTGATGCTGAAGTAGTTATGTTATTTGAGACTAAGCATGCGATTGGTTTAAGAACAAGTAATGGCGCTGAGATCTTGATTCATATTGGTGTAAATACTGTTTCTATGGAAGGTGTTGGATTTACGGCTTTTGTAAAGCAGAATGATAAAGTAAAAGAGGGGGATTTATTAATTGAATTTGGTTTGGATGCAATCAAAGAAAAGAATTTAGATCCTACTGTAATGGTTGTGAATAGTAATAGTACAAGTTATAAAGTATTAAATCAGTCATATGGAGATGTTAAGACTGGTGATGTATTGTTTGATGTAAAAAGAGGGTAATGTATATGAAAAAGTTTCCTGAAGGATTTTTATGGGGTGGTGCTACGGCTGCCAATCAATTTGAGGGTGGTTGGAACCTTGGTGGCAAGGGATGGTCCGTTTCGGATGTTGCAAGAGCTCATTTTGATGCGGACGTAAAGGATTATAATAAGCATGTTTCAATAACGACAAAGGATATTGAGGAGGGCTTAGCTCATCCTGAGGATGAAGTGAATTATCCGAAGCGTCATGGTAGTGATTTTTATCATCATTATAAAGAGGATATTGCCTTAATGGCAGAAATGGGGTTCAAGACATATCGTATGAGTATTGCGTGGTCAAGAATTTTTCCAAATGGAGATGATTTGGAGCCGAATGAAGAGGGTTTGAAATTCTATGATGATGTATTTGATGAATTATTAAAGTATGGTATTGAGCCATTGGTGACAATGTCTCATTATGAACCACCATTAAATTTAGTATTAAACTATGATGGTTGGTATTCTAGAGAAGTGATTGGTTTCTTTACTCGTTTTGTGGAAACAATTTGTACTCGATATAAAAATAAAGTGAAGTATTGGCTAACTTTTAATGAAGTGGATAGTATGATTCGCCATCCTTATACGACGGGTGGACTTGTTGAAGATCGTTTTGAAGGTAAAAACTTCGAAGAAGTGATTTTCCAAGCTATGCACCATCAATTTGTGGCGAGTGCTTTGGCAACAAAGATTTGTCATGAAATTGTTCCAGATTCAAAGGTGGGTTGTATGTTGACTAAACTTACATATTATCCATATACTTGTAAGCCAGAAGATGTATTGGCTGCGCAACAAAAGATGCGTTCTACGTATGCCTATAGTGATACGCAGGTATTTGGTGAATATCCAGCTTATTTATTGTCTTATTTTAAAAACAACAATATTAATATTGTCAAAGAAGCCGATGATGATCGTATTATGAAGGAATATCCTGTAGATTTCATTTCATTCTCTTATTATATGTCTAGTTGTGAAGCTGCAGATAAGACGGGTTTGGATGTAACTCCTGGAAATACGATTTTGGCTGTTAAGAATCCATATTTGGAAACAAGCCAATGGGGTTGGCAAATTGATCCATTGGGATTGAGAATTTCATTGGTTGAATTGTATGATCGTTATCGTAAACCATTATTTATTGTTGAGAACGGTTTGGGTGCAAGAGATGTATTAACCGAAGATAAAAAGGTGCATGATCAGTATCGTATTGAATATTTGAAAAAGCATTTTGAATGTATGTTAGATGCGATTGTAGAAGATGGTGTTGAACTTATGGGCTATACTTCATGGGCATGTATTGATTTGATTAGTGAATCAACAAAACAAATTTCAAAACGCTATGGATATATCTATGTGGATATTGATGATTATGGAAATGGAACTTATAATAGATATAGAAAAGATAGTTTCTATTGGTATAAGAAGGTTATCGAAAATAATAGTGTAGATTTTGAATAATAGTAGAATGGAGCAGGGAAATGAATTACGTAATTAAGAAAGTTTTAAATTCAAGCGTCGTTCTTGTGAGTGATCATGAGAACAATGAGTTCATCCTGCTTGGTAAAGGAATTGGTTATGGCAAAAAGGTTGGTGAAAGCATAGATCAAAGTGCTTCAAATCAGATATTTGTTCCTGTGGAAAACACAAAGTCTAAACAGTTTGAAGAATTGATGGATGATATTCCAATCGATATTTTGACGATTACACAAGAAATCATTGTGGAGGCACAAAAGCTTTTGGAGTGTGAGTTCAACAAAAGTCTATACTTGATTTTGGCAGATCACTTGAATTTTGCGGTGCAAAGAGTTCGCGATGGGATTGTCATTACCAATCGCGTGTTTTGGGAAATTAAAAATTATTATCCAAAAGAATTCAAGGCTGGTTTAATGGCTATCTATATGTTTGAGGAAAAGCTTGGCATTACACTTCCTGAAGAAGAGGCGGCCAATATTGCCTTCCATTTTGCGAATGCGACAATGGGTAAACAAGAGAGTCATGATACGATGAAATATGCCAAAGTCATTGGTGAAATTATCAATATTGTGATTTTTTCGCTGAATCGAAATGTGGATCGGCAGAGCGCTCACTATATGCGTTTTGTCACACACATTAAGTTCTTTGTCGAAAGATATTTCACAAATAGTATGTTGAATAATCAAAATGATTTGTTGTATAACCAAATGAAGAGTGCGTATCCAAAAGAGATGGCCGTCGCATTAAAAATTAAAGCTTTCTTAGAACAAAAGTATGGTACTCCATTAACAAATGAGGAAGTAACCTTCTTAGTTGTTCATATTGCACGTATTATGCAAGGGTAGAATGAGATGATTTATTCTACTCTTTTCTTTTTGATTTGAATAAAAGCAACAAATTTATTGGAATTAATAATGTTTTCACATTGAAGTTTTATAATGGAAATTGGCTACTGGATGTGGTTGGTGGTTGCCTCTTGTTAAGGAGTTTTGAAGCCTTGAATCTTGAATTCCAGGTAAGTAGATCCTTCTATTTTTTTGCAGGAGGAAAGCTTATGTATATATATCTACATATTGATGTTGCTATGTGCTTATTTGCCATAGTAGAAATACTAAAAGTAACATTGATTATTATAGAAAAATGTAAAAGACACTAGTTCACGTAAGCACAACGAATTACTAGTGTCTTTTGACATTGTATAATTCAGAGTGACCACTGTATCCAGTAGCTTTTCTCTGCTTGTATTATAGCTATAAATAGAAGATTATGCAAATGAGGTAGTTCTTTTGATTAGAGTTTGTTAATTATTATAAAGGTCATTTAAATATAAAAAGATTGGAGTACATATGAACAATAAAATAATTAAGTTTAATAATGGAAATTTAGAATTAGACGTTACGGTAGCTCCAGATAAAGATACTGTGTGGTTATCTGCGAATCAAATGGCATTGTTGTTTGATCGTGATGAAAAAACAATTCGTAAGCATATTAATAACATATTTAAAGATTGAGAAGTTGAAAAAGAGAACAACACGCAAAAAATGCGTGTTGTTGGAGTTAAGCAATCTGTTCCATTTTATTCTTTAGATGTAATTATTTCCGTTGGGTATAGAGTAAAATCACAAAACGGAATTTTCTTTCGTAAATGGGCAACATCTATATTGAAGGACTATATGATAAAGGGATTTACAGTTAATGAAAAGAGACTTGAGGCTTTAGATAAAACTATCCAAATACAGTCTAGAATGCTTGCTTCTGCTTTAAACATTGAAGAAAAAGAAGTGTTGAATGTTGTTGATGCCTATTCGAATGCATTAACTCTTCTAGATGATTATGATCATGGAACGATTCCTAAACCGGATGGCATTGCTTCTGTTTATCAGTTAACCTACGAAGAAGTCGAGAATTGATTGATTCTATGAAATATGGAAACTATTCAAATGTGTTTGGTGTTGAAAAAGAGTATGGAAAGCTTAATGGAATCTTAGCGGCTATCTATCAATATGTTTTTGGAACTGAATTGTATCCAAGTATTGAAGAAAAAGCTGCAAACCTATTTTACTTTTTAATCAAAGATCATCCTTTTGTGGATGGTTGCAAACGTATTGGTGCATCCATATTCTTGGAATTTCTAAATAAGAATAAACATCTGATTATCGATGGAAAACAGATTATTTCAGACAGTGCTTTAGTCGCAATTACATTAATGATTGCGAGTCTAGACCAGAAGAAAAGGAAACGATGGTCAAACTTGTCATGAATTTTTTGAAATGCGAATTTTAAAAGACATTATTTCGTGTAAATTAGTATCTTTTGATATGGTGTTGTGATTTAAAAAGAGGGTTGTTCAAGATTGACAACAAGTCTTAAATTCGGAAAACTATCATCAGTTAGACATCTCTGACAAGAGGTGGAGGGGTTGGAAGTGCAGTGAGTGAAGTACTTGCACCTGAAGGAGTCGTATGCAGACAATATATGTTAGGTATGCAAAATGTGTTTGGCAGAAGTGGTAATCCTAAGGATTTATTGGATACTATGAGTTGGACGCTAAGCATATCGCAGATAAAATAAAGAAAATTGCAGAAAAGTAATATTTAATATAACAAGTCACCTGATAACCGGGTGACTTGTTTAATGTTTATAAAAATTTTTTAGAAATTCATGCGCTTTAATAATGTTTTCACATTGAAGTTTTATAATTGGAATTGGCTACTGTGTACAGTAGGGTGGTACCTCTGAAATTAAAAGTAATTTAGCTTGCGTTCTCGGCTCGATTCCGTTTATTGTAGGAGGTTGTCATATGTATATTTATCTTTATATTGACGTTGCCATGTGTTTAATGGCACTAGTAGAAATACTACGACTTACGTTAATGATTATAGAAAAATGCAAAAGACACTAGTCCGCCCAATCGCAAAGGAATTGACTAGTGCCTTAGCATTAGAATGATTTCAGAGCAACCACTGTATCCAGTAGTCTTTCTGCATCTGTATTATACCGATAAAGGAATGTTTATGCAAATCTGTTGGTTGATAGTGTGATGCTATACACTATTATAGAAAAAATAAAAGACATTCGTTCATCCAACTCGCAGCGTATTAAACCAGATAAAGGAGCGCATGTGTAAACTGATTGTGTTGACAACAAGGCTTAAATTCAGTAGAATAATCGTAAGTTAGTCGCCTCTAACAAAGAAATGACTTCTTTTATGAAATGTGAGTTAGATATATCTAACTTTGAGGTATAATGAGAAAGATTCTATATATCATGATTGGATGCATATCATTAGGGTTAGGAATTATTGGTGTCATATTACCGATTCTTCCAACGGTTCCTTTTGTGTTGCTTGCAGCTTTTTGTTTTGCAAAATCAAGTGAAAGATTGGATGGTTGGTTTAAGAATACGAAGTTGTATGAAGAGAATAATATTAAGAGTGGTATGACGAAACGAGCAAAGCTTCGTATTATGTGTTCAGTAACTTTATTAATGAGCATTGGATTTATCATGATGGGATTGAAGGGTATTGTGGTTGGCAATATTGTTTTATTGATTGTTTGGATTTTTCATATGGTTTATTTTACATTTGGAGTAAAGACAGTATGAGAAGGGTTTTGAATTATTTATTAGCTATTTGCTTTGTTTTGACTATTATGGTTCCAAATATTGGAATCATAGTTCATAAATTGGCTTCTACATTATTCTTAGTATTGGCTTTGATTCATGTTTTTCTATATAGAAAGAGATTGGATTTGAAGTGTTGTATCAACCATAGTATCCTTTGTTTTAGGGATACTATGATTGATTATGGTTGAATATCCAATGATATTAATTCTTCATAGAACAGTGTCGATTGTATTAATAATCTTATTAGCTATTCATATATATAAGTTTCATAAAAGACTTGCCGTTGCATAATGTGACGGCTTTTATGATGCTTAAGGTAGATGACAGATGAGGATTATGAATTGTTGGAATGTGTATTGAATAAGCTAAAATAGTAGTGATGTAGTACTGGATTGTGAAGAAGTAAGAGTGTTAGTGGGTGAGTTTGAAAAAGATCGTAATGAATGGATAAGAGTTCTATCGCAAAAGACTGAATGATTCAAAAAAATGACATAGTTTTTGATGTGTTGGATGATAACGTTTTATATATTCTGAGAAAAATTTGTTTGATTTAGGATGGTATTATAATTCTAAGATGTTTTCAATTTGAATTGACAAATTTTTGGGGGTAGGAGTATGTTCTTACCAAAGAGAAAGCGAGCAAATAAAAACAAATTAATTATGTCAATTTTTGGGATGATATTTTGTATTCAGAACAAGAATATTTAAATTGGATGTTTCGTATCGTGTTGGCTACTTTATGTGGTTGTGTTATTGGTTATGAGAGGACGAGTCGAAATAAATCGGCGGGCATTCGAACACATGCGATTATTGCACTAGGATCTTCAATGTTTATGATTATTTCTAAATATTCGTTTTTTAATGTGTCGACGGCGGATGGAGCTAGAGTGGCAGCACAAATTGTTAGTGGAATTGGATTTCTTGGTGCTGGCGTAATCTTTGTGAAAGATGATTTGATTCAAGGGCTTACCACAGCAGCTGGAATGTGGACTACTTCTGGCATAGCTGCATGTATTGGTGCTGGATTGATTTTTATTGGTGTTTTTGCGATATTATTTCTAGTCGTTCTTCAAAAGATATTTCATTATCCTTTCTTCAATCAAATTGATCATCCTAATGTATTGATTCAGACTAATATTGTTTCTAACAAAGTTGAAATATATAAAATATTTGAGAAGTATGGTGTAGAGGTTAATGAAATAAAAATTGATAGGAATCTAGATTTAATGACTTTTGATACAAATAATAGGTGGATTGACCATAAAAATGAATTGTATCAGGATTTGATGTCAATTGATGCAGTAACAAAAATATCTATTCTCTAATTAATAAAGAGACAATGTTGTTCCCTTTTTCATTTATGTATCATTGTGTGTAATAAACAAACTATAGGATGGAGGTGTATTATTATGATGACAAATGAGGATTTTGATTTCTTAGAGAAAGTATTTAATAAGCTTAGGAGTGCTAGAAATACTAAGAGTAGTGTAAGGCTGAGTCGTGCAGAGATTAAGATCATATTAAAGAATCAAGAGGATATTATGGATATGTTGCGTGATATGTTTGATGATGAGGATGATAAATTATTATGTTAAGTGATAAGGATTATGAATTGTTGGATTAAGTTTTAGTTAAGCTACAACAGGCTGATGATACTTGTAGAGATATTGTATTGGATCCTGAAGAAGTAAGAGTTTTAGTGGATGATTTTGATGATGTAAGTCATGAGTTGGTTGAAATTAAGAAGATTATTGATGAGATTGAAAAAGAGATAGGCATGAAGGAATAATAAAGAGGTTGTAGCTATGTTGTTACAACCTCTGTTTTTATAGATATTTCATTTTGAATGGTTTGATCATACTGATACATATGACATCATCTAAATTTGCATATTTTATTGGGCAGATCTTATTGAATTTAGTTTGATCTGCGAGAATAAATGCTTTGTTTGATTGATGAATAACTTTTTCTTTAACAGCAGCTTCCCATTCATTTGTTGTGGTGATTTGAGCTTTTTCATGAATTCCATTAACACCTAGAAAAGCACAATCAAAATAGAAATTGTCTAATTGATTGAATGTTTGAGCGCCCGTGATAGCTTCCGTACTTTTACGGATAAAACCAGGTAGAACGATTGTTCGAATATCTTTTTCCATTAATAGGGCGAGGTGTGGAATTCCAATTGTGACAACGGTGATATTTTTACTATGGATAAAAGGAATCATTTCATAAGTGCTGCTTCCAGCATCCAAATAAATCGTTTGATTATCTTTGATTTGAAGAGCTGCTTGTTTAGCTATCCATGTTTTTTCACTAATTTGTTCATTGGATCTATAAACCATAGGAAGTTCATTAGCATCAGGATTCAGTGTTACACCACCATGGAATCGTTGTACGAGTTTTAAATCCTCCATTTGTTGAAGGTCTCTTCGAACTGTCGCAATGGAAGTTTTACATGCGATTTTTAGATCTTCGTTATATACTTTTTTATTCTTTTGACATAAATCGATAATGATTTTCCATCGTTGTTGTTTAACCATAATTTAATTATAAATACAAAACGATCAAATACAATGATTGTTTCTTTAAAACGATTGATATTTGATTGTTTTTGTATTTAAATGACATTAATTATTAGTAGAAACAATAAGAGGTATAACATGAAAAAAATAATGGTAAGAGCCGATGATTTAGGTTTTTCTAAAGCTGTAAATTATGGAATATATGAAACTGTAAAGAATGGTGTCATTAAGAATATTGGTTTTATGGTGAATATGCCAGACAGTCTTCATGGTTATGAATTTGTAAAAGATTATGATATTTGTTTAGGTCAACATACAAATGTATGTGTGGGAAAACCCATTAGTGATCCTGCATCCATTTCGAGTTTAGTCCAAGAAGATGGAACTTTTAAAACGAGTAAGATGTATCGCAGTACAAAAGAGGATTTTGTGGATTTAGATGAAGCTATTCTTGAAGTGGAAGCTCAATATGATCGTTTTAAAGAAATAACAGGAAAATTGGATAATAGAAATCAAGTAAAAATTAAAAAAATATCAATGATTTTTCAT
>ERZ1673696.871-NODE-871-length-29029-cov-4.777904_pt1 | contig 29029 bp, 23 predicted proteins | sample MGYA00580226_ERZ1673696 | MGnify/ENA primary metagenome ERZ1673696 (study PRJEB41218, sample SAMN15661743) | gut metagenome | host: Homo sapiens | place: Canada: London | collected 2015-08-20/2019-03-30 | study: EMG produced TPA metagenomics assembly of... | reverse complement strand
AACAGGAAGCGGCAGCGCCGGCTCCGGCAGCAAAAGCTGAAGCTCCGGCAGCAGCACCGGCTGCGAAAGCGGAAGGCAAATCTGAATTTGCAGAAAACGACGCTTACGTTCACGCGACTCCGCTGATCCGCCGTCTGGCACGCGAGTTTGGCGTTAACCTGGCGAAAGTGAAGGGCACTGGCCGTAAAGGTCGTATCCTGCGCGAAGACGTTCAGGCTTACGTGAAAGAAGCTATCAAACGTGCAGAAGCAGCTCCGGCGGCGACTGGCGGCGGTATCCCAGGCATGCTGCCGTGGCCGAAGGTGGACTTCAGCAAGTTTGGTGAAATCGAAGAAGTGGAACTGGGCCGTATCCAGAAAATTTCTGGTGCGAACCTGAGCCGTAACTGGGTGATGATCCCGCATGTTACTCACTTCGACAAAACCGATATCACCGAGCTGGAAGCGTTCCGTAAACAGCAGAACGAAGAAGCGGCGAAACGTAAGCTGGATGTGAAGATCACCCCGGTTGTCTTCATCATGAAAGCCGTTGCTGCAGCTCTTGAGCAGATGCCTCGCTTCAACAGTTCGTTGTCGGAAGACGGTCAGCGTCTGACCCTGAAGAAATACATCAACATCGGTGTGGCGGTTGATACCCCGAACGGTCTGGTTGTTCCGGTATTCAAAGACGTCAACAAGAAAGGCATCATCGAGCTGTCTCGCGAGCTGATGACTATTTCTAAGAAAGCGCGTGACGGTAAGCTGACTGCGGGCGAAATGCAGGGCGGTTGCTTCACCATCTCCAGCATCGGCGGCCTGGGTACTACCCACTTCGCGCCGATTGTGAACGCGCCGGAAGTGGCTATCCTCGGCGTTTCCAAGTCCGCGATGGAGCCGGTGTGGAATGGTAAAGAGTTCGTGCCGCGTCTGATGCTGCCGATTTCTCTCTCCTTCGACCACCGCGTGATCGACGGTGCTGATGGTGCCCGTTTCATTACCATCATTAACAACACGCTGTCTGACATTCGCCGTCTGGTGATGTAAGTAAAAGAGCCGGCCCAACGGCCGGCTTTTTTCTGGTAATCTCATGAATGTATTGAGGTTATTAGCGAATAGACAAATCGGTTGCCGTTTGTTGTTTAAAAATTGTTAACAATTTTGTAAAATACCGACGGATAGAACGACCCGGTGGTGGTTAGGGTATTACTTCACATACCCTATGGATTTCTGGGGGCAGCAAGGTAGCAAGCGCCAGAATCCCCAGGAGCTTACATAAGTAAGTGACTGGGGTGAGGGCGTGAAGCTAACGCCGCTGCGGCCTGAAAGACGACGGGTATGACCGCCGGAGATAAATATATAGAGGTCATGATGAGTACTGAAATCAAAACTCAGGTCGTGGTACTTGGGGCAGGCCCCGCAGGTTACTCCGCTGCCTTCCGTTGCGCTGATTTAGGTCTGGAAACCGTAATCGTAGAACGTTACAACACCCTTGGCGGTGTTTGCCTGAACGTCGGCTGTATCCCTTCTAAAGCACTGCTGCACGTAGCAAAAGTTATCGAAGAAGCCAAAGCGCTGGCTGAACACGGTATCGTCTTCGGCGAACCGAAAACCGATATTGACAAGATTCGTACCTGGAAAGAGAAAGTGATCAATCAGCTGACCGGTGGTCTGGCTGGTATGGCGAAAGGCCGCAAAGTCAAAGTGGTCAACGGTCTGGGTAAATTCACCGGGGCTAACACCCTGGAAGTTGAAGGTGAGAACGGCAAAACCGTGATCAACTTCGACAATGCGATCATTGCAGCGGGGTCTCGCCCGATCCAACTGCCGTTTATTCCGCATGAAGATCCGCGTATCTGGGACTCCACTGACGCGCTGGAACTGAAAGAAGTACCAGAACGCCTGCTGGTAATGGGTGGCGGTATCATCGGTCTGGAAATGGGCACCGTATACCACGCGCTGGGTTCACAGATTGACGTGGTTGAAATGTTCGACCAGGTTATCCCGGCAGCTGACAAAGACATCGTTAAAGTCTTCACCAAGCGTATCAGCAAGAAATTCAACCTGATGCTGGAAACCAAAGTTACCGCCGTTGAAGCGAAAGAAGACGGTATTTATGTGACGATGGAAGGCAAAAAAGCACCCGCTGAACCGCAGCGTTACGACGCCGTGCTGGTAGCGATTGGTCGTGTGCCGAACGGTAAAAACCTCGACGCAGGCAAAGCTGGCGTGGAAGTGGACGACCGTGGTTTCATCCGCGTTGACAAACAGCTGCGTACCAACGTACCGCACATCTTTGCTATCGGCGATATCGTCGGTCAGCCGATGCTGGCACACAAAGGTGTTCACGAAGGTCACGTTGCCGCTGAAGTTATCGCCGGTAAGAAACACTACTTCGATCCGAAAGTTATCCCGTCCATCGCCTATACCGAACCAGAAGTTGCATGGGTAGGTCTGACTGAAAAAGAAGCGAAAGAGAAAGGCATCAGCTATGAAACCGCCACCTTCCCGTGGGCTGCTTCTGGTCGTGCTATCGCTTCCGACTGCGCAGACGGTATGACCAAGCTGATTTTCGACAAAGAATCTCACCGTGTGATCGGTGGTGCGATTGTCGGTACCAACGGCGGCGAGCTGCTGGGTGAAATCGGCCTGGCAATCGAAATGGGTTGTGATGCTGAAGACATCGCACTGACCATCCACGCGCACCCGACTCTGCACGAGTCTGTGGGCCTGGCGGCAGAAGTGTTCGAAGGTAGCATTACCGACCTGCCGAACCCGAAAGCGAAGAAGAAGTAATTGTTCGTTTGCCGGAACATCCGGCAATTAAAAAAGCGGCTAACCACGCCGCTTTTTTTACGTCTGCAATTTACCTTTCCTGTCGCCTTGCTCCGCGCTCAGAGAGACGTTCGCGTACTGCTGACCGTTGCTCGTTATTCAGCCTGACAGTATGGTTACTGTCGTTTAGACGTTGTGGGCGGCTCTCCTAAACTTTTTCCCGAAAAACCTGACGTTGTTCAGGTGATGCTGATTGAACACGCTGGCGGGCGTTATCACGTTGCTGTTGGTTCAGTGGGCGCTGCTGTACTTTTTCCTTAAACACCTGGCGCTGCTCAGGCGAGGCTGACTGAATACGCTCACGCGCTGCGTCTCTTCGCTGCTGGATCTGTGGGTTAGTCTGCATTTTCTCGCGGACTGCCTGGCGCTGCTCAGGCGAGGCGGACTGAATACGCTCACGCGCTGCGTCTCTTCGCTGCTGGATCTGTGGGTTAGTCTGCATTTTCTCGCGGACTGCCTGGCGCTGCTCAGGCGAGGCCGACTGATAACGCTGACGAGCGGCGTCCTTTTGTTGCTGGGTCAGTGGTTGGCGACGGCTGAAGTCGCGGAAGTCGTCATAGCTCCCATAGTTTTCAGCTTCATTAAACCGCTGTGCCGCTGCCTGACGTTGGGTATCTCGTGTAATGACGGGGGCGGCGTGTGTTCGTTGCTGAAACTGACTTGCTGCCGCCTGACGCTGGCTGTCGCGTGTTGGAGCAGGTAGCTGCGTGGCGCTCATTCCGCCGTTGACATCGGTTTGATGAAACCGCTTTGCCATATCCTGATCATGATAGGGCACACCATTACGGTAGTTTGGATTGTGCCGCCATGCCATATTCTTATCAGTAAGATGCTCACCGGTGATACGGTTGAAATTGTTGACGTCGATATTGATGTTGTCGCCGTTGTGTTGCCAGCCATTACCGTCACGATGATGATGGTCATGATCGTCGTCATCCCAGTCGATGCTGCTGAATAGTGCGTACGTGGTAGCAACACCCATGCTATAGCCGAATCCGCGCACAAAGCTGTCAATAAACGGTTCTCCGGCTGGTGGTGGCAGATAAACCGGCGGATACGCAGTATTGGCCCAGTTCCCGTAAACCACGGTTGGGTTGTAGTTGGGAATATAGACCACATCAGGATTGGCGGGCTCAATGGAAATGACGGTTGTTGCAGGCTCTGTAATGACGGGGCTGGCAGTTAAAACGGTATTGGATGGTATGACGGGTGCCGTGACTGTCTGTTTTACCGGTACAGCTTTCTTCGTTGTGGTAATAACTTTTTGTTCGGTTGATGACTTCAGCGAACCGGTTTGTTGCGCCAGTTGCCGCAATCGCTGTACCGAGTCCATCACGTCCTGCGGCTGCGCCAGAAAAGCATCGCCCAGGTTTTGCACCCATTGCGGGTTTTCGCCCATCAATGCCATCAATTGTGGAAAGGCCACCAGTGATTTAACGCTGGCGTCCCACGGCTGGTCAGATACCGCCTGAATAGCAGCATCGCCTTGTTTAAGTGGATTATCGTGCGACCATTGCACTGCTTGAGCAACGTTTGCCGGATAGGTTGATGCCATTAACACTTGTGAAAGCAGAGAATCGGGGTACAGCGCGACAGGCGCAACCCATTGATCGATTTGTGCAGTGCTGAATGCGGATTTGACGACGGCGGGCGTTACGGGCGGTGCGGAAACCGTTGCAGGAAGCGTAACTGCGGTGATGTCAGGCGCAGTCTGTTGTGTCGATTGCGGTTCCACAGGCGCTTCCACTGTGCGGCTTTTTATATATAGCCCGGTAGAGGCGGCACAAAGCCCGGCACTGCAAATTAGCGCCAGCACATGGGGTTTAAACGGCAAAGTCATTTTCATAATTCGGATCTCAAGGAAATCGCAATGGTCGGCGAACTGCCACCCGCAGGTGCTGTGAATCCGAGTATAAAGAGGCGGTAGTTTAAATTTTGACTAATCTTGGGATTCGTTGAGAAAGGTGATTATCACCATGCGAATTAACGAAGTTTTTACGGAGGGAAACAATCTCTAGACCATCCTTAACGATTCAGCCACTTTTTTATGTTGCTTTTTTGTAAACAGATTAACACATCGTCAAAATCCTGCTATTCTGCCCGTTGCGGTACTGGGCATTTACCCTACAAACTGCTGTCTCACAGGAGCGTGAAGAGAATCGCCTGCCGCACTATGACAATGAGAGCGAGGAGAACCGTCGTGCTAGAAGAATACCGTAAGCACGTAGCTGAGCGTGCCGCTGAGGGGATTGCGCCCAAACCCCTGGATGCAAACCAAATGGCCGCACTTGTAGAGCTGCTGAAAAACCCGCCCGCGGGCGAAGAAGAATTCCTGTTAGATCTGTTAACCAACCGTGTTCCCCCAGGCGTCGATGAAGCCGCCTATGTCAAAGCAGGCTTCATGGCTGCTATCGCGAAAGGCGAAGCCAAATCCCCTCTGCTGACTCCGGAAAAAGCCATCGAACTGCTGGGCACCATGCAGGGTGGTTACAACATTCATCCGCTGATCGACGCGCTGGATGATGCCAAACTGGCACCTATTGCTGCCAAAGCACTTTCTCACACGCTGCTGATGTTCGATAACTTCTACGACGTAGAAGAGAAAGCGAAAGCAGGCAACGAATATGCGAAGCAGGTTATGCAGTCCTGGGCGGATGCCGAATGGTTCCTGAATCGCCCGGCGCTGGCTGAAAAACTGACCGTTACTGTCTTCAAAGTCACTGGCGAAACTAACACCGATGACCTTTCTCCGGCACCGGATGCGTGGTCACGCCCGGATATCCCACTGCACGCGCTGGCGATGCTGAAAAACGCCCGTGAAGGTATTGAGCCAGACCAGCCTGGTGTTGTTGGTCCGATCAAGCAAATCGAAGCTCTGCAACAGAAAGGTTTCCCGCGGGCGTACGTCGGTGCCGGTGTGGGTACGGGTTCTTCGCGTAAATCCGCCACTAACTCCGTTCTGTGGTTTATGGGCGATGATATTCCACATGTGCCGAACAAACGCGGCGGTGGTTTGTGCCTCGGCGGTAAAATTGCACCCATCTTCTTTAACACGATGGAAGACGCGGGTGCACTGCCAATCGAAGTCGACGTCTCTAACCTGAACATGGGCGACGTGATTGACGTTTACCCGTACAAAGGTGAAGTGCGTAACCACGAAACCGGCGAACTGCTGGCGACCTTCGAACTGAAAACCGACGTGCTGATTGATGAAGTGCGTGCTGGTGGCCGTATTCCGCTGATTATCGGGCGTGGCCTGACCACCAAAGCGCGTGAAGCACTTGGTCTGCCGCACAGTGATGTGTTCCGTCAGGCGAAAGATGTCGCTGAGAGCGATCGCGGCTTCTCGCTGGCGCAAAAAATGGTAGGCCGTGCCTGTGGCGTGAAAGGCATTCGTCCGGGCGCGTACTGTGAACCGAAAATGACTTCTGTAGGTTCCCAGGACACCACCGGCCCGATGACCCGTGATGAACTGAAAGACCTGGCGTGCCTGGGCTTCTCGGCTGACCTGGTGATGCAGTCTTTCTGCCACACCGCGGCGTATCCGAAGCCAGTTGACGTGAACACGCACCACACGCTGCCGGACTTCATTATGAACCGTGGCGGTGTGTCGCTGCGTCCGGGTGACGGCGTCATTCACTCCTGGCTGAACCGTATGCTGCTGCCGGATACCGTCGGTACCGGTGGTGATTCCCATACCCGTTTCCCGATCGGTATCTCTTTCCCGGCGGGTTCTGGTCTGGTGGCATTTGCAGCCGCAACAGGCGTAATGCCGCTGGATATGCCGGAATCCGTTCTGGTGCGCTTCAAAGGCAAAATGCAGCCGGGCATCACCCTGCGCGATCTGGTACATGCCATTCCGCTGTATGCGATCAAACAAGGTCTGCTGACCGTTGAGAAGAAAGGCAAGAAAAACATCTTCTCTGGCCGCATCCTGGAAATTGAAGGTCTGCCGGATCTGAAAGTTGAGCAGGCATTTGAACTGACCGATGCGTCCGCCGAGCGTTCTGCCGCTGGTTGTACCATCAAGCTGAACAAAGAACCGATCATCGAATACCTGAACTCTAACATCGTCCTGCTGAAGTGGATGATCGCGGAAGGTTACGGCGATCGTCGCACCCTGGAACGTCGTATTCAGGGCATGGAAAAATGGCTGGCGAATCCTGAGCTGCTGGAAGCCGATGCAGATGCTGAATACGCGGCAGTGATCGACATCGATCTGGCGGATATTAAAGAGCCAATCCTCTGTGCACCGAACGACCCGGATGACGCGCGTCCGCTGTCTGCGGTACAGGGTGAGAAGATCGACGAAGTATTTATCGGTTCCTGCATGACCAACATCGGTCACTTCCGTGCTGCGGGTAAACTGCTGGATGCGCACAAAGGCCAACTGCCGACCCGCCTGTGGGTGGCACCGCCAACCCGTATGGACGCCGCGCAGTTGACTGAAGAAGGCTACTACAGCGTCTTCGGTAAGAGTGGTGCGCGTATCGAGATCCCTGGCTGTTCCCTGTGTATGGGTAACCAGGCGCGTGTAGCAGACGGTGCGACGGTGGTTTCCACCTCTACCCGTAACTTCCCGAACCGTCTGGGGACTGGCGCGAATGTCTTCCTGGCTTCTGCAGAACTGGCGGCTGTTGCGGCGCTGATTGGCAAACTACCGACGCCGGAAGAGTACCAGACCTACGTTGCGCAAGTAGATAAAACTGCCGTTGATACTTATCGTTATCTGAACTTCAACCAGCTTTCTCAGTACACCGAAAAAGCCGATGGGGTGATTTTCCAGACTGCGGTGTAATAAGTAAGCGCACGCGCTGCGCATAAACGACACAATGCCCGGTGAATGAGATTCCCGGGCATTTTTTATTTCTAAACCATCGCCGTTCCGCTGTTTTTCTCCGGTAAGGCTGCGATAATTACATCAATGGCGCGATGCGATTTCGGCGCATTGCCGGGAGCAGAGGAACACACTATGGATTACGAATTTCTGCGCGATATTACCGGAGTGGTAAAGGTGCGTATGTCCATGGGGCATGAAGTGGTCGGGCACTGGTTTAATGAAGAGGTGAAAGAAAACCTGGCCTTGCTTGATGAAGTGGAACAAGCAGCGCACGCACTGAAAGGTAGCGAACGGTCCTGGCAACGGGCAGGGCATGAATACACCCTGTGGATGGACGGTGAAGAGGTGATGGTTCGCGCCAATCAACTGGAATTCGCTGGCGATGAAATGGAAGAGGGGATGAACTACTACGACGAAGAAAGCCTGTCGCTATGCGGCGTTGAGGATTTTCTGCAGGTCGTGGCGGCTTACCGTAATTTCGTGCAGCAGAAGTAAATAAATCTGGCGGAGCCTGGGAGCTCCGCCAGAGCCGTTAAACAGCTGGCATATTGCGCCCGTAATAAATCTCGCGCATCTCTTTCCACAGCGCAGCGGTAATTTCCTGGCGCTCGCTGTCGGTTAAGTCTTCCGGTTTGGTGTGGAACATGTAGTGCTTAAGGTCGAACTCTTTAAGCAACATCTTGGTATGGAAGATATTTTCCTGATAGACGTTCACATCCACCATGTCATACAGCGCCTTCATATTGTCAGACATAAAGTTCTGAATCGAATTAATCTCATGGTCGATAAAGTGCTTCATACCGTTAATGTCGCGAGTAAAACCGCGCACGCGATAATCAATGGTTACGATATCGGACTCAAGCTGGTGGATCAGGTAATTCAGCGCCTTCAGCGGAGAAATCACGCCGCAGGTAGAGACTTCAATATCGGCGCGGAAGGTACATAAACCGCCTTCAGGATGACTTTCCGGGTAGGTATGTACGCAAATATGACTTTTATCGAGATGGGCAACCACCGTTTCTGGCAGTGGGCCGGGGTGTTCTGTTTTGTCGATGAGTTTCGGGTCAACCGGTTCTTCACTCACCAGAATAGTGACGCTGGCACCCTGTGGTTCGTAATCCTGGCGGGCGATGTTAAGAATATTGGCCCCGATAATGGAACAGGTTTCTGACAGGATTTCGGTCAGACGGTTGGCATTATAGAGTTCATCGATATAAGCAATATAACCGTCGCGCTCTTCGGCAGTTTTGGCGTAGCAGATATCGTAAATACAAAAACTCAGACTTTTGGTCAGATTATTAAAGCCATGCAGTTTCAGTTTTTTCAATTTCTTATCTTCTCCTTAGGACGGCTGTGAAGCCAGTGCGTCTTGCAGATACTGAGGTAAGGCAAAAGCTGCCGTATGGATTGCCGGATTGTAATAACGGCATTTCAGGCCAGAAGCGAGAAAACGCGCCTGAATAATTTCGGTTGAGAGATGGCGTAAGGCGTCGTTATCTGTCGCCCATGCAAAAGTCATGATACCGCCGTAATAGGTCGGGATCGCCGCCTGATAAAAGCCAACGTCGCTGAAGTAATGGCTGAGTTTGCGATGGCTGTCGATGGCTTCTTCCTGCTGTAAAAAGCAGACGCCGTTTTGTGCGACGAAGATACCGCCAGGATTCAGGCAACGTTTGCAGCCTTCATAAAATGCTGAGGTGAACAGACTTTCGCCGGGACCGATAGGATCGGTGCAGTCGGAGATAATGACATCAAAGGTCTGGCTGGTTTGATTAACGAAATTGACGCCATCGTCGATCACCAGCTTAAAGCGCGGATCGTCGTAGCTACCGGCGTTATGGTTGGGCAGATACTGACGGCAGAACGACACGACACCCGCATCGATTTCCACCATCGTGATTGACTCAACGTTTTTATGTCGGGTTACTTCACGCAGCATGGCACCGTCGCCGCCGCCGATAATCAGCACATGTTTCGCGTGACCGTGGGCCAGTAGCGGAACATGGGTCATCATCTCATGATAGATAAACTCGTCGCGCTCGGTGGTTTGTACTACGCCATCCAGCGCCATTACGCGACCAAATGCAGCGTTCTCAAAAATGATCAGATCTTGGTGATCGGTCTTTTCATGATACAGAACGTTATCTACCGCAAAGTACTGCCCAAACTGGTCGTGTAGCGTTTCATGCCACTGTTTTTTTTCGGCCATGGGTTGATACCTCCTTTGTTAACACCCGTAAAAAAAGGGCGCAACATAATAGCTAACATTGACCGCGGATGCACGGTCAATATTTCTACAAAAAGGTATCAGGGATTATTTGACGTAGGCAAGCAGGCTTAAGGAATCGCGGGCCAGGGCTTTGCACTTTTTAGCGACGGGAATGCCAATGCCGCTGAGATCGCGGTAGCTGTCTTCACCGAGGGCTTTCATGTCGAAGGTGTCGTAATTACTGAGATCCCACTGGTTTTGCTGGGCGAAAAAGACCAGTGCGCGACGAATTTGCCCGTTAGGTAAGTTCTGGTAACCACAATCGTTCTTCAGAAAGACAAAAACTGCCGTTAAATCGGCCATATCTTCGGCTTCAGACTCGCTGAGCGCGTAACTGTTTGCGCAAACGGCCATCAGGCTGCCGAATAACACTGTTCTGAAAAACGTCTTCATTGCTTCTACCAGGGGCTTAAAGAAGATAAACGTTAGCACACTGCGAGCGAGGCGACGACCATTATTGTCGATTAAATTGTGTCTGCGGCTTGACCTTCCCGTAAGGGGAAGGACTATGCTCAACGTTTGATTTTGTTTCGCCTGCTTAAGAATAAGGAAATAACTATGCAACGTCGTGATTTCTTAAAATATTCCGTCGCGCTGGGTGTGGCTTCAGCCTTGCCGCTGTGGAGCCGCGCAGTCTTTGCGGCGGAACGCCCAACGTTACCGATCCCTGATTTGCTCACGACCGATGCCCGTAATCGCATTCAGTTAACTATTGGCGCAGGTCAGTCTACCTTTGGCGAGAAAACTGCAACTACCTGGGGCTATAACGGCAATCTGCTGGGGCCGGCGGTGAAATTACAGCGCGGCAAAGCGGTAACGGTTGATATCTATAACCAACTGACGGAAGAGACGACGTTGCACTGGCACGGGCTGGAAGTACCGGGTGAAGTCGACGGCGGCCCGCAGGGAATTATTCTGCCAGGTGGCAAGCGCTCGGTGACGTTGAACGTTGATCAACCTGCCGCTACTTGCTGGTTCCATCCACATCAACATGGCAAGACCGGGCGACAGGTGGCGATGGGGTTGGCTGGGCTGGTGGTAATTGAAGATGACGAGATCCTGAAATTAATGCTGCCAAAACAGTGGGGTATCGATGATGTTCCGGTGATTGTTCAGGATAAAAAATTTAACGCTGATGGGCAGATTGATTATCAACTGGATGTGATGACCGCCGCCGTGGGCTGGTTTGGCGATACGCTGCTGACCAACGGTGCAATCTACCCACAACACGCTGCCCCGCGTGGTTGGCTGCGCCTGCGTTTGCTCAATGGCTGTAATGCCCGCTCGCTCAATTTCGCCACCAGCGACAATCGCCCGCTGTATGTGATTGCCAGCGACGGTGGTCTGCTACCTGAACCGGTGAAGGTGAGCGAGCTGCCGGTGCTGATGGGCGAGCGTTTTGAAGTGCTGGTGGAGGTTAACGACAACAAACCCTTTGACCTGGTGACGCTACCGGTCAGCCAGATGGGGATGGCGATTGCGCCGTTTGACAAGCCGCATCCGGTAATGCGGATTCAGCCGATTGCTATTAGTGCCTCCGGTGCTTTGCCAGACACATTAAGTAGCCTGCCTGCGTTACCTTCGCTGGAAGGGCTGACGGTACGCAAGCTGCAACTTTCTATGGACCCGATGCTCGATATGATGGGTATGCAGATGCTAATGGAGAAATATGGCGATCAGGCGATGGCTGGAATGGATCACAGCCAGATGATGGGCCATATGGGGCACGGTAATATGAATCATATGAACCACGGCGGGAAGTTCGATTTCCACCATGCCAATAAAATCAACGGTCAGGCGTTTGATATGAATAAGCCGATGTTTGCGGCGGCGAAAGGGCAGTACGAACGTTGGGTTATCTCTGGCGTGGGCGACATGATGCTGCATCCGTTCCATATTCACGGCACCCAGTTCCGTATCTTGTCAGAAAATGGCAAACCGCCAGCGGCTCATCGCGCGGGCTGGAAAGATACCGTTAAGGTAGAAGGCAATGTCAGTGAAGTGCTGGTGAAGTTTAATCACGACGCACCGAAAGAACATGCTTATATGGCGCACTGCCATCTGCTGGAGCATGAAGATACGGGGATGATGTTAGGGTTTACGGTATAAAAAGACCGTATTCGGAAATATGCCCGGATTTCTCCGGGCATTATGGTTACTTCACATCATCCGGCAGCGCATAAGCCACAATATAGTCGCCCATCTTCGTACCAAATGAACCGTGACCGCCTGCGGAGATCACCACATACTGCTTACCATTCACTTCATAGGTCATTGGCGTAGCCTGACCACCCGCTGGTAAACGACCCTGCCACAGTTTTTCACCGTTGCTCATGTTGTAAGCGCGCAGGTAGTTATCTGCCGTAGCGGCGATAAACAGCACGTTACCCGCCGTGGAGATTGGCCCGCCCAGCATCGGCATACCCATATTGAACGGCACCGGTACAGGCATCGGGAACGGCATACTGTCCTGCGGCGTACCAATACGTTTCTTCCACACCACTTCATTGGTTTTCAGGTCCAGCGCCGAGATATAACCCCATGCTGGCTGTTTACACGGCAGACCAAACGGTGAGAGGAACGGGTTGAGCGTGACACCATACGGTACACCGTACTGTGGCTGAATGCCGGATTCCGTACCCGTGCCTTTGGCATCTTTCGGCTGCTCCATCGGGTTACCCGGACCGCGTGGGATCAGTTTCGAAACAAACGGCAGTGCCATTGGGTTGGCAATTGCCACTTCACGATTTGGATCAACGGAAATCCCGCCCCATTCAAACATTCCCAGGTTACCCGGGAAGACCAGCGTGCCCTGTTCAGATGGCGGCGTGAAAATGCCTTCATAGCGCAACTGGTGGAACATCACGCGGCACACCAGTTGGTCAAACATGGTGGCTCCCCACATATCCGCACCGCTCAAATCTTTCTTCGGACGGAAGCTCAGTTCAGAGAACGGCTGGGTCGGAGTAACGTAATCGCCTTTCGCAGCACCTTGCGGCACCGGTTTTTCCGGGGCCGGAACCACCAGTTCGCCATTGCGACGATCGAGCACAAAAATGTTGCCGGTTTTCGCCGGAGCGTAAATAACTGGCACTTTCTGACCATTAACGGTGATGTCCGCCAGCGTCGGCTGTGCCGGAAGATCCATGTCCCACAGGTCGTGGTGAACGGTCTGGTAGCTCCACGCCAGTTTCCCGGTAGTGGCATTCAGCGCCAGAATCGAGCTGGCATAACGTTCCTGTTCCGGTGTGCGGTTACCGCCCCAGATATCCGGCGTGGTCACGCCCATCGGCAGATAGACCAGATCCAGCTTCGCGTCATAGGCCGCTGGTGCCCAGGAGTTTGGCGAGTTAAAGGTAAAGGTGTGTTCGTCAGACGGGATTGCGTTCGGATCTTTCGCGCCGGGATCAAAAGCCCACAGCAGCTCCCCGGTGTTGACATCAAAACCACGGATCACGCCAGACGTTTCGCGGGTTGAGAAGTTATCGGTAACTGAACCGGCCATCACGATGGTTTTATCGGTGATAATCGGTGGCGAAGTCGGTTCATACAGACCCGGTTTGGTGTCTGGCATATTGCTTTGCAGATTGAGCACGCCTTTATTGGCGAAGGTTTCGCACAGTTTGCCGTTTTCAGCGTTAATCGCAATCAGTCGACCATCATTGACCGGAAGAATGATACGACGCGGGCAATCCGCCATCACTTCCGGCGAAGCCGTTTCTGCTTTGGCTTCATGATAAGAGACGCCACGGCAGGTTACGTGCTGGAAAGACTCGTTAGTTTTCAGCTCAGGATCGTAATGCCATTTCTCTTTGCCGCTGGCGGCATCGAGCGCAAACAGGCGCTGGTGAGCGGTACACAGGTAAAGGGTGTCGCCCACTTTAATCGGCGTCACTTCATTGGTGATTTCGCCCGGATCGTTCGGCTGCTTCACATCGCCAGTACGGAACACCCAGGCTTCTTTCAGATTATGGACGTTATCGGCGTTAATTTGTTTCAGAGGTGAAAAGCGTTGACCTTCCTGATTGCGACCATAGGCAGGCCAGTCCTGATCGGCAACGGGTGAGATAGCTTCCGCAGGTGTGGCATTGGCGCTTAAGGTGCCGTTGATTTCCTGCGGATCGTTAAATCCGGCCCAGGTCAGGATACCACCGCTAATCAGCAGTGCCACCACCAGTGCGGCAACTGCGCCGCTGGCAGGAATGACCAGGCGACGCCAGACAAACGGCAGGATCAGCCAGATGGCGAAGAAGACCAGAATGTCGCTGCGCGGAGTCAGCGCCCAGAAGTCGAAACCAACTTCCCAGACGCCCCAAATCATGGTGCCGAGCAGCAGGGCTGCGTACAGCCAAAGCGCGGCACGTTTACTGCGCCACAGCATCCAGGCGACGCCGAGCATCACAAGACCAGCGATAGGGTAGTACCAGGAGCCGCCAATCGCGACCAGCCAGCCTCCGCCAATGAGTAGATACAGCCCGCAAAGCGCTGCAAAAAGGGCTGTTAGCGTGACGAGTAATCGTCGCGAGCCTGTATTGTTAATTGCCATAAAGAGACACCATTTCAATTCATTAATATTTTAGTAGCAATTAATTATAGGTTTTAACATGTGTGATCGTCATCACAATTCGAGCTTTATTAACAGATTCCGCGAATGAATAGTTTTACTGGTATACTGCGTGTCTTGCGCTTTGTTGCGGTGCCAAAACCTGCCCGTGCGAAGTGATTTGTTTTTAAATCATATGGTTAGAGATATGAAACATACTGTAGAAGTAATGATCCCCGAAGCGGAGATTAAAGCGCGTATCGCCGAACTGGGTCGTCAGATTACTGAGCGTTACAAAGACAGCGGCAGCGATATGGTGCTGGTTGGTCTGCTGCGTGGCTCATTTATGTTTATGGCGGACCTGTGCCGTGAAGTTCAGGTATCTCATGAAGTCGACTTTATGACCGCCTCCAGCTACGGTAGCGGCATGTCCACCACCCGTGATGTGAAAATCCTCAAAGATCTGGATGAAGATATCCGTGGCAAGGACGTGCTGATTGTTGAAGATATCATCGACTCGGGGAATACACTGTCGAAAGTGCGTGAGATCTTAAGCCTGCGCGAACCGAAGTCGCTGGCGATTTGTACGCTGCTGGATAAACCGTCCCGTCGTGAAGTGAACGTCCCGGTAGAATTTATCGGTTTCTCGATCCCGGATGAGTTTGTGGTGGGTTACGGCATTGATTACGCACAGCGTTACCGTCATCTGCCGTATATCGGCAAAGTGATTCTGCTGGACGAGTAAGTGTGAAGTTGCCGGATGTGTTGCATCCGGCATGGCATTTTTATTTGTGGTTGGCGTGTTTCAGCTTGAGGTTGGAAATCCCGTGACGGTAACGTTGCTCAAGGGTTTCGCGGTTGGTCGCTGTGACATCCAGATCACGCAGCAAGCCGTCGTGAATGCCGTAGGCCCAGCCGTGAATGGTAACTTTCTGCCCGCGTTTCCACGCTGATTGCATAATGGTGGAGTGGCCCAGGTTATACACCTGTTCCATGACGTTCAGTTCACACAAGGTATCCAGACGGCGCTCTTGCGGCATTTCGCCGAGCAATGAGCTATGTTTGAACCAGATATCGCGGATATGCAGCAGCCAGTTGTTGATAAGCCCCAGTTCCGGGTTTTCAACTGCGGCTTGTACGCCGCCGCAACCGTAGTGGCCACAGATAATAATGTGTTCAACTTCGAGTACATCCACTGCATACTGAACCACGGAAAGGCAGTTCAGGTCAGTGTGAATGACCAGGTTAGCAACATTACGGTGAACAAAGAGTTCGCCCGGCTCAAGACCGGTTAAACGTTCTGCAGGAACGCGACTGTCGGAACATCCAATCCATAGAAAGCGCGGTTTTTGCGCTTGTGCCAGTTTCTCAAAAAACCCGGGATCCTCTTCCACCAGCATTTTTGACCATAGTGCATTGTTGCTGATGAGTGTATCTATGTCTTTCATGGAGGTTAACGACCTGTAACCAAATAATTACGTTTGGCTAATATAGGGCAACTCCGGGACGATTTAAACCACAGATAAAGTGTAAGAACGTAAGGTAAGTAAAAATTTATGACCATTGCACTGGAACTTCAACAGCTTAAAAAAACCTATCCAGGCGGCGTTCAGGCGCTTCGTGGAATAGATTTGCAGGTCGAAGCGGGTGATTTTTATGCGCTTCTCGGGCCGAACGGGGCCGGGAAATCGACCACTATCGGTATTATCAGCTCTCTGGTAAATAAAACCTCCGGGCGGGTCAGCGTATTTGGTTACGATCTCGAGAAAGATGTCGTGAACGCTAAACGTCAGTTGGGACTGGTGCCGCAGGAATTTAACTTCAACCCGTTTGAAACCGTGCAGCAAATTGTGGTGAATCAGGCAGGGTACTACGGTGTGGAGCGCAAAGAGGCGTACATCCGCAGCGAAAAATATCTTAAGCAGCTCGATTTATGGGGAAAACGCAACGAACGTGCGCGCATGTTATCTGGCGGGATGAAGCGCCGTTTAATGATTGCCCGTGCGTTAATGCATGAACCTAAACTACTGATTCTCGACGAGCCGACTGCAGGCGTGGATATTGAACTTCGCCGCTCAATGTGGGGCTTTTTGAAGGATTTAAACGACAAAGGCACCACCATCATTCTCACCACACACTACCTGGAAGAAGCAGAAATGCTGTGCCGCAATATCGGCATTATTCAACACGGTGAGCTGGTGGAAAATACCTCGATGAAGGCGCTGCTGGCTAAGCTGAAATCGGAAACCTTTATTCTCGATCTCGCACCGAAAAGTCCGTTACCGAAGCTCGATGGCTATCAGTATCGACTGGTCGATACCGCGACGCTGGAAGTTGAAGTGCTGCGTGAGCAGGGGATCAACAGCGTATTTACGCAGTTAAGTGAGCAGGGCATTCAGGTATTAAGTATGCGTAATAAAGCTAACCGTCTGGAAGAGCTGTTTGTTTCACTGGTTAATGAAAAACAAGGAGATCGCGCATGATGCATCTTTACTGGGTGGCGCTAAAAAGCATCTGGGCGAAAGAGATCCATCGCTTTATGCGTATCTGGGTGCAGACGCTGGTGCCGCCAGTCATCACCATGACCCTTTACTTTATTATCTTCGGTAACCTGATAGGTTCGCGTATTGGCGATATGCATGGCTTCAGCTATATGCAGTTCATCGTACCGGGGCTGATCATGATGTCGGTGATCACCAATGCCTACGCTAACGTCGCGTCATCATTTTTTGGTGCCAAGTTCCAGCGTAATATTGAAGAGCTGCTGGTAGCGCCGGTTCCGACTCACGTCATTATTGCCGGATATGTCGGCGGTGGCGTGGCGCGTGGTCTGTTTGTTGGCATTCTGGTGACGGCAATTTCACTGTTTTTTGTGCCGTTTCAGGTGCATTCGTGGGTATTCGTTGCCTTAACCCTGGTGCTCACGGCGGTGTTGTTCTCCCTTGCGGGTTTGCTGAACGGTGTGTTTGCCAAAACGTTCGATGACATCAGCCTGGTGCCAACCTTTGTGTTAACGCCACTCACGTATTTGGGTGGGGTCTTTTACTCACTGACTTTGTTGCCGCCGTTCTGGCAAGGGCTGTCGCACCTGAACCCAATCGTTTATATGATCAGTGGTTTCCGCTACGGCTTCCTCGGTATCAATGATGTTCCGCTGGTCACTACCTTTGGCGTACTGGTGGTCTTTATTGTGGCGTTTTATTTGATCTGTTGGTCGCTGATCCAACGTGGACGTGGTTTGCGTAGCTAAGGCTATTTCCTCTCCTCTGGATTTGGGGGAGAGGAGTTTTGACGGCTATCACCCTTTATCAACAATGGTCAGGGTAGACTGATTTTCGGCTAAGGAGGAAGGCGATGTTAGGTTGGGTAATTACCTGTCACGATGACCGGGCGCAAGAGATACTGGATGCGCTGGAGAAAAAACATGGGGCGCTTCTTCAGTGCCGGGCCGTGAATTTCTGGCGTGGGTTAAGCTCTAATATGCTCAGCCGCATGATGTGCGATGCTCTGCATGAAGCGGACTCTGGTGAGGGTGTCATCTTCTTAACCGATATAGCCGGAGCGCCACCGTACCGCGTGGCTTCATTATTAAGCCACAAACACTCCCGTTGCGAAGTGATTTCTGGTGTCACGTTACCGTTAATTGAACAGATGATGGCTTGCCGTGAAACCATGACCAGTTCAGAGTTTCGCGAGCGTATTGTCGAACTGGGTGGGCCGGAGGTGAGTAGTCTTTGGCACCAACAACAAAAAAATCCGCCTTTCGTCCTCAAACATAATTTGTATGAGTATTAACCCACGATTCTTATAGCGCTTTTGCTACAATAAAAGCGTTGTTTCACCCTCGGTTATTTTTTCATGTACAAACAAGCTGTTATTCTCCTGCTGATGCTGTTTACCGCAAGTGTCAGTGCCGCGTTACCTGCCCGTTATATGCAAACCATCGAAAATGCTGCGATCTGGGCGCAAATTGGCGACAAGATGGTGACCGTGGGGAATATTCGGGCCGGGCAAATCATTGCCGTGGAGCCCACTGCCGCAAGTTATTACGCATTTAATTTTGGCTTTGGTAAAGGGTTTATCGATAAAGGGCATCTCGAGCCAGTTCAGGGGCGACAAAAAGTTGAAGACGGTTTGGGTGACCTCAACAAGCCGCTGAGTAATCAGAACTTAATTACCTGGAAAGATACGCCGGTCTATAACGCGCCGAGTGCGGGCAGTGCGCCATTTGGGGTACTGGCGGACAATTTGCGCTACCCGATTTTGCATAAACTGAAAGACAGGTTAAATCAAACCTGGTATCAGATCCGTATTGGCGATCGACTGGCCTATATCAGCGCGCTGGATGCCCAACCCGATAATGGCCTGCCGGTGCTAACCTATCACCATATTCTGCGCGATGAAGAAAACACCCGTTTTCGCCATACTTCGACGACCACCTCGGTACGCGCTTTCAATAACCAGATGGCCTGGCTGCGCGACAGGGGATACGCGACACTGAGCATGGCGCAGCTGGAAGGTTACGTGAAGAATAAGATCAATCTCCCTGCGCGAGCGGTGGTGATTACCTTTGATGATGGCCTCAAGTCGGTGAGCCGCTATGCGTATCCTGTATTGAAACAATATGGCATGAAGGCGACGGCGTTTGTTGTTACCTCGCGCATCAAACGTCACCCGCAGAAGTGGAACCCAAAATCGCTGCAATTTATGAGCGTTTCTGAGCTTAACGAAATTCGCGATGTTTTTGATTTTCAGTCACATACCCATTTTTTGCATCGGGTGGATGGCTATCGCCGACCCATATTACTGAGCCGTAGTGAGCACAATATTCTGTTTGATTTTGCACGTTCACGCCGCGCTCTGGCGCAATTTAATCCGCATGTCTGGTATCTTTCGTATCCGTTTGGCGGATTTAATGACAAAGCCGTGAAGGCAGCAAACGATGCCGGATTTCACCTGGCGGTGACAACCATGAAAGGCAAAGTAAAACCGGGGGATAATCCGTTGTTACTAAAACGACTTTATATCTTAAGAACGGATTCGCTGGAGACGATGTCGCGGCTGGTGAGTAACCAGCCGCAGGGATAACAATCAAGCAACCTGTACCGGAATCGCTTTCGCGGTACGTTTCATTTCATTGTCGCCTTCAAAATAGGCGACATTGGGTCGCCAGGTGCGAGCTTCTTCATCTGGCATGGTAACGAAGCTGGCGATGATGACAATATCGCCGACACTGGCGCAGTGGGCCGCCGCACCGTTAACAGAAATAATTCTCGAACCGCGTTCTGCCGCGATGGCATAAGTGGAGAAACGCTTGCCGTTGGTGACATTCCAGATATCAATGGCTTCGTTTTCGAGAATACCGGCTGCGTCAAGGAAATCCTGGTCAATGGCGCAAGAACCTTCATAGTGCAGGTCCGCATGAGTCACTTTCACGCGGTGGAGTTTGCCCTGCAGCATCGTGCGAATCATAACTTCTACCTTTCTACCCTGTCGTTAACGAAGCAGGCGATGCCTGCTTTGAGGAAATTCTCACGCAGTATTGCCCGATTTTTGTTTAGTGTCTACTCATCTGACGGCATTTACATCAGCAGTTTGCGTACCGTGCCGAAGCGTGCCATGTAACGGCTGTAACCAATTGAAATTTCTCTGAACGCTGCTCGGTAAACACTAAAGAGGTGGCTGACGATGGCACGCCTTGACTGGATACTGCCTTCACGCAAGACAACACGGAAGGCAGGGAAGATGGATGCACCGAGTACCACACCGCATGATGCAGTGTTTAAACAATTTTTAATGCACGCGGAGACGGCTCGCGACTTTCTGGAGATACATTTGCCAGTGGAATTACGAGAACTTTGTGACCTCAACACGCTTCATTTAGAGTCGGGGAGTTTCATTGAAGAGAGCCTGAAAGGACACAGCACGGACGTGCTCTATTCCGTGCAAATGCAGGGCAATCCCGGTTATCTGCATGTTGTGATTGAACACCAAAGCAAGCCGGATAAGAAAATGGCCTTTCGCATGATGCGTTATTCTATTGCTGCCATGCACCGGCATCTGGAGGCGGATCACGATAAGCTGCCGCTGGTGGTGCCGATACTGTTTTATCAGGGCGAGGCCACACCTTATCCGCTCTCAATGTGCTGGTTTGATATATTTTACTCGCCGGAGCTGGCACGACGCGTCTATAACAGTCCTTTCCCGCTGGTGGATATCACCATCACACCGGATGACGAAATCATGCAACATCGGCGGATTGCGATTCTCGAACTACTGCAAAAACATATTCGCCAGCGCGACTTAATGTTATTGCTGGAGCAACTGGTCACGCTGATTGACGAAGGGTACACTAGCGGAAGTCAGTTAGTTGCCATGCAAAACTATATGCTGCAACGCGGTCATACTGAACAAGCGGATTTGTTTTATGGTGTGCTGAGAGACAGGGAAACGGGAGGGGAGTCTATGATGACGCTGGCGCAGTGGTTTGAAGAGAAAGGGATTGAGAAGGGGATTCAGCAGGGAAGACAGGAGGAAAGGCAAGAATTCGCCCTGCGTCTTCTAAGTAAAGGAATGTCTCGGGAAGACGTTGCAGAGATGACAAATTTATCTCTTGCTGAGATTGATAAGGTAATTAACCTTATTTAAGTTACCTGTGTTATGACAGATGACGTGGGGTAAATTAATAACTGGCGCCATCAGCCGTAGCGCCAGTTAAGTATTACGCCAGCTCGACCATTTTGTTGTCGATCAGGCGAGCATCGCCAAGCCAGGCGGCTACCAGAATTACTGTCCGTTTGCTGGTTTCAGAAACTTCCAGCAATGTGTCGGCATCGCGAATCTGAATATCATCGGCGCGGAAGCCTTTTTCATTCAGTTCTTGCCCCGCAATGGTAATAATTTCATCGAGATCCCGTTCCCCAGCCTGCAATTTGTCAGCAATCGAACTTAAAACTTTGTACAGACCAGGCGCAATTTTGCGTTGTTCCGCCGTCAGATAACCGTTACGGGAACTTAGCGCAAGGCCATCTTTGGCGCGCATAATTGGCACACCGACAATCTCAATATCGAAGCCCATATCGGCAACCATTTTGCGGATCAGCGCCAGTTGCTGAAAGTCCTTTTCACCGAAGCAGGCGATGTCCGGCTGGACCAGGTTAAACAGCTTGCTGACGATAGTCGAAACGCCGCGAAAATGCCCCGGACGGCTCGCGCCTTCCAGCATGGTCGAAAGCCCGGGAACGTCAACGTAAGTATGGGTTTCAGTACCGTTCGGGTAGATCTCTTTTACCGAAGGGGCGAAAACTAAATCCACTTTACGTTTGTTTAGCTTCTCGCAGTCCTCCTGCAAGGTCCGTGGATAACGTGCCAGATCTTCCGGGCGGTCGAACTGCATCGGGTTAACGAAAATACTGACGACGACCACATCGGCGCGGGCTTTGGCTTCGTCGACCAGCTTCATATGGCCATCGTGCAGATTACCCATAGTAGGCACCAGCGCCACGCGCTTGCCTTCCATACGCAGGCGGCGAATTTGCTGACGCAGCAGCGGCAGGGTTTCGATAATTAACACAACGTGACTCCTTAATGGAAACTGTGTTCTTCGCCCGGATAAACGCCGGACTCCACTTCAGCCATATACTGCCGCACAGCCGCGCGGATGTCGCCCGTTTCGGCGAGGAAATTTTTAGCGAATTTAGGAATGTGACCGCCGGTAATGCCGAAGGCGTCGTGCATCACGAGGATCTGCCCGTCAGTGACGTTGCCTGCGCCAATGCCAATAACCGGGATCGCCAGTGCTTCGGTAATACGTTTTGCCAGTTCAACCGGCACGCATTCCAGCACCAGCAGCTGTGCCCCAGCGGCTTCTAAGGCTAATGCATCGCTGAGCAGTTGATCGCCCGCTTCATCGCCGCGCCCCTGAACTTTGTAGCCACCGAAAATATTCACTGACTGTGGGGTTAAACCTAAGTGACCACATACAGGAACGGCACGTTCGGTCAGCATTTTTACGGTTTCGACCAGCCACTCACCGCCCTCAATTTTGACCATATTGGCACCGGCACGCATAACCGTTGCGGCGTTTTCAAAGGCTTGTTCCGGCGTGGCATACGCCATAAACGGCAGGTCAGCCAACAGCAGGCAGTTTGGCGCGCCGCGACGTACGGCGGCGGTATGATAGGCGATATCCTCGACGGTAACGGGAAGGGTGGAGTCGTGGCCCTGAACCGTCATGCCCAGCGAATCGCCTACCAGCATGACGTTAAGTCCTTCATCAGCAAATAGTTTCGCGAAGCTGTAGTCGTAAGCGGTGATGGTCGCGAAACGCTTTTTATCCTGCTTACATTTCTGAAGTGAAGCAATGGTGGTCGGTTTCATAACGTGTCCTGATAAATGATGTCGTGTTGCCTGGCATTTTATCAGTCACATTGGTGGGGGCAATGATTTATCAATTACCGCACCGCCAGATGATGGCGGTGCGGTGGACTTATTAAGGGTAGGTTACCTGGAAAGTACTGGTGGCTTTAAACTCACCAGCTTCTATTGGTATAGTTCCATCCTGTTGTAGCGTGGCCTGGAAATGGAGAGGGTATGTTATACCTGTATCTTGATCCGGGTAAACTCCTCCTGTTGTATCGTCTTTGCCTCTCGGGTCGTAATCTTTATAAACAGAATTTGAATCATTAGGTTTCAATGTCATTAGAGGATTTTTACTAGTTGCTAAACCTTCTATGAGTACACCGACTCCTTTTGCTGCGTCATTACCTGTGAGAGTATTACCAAGGAGTTGCCCGTTTTCAGTACCAACCTTTGTTGAAACTAATTTTGTCTCAATATTAGTCACACGAACGCAGTTTTGAAGTGAAATATCAAAAGGAACCGGTGTGGCACCGTTTCTGATTTGTTCTGCACTATATTCACCCATTTTTACCGTAGAACCAGTCACAGAAGTTCCACTAAGCATAGCGGTAAAACAAGTGGGATTAGTCAACTTGACATTGAGCAGATCGAAATCGATTTTGATAAAATAACTATGCTCATTTATACCTTGGCCTGCGCCATAGGCTTTAAATGAATACAGATAATTTGATGAGCTGGATAATTTGATCTGTTGAGTTACTGTTGGATCAAAGTTTGTATCTGTATAGAATTCAATTGTAAGGGTCTGATAAATACCACCTACAGCCCAGTATTTACGGGTGCTATTCGCATTATTGCAACTCCAATATAACACGTCTTCGCTTGGATTATACCACGAAAAATATTGTTCTGCAGAGTCACCAATGTATATCCCAGGTGAACTAACGTTAGTTACGGTACCGTAAGCTGACCACATGTTTGAAATTAATAATGTGTAATACAAACCAGGAACTGATGTATTAAATAATTTATGGGAGCCATACATTTTACCTGAGTCAACCATTGCATTTTCAATACGCATTGCGCTACCACTTGTGCTATCACTTCTGTTGCAATAAAGAAAACCACCACCAGAAGCGGTATCTAACTGACTCCACTGTAATTTTACACCTGTAGGTCCAAGCTGCGTCGGTTTGTAGAAAACTAAATTATTTGTACTTGTTGCATATCTGAATATGACAGTAGCATCGCCATTCGGCCCCGTTTCTCTCCATTTTTGATCTGACGGACCAACGCCGTAACTATTCCCAACAATATATCCTACGTTATCATCAGTGCCAGCACTCGCGGTATAACAACTCAAGCACAGAATTAAAAAAAGAAAATGTCTGAAGAATTTCTTCATTATCACTCCACCATCTACTGCTGTAACAGTCGCAGTTATTTGTTTTGATCTATTATTCGTAGTACACATCAACTAATATATGACTCATTACCTGGCCAGATATGACATCCAGCGCGGGATCGATTTTTTGCATTCTGGCATAAAATTTCCATGAAGAATTATGCAGGGCAGAAGTCATTACTGGATACACGGAACGAGAATTTCCTGCTGAACTAATAACATTGAATATATTGGTCGGGTCCTGAATGGAAAAGAGAACGACACCGACATTTTTAGCCCCGGTTGCGACTTCATTGGCAAATATTTGCCTTGAACCTGCAGCCATGACACCGCTAAGGGCTCTAAAATCAATATGTAACTGATTAAGCACATCGCCAGTTCCCTGTAATGCACAGTCTGATACTGTGACAGTGAACTCTTTTCCACCTGGTTGATAGCTTTCAGGAGTAACATTATCTGAAAAATATCCCACCCCAACGACGCCAAGATCAATATTACCCTGGTTACTGATTCCGCTTTTGCAAGTGCTGTTTTTTACATTGGCAACAAGGTCAATATCCTGCCCAGCGATGGCTGGATAGGTAATGGGAAACTGTAGTGACAGAAACAGAATTATTCTCTTCATCAGCTTACGTTGAGTGGGATGCATATATAGTTCCTGGATCTGTCAGTCTGTTAGTTATAGGTTACTGTAAATGTGGCAGGTGCAGAAAATTTACCCGCAGTGACATTGCTTACGGTTTTATTTTTTTCGACGACCAGTCGAGCACTCATCGGATAATAAACAACCGCGTTGGCTGCATTGGAGATAGTGACCTCTTGAGATGCTGGTGTCACACAACTAAATTGTGTTGCGCTACCTGTTGCCGGAGTTTCGGTGCTCCAGACTTCAACGGCGACGGCACTTGCTTTATCTGCGGCTGTGGATCCATTTGCGAACCCCGCACCGTCATTAGCAGTACCTTCGCATGTGGCTCGCTTGGTTAATTTTATTTGTGCTTTTTTATTGGGGATACCCGCACAGTCTTTGAATTTGAGTTTGAATGTTTTAACTTTGGTCTTGGCATTGATTTCAGAAATATATACATCGCCAAAGTCAACAACAGAAATGTCCTGATCAGAGTCATTTACTAATGTAGCAGTACAAGTACCTATTTCTACGGTAGTAATCACGGTCAGCCCAATGCTGTCTGTTGCCGCATAAGAGGGTACGCTGAACAATGAGGCAGCCAAAACGACACTGCTGGATAATCCATAACGTAAATTTTTAAATGTCATCTTAATTATCCTTCTTATTGATAGATGAAATTAAACGTTGCCAGTGCACGAAAATTCCCCGGTACGCCTTGCCCTGCATCTGTTTCACGTAGCGCAACGGTCATTTCAAGACCCTTATCGGGCTGCATCTCGTCTGTGCTCCAGCGTATCTTTTCCGCACTGTTAGGTTTAAGGAAAGTGGCATCATCAGTAGTCCGTTTTTTGAAACCCATACCGATATTACTTGTCGTCGAAGATGAATCACCAGACTGCGGTATAATAAGCTTAGGTGAGCTTGATGATGCATTTCCGGTCAGAGTGGTATCAATCCAACTGATGCCACTGCTGCACCCACTAGCAACCAGTTTAAAATCAGCCTGAGATTCTGTCGTTTTATTCGCGATCTTATCCAGACCCATCTTAGGGATTCTCAATGTGTAGTTATTATTGCCATCATTCGTGACGTTATTACCAGTAAGTGTGATGTTACAGGTTGTCGCTTTGACAGTGGCTGTAAACTCTACATTAATATCCGTTGCAAATACTGATGGTGATAATAATATTCCCATCAGTATCGCTATTTTATGTGGCGTTATTTTTATCATTTGACGTCCCTTGTAGTTACTGAATCTGACACCGAATTCCATTCAGAATAATAGATTGCGCTATTTTTTCTGCTTCTGAACTTTGTTGATAATGCGCAAGACAACTTACGGGTTTACTTTCTTCGAGCCATTTAATGCTGATATTTCCCTGCTGCTCAATACCACGAACAAATGCTTGTCCACCCTGTCCAACATTACCAATGACATTGCCTTGCTCATCATAAATATCTGCAGCAAATGGAATATTTTTACCATCACTTCGTGTGATGTTCATAATGGCTGATTGCCCTTGCACGGTTTCAAAATCAGCAAAGACGACTGAACCCTGACGCGGTACAGCTACTGCACTGGTACTTTTTAATTCAACATCGTTCTCAAGATCGTTGATATCCAGCGCGATACGGTTTTCATGATAAGGAGAAAGAGCGCTGGTGACACCATAACCCCATCGATCGATAGTACTGTTGCCATAATTTATTCGCGCTCCTTGAGCACCTGGAGCCTGAACTACCGCCAGTGTATCGGAGTCGCTAAAACTGTCATTACTGAAGGTCAGGCCGCCGCTATGCAATACAAAACCACCGTCGGTGCTGAGAGACACTTGACGACTGTTATCGCTATTTGCAGAAACTGAACCTGCCAGGCTTCCCCACGGTGATTCATAGCTGGCATAACCCCCAACATAACTCAAATCTTTGCTGGCTTTATTCATCGTATAGCCAGTATTTACGCTATAACTGACGCGAGCGTTATCACTATAGCCACTGTTACTGACGTTGAGTTGGTTATTACCCTTAAAGTCACTGCTCATTTGAGTATCAATACTCTGGAAACCTGAAGTCCGTTGTTCAGTGCCAAGTAATTTTTCAATAGGAATGGTGAAACTGAGATAAACGCTATCGTCAGTGTCGCCGTCTTCATTCCATGAACGCTGGGCACTGACACTGTAGCTGCCCCAGGATGCACTGTTACTGTAGCCAATAGAGTAATTGCTACGATTTTGTCCGGAAGCCCAGTAATCGGACCAACTTCCGGAAAGATAAAATGAACCGTAATCTTTTTTCTCAAATTTTAGCGGTTGGTTAATACTGACCGTAACCTGATTTTTCATGCGCGAGTAATTACGCATGGATTTCGGTTCAAGATCTTGTTCGGGATGTTTCACTTCATCAATTAGAGTTAGTGCATCATTAAGACCAAGGTAATTCTGTGTCGAATAGCGATAGGCCGCGATATTCAGTGAAGTACTTGTTTCTTCGAATAACTTGTTCCAGGAAACACGATAACTTTGTCCCTGATATGTTTTATCATCCGGTATACGAACATTGGAGTGAGTCACATCGAAAGAAAATGCACCGACTGAAGTATTCAGACCAAGACCTAACAAACCAGCGGTATAGTTATTATCGGTAATCTGAATACCAGTATAACCCGTTAGATAGTTATTCAGACCGTAGTAGTAGCTGGCCTGAAATAAATTAGGCTCATCCTGAATATCATCTTTTAAGACCTGGCCGCCGCTAATATCCCAACGTCCAACGCCAGGGCGTAACATTTGAACGACCGATGAAAAAGGTTGCGAGAATGTCCGCTTTGAGCCATCGGATTCTTCGACAGTAACAATAAGATCGCTGCCGTAACCTGACGGACTCAGATCATCAATGACGAAAGCGCCTGGCGGCACAGTCGTTTCATAAATCTTATAGCCACCTTGCGTAATAGTGACTTTGGCGTTGGTATTAGCAACGCCATGAATGATAGGCGCAAAACTCGCTAATGTCGGAGGCAACATGCGGCTGTCGCTGTATAAACGAATGCCGCGGATACTGACAGAATCAAAGGTTTCGCCCGTTGTATAAGACTCACCAAGAATGAGTTGAGAACGCAGCGAGGCGATATCACGCTGTATATACCGATTTTTAAAATCATAATTACTGCCAGAATCGGTCATCCAGTTGTAGTTGCCTGAGGCACGCAGTCGCCATGCACCTAAATTCATCCCACCGTTAAAAGCAGCATAAATGCTGTCATTTCTTCGACCAGGAGTTTCACTATGATATCCGTTGAGGTTGTATGACAACATGGCCGCATTAATGCCATTTTCCCATAACGATGGATCAACATAGTTTTGGTAATTTTTCATTACCCATGCCTGAGGAACGTCTATATCCAGACGTTGCTCGTTAACGTCATAACGAACAGAAGCCTGAGGGATAATTTCCGTCAAATTAAGGCAATTGCCGAGTGTTTCATCCCTGGCAAGCAGAACGGCTTTTTCGTTATTTATATCGGGAGAATTTATATGAAACTGCAATAAATTCTTAAGTGTGATACAGGCTTGTGCGTTTTTTTTCCTTCAATTTCAATAAATGTAATGCTTTGGTTAATAATAGGTTGATCGTTGACATAAACACTGACGTCGTACATACCCGGTATAGCAGGGTTACCTTCACTATACCGGCTGAGATCAATATTTGAGGCATTCTGCCCCATCAGGAAGGTATGGTCATATTCAACAAGTTCAGCACAGAAAGCACTATTGCAATACAGCAGCGCGCAAAACGTAGCGATACGGGTCAGATGATTATGATAATTTTTAGTTGGTTTTATAGTCACGTTATGCTTCCTGCGGAATTATATCCTTGCCTGATTACAGACTGGCATTACCTTCAATGGCGCCACCAAAATCATTAATGGCGTAAAAATGTACTTTTGCAGAACTTGCTTTGCCATTAAGGCCAGTGACTTTCATGACCTCATCACTAAATGGTGCAATCATTTTCACATCAATCGGATAGCGTTTACCGCTAGCTTCTAAATCACCACTGCTAAAAGAGACGTAGTAAGGGGTTGGATTGGTCACTCGCAATGACGCCTTACCTTCTGAACCTGACCAGAACCACTTCAGGGCTAACGGGGCTTCAGAGGGATTTCCCTTC
>ERZ1673696.860-NODE-860-length-29332-cov-4.691567_pt1 | contig 29332 bp, 23 predicted proteins | sample MGYA00580226_ERZ1673696 | MGnify/ENA primary metagenome ERZ1673696 (study PRJEB41218, sample SAMN15661743) | gut metagenome | host: Homo sapiens | place: Canada: London | collected 2015-08-20/2019-03-30 | study: EMG produced TPA metagenomics assembly of... | reverse complement strand
ACGGTGGTAATTCCGATTTCCACGATACGGAACGCCGTGTGAAGGAAGTGGAGGCAAAAGGTCTTTATTTTGTCGGTAGCGGTATTTCAGGCGGCGAGGAAGGTGCCCTGCACGGCCCGTCTGTGATGCCCGGAGGTTCTCCCGAAGCATGGCCAATTGTAAAGGACATATTGCAAGGCATTGCAGCCAAGCTCGACGATGGGACTCCCTGTTGTCAATGGATAGGCACGGGCGGTGCCGGACATTTCGTGAAGATGGTGCATAACGGGATTGAGTATGGTGACATGCAGTTAATCTCCGAAGCCTATTCTTTGCTGAAGAACCGTAAAGGACTGGATGACGACGAAATGGCTGTCGTCTTTGAAGAATGGAACAAAGGGGAACTGGACAGTTTCCTGATTGAGATTACAAAGAATATCCTCCGCTTCCGCGACGAAGACGGCAAACCGTTGCTGGACAAAATCCTGGATGTCGCCGGACAGAAAGGAACCGGCAAATGGAGCGCCATCGCAGCAATGGACGAAAACGATCCGTTGACACTGATTACGGAAGCTGTTTATGCCCGTATGCTGTCGGCCCTGTCGTCTGAACGCGAAAAGGCTTCCGGATTGTATCCCGAACCTGTCGAACTGGGTGAGAACCTGTATGTGGAAGAGATTCGTCAGGCTTTGTATGCTGCGAAGCTGATTTCTTATGCACAAGGTTTTTCTTTGATTCGCCGCGCTTCCGAACGTTACGGATGGAACCTGGACTTCGGCACGATTGCACAGATATGGCGTAAAGGCTGTATTATCCGTTCCGTATTCTTGCAGAAGATTACGGATGCGTACAGGAAGAATCCGGAGTTGCAGAACTTGTTGTTCGACGACTTCTTCCGCACCAAGATACAGGTCGCTTTGCCTTCTTGGCGTAAGGTGGTTGCAGAAGGCGCTCTGAGTGGCGTAGCCTTGCCGGCCATGAGTTCGGCCCTGAGTTATTTCGACGGCTTGCGCACGCTCAATTCGGCTGCCAACCTGATTCAGGCACAGCGTGACTATTTCGGTGCGCATACCTATGAGAGAGTAGATCGTGACCGCGGCATTTTCTTCCACACCAACTGGACGGGCGAAGGCGGTAACACAGTTTCAGGAACTTATACTGTATAAAGGAGGGACTTGATGATGAAAAGAGCAGACAGTCAACTCCTGGTTATTTTCGGAGCATCGGGCGACCTGACAGGCCGCAAGTTGCTTCCGGCACTTTTTGAATTGTTCATTGGCGATATGTTACCCGAACATTTCGCTATATTGGGTGCGGCCCGTACGGGATACACGGACGAAGAGTTTCGTGCCGAACAGCGTAAACACATCCTGGAAGCAAGGGGAAATAAGGAAACAAACAGCGCAGAACTGGATAAATTCCTCCGGATTCTGTTCTACCTGGCATTCGATTCAACCAACTCCGCCGAATATGTAAAACTGAAAGACCGTATCCATTCGTTGCAGCAACAGGAGAATATCCCGGACAGGATTATCTATTACCTGGCCACTCCGCCGCTGATGTACGAATTGGTACCCAAGTATCTTCAGGAAAACGGCATGAATGTGGCTGATACGGAAGACGGATGGCGCCGCGTGATTGTGGAGAAGCCGTTCGGCACAAGTCTCGAGACGGCCCAGGAACTGAACAAGCATCTCTGTCGTATTTTCGAAGAGGAGGAGATTTACCGTATCGACCATTATCTGGGAAAAGAGACGGTGCAGAATATCCTGGTACTCCGTTTTTCCAACGGTATTTTCGAACCCCTTTGGAACCGGAATTATGTGGATTCAGTCGAGATAAGCGCCTCCGAAACGCTAGGTGTGGAGAACCGCGGCAAGTATTATGACGGGGCAGGCGCCTTGCGGGATATGGTTCAGAACCACCTGATGCAATTGATGGCGTTTGCGGCGATGGAATCGCCTGCCGTGTTCGACCCGGAACCGATTCGCGATGAGATTGTGAAGGTCTTCCGTGCTATCCGTCCCTATACGATTCGTGAGATGAATGAATGGGTAGTCCGCGGTCAGTATGACGGTTATCGCGAGGAGAAGAATGTCGCACCCGATTCGAATACCGAAACGTATGTAGGCATGAAGTTCTTCATTGACAACTGGCGTTGGAGTGGTGTCCCGTTCTATTTCTTTACGGGTAAGAAGTTACCGGAAAAGTCGTCGGAGATTGTCATCCATTTCAAATCGACACCGCATCAGCTTTTCGCCGGGCAGTGTTCGGGCAGTTCATGCAATAAGCTGGTTATCCGTATCCAGCCGGACGAAAGCATCACGCTGCGTTTCGGACTGAAGATGCCGGGAGCCGGATTCACCGTGAAGCAGGTCGGGATGGAATTCCGTTACGACTCGCTTTCAAAAACTCACCTGCCGGATGCCTACGAGCGTTTGTTGCTGGATGCCATGCTGGGCGATTCGACCCTGTATGCCCGCAGCGATGCGTTGGAGGCAAGCTGGCGTTTTATAGACCCTATCCTGCATCACTGGAAGGAAGAGGGTTCGAAGAATCTCTTCTTCTATGAGCCGGGACAGAATGGTCCGATAGAAAGAATGATGCTAGGCGCAGATTCGATGGGAGCTCCCTGCGATTCGTGCGGCTGATAATAATGAAGCATATGAAAATAGAGAATTACAAAGACAACAAAGATGCATTACGGGCATTGACTCGCCAGTTGATGGATTATATGGCCCGTAAAGAGGATGATGAACCGTTCAACCTGGCTCTGTCGGGTGGTGAAACGGCCAAACAGATGTTTGCCTTGTGGGCAGACGAATATAAAGATAAGATAGACTGGAACAACATGCGTTTCTTCTGGGTGGACGAACGCTGCGTTTCGCCGACAGATGCGGAAAGTAATTTCGGTCATGCGAACAAGCTGTTGTTCGAACCGCTCCACATTCCCCGCGAACATATCCACCGCATTCATGGCGAAGGGGAACCGGGGACGGAGGCTATGCGTTATTCGCGTATCGTGAAGGAGTATCTGCCGCGTCACGGCCAGTTTCCCTATTTCGATTGTATCATCCTGGGTATAGGAGGAGATTCGCATACGGCGTCTATCTTCCCCGACAATCTTCCCTTGCTGACCGACAGCCGCAATTATGCGGTATCGCAGCATCCGGAAACAGGACAGTTCCGCATCACGATGACAGGCCCGCTTATCCTGAACGGTTCGCCGTTGCTGGTCCCTGTATTGGGCAAAGGTAAAGCGGATGCAATAGAGGAATTGAAGAAGGGGTATTCCATAACGAATGCAACGCCGGCAGCTTATATCCTGTCGCATGCGGTGGATTCGATAGTGTATACGACGCTGTAATATTTATTAAAGCATACGGATACATTGGAAAGAATGCCTTTTAAGGCACGTAAAGCCGTCTTCGACAAATTGCTAGAAGTGGCAGATGTGGCAAGTCTGAGCAGGGATGAACGTATTCAATCAATAAAGCAATCAGGCGACTCCTTACGTAGGAGCCGCCTGATTTTTTTGAACTACCTTCCGGTTATTACCCGCTTATTTCACGATTACCTTCCGGACTGTTTGGCCGGCCTGGATGATGTAGAGGCCGGGGGCCAGATTGCGGCGGTTCAGGCCGGGGACAAGGCGGAAGTCGTGCAGCAGCCGTCCGTCGGCGGAGATGATGCGGACGGAGGGGACGGTATCCGTGTCGGTGCCTGTGCGGTGAAGGAGGCGGTTATCCATAGGTCGGCGGCGGTCATTGTGAGTGACTGTCCGCTGACGGGTTGGGTGACGCCGTCGGAGGCTGGGCCGGAGAGGTAGGCTTTGAAGTCGTAGCCTGCCTTTGGGATGTTGGTGAGCCAGAGGGCGGTGCCGGGGACGACGGGGATACTTTCAGAGCCGTTGGTGCCGTCGGTGAGGGTCGGCGTACCGGGAGCCGGTGCCGTCGGGTTTGCCGGGTCGGCGAGGTAGACGGCCAGTGTTCCTCCTTCAGCAGGTTGGGTGACGTGGAGGAGGGGACGGTTGACAAGGTAGTCGGCTGCATCGAGGTCGGGTTGGGCGACTGAAATTACCGGGGAACTTAAAGTGCCGGAAGTTACCGTTGTAGCTGGTGCCGGCCAGGGGGTGAAGCCGTTGGGGGTACCGGAGTCGTCGAAGGTGACGAGGGCCAGTTTGGGGAGCAGCGTGGACGGGGCGGTAGGCCATGTCCAGGCGCCGGATTTCCAGCCTTCGTTGGTGGCATCGTCGCTTGCTAGGTTGTCGGCGAAGGTGTCGAGCCAGGTGTCTGCGCCGTCGAGTGAAGTGCCGTCGGGAGAGGTTACGGTTGTGGAACCGGAATCTGAACCGTTATTCAGCAACATGGCGGGGCGGGCGTAGTTGGTGTCGAGGACGGGAAGTAAGTCAGACGGAGGATCGGGCGGAAAAGAGTTGCTGGCTATCCGGTGGGCGTTGGCGCCGTTTGCTGTTACTTCGCTGTTCAGGGCGAGGCTGTGGGTTAGTTCTCCGCTGACTATATCTCCGCAAATGCCGCCGGCATATTGGTTGGTCTTGTTTGTCTTTACACTTCCGGTGGCATAGGTGTAGGAAAGGCGCCCGTAGGAACTTCCGGCAATGCCGCCTGCACAACAGGTGATATTTGCTGTTGCTTCGACATCGACTGTTGCATAGCAATGGGTGAGGGTGGCGGAGTTAGGGACGGAAAAGCTTATCAATCCGGCTATTCCTCCGGCAAAGCCTGAGAATTCAGCTGTAGCTTCCACCTTCCCGTTTCCAACTACGAAGCAATTACGGAGAAGGGTGTTATCTTCAAATCCAATTTGAAGTCCTACAATTCCTCCGGCAAAGGCATCGTTATTATTTGAAACTGCCTTTATACCATCTTCATGCAGGCGGACACCCAGGTTACAGAGCGTACCATCTTCAACATAACCGAATAATCCGGCGTATGCAGGCGTATTATCGGACGTATTTTCTGATGAATTCTCTTTAACAACGTCCACTCTCAGTCCATCCACTGTATGTCCTTTGCCATCGAAGTGGCCTCGGAAGCTGTTGTCATCTCCTATCGGTATCCAGTTTCCTCCCTCCAGCTTAATATCATCGGAGAGGGAGAAGTAGTAGCCGGAAAAACCGCGTTTGGTGATTTCACTGGCGTTGTCAATCTTGCTTCCATCGCTAAACTCCAATACATAGCCTCCCGCATTTACCTGTTGTGCCAGATAGGCCAGTTCGGCGGCCTTTTCGATTTTGTCGGCTATCTTGCCGTTCCACCCTTCACCGGTCGGAGCGGCGTGTGCTATGAAGGGTGTTGCCGCCATAATAACAAAAAACAACCCGGCGAGTAAACGGCGGGTTGCCAGGGAGCGTAGTTCTGTTGTATTCATACGTATAAATGATTAATATAGTATTTTCGATAGTTTATAGCCTCGGGAGCGTTTGGTCCGGTAACCGGACCTTCCCGGGTCTTGGTGTCGGACCTTCCCGAGTCCGGGTGTCGGACCTTATAAGGTCCGACCTCCGGACTTTTACGGGGAGGGAGGATGGAGGGGGCCGGTCACTCTATTTCGGGACGGTCACTTCCGCCCGAACCTACCTGAAGCAGATAGGGAAAGCGGCTACGGCGTACTTCTTTCAATATTTTTGTGCTCTGCCCGCCGTATTGTGTCGCTATCTCCAGATAGTAGTTGCCGTTGGGCAGTGCGGGGATGATGAAGGCAAAGTTTGACGGCTCGTTGCGCGAGATGGCTGTCTCGGGTACGGCTACGACCTTTGTTTCGTCGGTAGCGTCGATGAAGAAGAAGCCTACTTCCTTGTCTTCGCTGCCGGCGATTTTTACGCGGTTGCCTTTGCCGTTGAGCGTGTTGCCGGGCGTGAGCTTCGCGTTGGTCGTCTTGGTGAACACGTCGTAGAGGGTCGTGACGGTCGGCATTTCTTCGTTGGTACCGTTGATAATCACGTCGATCATGTCGAGCTCAGGACGGAGTCCTACCAACGGGATGCAGCGCATAACCACGCGGTTGACGGCGGGATCGAAACCGGCGCCTGGGCCGATCACGGGCCTTCGACTCCCAGGGAGTTGTTGGCGAAACCGAATTCGACGGTAGCACCTGAGTATACTTCTTCCTTCGCCTGCTTTTCGATATCCTTGTAAGCGGTCAGCAGCTCGGAAGCTGAAAATTTGCTGCCTGCTTTGGCGGCAAGGCTGCACAGGCCGTTGATAGAGCGTCGGCCCACATAAGTGATGTTGATGGTGGAGTCGTCTTCGCGCTCGGTCAATTTGTTATCGACCAGTGTGCCGATGATGCTTCTCCGTTTAGGTTCGTCTTTTGCCATGTTTATTGGGTATTTTAGTTCATGAAGAACTCTAGCATTCCTATTGATAATGAACCATTTTACAGAGAATTTCTGTTGAATAACATCAGTTTTTCCTTTTGTAGCATCCCCTTGTGAAACCCTCTCCGGTACCTCGTTGGTACCAAAACAGAACGGTGTTAGGGGACACAAACGACGCAGAAGGTGCAGACGCTCGCAGACTTTTTAATAATCAATCTTTCTCTGCATGCATCTGCGTTCTTTGCGTCGTTTGCGTCCCCTAATAGATATTTATTCTTATCTCCCCCTAAAAAACAAGCCATCGTATGTTGCGCACCCTGAAATAATCCTTATATTTGCCCACATTATAAACGTAGTTCTTCATGAACTATGTCGCTCTGATTCCACCGGTTACAAAGGGACCTGTGATAAATAAGCCGTTTATTTCTCAGAAATTGCTTTCCTTTTTCAACCTTTTGCGCGGCAGTCTTGTTAGAATAATGTACTAACAAATAAAATCAAAGGTTATGACAAAGATAATGCGAACATTGTGGGACGAGAGTGCCGAACTGACCGACGAGGCGATGGCTTCGGATGCCTCTGTCCTGTCTGATAGCTATACATCGGGCGACGTGAAAGACGTCACGGAAACCATTGAAGGCGGAAACCAGGAGGCAGACGACTTCAATGAAAAGAATGATGTCCCCTAAAAAAAAAAATTCCGGGAAAAGTCGCGCACAGGAGCCTGTCAGTCTTCAGACCAGACACATGTACCCCCTTTTACAACGCATGTATGACCCTTTACACGAAGATGTGCGGCTCTGACTTTTCCCGGATTTTGTTCTTTACGCCCTTTCTCTCTTTTCCGTTTAAAAGCTGATTCGTACATTTCACTTCCCATTCTGTCAGCTTCATTCTTTTCTTATAGGTTACTTCTTTTGCAGCCGCTAGCTTTGTAATGTTATTTTAAATTACAAAGTGATGTTTAAAGCCATAGTACATTTTTCGATTCACAAAAAGCTGTTCGTCGGATTGACGACCCTGTTCCTGCTAATCGGAGGGATTTATGCCATGCTGACGTTGCCTATCGACGCCGTCCCCGATATTACGAACAACCAGGTGCAGATTGTGACCGTCTCGCCGACGCTTGCCCCGCAGGAGGTGGAGCAGTTGATTACTTTCCCGATAGAGATTGCCATGAGTAATATTATGAATGTGGAAGAGATACGCTCCGTGTCGCGTTTCGGGTTGTCGCTCGTGACGGTGGTGTTCAAGGAGAGTGTCCCGACACTGGATGCGCGGCAGCTGATCAATGAACAGATACAAACCGTTGCCGGAGAGATTCCCGCCGAACTGGGCATGCCGGAACTGATGCCGATAACGACCGGGCTGGGCGAAATCTACCAGTATGTGCTGAAGGTCGCCCCCGGCTATGAGGACCGCTACGATGCCATGGAGCTACGCACGATTCAGGACTGGATTGTGAAGCGGCAGCTTTCGGGTATTCCGGGGATTGTGGAGATTAACAGTTTCGGCGGCTACCTGAAACAATACGAGGTGGCGGTCGACCCGGATGCCCTCTATTCGCTGAACATTACCATCGGCGACGTCTATTCCGCCCTGAGCAGCAACAACCAGAATACCGGCGGAAGTTATATCGAGAAGGTGAACCGTGCTTACTATATCCGTTCGGAAGGTATGATAAGCGATGCGAAAGACATCGAACGCATCGTGATTACGAACCGCGGAGGCATCCCTATACATATCAGCGACGTCGGCACGGTGCGCTTCGGTGCGCCGAAACGTTTCGGTGCGATGACCAAAGACGGCGAAGGCGAATGTGTGGGCGGCATTGCCATGATGCTGAAAGGGGCGAACGCCAATGTGGTGACGAAGGAACTGGAAGCCCGCGTGGAGAAAGTGCAGAAAATGCTTCCCGAAGGCGTCAGTGTCGAACCTTACCTGAACCGTTCAGAGCTGGTGAACCGGAATATCTCGACCGTGGTGCGCAACCTGATTGAAGGGGCGCTGATAGTCTTCCTGGTGTTGATCGTTTTTCTGGGGAATGTACGTGCCGGATTGATTGTCGCTTCGGTGATTCCGCTGGCGATGCTGTTCGGTTTCATCCTGATGCGTGTCTTCGGCGTGTCGGCCAACCTGATGAGCCTGGGGGCGATCGACTTCGGTATCGTGGTGGACGGCTCGATTGTTATCCTTGAAGGGATACTGGCGCATATCTATACGAAACGGCTTGCCGGGCGGACGCTCACGCAGGCTGAACTGGACCGGGAAGTGGAAGCCGGGGCGAGCGGCGTGGTGCGTAGTGCTACCTTTGCCGTCCTGATTATCCTGATCGTGTTCTTTCCCATCCTGACGCTGACGGGGATTGAAGGCAAATATTTTACGCCGATGGCAAAGACGCTGGTCTTCTGTATTATCGGTGCGCTGATTCTCTCGCTTACCTATGTGCCGATGATGGCTTCGCTCTTCCTGAAACGGACCATCTCTGCAAAGCCGACCTTTGCCGACCGTTTCTTCGATAAGCTGAATGTGTTTTATAAACGCGGCCTGCGTTTCTGCCTGCATCATGCCTGGGCGACGGTCGGTTCCGCTTTTGCGTTGCTGGCGGCTTCGTTGCTGCTGTTTACCCGGTTGGGCGCGGAGTTTATCCCGACGCTCGATGAAGGTGACTTTGCGATGCAGATGACGCTTCCCGCCGGAAGTTCGCTGACGCAGAGTATCGAACTTTCCAGCCGGGCGCAGAAGACGCTGATGGAGCAGTTCCCCGAAATCAAACATGTCGTTGCCAAGATAGGGACGGCGGAGGTGCCTACCGACCCGATGGCGGTGGAGGATGCCGATGTGATGATAATCATGAAGCCGTTCAAGGAATGGACGTCGGCTTCCAGCCGTGCCGAGATGGTGGAGAAGATGAAGAAGGCGCTGGAGACGGTCGAGGGGGCGGAGTTCAATTTCAGCCAGCCGATACAACTCCGGTTCAACGAGTTGATGACGGGTGCCAAGGCGGACATCGCCATCAAGCTGTATGGCGAAGACATGGAGGAACTCTACACCCGGGCGAAAGAGGCGGCGACCTATGTGGAGCAGGTACCCGGTGCCGCCGATGTGATTGTGGAGCAGGCGATGGGACTTCCGCAACTGGTGGTCAGGTACAACCGCGGCAAGATTGCCCGTTACGGTATGAATATAGAGGAACTGAATACGATTATCCGCACGGCCTATGCCGGGGAGGCGGCTGGCGTGATTTTTGAGAACGAACGGCGCTTCGACCTTGTGTTGAGGCTGGATAACGATAAAGTGTCGGACCTTAACCTCGACAAGTTGTTTGTCCGCACGGCGGAGGGTATCCAGATACCTGTCAGCGAGGTGGCGAGTATCGAGCTGGTGAACGGTCCTTTGCAGATAAACCGGGATGCGACCAAACGCCGTATCGTGATTGGAGTGAATGTGCGCGATGCCGATATACAGCAGGTCGTTTCGCAGATACAGGACACGCTGGAGAAGAATATCAAGCTGAAGCCCGGTTATTATTTCGAATACGGCGGGCAGTTCGAGAACCTGCAAAATGCCATCAATACCTTGCTGGTCGTGATTCCTGTTGCGCTGGCGTTGATTTTGCTGCTGCTGTTCTTCGCTTTCAAGAGCGTGACTTATACGCTGGTGGTCTTTTCGACCGTGCCCTTGTCGCTGATAGGGGGGATTGTGGCGCTTTGGCTGCGCGGGTTGCCTTTCAGTATTTCTGCCGGGGTCGGCTTTATTGCCTTGTTCGGGGTGGCGGTGCTGAATGGTATTCTGATGATTAATCATTTCAATGACTTACGTAAAAGAAACAGATATACTATGAGTACGAACCGGATTATTGCCCGGGGATGCCCGCATTTGTTGCGCCCGGTATTCCTGACGGGACTGGTGGCTTCGCTGGGATTCGTCCCGATGGCAATTGCCAGGTCGGCAGGTGCGGAGGTGCAGCGTCCGCTGGCGACTGTCGTGATTGGCGGGTTGATTGTTTCGACCGTCCTTACTCTGCTGATTATTCCGGTCTTCTACCGGATGGTTAATTCGTTCCCGCTGATGTGGAAGAAGTTCAGGAAAAGGAGGGGGACGAAGGTTGCCACCCTGGTTCTGCTGCTGGTTGTCCTGTCACCGGCGGCATGGGCGGAGGGGGTAGCAGTTCCCGACGCAGTCCCGGCAACCGTTACGCTGGACGAGGCTCTTGCCCTTGCCATGAAGAACCATCCCCGTTTGAAGACGGCCTCGGCGGCGATAGACCGTTCGCGGGCTGCTAGGGGAGAGGCCTGGGACCCGGGAGCGACTTCCTTCTCCTATTCCTGGGGGCAAATCAATGGCGAGATACGCAGTGACAACCAGCTGGAAGTCACCCAGTCGCTGGGCAATCTTTTGACTCCTTTCTATAAAAACGCCCTGGTCAGCAAGCAGGTGGCGACGGGCGAATATTATCGCGACATGGTACGCAAAGAGATAACGGCAGAGGTGAAACGTGCCTGGGCTTATTATCAGTATGCGGCAAACCTTTGTTCCCTTTACCGCGAAGAGAGCGAGCTGGCAGTCCGTTTGCAGGAGGCGGGAAAACTCCGTTACGAGCAGGGCGATATCACTTTGCTGGAGCGCAATATGGCAACGACGCTGGCAGCCGACCTGCGTACCCGGCTGATGCAGGCGGAAGAAGAGCTTCAACTGGCAGTCCGCCGTTTCACCTGGGCGTGTTATGCCGACAGTCCGGTTGTTCCGGCCGACAGTACGCTGGCGTTGCTTCCGGGTGTGACCGGAGAGGCGGCGCCGTCGGAAGCGCATCTGAATTATTTCCGGAGCCTGGCAGATGAGAAGAAGGCGCTGCTGAACGTGGAGCGTAGCCGTTTCTTCCCCGAACTTTCGGTCGGTTATATCCGCCAGAAGATTTCACCGCTAAACGGGTTGAATTCGTGGATGGTCGGTGTTTCCTTCCCGCTCTTGTTCTTTCCGCAGCAAAGCCGTTCGAAGCAGGCGAGGATAGATGCCGGAATTGCCCGGACGGAAGCGGAAGCGAGTGCCCGCCAGCTGAACAACAAGGTCGATGAGTTGCAAGCCATGCTTCGCCAACAGGGAGAAAATATCCGTTATTATACGACCGGTGCGCTCCCGGAAGCGGATGCCCTGCTGAAGAGTGCGCAGATACAATTCAAGGAGAGCGAAACGGATATTATGCAGTTCGTCCAGAGCCTGAACAGTGCCCGCGAGATAAGGAGGGGATATATTGAAGCGGTCTATAATTACAATATCTCTGCACTGGAATTGGAATTGTATACTCGGTAAGAAAAAGACAAGCTGTCGGAACTCCCGGAAGCCATATTTTAAGAAAATAGAATATATTAAAAATAAACATCTGATGAAACGAATATTATTTCCTGTTGCAGTCCTTTTATTAGCCGCCTGCAATACGACAACTGAAAAAGAACAGACCCCGGAATCGGTTGCACCTCCTGTCGAACCGGTAGTGGTTGCCACCGATACCATCCGTGTCGACGCCGTCACTTCGGCAACCGCCATGCCGAATCATTCTTCCTTCAACGGAACCATGATTGTGCCTCCCCAACGCCATGCCACCGTCACCCTGACGATGGGAGGGACCGTCCATTCAACGCCCTTGCTTCCGGGCGATTATGTAAAGAAAGGTGCCGTCCTCGCCACCCTCGAAAACCCAGATTTCATCCTGTTGCAGCAAAGTTACCTGGAGGCTCATGCACAAACGGAATATCTCGAAGCCGAATACCACCGCCAGGAGCGTCTGAGTTCGCAGGAAGCTGCCTCCCAGAAACGTTTCCAGCAGAGCAAGGCCGATTACCTTTCGATGAAAAGCCGCCTGGAAGCTGCCGCCGCACAACTCACGATACTCGGAGTTACGCCCGGCGACCTGCTCAAAGACGGTATCCGTCCTTACCTGGAAGTAAAATCCCCGCTGAACGGCTACGTGACCGGGATGACCTTGAACCTGGGTAAATATATCAATGCCGGCGAACCTGTCTGCGAAGTAATCGACAAAGGCGAAACCCTCCTTTGCCTGACCGCCTACGAGAAAGACCTCGACGACCTTACCCCGGGCAGCCGCATCCAGTTCCGCGTGAACGGCATGGGAAAGCAGACGTTCGATGCTACACTGCTGTCTGTCGGCCAGGAGGTCGATGCCGTAAACCGCTCCCTCGAAATCTATGCACGGGTGAAAGGAAACCACGAACGTTTTCGTCCCGGCATGTATGTGACGGCGCGTGTAGAAAAGAAATAAGTATATTTGCGGTATGAAAGTAAATATAGATAAATATGTATTGGCAGTCGTCGTCATTTCCGTGGTGGTGGCGTTCCTGACTCATTTCCCGGAACTGATATCCCTGTTCGACCATTCCGGGGAGAACAATCTTTTCCCGGGAATGCGGATGGCCGATGTTGCCAATGAAGTGTTTTTTACTTTTATTTCGCTGCTGATTCTCTTTGCCCTGAATACGTTCCTCTTCCGGTTCAACCGTCCGGCGGCGCGTATCACGTGGGGAAAGATGGTACTGTCTTTCGTCCTGACCTGGTTGATGAGCAATCTGCTGGGGAAGGTTTTCGTCTTCCTTCATCATCATTTCGACATTCCGGCGATTGATGCGATGGTACACCATTACCTGCATCCGTTGCGCGATTTTATCATTACCTGTATCGTGACGGGCAGTTGTTATATGATTCACCTGCTTCGCAAAAGCCAGCAGGTGTTGGTCGAGAACCAGCAGCTACGCACGGAAAACCTGGTGAACCAGTATGAAGCCCTGAAGAACCAACTGAACCCGCATATGCTGTTCAACTCGCTGAATACCCTGCGCTCGCTCATCCGCGAAACGCCCGATAAGGCACAGGATTATTTGCAGGAACTGTCGCGGGTGCTTCGTTATACCTTGCAGGAGAATGAATCCCAAAGCGTCACCTTGCGGGAGGAGATGGAGTTTGTCACCGCCTATATCTTTTTGTTGAAGATGCGCTATGAAGATAACCTGGAGTTTGATATCCGGATAGACGAAGCCGCAGGGGCGCGCCAGCTTCCCCCTATGTCCGTCCAGCTGCTGATTGAAAACGCTGTCAAGCATAATGAGATTAGCAATCGCCATCCGTTGGTCATCCGGGTTTTTACCGAAGGAAACCGGCTGACGGTCAGCAATCCCGTCCAGCGTAAGCTTACAGCCAGCGGAGGCTTGCAAATCGGTCTGGCAAACCTGGCGAAACGTTACAACCTGCTCTTTAAGGAGGAAATCGAGGTGCGCGAAGAGAACAATACATTTATCGTAACTATTCCATTGATATGAATGCACTTATCATAGAAGATGAAAAAGCGGCCGTCCGCAATCTGACGGCTCTGCTTTCGGAGGCGGCCCCGCATATCGGGGTTGTGGCCGTGTTGGATAGTATTGCAGAAAGTATCGACTGGTTCCGTGCCAATGCGATGCCCGACCTGATATTCCTCGATATTCATCTGGCGGACGGTTCCGCCTTCGAGATTTTCGAACATGTGGATATCTCCTGCCCGATCATTTTCACGACGGCCTACGATGAGTATGCCCTGCGTGCCTTCAAAGTGAACAGCATCGATTATCTGCTCAAGCCGATTGGCGGGAGTGACATACGGAAGGCGATTGGCAAACTGGAACAACTGCGTTCGGAGGCACCTTCAAAGGAATTTGATTACAGCCGCCTGATTCATGTGCTGAAACGGCAGGAAAGCTACAAGACGCATTTCCTGGTTCCGGTAAAGGGGGACAAGTTGCTTCCGCTGTCGGTAGATATGATTCTGTTCTTCTATATCAACGACGGGCTTGTGAAGGCGGTCGTTACCGATGGGCGGGAATATACTTTTACGCAGACGCTCGATGAGTTGTCCGACTGCCTGAACCCGGATATTTTCTTCCGTGTGAACCGCCAGTATCTTATCTCCCGGAAAGCCGTATCCGATATCGACCTCTGGTTTAACGGACGCCTGTCTGTGAACCTGAAAGTCCCTGTGCAGGAGAAAATCCTGGTAAGCAAGGCGCGTGTCGGGGAGTTCAAGGATTGGTTTACCGGGAAATATACCTGAAACCCCGTTTGGTATATTATTACTGCCGCTTCGTCTACTAAAATATCCGGGCATCGGCTGTTTGTCTAGTTTTGCTTCGAGTTCAATAATAAAAAGAAGCATGATATGAAAACAGTATGGTTGTGGTTGATGTTGGCGGGAGTTTTTATATGCCGGGAAACAAGCGCACAGGTCTGGCTGAAGACTGAATATATCGGTTCGTCCGGATTCCGGGATGCCGATAATAAAAAGGTAGGCGGCAAAGGGGATATGAAGGTGATTCAGGGAGGGGTGAACATTCCCGTATCCATGAAAATGGATGAAAACAACCACCCGACGGCCTGGATGGTCGGTCTGGGCGCTTCCTATGCTTCGATGGATAACAAGGACTTGTCGGAGTATATGGAGTCGCAAATCTTCAATGCGCAGCTGGCTGTTTCGTATATCCGTCCGTTGAGTAAGAGGTGGTCGCTTCTGGCAAGTGCCGGGGTGGGGCTTTTTATGAATACCGGCAGCCTTGCCTATGCCCGTTGGGACCATGTGATGGGGGTGGGGATGGCGGCGGCTATCTGGCATCTGCGTGATAATCTGGATTTGGGGATGGGGGTTGCGCTGAATACCAGCTTTGGTTATCCGATGGTTTTTCCGGCTCTTTTTGTGGACTGGCGGCTAGAGGGGCGTTATATGGTGAATGTCTCGATGATGGACGGGGTAGAGATATCGGGCGGGATGCAGTTGCATAAGTTGCTTCGGCTGAAGCTGGTCGGTTCAATGAACGGTATGCTTGCTTTCGTGGAGCGCGACGGCAAGGATAAGATATTCACCCAGCAGTATATTACGACCGGGTTGCAACCGGAACTGACTATCACGAAGTCGCTGTCCGTTCCGATAACGGTTGGCTTGTCCGCTTACCGTGCGGCCTTTTATGATGACCGCACGCTAAAAGCGATGTTCAAGTCGATGGACAGGGAGTATGACCCGCATTTCTCACCTGCTTTTTATACGAGTATAGCCGTCAAATATGGTTTTTGAGGGGGATATGTGTATCTTTGTTCTTTATTTGTGAAATATTAAACTCCTATTATGCCGAAGTCGGAAGGAACCTATAACAGCTTTTTGATTGATTTCCTGATAGCTCCGAAGTACAGGTTCGGGAGGCATTTGCTGCTGGTACTGTTCTTTACTTTTGTGGCGTTCAATATGCCTTATCTGACCTGCGCCGGTTTTCTGGATGAGGTGGGCGGTGTGATTGGGTATGTCAGCGGGCTGTTGCTGGCGTTTTATCTCGGAGGGATTTACCTGCACATGTATGTCCTGTTGCCCGGATTGCTGCTGAAAAACCGGTATGTGTTGTATATCATTATCGTGTCCCTGCTTATTCTGGTTATGATTGTAGTCTCTTTCGGGAGCGATTACTGGCTGAACCGGTATTCCGGGCAGGAGCCGGGGTATTATTCCTTTTTCTATAAGAACCGGATAATGGCTGTCGAGATTGTAAGTAACTTTTTCCTGTACGGTCTGCTGATTGCCGGTACTTCCATCACTATCCTGCTTCGCCATTGGATGGGATTCTACCAGCGGAAGAACGAACTGGAGAAGGTGAACCTGAAAACTGAACTGGAATCTTTGAAAGACCAGATAAACCCGGAGTTCCTTTTTAATATGCTCGATGAGGCGGGCAGGCAGACCTTCGATAACCCCGGACAGGCATCGAAGGTGTTGATGGAGTTGAGCAGGCTGCTCCGTTACCAGTTGTACGACGGGAAGCGGGAGAAGGTACTGCTGATTTCCGAGATATCGTTTATCGAGCGTTTTCTTGAACTGGCGAAGATGAAGTATGCGAACCTGAGCTTTACCGTGACGAAGGAGGGGGAGGTCAGCCGTAAACTGGTGCCACCTTTATTGTTTATTCCTTTTGCCATTCATTATATAAAGCAGTTGTCGTCGGAAGAGTCCCAGATGGATATTTATTTCTGTTTCCGGGCAGGTGAGCGGAAGTTGTTTTTCTCTTGTATTTGTTTTGCTCCGGGACTGCCGGACGGGCAGAAAGAGCATAATGAAGACCTGGAAGATGTGAAGCATCGCCTCGATTTGCTGTTCAAAGACGCTTATAAGTTGGAGACGGTGGATGATGGGGCTCTTTGTAAAACGAATTTATGTATCAGGTTATGATAAATGCATCCGGTTTTATGTTGCGTCTGCTGGTTGATTCCCGTTACAGGGTTTTCAGGCATTTCCTGCTGTTCTCTCTCAGTATGCTGATCATATCCGTGAATATTTATCTGGATGTGATAGAGGGAAAGGAGTATTTAACAAGAAATTGTATAGTACAGAGTTTGATACTGCTTATACCTATTTATTTGAGCGTATTTATATTGACTCCGCGTTTATTGTTGAAGAATAAGCTGGGGAAATATGTCTTCTTCGTGTTCCTGGTTATCGCTTTAGCTATTTTGTTTTCTTATTTACTGCGGCAGGAAGATATCGAAAGGGAGTATGAATTGTATCAGTTTTGGCTGTCGGCTTTCTTTTTCATCTCTTCCGTCATCCAGGTGAGTTTGATTATTGCGGGCGCGTCGGCGGTGATTGTTTTCCAGGATTACGTGAAATACGGCCAGCGTATCGACGAACTGGAGAATGCGACGATGCAGTCGGAACTGGAACAGTTGAAGAATCAGATAAACCCGCATTTCCTGTTCAATATGCTGAATAACGCGAATGTGCTGATAAAGGAAAATCCGGTGGAGGCGGTGCATGTCCTGTCCAAGTTGAAAGACCTGTTGAAGTATCAACTGAAAGACAGTACTTCCGAAACGGTCTATCTGGCGGACGATATCCGTTTCCTGACCGATTATCTCAATATGGAGAAGATACGGCGTGATAATTTCGATTTCATCATCTCTACGGAAGGGGAAACAGCGCATATAACCGTTCCACCTTTATTGTTCATCCCTTTTGTGGAGAATGCTGTGAAACATAATAACGATAACAGGAAACTGTCGTATGTGCACCTCTATTTCAAAACGAAAGAGGAGCAGCTTGTCTTTATCTGTATCAATTCGAAGCTGGCCGAACAGAAAGAGAAGCCTGTCGACGGGGGGATAGGTCTTGCCAATATCAGCCGCCGCCTGCAACTTCTGTATGATACGGATTGTTCTTTGCAAATAAATGAGACGGATATAACATATACGGTCAATCTTCGTTTAAAACTAAAAAACTGATTAGTATGAATTGTATCATTGTAGATGATGAACCGCTAGGTCGTAAGGCAATCCAGTTGTTGATACGGGATACGCCGGTGTTGTCTTTGTGTGGAAGTTTCGGCGATGCCGTGTCTGCCGGGAAGTTTATGCAGGCAAGTCCGGTGGACCTGGTGTTTCTGGATATCAAGATGCCGGGGGTAAACGGACTGGAGTTTGCCCGGATGATTCCGTCGGATACGCTTGTCATCTTTGTGACGGCCTATGCGGAGTATGCCCTCGACAGCTATGAGGTGGATGCGATAGATTATCTGGTGAAACCGATTGAAATCGAACGTTTCAAACGGGCGGTACAGAAAGCACATACTTATCATTCCCTGCTGAAAACCGACAACAGCAAGAATCAGGTGGAGTCTGTTTCCGCCAGTCATATCTTTGTGAAAGCGGAACGGCGTTATTTCAGGATACAGCTGGAAAATATCCTTTTCATCGAGGGACTGAAGGATTATGTCGTGATACAGACTCCCGAACAGCGGATTGTGACGAAGATGAATCTGAAGTCGATCCATGAGATGCTTCCGAAAGATGTTTTTCTGCGAACGAACAAGTCTTATATCGTGAACTCCAATTATATAGCCTCGTTTGACAACAATGATGTATTTATTGGAAAGTATGAAATATCGATAGGGAATAGTTACCGGGATGCGTTCTTTGAGAAGTTTTTTATGAAGAATAATCTGTCGGATTGAGTACTGTTCTTTTGAAAATCCCGTATATTTGTCGTTGAAAAATAAATAAAGTGAACAAAAGATGCCTAAAATAGCCGCTGCCTTTTCCATTAAGAGTTATGGATTATACACAGCTAGGGAACGCGAGTCGAAGGATTAGGCAGGATAAGTTTGTAGGGAGATTGATATGAAAGAATCAGTACGGATATTCCGTTTTATCATAGTGGGGACCCTGAATGCTCTTATTACCGCCCTGGTTATTTGGGTGTTGATGAAGGGTGTCGGATGTAATTACCTTTGGTCGAACATTGCCGGTTATGTTGCTGCGTTGGTTAATAACTTTTTTTGGAGCAAATACTGGATATTCTCCTCCCGGAGTGGAAAGTTTGAACGTGAGGTGCCTCTTTTCCTTGTCGCTTTCGGTTGTGCTTACGGCTTACAGTTTCTCTCCCTGCTGTTGATGGTGGAGATAGGTGATATGAATGAATACCTGGCGCAGTTCCTGGGGTTATTCGTATATGGCGCCGTCAATTTCACGATGAATAAACGGCTGACTTTTACCAGAAAACAATGATTTCTTATCCGGTAGTGACACTATTCAAACTTTATCCTTCAGGCTTCAGGAATATATAATCCTTGAAAAATAAGGAATCCAACTGAAGGGTGCCACATTCCGGATTTTGATTCCGACAGATAGGCACCCGTTTGCCAACCGATAGTTATTTGTTTGTCTGCGGGTAGTTATCCGCTCCAAAAAGCATAGGTGTTTTGAAATGTTAAGTCAGGACTTTTGATGACAAAACATATATGCTTTGAAGACAAAAGTCCTATGTTTTGCCGGAAGTTACTTTATCCGGAATTCCCGTATACATTTTTTTACAATTCTATCCCTTCAGCCGTATATATTGAAAAATATTCTCTCCCGGCAACTGAAAGCTGAAAGCAATAATTTGAAAAGAGACAGAGTGTAAAAAGTTTCTATATGGTCCAATCTGCGTCATCTGCGTGCCATATAGAAACAAATGCTATGACTCCTGATAATAATTGAACCTGTCTATCCTCATGACCATATTGGCATTAAGCTTGCGTCGTATTCTTCCAAATCCGTATCATATAGAAGGGCAGGTGTGTGAATGCGAATACAAAGGAGATGATTAGCAAAACCTTGCTTTCATCCCAACCCACTGTCTGCTGGTGCCACAACCCGGTGATAACGCAGAGGACGGAGAGGGTGATACCTATCATGTTCAGCGAAAGCTGTCCTTTGCGATGTTGTTGCATATATTCCAGTTTACTATGTTTGATGCCGTAACAGGCATAAATATCCAATCCGATAAGCATCCAGAGTACCAGGCGAATCCATGTGTCGGCCGGAAGGAAAAGCATCATGCAGAGACAAGTCACGATTCCGAGAACCGGTACAAGCGGAACGAACGGCGTTTTAAAAGCACGTTGCACGTCCGGCATCGTTTTTCTTACCACCAATACGCCTGCACAAACCAGTGTAAAGGCAAATAATGTCCCTATACTCGTCATCTCCCCGGCTACCCTGGCAGGTACGAAGGCCGCCAGTAATCCGACCAACAACATGAAAAGCAGGTTACTGCGTGCCGGAGTGCGGAATTTTTCATTGATATGCGAAAAGAATGGAGGCAATAACCCGTCGCGGCTCATGCTCAGGAATACGCGGCTTTGTCCGAGCAACGTAACCATAATTACCGAACAGTAACCAAACAGGATAGCCAGTACGATTGCCTTATTCAGCCAGGGATAATCCGGTTGGATGACCCCGGCGGCATCTGCATGTCCCATATGTGAAATAGCTACGGCAACAGGCGCAATCCCTTCCTGCCCGTTGAACTGGCTGTAATGTGCCACTCCGGTCATCACATGGGCGAAAAGCATATAAAGGATAGTACAAACCAGCAGGGAAACAAGAATCCCGATCGGCATATCCCGTTTCGGGTTTTTAGCTTCCTGTGCAGCAGTCGATACGGCATCGAATCCGAGGAAAGCGAAGAAAACGATTGCTGCCCCGCGAAGCACACCGGAGAAACCGTATTCACCTAACGTCCCGGTATTCGCCGGAATATAAGGAACATAATTCTCCGTATTGATATATTTCCATCCCAAAGCGACAAATACCAATACGACCGAAACCTTGAGGAAGACAATTATCCCGTTGAAAATCGAACTCCCTTCCGTCCCCCGTATCAGGAAAATACTCATCAGTACGACAATAAGAAAAGCAGGTATATTGACTATCCCTCCGTCCCAGGGACATGCCGTCAACGTATGTGGCAGATGGATACCCACCCCTTCGAGGAATACGACCAGATACCGGCTCCAACTGATACTGACCGTCGTTGCGGCTACGGTATATTCAAGTACCAAATCCCAGCCGATAATCCAGGCAATCAGTTCCCCCATCGTGGCATATGAATAGGTGTAGGCACTTCCGGCAACCGGTATCATGGATGCAAATTCGGCATAGCATAATCCGGCAAAGCAACAGCCTAACGCAGCAATGGCAAATGATAAGGTAATGGCTGGACCGGTATATCCGGCAGCAACGGTTCCGGTGATAGAGAATAACCCGGCACCGATGATAACTCCTACACCCAGTGCGACCAGACTCCAGGGGCCTAATACCCGTTTCAGCGTTTTACTACCCGACTCATTAGCCTCCGCCTGTAAAGCGCCTAACGGTTTCTTTATAAATAATCCCATTCTTCTGTTTGTTTAAGTGTGGCTGCGTCAAAAGCCTCTTTTGTCATTGCGGACTCGATGCAACCTCACAGTATTTCAATAATCGGCCGCAAAGGTAGGGATTACAGGAAAAATATACAAATTCAGTTATGAATGGACAATCGTTCCCAGATGTAATCGGGAATCAGCTTCCAGAAGAATACCAGTGTGACATACCGCCAGTCGATAATGACTGTCCGTTTCTTTCGTTTCAAAGCCCGTACAATCCGTTGTGCTACCCGTTCCGGACGCATCAGTAGCGGATAGTTATCATTTTTTAGCAAAGCCGTTTTCACGAACCCCGGACGTATATCGGTAAAAGTTATCGGTAACTTTTCCATCCTGGCTAACTGTGCCAGTGCGTCGATATAAGTATTCTGGAAACGTTTGGTGGCGGAATAGGAGGGTGCTACTCCCAAACCTTTAGTCCCGGCGATAGAACTGATAACGGCCAGATGCCCGCATCCCTGTTCCTTGAAATAATGGTAAGCGGCAGTGACCATGCGGGTAAAACCGATTGCATTGGTATTGACAGTTGCCAGTTCAATGTCCGGATTCAAAGTCCGGTTCTGATTGCCGACACCGGTACTGAGCAGGAACAGGTCCATGCCTCCCAGTTTATCAATTAGCAGGTGGAGCTTGTCTACGGCTTCCACCTCAGTCACGTCGAGCTGTTGTATCTCTGTCTGCTCGGGAGCCTGCTCCCTGAATGCTTCCAGCCGTTCCAGCCGACGTCCTGCCACTCCAACGCGCCAACCCAGTTGACGATATATCTTTGCCACTTCGTAACCGATACCGGAAGTCGCCCCGATGATAACAATCCTTTTCACGATTTCTTTTTATTTAAAGACTAATAGAAGAACAAATGTAAGCAAAACTTTATTAATTCAACGTTACGCTTCTTACTTATTGATATTCTATCGCTCACACATTCTTTTTTAGGCTATTCTTTACTTGTTCATTCAATATATTCTTAATACCTTGCCACCGTGTTAGCTATAGCTTAAGAGATTCATTGTCCTATAAATAAAATAGCATGAAAATAAACAATCTCATCTTACTGGTATCCCTTTTAATAATGGGAAGCCAGGTTGTAAGCTCCCAATCGAAGACAGGCGACTTACCGGTATTTGATTTCTCAAAAAACTATCCTCAGAAGAAGTTGCGCCTTCAGGATATGGCGGAAATAGAGTATGTGCCTTTGGAGACAACAGATGAAATTTTGTTGGGTGGTTCATCGGTACTTTCAGCTGTTACCGATAAATATATTCTTATCCATGAATCCCGATTGGGTGATATATTTGTTTTCGATCGTAAAATAGGAAAGCTCTATTCACATTTCAATCACAAAGGACAGAGCGGGCGGGAATATACATGGATTAATGTCGGTACAATTTTAGATGAGAAGAAGGAAGAAATCTATGTGTGTTCCCAATTCATTCAGGTTTATTCTCTGAAGGGAGACTACAAACGAACATTGAAAATAAATACATTTGATAATGAAATGAGTATTTTCAATTTTGACGATGAATCTCTACTTATCTATGAAGGTGTAATAATTGAACCTGGTCGTGAAAGTAAGACTAAAAAGTCCCCTTACCGTCTTGTCTCCAAAAAAGATGGTAGCCAGCTTTCTGTATTAGACATTCATTTTGAAAAAAGATATACAAACAAAATAGCTCAATCATTGGAGGGTAATATGTGGAGACCTTTTGGATTTTATTATCCTCAAAATATGCATTACGGTCCGGATCTAATGATTGCGGATATTTCATCCGACACATTGTTTCGGTTATCCCCGGATAAGGGATTAATACCCTTATTAACCCGCAAGCCATCGACTCATGCTCCTGAACCTCGGAATATATGGATACCTTTATTAACAACTGATAAGTTCATGTTGATAGGTACGCTTCTATTAGATTTTAAATCACTGAAAGGCGGACCGATTCCAACGTTTATGTATGAATTTAAGACCGGTGAAATAAAGAAGACGCCGATTTTAGATACAGAATATGATACAAGGGCTTGGAGTCAGGGAAGATGGTCGCCGGATGCATCGCCTGATATCGCACGGAATATGGTCGCTGAAATGATTCAGGCATCAACGGTTATAGAGGCTTATCATGGAAAACGTTTGGCCGGGAATGGAATGAAGATTGCAAAGACACTTGTCGAAGACGATAATCCGGTAATCAGGATTATTAAATTCAAGTAATAAATATATTACTGCCGATAGTGCTTACTTATTGGCATTTATACAATAATTACTATATTTGTGGAAACAAATCTTTAAACCATATTTATACCATGAAACATTTATTTTTTGGAAAGCTATTGGTTGTGTTGCTCTCCTTTTTCTGTGTATGTTCGGTATCTGCACGCAAACCTATCAAGACGTTGTTGATTACCGGGCAAAACAATCATAACTGGCAAGTTAGCCATGTTGTTTTAAAGCAAATACTGGAAAACTCCGGTCGTTTCTCCGTAGATTTCGCAGTGTCTCCTTCACAAGGACAGGATATGTCCGGTTTTGTGCTTGATTTTGCTCCGTATGAATTAGTTGTGTTGGATTATAACGGTGATTCATGGCCGGAAGAAACAAACAAGCGTTTTCTGGAGTTCGTGCAAAATGGCGGGGGAGTGGTCGTTTATCATGCGGCAGATAACGCTTTCTCCAAGTGGCCGGAATTTAATAAGATATGTGCCTTGGGTGGATGGGAAGGACGTGATGAAAACTCCGGTCCTTATGTGTATTGGCAGGATGGTAAACTAGTCAAGGATAGTTCTGCCGGTCCGGGCGGTTCGCATGGAAAACAGCATGAATATGTGTTGAACGGGCGTGATAAAATACATCCCATTGTAAAAGGATTGCCTTTGAAATGGCGTCATACCCAGGATGAACTATACGACCGTATGCGTGGTCCGGGTAATATCGGAGACTTGCTTTATACGGCTTATTCGGATAAAGAGACAGGAGGTTCAGGACGTGAAGAACCGCTTGTCTTTACCGTCGATTACGGAAATGCCCGTATCTTCCATACCATGCTCGGACATGCCGGTGCTACTGTTGAAGATAATACAGCTATGCAGTGTACAGGCTTCCAGGTTTTGTTACTGCGTGGTGCGGAATGGGCTGCAACCGGAAAGGTAACTCAGAAAGTACCCAAAGATTTCCCGACCGAGACACAGTGCAGTTACCGGAAGGATTATAAGGAAAAGAAATAAATAGATATTACTTTTCTTTTGAAAGAAAAGCAATCAAAAAATCAAGGCTGTATCTGGTTTTTACCGGAGCAGCCTTGATTTTTTATCTATCCTTCCAAGAAGGAAAAATAGGTTTATTCAGCTCGTAATGTATCTGCCGGAGCAATTTTAGATGAGAGGTAAGCCGGGTACCAGGCTCCCAGTGTGATAAAGAATGCCATAAGCAGATAAGTCGATATCAAACCGGCAAAGACGCGGAAGAAAGTGACCGGCATAACATTCGTGTCAATCAATTCCATTTTCGCAATATTAATGCAGATGATAGCGGCAGGGATAGCCACCAGGCTTAATAACAGCCAGCCTTCTCCGATCATCATTTGCAATATCTGGCGGCGTGTGGAACCAACAGCCAGGCGGAGGCCGATTTCAGATTTCCTGTACTCATTACGGAACCAGAAAGTGCCGATGATTCCCAGGAATATATTGAAGATCAGGAATGCCATAAAGGCTATCCGGTAACGGATGGCATCCGTCACTCCGTTTGTAAGATAAAGTCTGTTTCTCAGGTCGTCGTAAGAGTCGACTCTGGAAAGTATGAAATTACCGATATTTATCTGTTCCCTTATATCCCGTTGGAAATCTTCTATGAATTTTTGTTTGTTGAGCCCGGGTTTTACCCGTATACTGATTTCTAACGACCAGGCGAGTTGTTGCTCATTCCATTCTTTGAAATAGGAAGTTGGTAACATAAAATATGCCGCTCTTTCTTCCCGGCTGTAATCGTCACGTTTTAATATCCCGCAAACACCTCCTATGCGGAATGAATTGTCATTCTTCATGTAAATAGAACGTCCTTTAGCCTGTTCTCCGGGGAAAAGTTCTTCAGCCAGTTTACGGGAAATGACAATGTTCTTTTCGGTCAAAGCATCTTTTAAAGAAGATCGGTCATCTTCGTTCAAGGGGCGGACTCTGAATACATCGAAATAGGAAGGAGTAACCGGTAAATATTGGAACTGCACCATTTTCGAACTGTCTTTTCCCATTTGGTTATCCATATAACTGGGGTTATAAGGACTACTATTTTGTGTCAGGCAAACCTCTTCTACCTGTGGATATTGCCGGATACGTTCTATAATAGATAGGTATAGGGCAGCTGCCTCTTCCGTGTTTTCATGGTGAATATAGTTGGGACTACTTTGCGGCACAGTCGTGAGCCGTACCTGGTAAGTGTCTTTTATATCGTAAGCACTATCGACTGAATTGGCATATCCGATCGTTGTGAAGTAGTCCATGATATACCATAAGAGAATGAATACCAGGAATAATTCAGCTACAATCCAGGCATTTTGCCGGCGTTGTTTCCATAAAAGTTTTAAAAGATGATGTATCATGATTCTTGTTATTTATCGTTTAAAGCATCGACAATGGGACGTCTGAGTGCACGCCAGGCAGGAACGAGAGCAGACATCAGGTTTAAAATCAGGCAGAAGATCAGCGTATATCCGAAAATTGCGGGGTTGATCAGCATGCCGGGAGAAAGATCGATAGAGGCGGTGAGTGAACTGCCGTCCCAGTCGTAATTTCCCAGTAACCACCCTTTTAGCATAAAGATCAATCCGTAGGAGATCAATAATCCGATCAGTCCGCCTAATAATGTGAGCAGCAGGTTTTCATATAATATCTGCAAAAGCAATGTTCTGTTCTGGGCTCCGAACGCTTTACGGATACCTAATTCTTCCATGCGCTTTTTCATGCGTGATGCAGTCATTCCCGTCAGATTGATGGAAGGGACCAACAGCAGAAGGAATATTACTGAGAAGATTTGTATAAAGAGTTTCATGAATTTCGGACTGGCGAAAGAATCTGTGCGTAACCAGGCACGTAGAACGGTGTCAGGTTGTTCGTTTAGTACAAAATTGTATTGTGGAATATTTGCACTGTAGCGCCGGCAATTTTCTTCGGCTTCCCGGCGGATAGCGTCAAAGTCGCCCGGTTTCTTTGCCAGGATATAAAGCTGCATATGACCTAAGATAAAATCACACCATTTACTCCCCTGTATCTGTGAAGGACGGTTGGTGAAAGGTATCCACATTTCAGCGTAACAGAATTGTGCTATGGAAGGTACATCTTCTACGACACCGGAGACTTGGTATTCTTCAAAGTTCAGTAGAAATGTTTTACCTGTTGCATCCGATGTATTGAACAGCCTGCGTGCCAGTGATTCGCTCACGACGGCTTTTCTGATTCCGGAGGTAAACTCTTCTTCCGTATAAGGTTTTCCGGCAAGGAATCTGAACTGGAATATTTTCCAGAATGCAACATCCGTACCCATGACAAGTCCGTTGTATACTTCATCACTTCCCGGGGTTTGTATGAATTCGGTCTGTTCTCCGATCGGGAGGATGGCAGTGACAGCCTCCGGAGTCTGCATTGAATAAAAGCATTCTTTGATGGTCGGATAAGAAAGCCGGCTACTCCCGTTTCCCTGGCCTTCTGTTTTATTTAGAATTTTTCCGTGTTGTATGACTAACATCCGGTCACGGTTGATTTCCGGTGCGATATTTCCAGTCCGGAAATAATATAGTATAGCCAGTATCATGACCATCGTAATGGCCAGACCGGTACCGGTTATATAAATGATGCTGAAAAACTTGTTTTGCCTTAGCATCTGCATAGCCTGTTTGAGATAGACCTTATACATAAAAGACTTTGTTATTATTGTTTGGAATCTATAATAACAAAGTCTGTGCCATAAAGGTAAATGCCTGTCGTTCAGTCTATGGATATACTTTTTACTGTTCGTTATCGGACATAGTGTTCATTTTTGTAAGGCTTATTATTCCATCTTCCAGCGAAAAATGTTCATCGTGATCGGCCAGGTAGCGGATTACGGTGATGATCTTGTCGGCGGGAAAAGGTAGGTTCTCCGTCAGTTTCTTAGCCTCCTGCGGACCGTCGGTCAGAGCCTCCTTCAATGCGTCACGGATGGTATTGAACGTATGGTTGTTCAGGCCCGAATCGTTTTTTGCCAGACATACATCGCAACAACCGCAATCGGAAGTTCCTTTTTCACCGAAGTAAGAAATCAGCATCCGGCTCCGGCATATCCGGTTTTCGTTGATGTATTCCATGACCCGGTTGATACGGCTTTCAAAACGTTCTTTACGCTCTTCGTAAGCCGAACGGGGGATTGACAGGTATTTAATCTCTTCCCGGGTACGGGTATAGATAATGAGAGGCGTTTTCTTATGAGGAATGTAATTGACAATCCGGTATTTGGAAAGTCCGACCAGCACTTCATAAATTTCCTGCTGACTCAGTCCGGTACGGGTAGAGATCAGCCCTTCATTAATATATACGTAATCCGAAAACAAACCGGTGTAGGAACGGAGTATTGTTTGTATAACCTCATCTGTCTTTTTATCCTGATGCAGGTATTTGTAAAGCTCGTCACGTGTGGCGGTAAATACCAGACGAGAAGCATTTTCCTGTTCTTCCGTATATTCTATGTAGCCTGCCAGCTCAAGTATCTTAAGGGCATGATGTGCTTGTAGATGCGAAAACTTATAGGCTGTACAGAAATCGACCAGGGAGAAGTCGTGTACTGTATCCAGTCCGAAACCCATTGCTATCTGATAATAATTACCTAAAGCATCGTACACCCGACTGATAAAATCCCTGTCCGGAAATTCATCGGCCAGCCGTTTCTTCAACTTTGTACAATCTATATTGGAACACAAAGCGACAGCGTAAGCCCTCTGTTCATCCCGTCCGGCTCGTCCGGCTTCCTGATAATACTCTTCCAGCGATCCGGGCATATCCATGTGAACTACCAGGCGTACGTCCGGCTTGTCGATACCCATCCCGAATGCATTGGTTGAGACAATTACCCGACACTCGTTATTCTTCCAACGGCTTTGGCGAAGGTTTTTGTCGTCGCGGTTGAGGCCGGCATGAAAGAAATCGGCCGATATGCCGGCTTGCTGAAGCAGGACTGCTATTTCTTTCGTCCGTTTCCGGTTGCGCACATAGACAATAGCCGTTCCGGGAACTTTTCCCAGAATGTATATTAATGAATTTATCTTATCTTCCGTCTGGCGAACGATATAGGACAGGTTCTTCCGGACGAAACTTTTCCGGAATACATTCTTTTCTCTGAAATGTAGCCGTTCCTGGATATCATTCACTACCTCTGGAGTCGCTGTTGCCGTCAGAGCAAGAACCGGCACACCGGGAAGTTCTTCCCGGATATCGGCGATGCTCAGGTAAGAAGGACGGAAGTCGTATCCCCATTGCGAAATGCAATGGCTTTCGTCGATAACCAGCAGACAGACATTCATTGCCTGTAGCTTGCTTTTGAATATATCGGTCCCTAACCGCTCGGGCGAAACGTACAGGAATTTATAATCACCGAAGATACAGTTTTCCAGCTGGGCGATAATCTCCTGGCGGGTCATGCCCGAATAGACGGCTGTAGCTTTTATCCCCAACCGGCGCAGGTTATCTACCTGGTCTTTCATCAGAGCGATCAACGGGGTTACGACAATACATATTCCTTCCATTGCTAAGGCCGGAACCTGGAAGGTAATCGACTTACCTCCCCCTGTCGGCATTAGCCCAAGTGTATCTTTCCCCTCACAAACGGAGTGAATAATATCTTCCTGTAAAGGACGAAAAGCAGGGTATCCCCAATACTTTTCTAATATCTTATGGTAGACGTCCACCGGTTCCCTTCATATGTCATCGACCTTTATGTCTTTAACCATGAGTTGCAAGGTCGTGTTTCCGTTATATGTATTCTCTTCAATCGTATAGCAGATATTAAAAGGTTTCATCCCTTTAATATGCGGGCTGTGCTGGTGCATTCCGAAAGCGATGCCATGGATGGGCGTGTTCGATTTGTCGTCTATCAGTTCCAGCTTGATATGTTCCAGTTCTTTGCCGACCAGCTTGCTTGTCCCGTAATCTTTCACGTTCAGCGAGCAAAATACCGGTTTCTGGTTGTCCGGACCGAAAGGATTCATCTTTTTCAGTTCGCTCATGAACTTGGTATTGA
>ERZ1673696.848-NODE-848-length-29728-cov-15.178209_pt1 | contig 29728 bp, 24 predicted proteins | sample MGYA00580226_ERZ1673696 | MGnify/ENA primary metagenome ERZ1673696 (study PRJEB41218, sample SAMN15661743) | gut metagenome | host: Homo sapiens | place: Canada: London | collected 2015-08-20/2019-03-30 | study: EMG produced TPA metagenomics assembly of... | reverse complement strand
CCTTACGGATGCGGCACACCCCTTGCGGGTGCCGCTCTGCCCATCTTGTAGAAGTATGCCTAATCATCGTCTATCGAGGTACTCATCAATGCGGCGAGCGCAGCAATGCCGCTATTTCGCAAGCAGTCTGCCGCCAAGCAAACGTCACTCGCGCCTCACGATAGTAAGGCGCGGTTGAGAGTTGTCACGAAACGCAGGGGTTCATGGCGAAGCCATGTACACCGCACCTGATTGCGCAGCGCGTGCAGCTCTTCAAGATAAAAACTGCCAATGTGCGGGGTCAAGGGGTAAGACCCCTTGCCTTTCTCTGGGGGTTCCAAAGGGGGTATTCTCTTTGGAAAGAGAATACCCCCTTTGTCTCGCGTCCCCCTGCGAATAGGGGGACAAAAAGCAGCAGCGCTTTCACGCTGCAAAAACCCACCGCGCAGTGCGCGGACAATAAGGAGTTATTATGTTAAAAAACGTCAAATGCGCCCGCTGCGTCAAGTGCGGGAAAGAATACGAGGCCACGGCGAACCTCACGAACTGCTCGTGCGGCGGCATTCTCGACATCATCTATGACTACGACTACATCAAAAAGAACCTGACGAAGGAAACGCTCAAGTCCCGCCCGAACACAATGTGGCGCTACCGCGAGCTGCTGCCGGTCGAGGAGACGACGCCCGACACGCCGCTGCGCGTGGGCTGGAGCCCGCTCTACGAAGAGCCGCGCCTTGCAAAGCAGCTCGGCCTCAAAAAGCTCTGGGTCAAGGACGACGGACAGAACCCGACGGCGTCGCTCAAGGACCGCGCGTCCGCCATGGCGGTCGCCAAGGCGGGGGAGGCGGGCGCGAAGATCATCGCCTGCTCGTCCACGGGCAACGCCGCGAGCTCTCTTGCGGGCAACGCCGCGGCCGCGGGCCTCAAGACCTTCATCTTCGTTCCCGAGCGCGCGCCCAAGGGTAAGGTCGCGCAGCTGATGACCTTCGGCGCAAACGTGATCTCCGTCAAAGGCAACTATGAAGAGACGTTCGAGCTGTCGAAAAAGGCCATCGACAAGTGGGGCTGGTACAACCGCAACGCGGCCATCAACCCGTACCTCTCCGAGGGCAAGAAGACCGTTTCGATTGAGATCGCCGAGCAGCTCGACTGGAAGATGCCGGATTATCTCGCCATCTCCGTCGGCGACGGCTGCACCATCGCAGGCGTGTGGAAGGGCCTCAAGGACCTGTACGCCATCGGCTTTATCGACAGGCTCCCGCGCCTCATTTCCGCGCAGGCCGAGGGCTGCCACCCCATCAACCGCGCCATCGCGGAGAACAAGCCCTGGGAGCCGATGGAGGAGAACACGCTGGCCGACTCCATCGCCGTCGGCGTGCCGCGCAACGCGGACAAGGCGCTCATGGCGATCCGCGAGTCGAACGGCATCGTCGTGAACGTGACGGATGAGGAGATCATGGCGGCGCAAAAGCTGCTCGGCACGACCTGCGGCGTCTTCGGCGAGCCCGCGGGCGTCACCGGTACGGCGGCAGTCAAGAAGCTCTGCGAGCAGGGCGTGCTCGGTGAGAACGACACGGTCGTCTCCGTCGTGACGGGCAATGGCCTCAAGGACGTGGCCAACGCCATCAAGTTCTGCGGCGAGCCGATGAGCCTGCCGAACGACCTTGACCTGCTGGTCGAGGAATTCGACAAGCGCGGTATCAGGACCGAGGCGTAACAGAAAAAGAAGAGCCCCGTGAATCGCATGATCCGCGGGGCTCTTTTCATACAAAATACTTTTTGACAAATGGGATCTGGTGAAGCAGCGCTGAGACGAGGAACGACAGTGCGCCGATGATCAATGTCAGCAGGGGAACGGAGAAAAACACGTTGAGTGACAGCGTGTTGAAGTGCAGAAAAATGTCGAACGATTCGATGAACAGCGGGTGTACGAGGTACGCGCCGAAGCTCCAGCGCGACAGCGCGCGAATGCACCTGTGACACTTTTCGCTTAAGTTCGGGAAGTTCAGATGCTCTTTGGCAAAGACGAACAGCCCCACGCAGACAAACAGTACATTGAGCGAATCGTAGCCGTAGAACAGCTCTGTTGCCGCGCCCTGCAAACGTGAGGCGAACGACGTCAGCACGACCGTGAGGACGAAGCCGAGCACACCGAGCGCGTAAAGCACACGCTTTGCGGTCAAGGAAAACTCCTTGCGGACCAAATAGTAACCGAGCACAAAGTAGGGGACGAAGCCGAGCGTGAAATGATAATAGAATTTGCCCGTGAGCGCCTTGAATTCAGCGCAGTACTGCCACGAGAGAAGCGACACGGCCGACGCGATCTGCGGCAGCAGGAACGTAAAGATGAGCGTGAGCAGTAGAAAATAGCGCAGGAGCTTTTCATCCCGCACGATGGGGCGAAGAAACGGTACGATCAGATACAGTCCCACGATCATAAAGAGGAACCACATGTGATAGTGACCGTTGAGAAACTGTTGCAAAATAAGGTTCGTCGGGCATCCCTCGAAGTTCACCATGAAGACGGCGTAGAGCGCCGACCAGAAGATGAACGCTGTGACAAGGCGCGACACGTTCTTTTTCAGAATGTGCCCGATGCTCTGCGAGCCGGAGAGAAACAGCGCGCCGCTGATCATCACAAAAACCGGAACAGCCCAGCGGACGGCACTGTCGTAAAGGTTGAAGGCTTGCCAGGCTCTTGAATAGACATCCGTGTCGGCCCAGTGCTGCGCGGACAGATGCAGCACGATGACGGCGAAAGTCGCCAGAATGCGCAGTACGTCAAAATACGCGATGCGCTGCGGTTGTGTCTGTTCCATACTTAACGTTCGACCGCCTTTTCAGGATCTTCGTTCTCTGCTGGTGCGGTCTCCTCGGCAGCGGGGGAGGCAGACTCATCCGCTGCGGGCTCTGCCGCGGCAGCTTCGGTCTCCTGCGCCTGCTGGGCGGCCATGGCCTCGGCGCGGCCTTCTTCGCGCGCCTGCTTTACGGCCTCCTCGCGGGTCTTTTCCGCCTTGGCGCGCTCCTTTTCGACCATGTGCTGAGCGTGCTTATTTTGCAGCTTGAACACCAGCCGCAGCACGAACACGAACACCACGATCACAAGGCCGAGCCAGCTCCAGAACTTGAGCTCGAAGAGCGTCTTGACCGTCCAGTACTTCGCCTGCATGCCGAGGAAGCAGAACAGGATCGACACGGCCAGCGCCGCGCCGAACAGCAGCACCCACAGCACCGACTTGACGGCGCTGTGCTTACGCACACGCAGGTGCGCGATCAAAAACAGAAGACTCAGCAGAAAAAACGCAGGGAACTGCGCAAATAAAATTTCCCTCAGATCCATATCTTACCTCACAGTGCGCATTTGCTGCGCTTCAAGTATTCGCCCATCTTGCCGCCGACGACCTTGCCGCCGTCCACCTGCAGCTGACCGCGCAGGTAGACCTTCGACACGCCGCCATTCGTGCGGAAGCCCTCGAACGGCGTGTAGCCCGCCTTGGAGAGCATGTCCGCGCCGTGGAGCACGTGGCTCGCGCCGGGATCGTAGACGACGATGTCGGCGTCGCTGCCCGCAGCGATGACGCCCTTGCGGGGGTAGAGACCGTAGAGCTTGGCGGGATTTTCGCTCAGCGCGCGGCAGACGCCGCCGAGCGAGAGCTTGTTTTCATTGATGGCCACAGTGTAGACGACCTCGCCACGCGTTTCGACGCCGGGAAGACCGCCGGGGATCTTCGTAAAGTCGTCGCGGCCCATGTCCTTCTGCTCGAGCGTGAACGAGCAGTGGTCGGTCGAGATGGTCTGCACCTCGCCGCGGCGCAGCGCCTTCCAGAGCGCTTCACTGTCTTCCTGCGAGCGAATCGGCGGCGCGCAGACATAGCGCGCAGCGGAGGAAAAGTCGGGATCGTAGTAAACGCCGTCGTCGAGCGCCAAATACTGCGGGCAGGTCTCGACATACACGGTCTGTCCGCGGCGGCGCGCCGCGGCGATCTCGTCAAGAGAAGCACGGTTCGTCGTGTGGACGATGATGACGGGCGCGTCGGCCGCCTGCGCGATGCGCAGCAGACGCGAAACAGCCTCGGCCTCTAAATAGTCGGGGCGGGAGATCGGGTGCGATACGACGTCCGCGCCCAAACCGCTCGCCTTGAGTTCGGCGATGCGCGCGTCGATGACGCCCGCGTTCTCACAGTGGACGCCCGCGATGCCGCCGCGAACCTTGAGCGCTTTCAGCGCGCGGTAGACCGCGCCGTCGCCGATCATCATGGCGGGGTAGGTGAGGTACATCTTGAAAGACGTGATACCGGCGTCGAACATCGCGTCGAGCTCAGACTCGATGCTCTCGTTCCAGTCGTCGATGGTCATATGGAAGCCGTAGTCGCAGTAGCACTTGCCGTCGGCCTTTTTATGCCAGAGATCAAGCCCATAGGCAAGGAATTCCCCTTTATTGGGGCAGGCAAAGTCGATGACCGTCGTCGTGCCGCCGCGGATGGCGCTTTTGCTGCCGCTTTCAAAGTCGTCGGCCGTCGTGGTGCTGCACACATCGAGATCGAAGTGCGTGTGCGCGTCGATAAAGCCGGGGAAGAGCATGCAGCCCGTCACGTCGACGACCTCGCTCTGCGCGGCGAGCTCGGGCGGGATGTGGCCAAGCATTTCGACCTTTTCCCCGTCGATGAGCACGTCGGCGCGGCGGCAGCCGCGGCCGCTGACGACATAGCCGCCTCGAAGCAGTGTTTTCATGGAAGAACCCTCCTTTGAAAAAAAACCGTTCCAAATTAGCAAAAGCATAGCATACTTTTTACCTGATTTCCATAGAGTTTGGAAAAAATGTGAGAAGCGCCAAGATTTTTGCCGCAAATTCGGAACAATGCCGTATTGAGAAAGTAGCAGACATACGATACAATAAAATCATACCACATTCCGCTTTTATTTGTACAAAAAGCGAACTTTTGGCGCGCAGACCAACTGAGAGATGTGAAAAGGAGCTGCGTGTCACGAAGAGCGGACAGAGAAAAAGCGGAGTGAAAAAATTGAGGAGGAAAACACTATGCGCAAGTTCCTATCCGTCCTGCTCGCAATGGCGATGGTTCTCAGCCTGACTGTGACCGGCTTTGCGATCGAGGACACGGCAACTACAAGAGAGCCCGAAGTCATGACCGAAGAAGCGACGATGGCGGGCAAGACCGTGATCCTGCACACAAACGATGTGCACGGCGCGATCGCCGGCTACGCCTACATCACCGCGCTCAAGGCCGATTATGAGGCCAAGGGCGCCGAGGTCATCCTCGTTGATGCGGGCGACTACAGCCAGGGCACGAGCTATGTCAGCGTGACCAAGGGCCTTGACGCCATCGAAATGATGAACGCCGCCGGTTACGATGTCGTCACGCTCGGCAATCATGAGTTCGACTACGGTTACACACAACTCAAGGACAACATGACCAAGGCCAAATTCAAGGTCCTCTGCGCCGATGTGTTCAACGCTGACGGTACCCCCATCTTCGATGCCAACTACACTTACACCACCAAGTCCGGCGTGAAGGTCGGCTTCTTCGGCATGGAGACGCCTGAGACCCAGACCAAAGCCAACCCCACCAAGATCAAGGGCCTGACCTTTGCGACGAATGACGCCTTCACCAAGGCCGCCGCCGATCAGGTCAAGGCGCTCAAGGATGCGGACGTTGTCATCTGCCTTGCGCACCTTGGTGTTGACGGTGAGTCCAAGCCCTACCGCTCCACCGATCTGTATGCTGCCGTCAAGGGCATCGACTTCATCATCGACGGTCACTCCCACACTGTGATGACCAAGGGCGAGAACGGCGAGCCCATCCAGTCCACCGGTACCGCATTCGCCAATATCGGCGTGATCGTCATCGACGACGCCACCAAGAAGATCGAGAGCAACTCCCTCTTCGAGATCAAGGAAGACACTGCCAAGGACGCGACCGTGGCTGCCGCCGCGCAGAAGATCATTGACCGTATCGACAAGGAGTACGGCGCGGTCTTTGCCAAGAGCGAAGTAGTGCTCAACGGCGCGAAGGCCCCCAACGGCAACCGCGACAGCGAGACCAACAACGGCGACCTGATCACCGATGCGATGGTCTGGAAGATCCTGCAGGATAAGGAATCCCTGACGGTTGACGCGGACCATGTGGTCGCCCTCACCAACGGCGGCGGTATTCGTAAGGCCATCAACCCCGGCGATGTGACCAAGAAGAACATCAATGAGGTCCTGCCCTTCGGCAACACGGTCGTTACGATCTACATTACCGGCGCTGAGCTGCTCGAGGCGCTTGAAGCCTCCACCTACTGCACGCCCGATGCGATCGGCGGCTTCCCGCAGGTTTCCGGCATCAACTACACCATCTCCACGGCGGTCGCCTATGACGCCAATGCCGAGACCTATCCCGCTTCCACCTACTATGGTCCCAAGTCCATCAACCGCGTGACCATCAACAGCATCAACGGCAAGGAGTTCAAGGCCGATGACACCTATGCGGTCATCACCAACGACTTCTGCGGCGGCGGCGGCGACACCTACTATGCTTTCGCTGCAGCTACGGCCAAGTTTGATACCGGCATTCCTCTGGATGAGGTCGTGATGGAGTACATCACCGCCGAGCTCAAGGGCGTCATCGGCAAGCAGTATGCCGCGCCGCAGGGCCGCATTCTGATGAACCCGTTCAAGGACGTCAAGACTTCCGCCTGGTATGGCTCCTATGTCATTGACCTTTATAACGACGGCATCATCAACGGCACCTCCGCCACCACCTATGCGCCCAACGACACCCTGACCTGGGCTGCCGCGCTCAAGCTCCTGCTTGTCAGCCACGGCGATCTCAAGGCTGCGGACGCCACCGGCGCCGACTGGAGCAAGAACACCATCGCCAAGGCTGCGGAGCTGGGTCTTGTTGCCGCCGATCTTGACGGTGCGAAGGCCATCTCCCGTCTCGAGTTCTGCCAGGTCGCTGCCAAGCTCAACAAGCTTGCCGAGTCCAAGACCGAGAGCAAGTTCACTGACTGCACCGACGGTTACGTGATGGCGCTCGTCGACGCGAAGGTCATCAGCGGTATGACCGAGACCACCTTCGAGCCTGCCGCGTCCCTGACCCGCGCGCAGATCGCCAAGATCCTCTATCAGCTCACCCTGATCGAGAAGTAAGGCAAAATATAAACGCAAAAAGAGCGCTGCTTAGGCAGCGCTCTTTTTTTGCTTACAATAAGGAAGAGGGAGCCGGTGCATCGCACCGGCTCCCTCATTTTTCGTTTTGCTTACAGGTAGAGATAGCTGTACTTATCGCGCACAGTGAGGATCAACGCCTCAAGCTCGACGGGAAGATCGTTGTCGCAGGAGGCTAAGTCGTATTCCTTCACGCCGTCCTCGTAGCGCAGGCGGACCATATCGTCGTCCTCGAAGAGCACGCCGTAGTTTTCGCTCTCGTCCATGTCCTCACGCGTATCAAAAAGGGTGAACTTATCGTGGCAGGGTTCGCTTGCGTAGGGGCAGAACTGCGTGCAGTTGCCGCATTCGTTGCACATCTTGTCGACATGGACGATCTCGTGCGAGCCGTCGGCCATCTTGATGACCACGTTCGCGCGGTTCGGGCAGGAATCGACGCAGTTTTCACACACGGTGGAGCACTGTAAGCAGCGCTCGCCGTCGCAGACACACTTACTGGCCATCGAGAGGATACCCTTCTTGGCCTGCGCGTCGAACTCGGTCACATCGGCCTCGGCAGGGATGTCGTAGATGTGCGGGTGACCGATGACGATCTCGGCAAAGCGTGCGGCGTCGGCAATGCCCTCGACCACGGTGGCAGGGCCGCGGTGCGCGTCGCCCGCGCAGTACACGCCGGGGATGTTCGTCTCGAACGCGGGACCCTTGCGCTCCATCTCAATGCCGTTTGCGGCCATCAGCTCAGCGTCGACCTGCTCGCCCACGGCGGAGATGACCATGTCGCAGGGAATGGTGAACTGCTCGCCGGATTTGACGGGGCTGCGGCGGCCGCTCTCGTCCGGCTCGCCGAGGATCATCTTATCGCACAGGAGTTTGCCGCGGCTCTGTTTGACGGGCGCGGCCAGCTCGACGAATTCGACGCCTTCGTCGATGGCGAGCTGTAACTCATGCTCGTCGGCGGGCATGAATTTCTTCGTGCGGCGGTAGAGGATGGTCGCATGCGCGCCCATGCGCTTTGCAACGCGCGCGGCGTCCATCGCGGTGTTGCCCGCGCCGACAACAACAATGCTGCCGCTCAGGCAGGGCTTGACCTGCTTTTTCATGTGCTTCATCCACTCGATGACGCCCTGCACGTTGCCTTCAATGTCGAGCTTGCCGGGCTTCCACGCGCCGGTGGCCATCAGGATGTGCGTGTAGCCCATCTTCTTGAGCTGTTCGACGGACGGAGCAGGCTTGCCGAGCTTGACCTCGACGCCGTAGCGCTCCATGAGCGCGACGTCCTTGTCGATGGCCTCGTCGCTGATGCGGAAGGCGGGGATGACGTAGCGCGGCACGCCGCCGAGCTTGCGCTCGCGCTCGAAGATCGTGGTGGGAACACCCTCGCGGCCAAGGAAGTACGCCGCGGCGATACCGGTCGGGCCGCCGCCGACGATGGCAACCTTTTTATCCTCGACCGGCTCAGGCATACGGAGGGAGGCCATCAAGGTGTTGTAGCCCTTTTCCGCGGCAAGAAGCTTCGTCTCGCGGATATGGACGGATTCCTCATAGAAGTTGCGCGAGCACTTGCCCTGGCAGCGGTGCGCGCAGATGGTGCCGGTGATAAACGGCAGGGCGTTCTTCTCGGTGATGAGCTTCAGTGCTGGGCCGTAGAGCCCCTTGCGGCAGAGCTCAAGGTATTCGGGAATGTCCTGCTCGATGGGGCAGCCGCCCTTGCAGGGCGCGGTAAAGCAGTCGAGCAGCGGCACCTGTTCATCTTTTTTGCGCGAGGGGAGCGGCTTGATGGCCTTGAGGTGGTGGAAGTCGTGCAGCGCGGAGGCGGCAAGGTCGGAGATCGCGGCAGGGTCGTTGCCGGAAAATGCGCGGTAGGGCATATCCTCGACCTTTTCGACCATCTGTTGCAGGCGGTTGTAGCCGCCGGGCTTCAAGATGGTGGTGGCGACGGTGATGGGCCAGATGCCGGCGGCAAAGAGCTTGTCACAGTTGAAGTAGTCCGCGCCGCCTGCGAACGAAATGCGCATCTTGCCGCCAAACTGGCGGGAGATGCGATTGCACATCTCAATCGTCAGTGGGAAGAGGCTGCGGCCGGACATGTACATTTCCTCGTTGGGAAGCTCGCCGCGCGTCGTGTCGACGGGGAAGGTGTTGGAGAGCTTGAGGCCGAATTCGAGGTCCTGCTTGTCCGCAAGCTTTTGCAGCCGCTCGAACATCGGCACGGCGTCCTCCCACTGGAGGTCCTCGTTGAAGTGGTGCTCGTCGAAAACGATGTAGTCATAGCCCATGGAATCGAGGATGCTGCGCGCGGTCTTGTAGCCGAGAATGGTCGGGTTGCACTTGACGAAGGTGTGCAGATGCTTTTCCTTGAGAAGATAGCTTGCGATGCGCTCGATCTCCTGCGGCGGGCAGCCGTGGAGCGTGGAGAGCGTAACGGAGCGGGAAACATTGGGGGAGATCGAGGCGATGAAGTCCTTTTCCTCGGGGAAGAGCTCGGTCAGGACTTTTTTACATTCCTTGAACTGCGCGGTCTTGCCCGCGTCCATCATGTTGTTGATATAGGTGTTGACCTTGCGGCCCTTGATGCCGTCCAGGTCGTAGCCGACGGACATATTGAACACGAACCCGTCGGGATCGCCGAAGCCGTAGACCTTGCTCATGATTTTGAGCGCGCACCAAGCCTTGATGTACTCGTCCTGCGCCTGCTGCACGGTCAGCTCGGTCGACCACTCCTGGTTGTAGCCCTCGTCAGCGGCGAGGATACAGGGGCGGGGAACACAGGCGGCAAGCTCCGCGCCGTCCATTTTCTGCACGGTCTTGACCTCGAAAAAGCGCGCGCCGGCGGCATAGGCCGCGATGATATTCTGCGCAAGCTGGCTGTTGGGGCCGGCGGCGGGGCCAAACGGTGTTTCGATGCGCTCGCCGAAGATCGGCAGGCTCTTGCCGCTTGCGTGATAGTGCTTATGAACGCCGAACACATCGCCGCACTGCGCGTATTCGCTCGTCACCCAGTTCATCAGAGAGTCGAACGGAATGGGATACATTTTTTCAGACATTGTTTTTTCCTCCCGCTTGCTTAATAGGTTCTGTGATTCAGCTCGCCCCAGAGTTTCTTGGCGGCTTCAAGAATGTGCGCGTTTTCGGCTTCTTCGTCGATGCCGACGAGCTCGCGGTCGAGCATGAGAGTCTTGCCGGCGGCGATGGTGGTTTGGCACTGGCGGCCCGTCATGCCGAAGATCATGTGGCCGTCGATATTCTCGTCGGAGAACGGGGTGAACGGCTTATAGTCCATGACGATGATGTCCGCTGCCGCGCCGGGCTTCAGCACGCCGAGCGTGTCGGGGAAGTATTTTTCACCGATCTTCGCGTTATTCTTGAAGAGCATGTCCGTGACCTCGCACCAGCCGACGTTCGGCAGGCAGTTCTGGCTGCGCTGGGAGCAGAGGGCGACCTTGAGGGACTCGAGCATATCGTTCGTGTAGGCGTCTGTGCCCATGCCGAGAAGAATGCCGCGCTTGTGGAGTTGGAGGACGGGGCAGATGCCGATGGCGTTGCCCATGTTGGATTCCGGATTGTTCACGACCATCGTGCCGGTCTCCTTGATGATCTCCATTTCGGCGGTGTTGACGTGGATGCAGTGGCCGAGGATGGTCTTGGGACCAAGAATGCCGTGATCCTGCAAGCGCTGGACGGGGCGGCGGCCATAGTTCTGGAGGGAGTCGTACACATCGTTCATGCCCTCGGACACGTGGATGTGATAGCCCGTGCGGCCGTTGTTGGCCGCGACCATGCGGTCGAAGGTCTTATCGGAGATCGTGAACAGCGCGTGGCCGCCGAACATTGCCGCGAGCATCGGGTCCTTATTCTTTTCGCATTCGGTGATAAAATCGGCGTTCTCCTGAATGGCCTGTAAGCACTTCTCCTCGCCGTCGCGGTCCGAGACCTCATAGCACAGGCAGGAGCGAAGGCCCAGGCGCTTGCTCTCTTCGGCGATGGTGTGGAGCGTGCCGGGGATCTCACCGTAAGAGGCGTGATGGTCGAAGATCGTCGTCACGCCCTGCTTGATGGAGTCCATGTACAGCGCGGTGGCGGACGCACGCGTGCCGTCCATCATCAGGTGGCGGTCGATGGCCCACCATGTGCCGTCAAGCACTTCGTAGAAGTTCGTCGGATTGTTGCCGACGATGGAAAGGCCGCGGGCGAGGGCAGAGTAGATATGCGTGTGTGCGTTGATGAACGCGGGCATGATGACGCCGCCCTTGGCGTCGATGATCTCGGCACCGGGATACTTGGCGCGAAGCATCGCTTCCTCGCCTACTTCGACGATCTTCGTGCCTTCGAAGGCGACGGCGCCGTGCTCGAAATAGCCCTGCGCGCTCGCGTCGCGGGTGATGAGACGACCGTTGGTGACAAGTTTCATAAGTTTGCTCCTCCTTTTTCTTTTGCCTTTTCCCCGCCGCGAAAGCGGCACCGCAAGGGGAAAGAAAAAGCGCTCCTCACACAGACCTTATCATCTCCCCGAAAGGGGAGACCGTACAGCCCGTGCGCGAAGCACTACGTTGCAGCTACCAAACGGTAATTTAGTTTGTAAAAATATTTTACAGGAATCGCGAACAAAATGCACGTTTTTTTCGTCTAAACTGACGTAGAAAATAAAAACGTAATTTTGTGCAATCCGTGGAAAGATAAAAAGATGCCCCGCAGCGGCCGTGTAAGCCCCGTCAAAACCTGCACCATTCTGGACAGGTGGGTCGCCTCTGTCCGGCTTTATTGCTTCCAACGTCCAGCCGCAGACGGCAGCCGGGAGGCCTGCAAACCACCGGATCGTACCGGCGTCCCTTATGACGAAATGTGGGTTTAAAAAGAACTTATCACGCACCCCGCAGGGCATGTTCAGTTTATCTCAGTTTTCAGAAAAAATCCGTCGCAATCGAAGTTTTACTCTTCGTCGGAAAGGATCTGCTCCATGAAGAGGTCGTAGACCTTGTCGATCTCCTCTTCGTCGTCAATGGTGACAAGGAACTCCTCGCCGTTTTCCATCTGGCTTTTGAGGATCACGAGACCGTATTCCTCTTCGTTTTCCTCGTCCTCGCTGTCCTCTTCGACCACGGGGAAGAAGGCCATATACGTCGTGCCGTTATGCTCGAGCGCGTCGACGTATTCCAGCTCTATATCGTTGCCCTCGTCATCGGTCAGCGTGACGAAATTGGGGCCGAACTCATCGTTCATGGGGGAACACCTCCTGAAAGTTTGTGCTCGCATTATACCGCACCTTGCGGCAAAATGCAAGACAAGATACGTACCACTTGACAGCCGTGCTATACTATATTCTGTATCACTATTGAAAATCAGCTATGCGCGCTTGCGCATATTTCTATCGCAAAGGAGGAGGCGCTTTATGGAAGAAAACCGCGCAGAAAACCAGACGCCCCGAAGACAGCACACCCAGCACCCCACGCATCAGGCGCACAAGAAGAAAAAGTCCGGCACGGCGAAAACGGTCATCGGCACCATCTTAGCCATCGGCCTTACGACCTGCCTGATGTTTTTCGCCATCTTCATGGTCTACGTGCACACGTCGCTCGATCTGAATGTGGACATCTCGGCCTACACGCTCAAGCAGAGCTCGACAGTCTACTATCAGGATAAAACAAGCGGGGAGTGGGTGGAGCTCACGAAGCTTCATGGTGAAGAGAACCGAACGCTCGTCAGCATCGACGACATCCCCAAGCATGTGCAGGAGGCGCTGATCTCCATCGAGGACGAGCGCTTCTACAGCCACCACGGCGTGGACTGGAAGAGCACGGCTAAGGCCATTCTCGGTAAGCTTACCGGCACGTCGACCCGCGGCGGCTCGACGATCACCCAGCAGGTCATTAAAAACACGACCGGCGAGAATGAGGTGACCATCAAGCGCAAGGTGGCAGAGATCTTCCGCGCGCTGCGGCTCGAGAAGAACTACTCAAAGGAGGAAATTCTCGAGACGTATTTCAACAAGGTTTATTTTGGTAACGGCTGCTACGGCATCGAGGCCGCGGCCGAGGGCTACTTCGGCAAGACCGTAGGCGAGCTGAGCATCGCCGAGGCGGCGTCTATCGTCGGCATCACGCAGTTCCCCTATAAATACGACCCTGCGCGCGGCGACTGGTACCGCGAGCAGAACAAGGAGCGCCAGCTCACCGTTCTTTATAAGATGCACGAGCTCGGCAAGATCAGCGACGAAGAGTACGAGCAGGCGCAGGCCGAGCCGCTCGTCTTCACCTGGGATGCGGACTTTGTCCCCTCCGCCAATGTGGCGAGCAGGGCGGACAGTGCGTCGAATACGACGTATGACTCCTACTTTGTCGAGCGTATGTTCAACGACATCGTTGCCGATATGCACGAGCAGCTTGGCTACAACGAAAAAACGGCAAAGGACATGCTCTACACCGGCGGCTACTCGATCTACTGCACGGTCGACCCCGAGGTGCAGTCGATCGTGGAGAGCGTTTACGCCGACCGCAATAACCTGAACTACACCTCGTCCAAGGGCCAGCTGCTCCAGTCTGGCGCGACGATCATCGACAACACGACGGGCGACATCGTCGCCGTTGCGGGCCGCGTGGGCGAGCGCGAGGGCCGGTTCCTGCTCGACTATTCGACCGTTGTGCGTCAGTGCGGTTCTGCCATCAAGCCTTTGAGCGTTTACGCGCCCGCGCTGGACGCCGGCGTCATCACGCCCGCGAGCGTCATCGACGACTATCCCGTTGAAATGCTCGGCGGAAGCATCTGGCCGGTGAACGCCTACTCGGGCTACCGCAGCATTATGACGCTGCAAGATGCCATCCGCAATTCGTCCAACCCCACGGCGGTGCGCACGGCCATCAAGCTGACACTGCCCTCGTCGTATGCCTTTATGACCGAAAACTTAAGCTTCACGACGCTGACGAACGATGATATGACCGCGGCGGGCGCGCTCGCGCTCGGCGGCCTTTCCAAGGGCGTGACGACGCGCGAGATGGCCGCGGCCTACGCAACATTTGCCCGCGGCGGCGTTTACACCACGCCGAGAACGTATACCGAGGTGCTTGACCACAACGGCAACGTCATCCTTGAAAATAAGACCGAGTCCCACGTCGCGATGAATGAGAGCACCGCCTATGCGATGAACGAACTCCTGAAAAACGTCGTGCGCAACGGTACGGGTACGGGCGCGAACTTCTCCGGTATGACCATCGCCGGTAAGACCGGTTCGACCAACAGCAACAACGACCGTTACTTTGTCGGTTACACGCCGTATTACACGGCAGCGGTCTGGGTCGGCTACGACACGCCGACGCGCATCGTGGCGAGCGGCAACCCCGCGGCCACGCTGTGGAAGACGTTTATGAGCAAGGTCCACGCGGGCCTTCCGAACAAGGACTTTGAAGTCAGCAGCGCCGACATGGTCAGCGTGACCGTCTGCACGCAGACGGGACTTCTGGCCTCGGCCGGCTGTCCCTCGCAGACTGTCAAGGTCGCAAAGAGCTATGCGCCCTCGCTGAGCTGCGACGGACACATCAGCGTAACCGTCTGCGCCGATTCCGGCATGCTCGCCTCCGACTACTGCCCGAATGTTACGACGGCCTATGTGCTCGATCTGAGCCAGCCGAACGTCAGCAGCGGTTGGGGCTACAAGCGCGAGCTTCTCACGACGCCGCTGAGCGCCGCGCTTCAGGCAACGTATCAGGCACAGCTCGAAGAAGGACTCATTTCGTCGATCCCTGCAGGCGAACCGGTGCGCACGAACAGCGGCACAGTGCAGCTATACAGCGATCTGATGTACAGCGGCATGTGCACGACGCACACAACGCCGCTGGAGCCCACGCCGGACCCGGATGCACCGGATGACGGCAGCGGCACGACGCCGGACGGTGATGCCACCACTGGCGGCGACAGCGGCACACAGACGCCGTCTGACAACACCGGCACGGCGGGCGACAGCGCATCCGGCGATGTCGGAGACAACGGCCAGTTCCTCAACTGGCTGCTCAACAACGGCGGCTCAGGCCGGTAAAAAGCAATAAAAAAGAGAACGGTTTTCACCGTTCTCTTTTTTATGAGGCAGCTTCCGCTTTTGCGTTTCGAATCTGCGCGAACAGCAGCAGGAGGAAGGGGAAGAGCACCATCCCTGCCACGCCGAATGTGCAGTAGCCGAGGTACATCGCAAAAAGCGACGCGACCGGCGGCAGCCCCGCCTGCGCGGAGAGAAGCTTGGGCTCGAGCGTGTTGCGCGTGATGAGCGTGCAGAGGTAGAGCGCGAGGAGCACGATGGCCTTGGGCGGGAAGCCGAACAGCAGCGTGAAGACCGCCCACGGCACGAGCGCCGTGCCCGTGCCGAAGACCGGCAGCGCGTCGAGCAGTGTGATGAGAAAGGCGAGCAGCAGGGAATAGCTCTGGCGCATGAGGAGAAAGCCGATAAGAAGCTCTGAAAACGTGATGAGCGACAGCGTTGCCTGCGCGCGCAGCCACCGCGCAAGCGAGCGCATTACGCCGCCGCGAAAGAGCCGCAGCTTTGCCATCGCTTCTTCCGGCACGGCGTGTTCGAGTGCCGCGCAGAGCTCGGGGTACGACGCGGAGGTGAAGAAGATCGCAAGCACGCCCGTCGCGATGGCGAGCACGCCGCCCGGCAGCGCCGCGGCGGCAGAGCCGAGCCACGCCATCGCGCGCGAAGACAGCGAGCGCAGCAGGCTGTCCGCGTCCGTGACGGCCCTGAAAAGCTGCTCGTGCAGATAGCCGCTGAGCCATTCGGGACTCGACGCGCTGAACTGCTCCAATCGGGAGAGCAGATCGTCCGCCGCGGCGGGGATCGCGTCGAAAAACGCGGGCGCGGCGGCGAGCAGCGCGTTCGTCTGAGAAAGCAGCGTAGACCACAGGAGCGACAGCAGCCCGCCGAGCAGAAACAGCAGCGTCAGCGTCAGGATCAGCGCGGAAAAGCCACGTTGAAAGTGAAATTTCCGCCGCAGATACAAAACGACCGGTTCCAGCAGCGCCGCGACGAGCAGCGCGAGCAGAAACGGCAAACACCACGGCAGCACATAGCGAAAGCAGACATAAAAGAGCGCCGCGCCCGCAAAGAGCGCGAGCGACAGGAGCAGAAAGCGTTTCAGCCGATCTTCATTCAAATTTTGCAAGCCTCCCATCGAAAAAAATGTTGCAATATGCGTTAAGATATGCTAAAATCCTGCCATATAAAGACAGATGACCGCGAAGGAGAAACATTATGGCGCCTGCAACGAAATTTTATTTGGTCTCGGCAGAGGCCCTTCCGGAAATTTTTATCAAGGTGGCGGAGGCGAAGCGCATGCTCCAGTCCGGCGAGGTGCGCACCGCGGGCGACGCCGCCCGCACCGTCGGCATCAGCCGCAGCGCATTTTATAAGTACCGCGATGCGGTGCGCCCCTTCAACGACATGAAGACCGGCCGCATCATCACGTTCTACACGATGCTCAAGAACAACCCCGGCGTATTGTCCGACGTCCTTTCTATTTTTGCCGGTTCGGGCGCGAATATTCTGACCATCAACCAGAGTATTCCCACCAACGGCTGTGCCGCGGTGACGATCTCGGCTGAGACGTCCGAAATGCAGGAGTCGATCGAGGAGATGATGGCGCGGGCGCTCGCGCTTGAGGGCGTGGTGCGCTTCGATATCCTCGCGGCCTGAGTCACGCGGGCTTGTACAAGTTCATACGATGGATTGGCAGCGGCTGAGATGAGCGCTGTCAATCCATTTTTTGTTGGAAGTGGTTCTTATGAGCCTGATCGTACAGAAGTTCGGCGGCAGCTCCGTGCGCGACTATGCGCATCTTCTGCGCATGGCGCGCATCGTCAAATCGCGGGTGGACGAAGGCGACGACGTGGTCGTCGTTCTCTCCGCGCAGGGCGACACAACGGACGGCCTGCTGCAAAAGGCAAAGGAGATCAGCGAGCGGCCTTCGCCGCGCGAGCTCGACATGCTGCTCTCCGCGGGCGAGCAGATGAGCGCCGCGCTCGGCGCGATGACGCTGCGGTCCATCGGCGTGGAGGCGGTATCCCTCTGCGCATGGCAGATCCCCATCGAAACGGACGGTACACATGGGAACGCGGAGATCGAACTGATCGACACCGCGCGTATCCGGAAGGAGCTGGCCGAGGGCCACGTTGTGGTCGCGGCGGGCTTTCAGGGCGTTGACGAAAATGGCGACGTCACGACGCTCGGACGCGGCGGCTCGGACACGAGTGCAGTGGCGCTCGCCGCGGCGCTGAAGGCCGACGAGCTCATCATTTATACCGATGTGGACGGCATTTTTTCATCTGACCCGCGCATCTGCCAAAACGCCGTGCGGCGCGAGGTGATCTCGTATGACGACATGCTGCTGCTCGCGCAGAAGGGCGCACAGGTGCTTCACGACCGCAGCGTGGCGCTCGCGCAGGCGGGCGGCGTGCCCATCACCGTGCGCTCGTGCAGGGAAGGCGGCGCGGGCAGCATCGTTTGCGAAACGGATGAAGACGCAAGCGTCGTCGGCGTGACGCAGAAAAAGAGCGGGCGGAGCCGCCTTGCGGCCATCACGGCGGTCGGCGGCGCGCTGCCGAGCATCGAGAAAGAGAAGATAGCCGTCACGGCGCTCGAACGGGCGGAGATCACCGTCTTCGCCGTTGCGGCGGGGGAGCGGTTTATGAGCTTTTACGTCCTGCGCGACGACGCAGAGCGCGCCTTGCAGCTCGTGCACGACGCGCTGATCGCCGCGAAAGAATGAAAAAAGACCCGTTGGAGCATCCAACGGGTCTTGTCTTTTGCAAGCTGCTTATTCTTCGGCGTAGCGCTTTTTCGCCTTTTCGATCTTGGTCGAATAGCGGTCCTCTTCAGAGAAGATGCAGCCGCAGTATTTCTGCATGTAGAGGCCCATCTCGCGCGCCTTGGCCTGCCCCTCGCGAAAACCGGGGCGGAAGTCACGGTAGTAGAATTCGACGCCGTACATCTTGCCCATCGTCTCGCCCACGGCCTTTAAGAGCTCGTGGTTCTGATACGGAGAGATGAGCAGGGACGATGTGAACGCGTCGTAGCCGTGGTCGGCGGCGTATTTGGCCGCCGTGCCGAGGCGGATGGTGTAGCAGTGCGCGCAGCGGTGGTCGATATCCGCACTCACGGCGCGGACAAAGTCGCGCAGGCCGTAATCCTCTAAAATATGCACTTCTACATGCTCTTTTTCCCCGTATTCGAGCAGCGTGCGGCGGCGCGCGTCATACTCCGTCCAGGGGTGAATGTTCGGGTTGAACCAGAGTGACGTGGGCTCGATCCCGTCGGCGCGCAGCGTGTCCACGCAGTAGACCGAGCAGGGGGCGCAGCAGGAGTGCAGCAGCAGTTTATCCATCAAAAAAGACCAGCTTTCCTTGTGTCGTTTCTGCCAGCATACCACAAGCGCGCGGCAAAGTCCACGGGAAAAGAAAATTAAGCGAATGGCGCAGGATCGTTCACGATTTATACATTGACTATTCAATCGAATGCGTAGTATAATACATTGATTATTATGAACAAGTATGCCCATGCGGCAAAGGAGAAAATGTATGTGGATCGCGGACGGTTGGGAAGATTATGAGCTGCTGGACTGCGGCGGCGGAGAAAAGCTCGAACGCTGGGGAAAGCAAATTCTGGTGCGGCCTGACCCTCAGGCGATCTGGGAGACGCCGCGCACGAACCGCGGCTGGCGCAACGCGCAGGGCCGCTATTACCGCTCGTCCTCGGGCGGCGGACATTGGGACAAGGAGAAGCTGCCCGAGAGCTGGACGGTAAATTACAAGGATCTCAAATTCCAGGTCAAGCCCATGAATTTTAAGCACACGGGCCTGTTCCCCGAGCAGGCCGTCAACTGGGATTTTGCGCGCGAGAAGATCAAAAACGCGGGCCGGCCCATCCGCGTGCTGAACCTCTTCGCCTACACCGGCGGCGCGACGGTCGCGTGTGCGGCGGCAGGCGCTCAGGTCTGCCACGTGGATGCGGCAAAGGGCATGGTCAACTGGGCGCGCGAGAACGCGCGTGTCAGCGGCCTTTCCGATGCGCCGGTGCGCTGGATCATCGACGACTGCGCGAAATTTGTCGAGCGTGAGATCCGCCGCGGCAAGGTGTATGACGCCATCATCATGGATCCGCCGAGCTACGGCCGCGGCCCCGGAGGAGAGGTCTGGAAGTTGGAGGACAATCTTTTCCCGTTCGTGAAGCTCTGCGCGCAGGTCTTATCGGACAAGCCGCTTTTTGTCATCATCAACTCGTATACGACGGGGCTCGCTCCCTCGGTGCTCGGCTACATGCTGCACCTGCTCGTTGCGGAAAAGTACGGCGGCAAGGTCACGTGGGACGAGCTGGGGCTGCCCGTGACGGAGACGGGGCTCGCGCTGCCCTGCGGCGCGACGGGCCGCTGGTTCTCGGAATAAAGGAATCCGCCGCTTTGCGGCGATGAATCCCCGAAGGCTCTTTCGGGATAACGATTAAGGAACGCAACTTTTATGGAAATGATCAAGACCCAAGACCTGGCCTTCACCTATCCGGGCACGGAAGACCAGGTGAACACCCGCGCGCTGCGCGGGGTGGATGTGACCATCGAGCGCGGCAGCTTTGTCGTGATCCTCGGCCACAACGGCAGCGGAAAATCGACGCTTGCCAAGACCTTCAACGCAGTCCTGCTGCCAAGCGGCGGCAAGGTCTATGTCGAGGGCATGGACACGATGGACGAATCGCTCCTGCTTGAAATTCGCAGGCGCGTGGGCATGGTGTTCCAGAATCCGGACAACCAGATCGTGGCGAATGTCGTCGAAGAGGATGTCGCGTTCGCTCCCGAGAATTTGGGCGTGCCGAGCGCCGAGATCAGAAAGCGCGTGGACGACGCGCTCGAGGCCGTCGGCATGACGCAGTTCGTCAAGCACGCGCCGCATCTGCTCTCCGGCGGACAGAAGCAGCGCATCGCCATCGCGGGTGTGCTGGCGATGAAGCCCGAGTGCATCGTGCTCGACGAGGCGACCGCCATGCTCGACCCCATCGGCCGGCGCGAGGTGCTCGCGGCCGTCGAAAAGCTCAACCGCGAGCAGGGCATCACGGTCGTCCTCATCACCCACCACATGAACGAAGCCGAGCACGCCGACCGCGTGATCGTGATGAACGACGGCCTTGTCGTCATGGACGGCAAGCCGCGCGAGGTTTTTACCCGCAAAAAGGAGCTGGAGGACATCGGCCTTGCCGTGCCGGACACGGTCTCGCTGCTCTTTTCCCTGCGCGAGGCGGGCATGGACGTCCCCGTGGACGCCATCACCGTAGAGGAATGCGCAGACGCCATTGCGAAAAAATTTACCTAAGAGGACTGTAACCTTGGAAGAGATCATTCGTGTAGAAAACCTGACGCACACCTACGGGGAGGGCACGCCGTTCTGCCGCAGTGCGGTGCAGGATATGTCGCTCGCGATCTATCGCGGCGAATTTTTGGGCATCATCGGCCACACGGGCAGCGGCAAGTCGACGCTGATCCAGCACTTGAACGGCTTGCTCAAACCGACCTCCGGCCGCATTTTGCTTGGCGGGGAGGACATCTGGGCCGACCCAAAGAAGATTCGGAATGTGAGATTCCGCGTGGGCCTCGTGTTCCAGTATCCGGAATACCAGCTTTTTGAAGAGACCGTTTACCGCGATATCGCGTTCGGCCCGACGAACATGGGCTTATCCAAAGACGAGATCGACCGCCGCGTGCGTGAATCCGCGCACTTTGCGGGGCTTACCGACGATCTGCTGGAAAAATCGCCGTTCGCCCTCTCCGGCGGACAGAAGCGCCGCGTGGCCATCGCGGGCGTTATTGCGATGGAGCCCGAGGTGCTCGTGCTCGACGAGCCGAGCGCGGGCCTTGACCCGCAGGGCAGGGAAGAGCTGCTTTCAAACATCCGCGAATTCCACCGCGCGCGCGGCACGACCGTCGTGCTCGTGAGCCACAGCATGGAGGAGATCGCGAAAAACGTCGACCGCATCGTTGTCCTGTCGGACAGCCACGTGCTCATGAGCGGCACGCCGCGCGAGGTCTTCGCCCGCGGCGACGAGCTGATGACCGCGGGCCTCGACGTGCCGCAGGTCACGCGCGTCGCGATGGCGCTGCGCGATAAAGGCATTGCCATCAACCCCGCCGTTTACACCGTCGATGAGCTCAGCAAAGAGCTTGTCGCGCTCAAGAGAGGGGGCGGCAAAAAATGCTGAAGGATATCACGCTCGGCCAGTTTTTCCCGGGCGACACGCTCGCCCATAAGCTCGACCCGCGCACAAAGCTCCTCGTCACGGTGTTTTACGTCGTGGCGCTCTTTACGGCGAAGAGCTACATTGCCTACGGCGTTCTCATTCTGACGCTGATTGTCGCCGTGCGCATCTCGCGCGTGGGCGCGAAGGCGCTTTTCAAGGGATTAAAGCCGGTGCTGTTCATTATCGCGTTCACGGCGCTTTTGAACCTCTTTTACACCCCCGGCACGGAGCTGTGCCATTTTTGGATCTTCCGCATCACGATCGAGGGTGTGCGCGCCGCCATTACGATGATGCTGCGCATCACGCTTTTGATCATGGGAACGTTCCTGCTCACGTATACGACCTCTCCCATCCGCCTGACGGACGGTCTGGAGAGCCTGCTGGGCCCGCTCAAGAAGATCAAGGTCCCTGTGCATGAGCTCGCGATGATGATGTCGATCGCGCTTCGCTTCATCCCGACGCTCATCGAAGAGACGGATAAGATCATGTCCGCGCAGAAGGCGCGCGGCGCCGACTTTGAGACCGGAAGCCTTATGCAGCGCGCCAAGGCGCTCGTGCCGCTGCTTGTGCCGCTGTTTGTCAGCGCGTTCCGCCGCGCCGACGAGCTGGCGACGGCCATGGAATGCCGCTGCTACCACGGCGACGAAGGCCGCACGAAGCTCAATGTGCTGCACTACCAGACGCGCGACTATCTGGTGCTCGGCTATTATGCCGTGCTCGTGGCCGCGGTCATCGCGCTGCGATAAGAAGAAAGGACGCTTTTATGCGAAACATCGCCCTCAAGCTCATGTATAACGGCACGGCCTATCACGGCTGGCAGGTGCAGAAGACGGTCTCAAGCGTCAGCGAGACGATGGAAAAGGGCCTCTCAAAGGTCTGCGGCGGGAACGTCAAGCTCGTCGGCTGCGGCCGCACGGACGCGGGCGTGCACGCCGAGCGCTACATCGCCAATTTCCATACCGAGTCGCGCATTCCGGTCGAGCGCCTGCCGTTTGCCATCAACACGCATACGCCGGAGGATATCGTCGTGCGCGAGGCGCTTGAGGTGGCGGAGGATTTCAACGCGATCCTCTCGTGTCAAAAAAAGGAATACACCTACCGCATCTATAATTCCCGCATCAAAAACCCGTTCTATGTCAACAGGGCTTACTTTTACCCCAAGCACCTCGACGAAGAGGTGATGGACCGCGCGGCGCGCGCCTTTGAGGGCACGCACGATTTCCGCGCCGTCCGCTCTGTCGGCACGGAGACGAAGACCACCGTGCGCACCGTGCACTACTGCCGCGTGTCGCGCTCGGGTGATCTTTTGGAACTCAAGGTCTGTGCGGACGGGTTCCTGTATAACATGGTACGGGCGATCACCGGCACGGTGCTCTACGCCGCCGAGGGGAAGCTCACGCCAGAGGATATCCCCGAGATCCTGGCCTCCGGCGACCGCTCGCTCGCCGGCCCTACGGTGCCGCCGGGCGGACTGTACATGACGAGACTTTGGTATGAGGATGAACGGCTCAATGAATGATCTCAAAGAGGAAAAGGGAACACGCGAGGAGCTGAGGCGCTCGCAGGCGGCCCCGCGCCGCTCCGGCGGCGGGCTCAAGCGGGCGCTGATGGTGATTCTGGCGCTTGTGGTCGTGCTGGCCGTGGTCGTCGCCGCGGCGTGGAAGGACCTGAGCAGCCTTGACAGTGTGCGCCGCCTTTTCTCCTACAATAAGGTCACGCAGGATGAGCAGGGCAAGGTAGAGTTGTGTTCGTTCAGCAACGACCGCAGCAACACCTTTGCGCTGCTCGGCGACCATCTGATCGTCGCTTCGACGACGGGCGTGTCGATCTACAGCAGCAGCGGCAGCGTGGTGGACAGCATGAGTGTGAAGCTCACGAATCCCGCCATCGCTGTCGGCGGCCAGACCGCCGCGGTCTATGATATCGGCGGGCAGACGCTTCTTATTTACTCTGCAAGCGGCCTTGTGCGCGATATGAGCGGCGAGTGCAGCGGCAATATTTTGTCGGTCAGCGTCAATTCCTCGGACTATCTGGCGCTCAACGCCGAAAAGAGCGGCTACAAGTCCGCTGTTACGGTGTACGACGCTTCGGGCGAGAAGACGTTTGCCTTCAACTCCTCGGAGCACTATGTCATCGACGCGGTCGTCATGCGCGACTGTAAGCGCATGGCGGCGGTGACGCTCGGCGAGTCGGACGGCACATTCGCCGACACGGTGAGCATCTATTCCCTCGGCAGCGATAAGGCGGACTCGGTCAACACACTCACGGGCTCGCTCCTGCTATCGCTCGACAGCGTGGCCGGTACGCTCTCGTGCCTGACGGACGAGAGCTTGACGCTCTTTTCATCGGACGGTACGCTTTCCGGCAGCTATCGCTACGAATACCCGTATCTGCGCGGTTCGAGCATGGACGGCGACAACTACGCGGCGCTGCTGCTGAGCCGCTACCGCTCGGGCAGCACCATGAAGCTCGTGACTGTCTCGTCCGACGGTACAGAGATGGCAAGTCTCGACAGCAGTCAGGAGGTTCTGTCCATGTCCGCGGCGGGGAAGTATATCGCCGTGCTATACAGCGACAGTCTGGTGCTCTACACGCCGCAGCTGCAGGAATACGCGCGGCTGGACGGCACGGAGTACGCGCGCTCTGTCATCATGCGCGAGGATGGTACGGCGGTGCTGATCGGCTCGTCGTCCGCCTGGCTTTATATTCCGTAATTTCTGTAAAACGCTAAAAATGTTACAATTTATGACTTGAAAGGAGCGCGGGAAACGTGAATAATGGTCTTATGATCGATGCAGTCTTCGCGCTCGTGCTCATTTTAAGCGTCGTGTTCGGCGCCAAGCGGGGGCTGTTCCGCAGCTTCATGGCGCTGGCGGCGATCGTGCTCGCGCTGATCGGCGCGTCGCTCCTGACCGACGCTTTGACCGAGCCCGTGACCGACATGCTGATGCCGCGCCTTGAAAAGAGCGTGGAGGAGTGGTTTGATACCGAATCGCAGACACCGCAGGGGGATGTCCCGCAGATCGAGAGGGAGACCCCGGCGGAGAGCGACGCCTCGGGTGAAACGCCAAACGGCGACGCCGCGCAGGACGCGGAAAACGTTCGGCAGGACGATTCGCCGCTTGCGGTGACAGGCCTTCTCAAAAAGCTGCTGCGCTTCGATTTCGACGGCGCGGTGCGTCAGTCGCTTCGAAATGCCGCGCGCGACGCAGCGCTTGCCGCCGTAAGGACGCTGCTCGGCAGCGTGGTGAGGACACTCGTGTTCGTGCTGTGTTTTTTGGTGCTCACGCTGCTGCTCCGCTTAGTGACGGGAGGCATTGACAAGGTGTTAGACTTGCCAGTGCTGAACGCGCTCAACACCATCGGCGGCGGCGCGCTGGGCTTGATCGAGGGCGCACTTTTGCTGTTTCTCGTCTGCGATGTCGCACCGAAGCTCGGCGTCAAGGCCTTTGCCGACTACGAGGGCACGTATCTGTTATTGTTTTTTATGAGTCATACTCCGCGCGGGCTTGTCGCCGCGCTGTTACCCTGATCTTTACCCCAAGGAGGAAATACTATGCAGCCGCAACTTTGTTCCAGATGTAAAAAGAATATCGCCGTTGTGTTCATCACCCGTCAGGAAAACGGGCAGAACGTCAACGAAGGACTTTGCCTCAAGTGCGCGAAAAATCTCGGACTGCCGCAGGTGGACGAGATGATGCGCCGCATGGGAATCACGGATGAGGACCTTGACAATATCTCCAATGAAATGATGGGCGCCTTCGGCGGCGTGGAAAACCTCGAAGGTCTGACCGACGCCGACGATCCGGACGCCGATAACGAGGACGAGGACGGCAAGACCGCCACATTCCCGTTCCTGAGCCGCTTTTTCGGCGGAAATCCCGCTGCGAACGACGCACAAAATGGCAACGAGGCCGAGCAGACGCAGAGCCCGCGCAGCAACAAGAAGGTCGAAAAGGGGAGCAAGCACAAATTCCTCGACTCCTACTGCATCAATCTCTCCCAGCGCGCACGCGACGGCAAGCTCGACGCGGTCGTCGGCCGCGAGGAGGAGATCGAGCGCGTCATCCAAATCTTGAACCGCCGCCAGAAGAACAACCCCTGCCTGATCGGTGAGCCGGGCGTCGGCAAGACGGCCATTGCCGAGGGCCTCGCCCAGCGCATCGTCGCGGGTGACGTGCCCTTCAAGCTGAGAAGCAAGGAGGTCTACCTTCTCGACCTCACCGCGCTCGTCGCAGGCACGCAGTTCCGCGGCCAGTTCGAGAGCCGCATGAAGGGCCTCATCGAGGAGATCCGCAAGATGGGCAACGTCATCCTTGTCATCGACGAAGTGCACAACATCGTCGGCGCGGGCGACGCCGAGGGCAGTATGAACGCCGCCAACATCTTGAAGCCTGCGCTCTCCCGCGGCGAGATTCAGGTCATCGGCGCGACGACGTTCACCGAGTATCGCAAGCACATTGAAAAGGACACCGCGCTCGAGCGCCGCTTCCAGCCGGTCACGGTCAACGAGCCGAACATGGAGGACACGCTCAAGATTTTGAAGGGCATCGCCCACTACTATGAGCAGTTCCACGGTGTCAAAATTCCCGAGGGCATTCTGCGTCAGGCAGTGCTGCTATCCGAGCGCTACATCACCGACCGTTTCCTGCCCGACAAGGCCATCGACCTCATCGACGAGGCGTGCTCGGATCTGAACCTGCACGACAAGAACATCAACCGCCGCATGGAGCTGCGCCGCGAGATCGAGGATTACGACAAGGAGCGCGAGCTTTTGCAGGGCGCAGAAGAACCCGACTTTGAGCGTCTGGCCGAGCTCAAGAGCCTTACCATCAAGGCGCAGACCGAGCTCGACGAGCTCTGCGCGCAGGGTGACCCGCAGCTCACGATGGACAACCTCGCCCGCGTGATCGAGCTCTGGACGAAGATTCCCGCCTCGCGTATCCGTGAAGACGAGTTCCGCCGTCTGAGCGAGCTTGACAAGCGCCTCAAGGAACACATCGTCGGCCAAGATGAGGCCATCGAGGCCGTCGCCGCGGCGATACGCCGCAACCGCGTGGGCATCTCGCCCAAGCACAAGCCGGTGAGCTTTATCTTCGTCGGCCCCACGGGCGTCGGCAAGACCGAGCTTGTCAAGCAGCTGGCGCAGGATCTCTTCAATTCGCCCGATGCGCTGATCCGTTTCGACATGTCCGAGTTTATGGAAAAGCACTCGGTCTCCCGCATCGTCGGCTCGCCCCCGGGCTATGTCGGCTATGATGAAGCCGGCCAGCTGACCGAAAAAATTCGCCGCAAGCCCTACGCCGTCATCCTTTTCGACGAGATCGAAAAGGCGCATCCCGACGTGATGAACGTCCTGCTGCAAATTCTCGACGACGGCGAGATCACCGACTCCCACGGCCGCAAGGTCAACTTTGAAAACACCGTCATCGTGATGACGTCCAACGCGGGCAGCGAGCGCAAGGAGGGCACTGTCGGCTTCGGCCACACGGTGAACGAGCAGAACCGCGACCGCGCTATGAAGGCGCTCGGCGAGTTCCTGCGCCCCGAATTCCTGAACCGTGTGGACGAGGTCATCTGCTTCAACCGCCTTGACGAGAAGAACTTCGCCGGCATCGCCCACATCATGCTCGATGAGCTGCAAAAGAGCCTTGAGGACAAGAGCCTGCACTTTACGTGGGACGAGGATGTTGAGGACTACCTCGTTAAGAAGTCCTACTCCGCGACCTACGGCGCGCGCAATCTGCGCCGCACCATTCAGAAAGAGCTCGAAGACGTCATGGCCGCGCAGATCATCGACTCCTACGAGCACCCCGTCACGCAGATCCATGCGTCGGTGGAGGACGGCAAGCTCGTTGTCCGCAGCCTGTAAAAGAAAGGGGAGGGAGACCATGTTCCATCTGTTCCGCAAGGACATTGAAAAGCACTGCGCCTACTGCAAGAGCGGATCTGTCATCAACGAAGGGCAGGTCATCTGCTCCCGCCGCGGCGTGGTCGACTCTGCTGACCACTGCCGTCACTTTTGCTATGATCCGCTCAAACGTGTGCCGCCGAGACCCGCCACGCTGCGCGACCAGTATACCTCCGAGGATTTTTCCCTGTAAGGCCGGGCAGCGCCCCGAACAATAAAGAAAGAAGGCCGATTCCCATGAACATTTCTCAGGTTTACGCAGTCTATTTCAGCGCCACCGGCAACACCAGAAAGGTGACCACCACGCTTGCAAATGCCCTTGCCGTCAGCTTCGACGTGCCGCTCGAGGTGCGCGATTTCACGCTGCCCGCCGCGCGCGAGGAAGCGTATGAGTTTGCCGCGGGCGACCTTGTCGTATTCGGTATGCCAACCTACGCGGGCAAGCTTCCAAATAAGCTGCTCGACTTTGTGAAGTCCGGCTTTCACGGAAACGGCGCGCTCGCCGTGCCGGTCGTGACGTTCGGCAACCGCAGCTTCGACAATTCCCTTGCCGAGCTCTGCGCCTGCCTCGAAGGGGACGGCTTCCACACCATCGGCGCGGGCGCCTTTGCCTGCCGCCACGCCTTTACCGACGTGCTTGCCAACGGCAGACCCGATTCCGACGATATGGCGGAGCTTGCAAAGCTCGGCTCCGCGGTCGTGGGCCGCATCGTGCGGATGACCGAGTATCCCGCGCCCGTCACGGTCGACGGTGACGCCGACGCGCCGTATTACCGCCCGCTGGGCCTCGATGGCGAACCAAAGGTGTTTCTGAAGGCGAAGCCCAAGACCGACCTCGACAAGTGTATCCGCTGCGGTGTGTGCGCCTCCCTCTGCCCGATGGGCTCGATCAATCCCGATGATGTCACCGAGGTCGTGGGCGTGTGCATCAAATGCCACTCCTGCGTGCGCAACTGCCCGATGGGTGCGAAGTATTTCGACGATCCCGCGTTCCTCTCGCACCGCGCGATGCTCGAACGCGACTACACGCGCAGAGCGGAGGACAAGATCTTCACGGCGTAAGAAAGTACATAAAAAGGCTCTGTTTGGGAATCCCAAACGGAGCTTTTTTCATTCCTGAATGACGGAACGTTGCTGCCTTACAAACAAAATTTGGGAAGGGCGGGAAGCGGGGACAGCCACGCACGCATACGCTATGGAGAAAGCACCAATTTTGGGAGGGATCTTATGAAACCGGTGTACTTTTTCCTCGGCGCAAACAGCGAAGAGGGCTTTTTCTCGCTCTATGACCAGCTTTTGGGCGGTCGGCTCGACGATCTGATGATTCTGAAAGGCGGCCCAGGCTGCGGCAAGTCGACCTTCATGCGCCGCGTGGGCGCGGCGATGGAGCGCGCGGGCGAGCGCGTCGTGTACATCAACTGCTCGGGCGACCCCGATTCGCTCGACGGCGCGATCTTTCTGGACCGAAACGCTGCTATCGTGGACGGTACCAGCCCGCATGTGCTCGAGCCGACCTACGCGGTCGCGAGCGAGCGCTATGTCGACCTGACACGCTTCTACGATGTGGACGCGGCTAAGGCACGCCGCGCGGAGATCGTCGCGCTGAGCGACGAATATCGCGCACACTACCGCAGCGCCTATCGCATCCTGCGCGCGATGGGCGAGGTGGAGAGCGAGCGCCGCGTGGCAATGCACGCGCAGATGGATTTTTCGAAGCTCCGCCGCCGCACCGACGGCATCCTCGCACGCGAGCTGCGCGGCGAGGGAGGCGGCAGCGGGCGCGTCGACCGCGCGTTTTTGGGCGGTGTGACGCATCGGGGCGAGATTTGCCGGTTCGACACCGTCGAAGCCCTCTGCCCGCGCATCTATGCCATCATCGACAGTGCGGGGCTGGGAAACGAAATGCTTGAGACCGTCGTGCAGGCGGCACAGGCGAAGCATTTCGACATCATCGCCTGCCCGAATCCAGACCGGCCGCGGGAGCTCCATCACGTATTGATCCCGGAAAAAGGGCTGGCGTTTATCACAACGAACGCGCGCAACCCGTACGACGGGAAGCCCTACCGCCGCCTGCGTCTCGACGCGATGGCGGAGGAGAAGCTCACGCGCGCGCAGAAGGCGAAGCTGCGCTTTACCCGCCGCGTGGAGGCGTCGCTCTTAGACGAGGCAGTGAGCGCGCTGTCGGTCGCCAAGAAGGCGCACGACGCGCTGGAATCCGCATATCATCCCTGCGTGGATTTTGAGGGGGCCACTGCGCTTGCAGAGAAAGAAATTAAAAGACTATTAAAGCAATAACGCTTTACAGATTCTTGCTGCCTGAAGGCAGCAATGGGATTCCCTGCGCCGCGCAGGGAATGCGGGAAAGGGGGCCATTCTCTCACGTGAGAGAATGGCCCCCTTGAACCCCCAAGAGAAC
>ERZ1673696.847-NODE-847-length-29744-cov-15.242110_pt1 | contig 29744 bp, 20 predicted proteins | sample MGYA00580226_ERZ1673696 | MGnify/ENA primary metagenome ERZ1673696 (study PRJEB41218, sample SAMN15661743) | gut metagenome | host: Homo sapiens | place: Canada: London | collected 2015-08-20/2019-03-30 | study: EMG produced TPA metagenomics assembly of... | reverse complement strand
TCTCGTCCAGAATGACTGCCTTCGTGTAGGTGGAACCTACGTCGCATCCGCCAAAATACTTCATAATACTACTTCTCCTCCCGATTGTTTGTGTTTTTTTGCCTTTTCCATGTTGTTATCTTTTCCATACCAGAGGGCGGTTTGCCCTCCTCTCGTCAAGAGATTAACACGTTTGTGCGCATTTTACAAGCCCTACACAGCATACAATGGCAAAAAAATTGTTGATTTCAACAAAAAAATGTGATAGAATTTGAACAATCCATACTGGGTAGCTATCATTTCTGACATGATTTTCCTGCCCCGCTCGAGAAAGGAGTGTTTCCCATGCACGAACATGAACACGATCACGATCATGCGCATCACAGCCACCCGCACAGCCATGAGCACACCGGCGGCAAGCCGATGAGCCACGAAGAAGTGCTGGCGCTGCTGACCTATATGCTCGACCACAACCGTCACCATGCCGATGAGCTGCACGACATCTGCCATGCGCTCGAGGATGCCGGCAAGACCGAGGCGGCCGCGGCGCTGGCTGAGGCGCTGCATGAATATGACCACGGCAACAGCAAGCTCGAAAAAGCCCTCGAGCTTGCCAAGCAGAACTAACGGGTAAAAAGGAGCGAATACCATGTGTCTTTCCGATGCATATGAGATCCGGGACGGCAAGGAAAACCTCGTCTGCTCGCGCGTGTGCAACGTCTCTGCCGACGGCGAGAACGTCACGCTGACCGACCTGATGGGGATCCGCAAGGTCATCCCCGGCAAACTCAAGAAAGTGGACCTGATGAGCAATGTCATCCTCATCGAGGCCTGCTGAATCGATCTGCCGACCGGTGCCCGGGCTTCCGGACACCGGTTTTTTGTGCGCGAATGCTGCGGATAATTCTTGCATTTTCCCTTTCTTTCCTTTATAGTATAGGGAATCTGCGTAAAAGGGTCGTGAAGACATGGGGTTTTGGGAGCTGGCCGTGCTGGCAGTCGGTCTGTCGATGGACGCGTTCGCCGTTTCCGTCTGCAAGGGACTGGCGTTGCCGCGCGTGTCGTGGAAGGAATGCTGCATCGCGGGGGCATGGTTCGGCGGTTTTCAGGCGCTCATGCCGCTGCTGGGCTATCTGCTCGGCACACAGTTTGAGCGCTTCGTCACCTCCGTCGACCACTGGATCGCGTTCGTGCTGCTGGGCATCATCGGCGGCAACATGATCCGCGAGGCGCTGTCCAAGGACGAAGATCAGCTCGATGCCTCGCTCGCATGCAAGACCATGCTCCTGCTCGCCGTCGCGACAAGCATCGACGCGCTCGCCGTCGGCATCACGTTCGCGTTCCTGCCCGGCACGCGCATCGTGCCCGCCGTGGCGCTCATCGGCACGATCACCTTCGCCTTTTCCGCGGCCGGTATCCGGCTCGGCAGCGTGGTCGGCCTGCGCTTCAAGCGCAAGGCAGAGTTTGCCGGCGGCGGGATCCTCATCCTGCTCGGCACGAAGATCCTGCTCGAACACCTCGGCATTTTGTAAAAACATCCTTTTTCTCCGCGATCCGGGCCGGATCGCGGAGTTTTTTCACGTTTTGTGCGTTGCGAGACAAGTTTTCACACCCGCGCGAATATGTTGAACCAGCAGCAAAAAAACGCCAAATCGCAAACGAAGAAAACGGAAATTCTGCACAACAATTCCTTTCATATTTGTTGCAAAAAGACGGTTTTTTGGCACTTGCAAAAGAAATAATCTGTTTCTCTTGCGATTTTGTGAAATTTAAGATATAGTTTATGATAAGCGTTCGGTATTAGACTGAAATTTGCTTAAATGAGTGGAGGAACGATATGAAAAAAGTATTACTCACCATCATCAGCGTCTGCCTGATTGCTGCGAGTATCTTCGGCCTGTTCGCCGGAGTGTCCAGCATCAGCGACATCATGAATGTCAAAGAGTACAAGGAAAAGGACGCCGAAGAGGGTCTGGAAGCGATCGAGACGCTCAACGACGGTCTTGACCAGCTGCAGGAGGCCGAGGGCACGTACCTCGCCGGCGTGGACACCTACACCGCCGGCCTGATCGCCTACTCCGAAGGCAAGACTCAACTCTCCGCAGGCTACGCCGCCTACTACGCCGGCAAGAAGCAGCTCGAGGAAGGCAAAGCTGCCTACGCCGCCGGCAAGAAGCAGATTGCCGACAACACCCAGGCTTACAATGAAGGCAAGGCCACCCTCGCCAAGATCGAGCCTCTGATGCCCTACGTTAACCAGTATGTCGAGTTCCGTGACGGCACCATCGCAAACCTCGCCGGCTTCTCGAACGCACAGGCGTGGTTCGTCTCCGTCGTGCGTCCGATCGCGGCCAAGCAGGGTCTGGACATCCCGGCCGACGTGACTGACCTGCCGGCTTACATCCAGCAGATGGTCGCGGACGGCAAGGCCCAGCTCAAGCAGTACGAAGACGGTCTGGTCCAGCTGGCCGAGGCCGAGAAGGCCATCGCCGCAGGCGAGGCTCAGCTCAGAGACGCTGAGAAGCAGCTCGCGCAGGGCGAAAACGATCTCGCGGCCGGCGGCAACCAGCTCGCCGACGGCAAGAAGCAGCTCAACACTTTCGAGGACGGCTGCGCACAGGTCGCCGCCGGCTGTGAGCTCCTGCTCACCCAGCCCGCTTACATGAACAACGAGGGCAAGGGCGACAAGAAAATGTGCCCGAGCGTTGCCGACATCCTCAAAGAGCGCTACGGCGACAACTTCTCCATCTGGGAGCTCGACGACAACGGTGAGGTTCGTGTCGTCAACGGCTGCCAGTACCTGAACCTCGAAAACTGCCGCGCCGTTGGTCAGGCCGGTAAGGACTACATCGAGGTCTACCAGACCGCTGCCGTCACGAAGGAAGTCATGAGCAGACTCGGCGTCGTCGCCGCGATGCTCATCGCGTCCGTGCTCGGCCTCATCGCCGGCCTGTTCGGCATCCTGTCCGTGATCCGCATCAGCAAGGGCAAGATCGTGACCGCTTCCGTCTGCGGCATCATCTCCGCCGTCATCGCCGTCGCCGGCAACATCATCGGCATGCTCACCGGCTACACCGGCTACACGTTCGCCTGCCGCTACGGCGAAGCCGGTGCTTACACCTACGAGTTCATGGGTCACACCCAGTTCGTCGCGATCGTCATTCTGGCCATCGTTGCGATCCTGTTTGCGATCATCGCGTGTGTCGTCTCCGGCGCTTACAAGCGTTCGCAGAAGGCCGTTGCCGATCAGGCCGCCGCTGCTGCCGCTCCGGTCGCCGAGCCGATCGCCGAGTAAGACAAGACAATCCAGCAAAAATCTCCGGAGTCAGACTCCGGAGATTTTTTATATCCCGCCGCGCCAAGATACCGGTGCGGCGGTTTTTGCATTTGTACGCTCACTGCCAGAGCTCCGCCGTCACAAACTGCCGTCCCTTGCGTGACACGCCGCCGACCTCCGTGACCGCGCCCTTACCCGCGCCGCGCAGCGACAGCACATCGCCCGGTGCGACCGGCGCATCCGGACGCAGGCACTCGGCATAGTTGAGGTGCACCGCGCCCGCGCGGATCTGCGCCGCGGCGCTCGTGCGCGAGAGGCGAAACATCCCGCTCACGACGGCATCCAGCCGCGCCGACTGCACCGTGAACGTCACGGGGCGCACCTTGCGCTCCGGCACGGGCACGGCGGACAGCGGCACTGCCGCCGCCTTCACGCCCGCGCGGCCGACCTGTTCGAGCGTGCGCAGCTCCGGCTCCACGCTCGGCAGGCAGAACACGAACGCACCGTGCGCCTGCACGAGAATGTCGCCGACCCATTCGCGCTGGATGCCGAGACCGAGGATCGCGCCGAGATAGTCCCGGTGACCGGGCGCGGCGAAGGGCGCCGAAAACTGCACCGCGCGCAGATGCTCCGCAGGGTCAAAGTCCGCCGGCGTGAGGTAAAACGGCAGGAAAAACGCCACCTTCCGCTCGCATCCCTCCGCGCCGCCGTGCAGCACGAGCGTGCAGTCACGATGACGCGCCCAGTTTGTGAGCGCATACTGCTCCGCCGGGGTCAGAAATGCCGTGGACGTGACCGACGCCGTGCGCTCACAGCGCTCGGCCAGATCGGCTGCACGCCGCAGAAGGTCTTCCTCCACTGCCCTCACCTCCCGTTCAGGTCGCGGATGGCGGCCTCGAGCTGCTGCGCCACCTGCGCCAGCTCCTGCCGGAACTCGCGCGCACTCATGCGCAGTACGCCCGCGCGCAGCGCCGTGAGCTGGATGAGCGCGTCGGACGTGACGACGCGCACGGACTCGTTCTTGCTGATCTCGTCGGCGAGCTTTTCCATATAGGCGTCCGCCGTCTCGCCCTGGCGCGTGAAGACCACGTGCAGGCCGCTGCGGTCGAACTTCTCCCCCTGCCCGCCGGGGACGCGGTAGCCGTCGAACACGACCACGACCTCGCGGCGCGTGAAGGCGGCGTAGTTACTCAGCGCATCCATGAGCCGCTCACGCGCGGCGTCGATATGACCGCTGTCGGCAAGGGCACGCAGCTCGTCCCACGCGAAGATGACGTTGTAGCCGTCGACGATCACACGCTCACGCCGGGGATGGAACAGCTCCGCGCGCTCGGCATCGTCCGCACCGGGCGCGGCGTTGCGCACGGGGGCTGCATACTGCGCGCGGCGGATGGGACCGAACTCGCGCTGCAGGATCTGCTCAAGCTCGCGGTCATCGAGATCGAACCGGCGGCGGAACATCCGCGGCGTATCCTCGGGTGCGGGCTGCTCCTTGCCGAAGCCGGTGTCGAGATGCATATACTCACGCACACGGTCCCACGGGATGACCGTGCCCGCACCGTGGGCGCAAAAGACGCTGTCAGGCGTATTGTCGGGATCGCGCGTAGGCTCGTAGCCGCTCTCTGCAATGACTTCCTGCGCGTTGTGGCAGGTATCGTAGCCAGCGACGGTACACGAGATGCGTCCGCGCCCACGCGTGTACGCCGCGACCTCGGCGGGATAATCGCGCATCGTGCTCACCGGCGCGCGGCCCGTGAGCACGGCCATGTCGCCGTGCGTCTCAGGCGAGGAAAACGTGCCGCACATGAGGCGCACATCGCTGATCGCGCGGCCGATCTGCTCGGCCGGCACCTCAATGCGAAAGGCATAGTACGGCTCAAGCAGAACGCTCTCGGCCTGCATGAGCCCCTGCCGCACGGCGCGCCACGTCGCCTGCCGGAAATCGCCGCCCTCGGTGTGCTTGACATGCGCACGCCCGGCGAGCAGCGTGATCTTTACATCCGTCAGCGGTGCGCCGGTGAGCACGCCGCGGTGGCACTTTTCGGCCAGATGCGTGAGGATCAGGCGCTGCCAATTCCGGTCGAGCACGTCCTCGCTGCAGGAGGTGTCAAACGTCAGCCCCGTGCCGCGCTCGGCGGGCTCGAGCAGCAGGTGCACCTCGGCATAGTGGCGCAGCGGCTCGAAATGTCCCACGCCCTCGACCGGTGCCGCGATCGTCTCCTGATACAGGATGCGGCCGGAATCGACCTGCACGTCCACGTCGAACCGCTCGCGGATGAGGCTTTTGAGCACCTCGATCTGCACCGTGCCCATGAGCTGGACATGGATCTCGCGCAACGCCTCGTCCCAGACGATGTGCAGCTGCGGGTCCTCCTCCTCAAGCTCGCGCAGGCGCGGCAAAAACGCGCGCGCGTCCACATCCGGCGGCAGACCGATGCGATACGTCAGCACCGGCTCGAGTGACGGCGGCATGGACGCGGCCGCGCTGCCGAGCCCCTGCCCCGGATACGTCTGCGTGAGTCCCTGCACGGCGCACACGCCGCCCGCAGGGACTGTCTCCGCCGTCTCAAATTTTTCTCCCGAGTAGAGCCGGATGGCATTCACCTTCTCCTGCACGGGCGTGTCCGCGCCGCGCGGAAGATACGTCAGCGGGGTGCGCACGCGCAGCTGCCCGCCCGTCACCTTCAGACATGTGAGACGATTGCCCTGCGCGTCGCGCATGATCTTATAGACCCGCGCGCCGAATTCCGACGGGTAATCCGGCGGCGCAGCGTAGCGCGCGAGCGCCGCGAGCAGCTCATCTATGCCCGTGAGCTTCAGGCCCGAGCCGAACAGGCACGGAAAGAGCTTCCGCCCGCGGATGAGCGCGCGCACGGTCTCGTCCGGCAGCGCGCCGGTGTCGAGATACTGCTCGAGCGCCGCTTCATCGCACAGGGCGATCTGCTCCGGATCGGGATCTGTAAAGTCCACACACACACCGCTCAGGTGTGCGCGCAGGTCGTCCATGAGCGCCGCGCGCTCCGCACCCGGCAGATCCATCTTCGTCACGAACACGAACACCGGCACACGGTAGCGCCGCAGCAGCTGCCAGAGTGTCTGCGTGTGCGCCTGCACGCCGTCCGTGCCGCTGATGACGAGCACCGCATAATCGAGCACCTGCAGCGTGCGCTCCATCTCGGCGGAAAAGTCCACGTGCCCCGGTGTGTCGAGCAGTGTGACCGCCGTGTCGCCGAGCGTCATGCGCGCCTGCCGCGAAAAGATCGTGATGCCGCGCGCACGCTCAAGCGCGTGCGTGTCCATGTGCGCATTTTTATGGTCGACGCGGCCGAGATCGCGGATCGCGCCCGTGCGGTAGAGCAGCGCCTCGGACAGCGTCGTCTTCCCGGCGTCCACGTGCGCCAGGATTCCCAAAACCAGTTGCTTCATAAGCACCTCGTCAAAATGCAAGAATAAATACAGTATACCAAAAAAAGCGCCTGCGGGAAACCCCACAGGCGCAACAGTTCACAAAACCTCGTAGCCTTTCGCTGCCGGAGCGGCGAAAGAAAGTGGAATCATTTTCTCCGGCGACATGTGCGGCGGAGAAAATACCGCTCGGCCTGCAAACGTGCGCGCTGTTCGTCTCTGACGGACAGCGCGTGCGCTGCAGTCAGGCCGCAAACCTCTTTTCAAAAAAGTAATACTTTTTTGAAAGGCAAAGCGCCTGTGGGAAACCCCACAGGCGCAAATCGAGATTTACCAGATGTTGTCCGGATACTTGCCCGCATCGCGCAGTGCGCGCAGCGCTGCGACCACATCCGGCAGGTCGTCGTGATACGTCACGCCGTGCCACGCATCGTCCGTGTGCAGCATGGTGACGTCCGCCGTGCCGGCGTGCAGCTGCGCGTCGACGATCGACGGCACGAAATACTCGCACTTGAGCGGGTTGCGCGGCAGGTTCTCATCCAGAAACGCTGGGAAGCGCTGCGCCAGCTCGCGCAGGTACAGCGGCGAAAAGCCCCAGAAATTCATCGACACCGTCGTATCGCCCGGCAGGTCGATGAAGTGCTCGCCGTCCTCGGTATAGGCAGCGTTCGCACCGCGCTGCTCGATGTGCGTGCGCTCCGTGATGCTCTCGAGCATACCGCCGCGCTCCGTGCAGACACCGCGCGACACGCTGCCGTTTGCCGTGACGGTGTTGCGCAGGCGGAAGCCCACCATGGCATACGACCGCTCGGGGCGCGGCACAGCCAGAAAATCATACAGCAGGCGGTAGGCCTCGATGCCGTAATAGTCGTCGGAATTGATGACGGCAAACGGCCCGTCGATCTCGGGCGCGGCACACAGCACGGCGTGAGCGGTGCCCCACGGCTTCGTGCGGCCGTCGGGCACGGTGTAGCCCTCCGGCAGTGTATCGAGCTTCTGATAGGCATAGCGCACGTCAAACGCCGCAGCCACGGCCGGGCCGACGCTCTCGCGAAACTCCTCGGCAGTCTCCTCCTTGACGACGAACACGACCTTGCGGAAGCCCGCGCGGTAGGCGTCAAAGAGCGAATAGTGCAGCAGAAAATGGCCGTACTCGTCCACGGGCGTCGTCTGCTTCGGGCCTCCGAAGCGGCTGCCCATACCGGCGGCCATGATGACCAGACAGGGTTGTTGCATACTCCTCGTTCCTCCATATCTCAAAGGGTCTGAGCCATTATAGGCCGTGGGCGGAAATTTGTCAATTTCACGCCGCCGCATCTTGGAACTGCACGCAAAATATGCTATACTCTGTGTCATCTATCTTGGCAGTTGTCATCGGGGGGAATATGGTATGCAGCGGAAAATCGGTACTCTGCGGCTGGGGCTGACCTTTGCCGGGTGCTTTCTCGGCGCGGGGTATGTGTCCGGACAGGAACTGTGGCAGTATTTCGGCGCGTTCGGCACGCACGGCCTTCTGGGGCTTGCGCTTGCGATCGCGCTGCTCGGCGGCACGGGTGTGCTGCTGCTGCGGCTGAGCGCACGCACCGGCATCGAGGCGATGGACGCGCTGATCGTGCGCGCGGACATTCCGTGGCTGCGCACACTTGTCGGCGTGCTGACGGCGGCGCTGCTGTTCGGCGTCGTATGTATCATGGCAGCCGGCATCGGCGCGCTCGGCAGCCAGATGCTCGGTCTGCCGGTGTGGCTGGGCTCGGCGATCGTGTGCGTGCTCATCGCGGCGGCGGCATATTTCGGTGTCGGCGGTATGGTGACGGTGTTCACCGTTGCCGTACCGTGCATGATCGTCGCGGCGCTCATCATTGCGGGCATCCGGATACACCACACCGGGCTGACTGCCGCAGCCTTCGCCGGCGGGAGCACGAACCCCATGCTCGGCAGCTGGGTCACGAGCGCCGTGAACTATGCGGCCTACAACTTCTTTGCCACCGTGGGCATTCTCGCCCCGATGACGCAGCATCTGAAAAGCCGCAGCACCTCCGGCTGGGGCACGCTGCTCGGCTGCGTGCTGCTGCTTGCGGTCGCGCTCGGCGTGCTGTGCGCACTGGCGACGAGCCCGGAGAGCATCGCGGCGCCCCTGCCCATGCTCGATCTCGCATGCCGGCTCGGTGCGGCCGGCATCGTGTACGCCGTGCTGCTCTTTTTCGGCATGTTCGGCACGAGCGTCTCCTCGCTCGTGGCCGTAGTGACCTATGCCGGGCAGAAATCCGCGTGGCTGTCGGCCCACCGCACGCTCGTGCTGCTCGTGCTCACAGCCGCCGCCTTTGCCGGAAGTCTGTTTGGCTTCGGCGATCTGATCGGCACTGTCTACCCGGTCTACGGTTACCTCGGCATGGCCGCCATGCTGCTTGTGACCGAGCACGCCATACATGCCCGCCGCGCCGCAGCCGGAGATTGACCCGCGGCGCAAGACCTGCTACAATAGAAGCATTCACAAGTCCCACGTTCTGGAATCTTTTACAGGAGGAACTGCGATGAAACATCTCAAAAAGACGCTGTGTCTGCTGCTGGCGGTCATGATGCTGCTGGCGCTGGGCGTTCCGGCGATGGCCGCGGGCGAGATCCCGGTCGATGCCAAGCACTTCCCGGATCAGGCGCTGCGCACGTACGTGACCGACTACTGCGACACGAACAAGGACAACAAGCTCTCGGCGGCCGAGTGCGAGGCCGTACAGTGCATCGACCTATTTGAAATGAAGATCACAAAGGTCGCCGACATGACCGGTATCGAGCACTTCACGAATCTGCACGAACTGATTGCGTGCAACAACCAGATCGCAACGCTCGACCTGAGCGGCATGACCAAGCTCGAAAAGCTCGACGTGTCCGGCTGCGGCAAGCTGCAGAGCCTGAAGCTCGCCGGCTGCAGCGCGCTCACGCAGCTTGACGCCTCGAGCTGCGCGCTCACGGCGCTCGACCTCACGGGCTGCAGCGCGCTGAAAACCGTCGCGTGCTCGTATAACGCGCTCACGGCGCTCGACGTGTCCGCCGCAGAGAAGCTGACCACGCTCGAGTGCAGCGCCAACCGCCTGACCGCGCTCGACCTGAGCGGGCACAAGGAGCTCAAGGTGCTCACGTGCAGCCTCAACGCCCTGACGAAGCTCGACCTCACGGGCTGCACCGCGCTCGAATCGCTCGACTGCAGCGACAACGCGCTCGCCGCGCTTGACCTCTCGGGCTGCACCGCCCTCAACGCCACCGCGCAGGGCGACGGCAAGACCGAAAATCCGATCCTCAGCCCGCAGTATCTGCCGGAGCAGACCGGCGCGGTCACGGACGGCGGCAAGTGCACCGTGTACTTCGACGTCATCGTCGGCAAGGATAACCTCGGCAGCATCACGCGCGTGCTCGACGCAAACTATGACAAGCAGACCGGCGAGGCGGAGTTTGCCAAGACGCCGGACTACTTCACCTACAGCTACGACACAGGGCGCAAGGGTCTGCCCGCCATGAGCGTGTACTTTGAGATGCAGAATCTGACGCGCGGCGTTACACTCGACGAGAAAAACTTCCCGGACGAGGCCTTCCGTGCCCTGCTTGCCGAGACCGTTGACGGCAACGGCGACAGCCTGCTCTCGACGCTTGAAATGCGCCGCGTGTCGGAGCTCAACTGCAGCGGTCTCGGCATCGCCGATCTGACCGGCATCGAGCACTTCACGCAGCTCGTGGCGCTCAACTGCGAAAACAACGAGCTCACCGCGCTTAACGTGTCGAAAAACACACACCTGAGCGAGATCTACTGCGGCGGCAACCGGCTCGCCACGCTCGACCTGACCGGCCTGCCCATCAAGGACGCCGAGACCGACACCGGCCACGTGCAGAAGCTGACCGGCAGCTACACGCTCAGCGACACGGAAAACGGCGTTGGGCTGTTCGACCTCAGCCAGATTGTCGGCAAGGAGCACATCGGCAGCATCACCGAAGTCAAGGGTGCGGCATACGACAAAGAGACCGGCATCGCACGCTACAGTGCCGCCGTCGAGACCCCCAGTTACACCTACAGCACCGGCAGCAGCGCCGTGTCGCTCACGGTCGAGTTCGCGCTGGATCTGAGCAAGCTGCCCAAGACTCCGTTCGAGGATGTGAAGGCCGGCGCATGGTATTTTGACGCGGTGCTCGAGGCCTTCCGGGACGAGCTTATGGTCGGCATGTCCGAGACGGAGTTCAGCCCCGGTGCCCCCATGACGCGCGCCATGCTTGTGGCTGTGCTGCACCGGCTGGCCGGCAGTCCGAGCGTGAGCGGCAAGATGCCGTTTACGGACGTTGCGTCCGACACGTGGTACCATGACGCCGTGCTCTGGGCAAGCCAGAACGGTATCGTCGCCGGCATGAGCGAGACGACGTTTGCCCCGCAGGAGAACATCACGCGTGAGCAGATCGTGGCCATCTTCAGCCGCTACACCGCAAAATTTTCACCCGACAAGACGGAGGCAGCCGCCGAGTTGACCGGCTTTGCCGACAGTGCCAGCGTGTCTGACTGGGCCCTGGACGACATGAAATGGGCCGTCGCATACAAGGTCATCAACGGCAGTCCGAGCGCCGGAAAACTCTATCTGAATCCGCAGGGCAACGCCACGCGCGCGGAAGTCGCGACCATCCTCATGCAGTACCGCGCGCTGTAACGCGCGCCGATCCAACCGAAAAGGAGTGTCTGCCATGTCCAGAACCAAGTTCATGGGTATCTTCCTTGTGATCCTCGGCGTCATCAGCATCGTCGTCGGCATTGTGCGCGGCGACATGTTCAGCAGCGCCACGATGTGCATCGGCTACCTGCTGCCCATCGTGCTCGGCGCGGTGATGCTGATCGTCGAACATGTCGGCGGCGGCGAGACCAAGCGGGAGACCGGCCGATCCGACGCAGCGCTGGCCGACGACAGGAACAAGAAGAAAAAGCGCAAATAAGCCAAAACGAAAACAGCCGTCATCCCGTGAGGATGGCGGCTGTTGAGTCTGTCAAAAAAGTATTACTTTTTTGACAAAGGGGTTAGCGGCCTGACTGCAGCGCACGCGCCGTCCGCCTTAGGCGGACGGCGCGCACGTTTGCAGGCCGAGAAGTATTTTCTCAGCCGCACATGTCGCCTGAGAAAATGATTGGACTTTCTTTCGCCGCGCCGGCGGCGAAACTCTACGAGGTTTTTGACAAGCTGATTATCGATCGAAGATTGGGCAGAAGCGCGCACGTCCTGAGCGCAAACGCGCACAGCAAAAAATCTGCCGGACATTTCTGTCCGGCAGATTGCATACAGTATATGGGCTTCAGCAGACCTTCGGCTCCGGGAACTTGGAGTGGAAGCTGTGCGCAACATCCCACGCGATGGCGTCGTTGATGCCGTCCCACGTGGCGGGCTCGCCGTGGCCGAGCGTCGCCATGGTCAGGCAGGCCTGCTCAGCGTCGGTGAGCGTGGTCTTGGCAGCCTTCGCGTTCAGGCGCTTGGCAATGTCCTTGATCTTGATCTTCATGATCAGACGGTACGGCAGCGGCAGACGCTTGAGGTCAAAGCGGCCCTGCAGCGGGAACACCGCAATATCGGAGCCGAGGCCGTTCTTCTTGCGGCAGACCTCTGCCGGGTTGACAGCCGGATCGCCCATGCCGACCGAAACGACACAGCACACGTCATAACGGTCCATGGCCTTGTCCAGACCGACGACCTTGCCGGCAAACAGCCAGCCAATGTAGGCAATCTTACGGCCGACCGGGCAAAGGCCGGACTTCTCCGTAAAGAACGGAATATGCAGCGCGGCCGACATGCGCTGGGCATACTCCTCACAGGAGCCGGAGAGCGAAGAATAAACAATCGCGTCAATCATCGTGATAAATCCCCTTTCAGTTTGTGGCGGAACCAACTATCCCTTGCTTCCTGTTTTATCATAGTCAAATCTTAAACGAAAGTCAAGGTTCTCTTTACAAATTTGGCATCGATATCCGGTGTTTGGGTAAAAAAGCAGCCCACGCGCGCTGCATTTTCCGGCAGCGAAAAAAAATACGGCCATTTTCCATGCACGCGCCTCTTGCAGATTGCCGTCGGATTCAGTATAATATAGGATGGTTTTATAAACAGATTTTTACCCTGATATGGAAGGCGGTGCAGATCGCACATGGAAGAACGATTCCGCAATCTGGACTATCAAAATTGGAAGCCCGTGCGCACGCTCGGCAGCGACTCCTACGGGACGGTGTACGAGATCGCACGCGACGACGGCTTCGGCATGGTGGATCACGCGGCGCTCAAGGTGCTGTCGATTCCGGCCGCACCGGAGGACTTTGACGCACTGGTCGCCGAGGGGCGCACCCCCGAAGAAGTGACTGCCCTGTTCCACCGTCAGGTGGAGACGATCGCGCGGCAGCTCATGGCGGTCGACGCCATCAGCGATGAGCCGAACCTGCTGCGGTGTGAGGATCATGTCATCCGCGCGCACGCGGACGGCCGCGGCTGGGACATCTACGTGCGCACGGAGCTGCTGCCGTCCCTGCCGGATTATCTGCGCAACCACCCGCACGGCGAGGCGGACATCATCCGGCTCGGCGCAGGGCTGTGCAGTGCGCTGGAGACCTGCCATCGCCGCGGCATCGTGCACGGCGACATCAAGCCCCGCAACATCTTTGTCGGCGGCGGCAACTTCAACGAGCAGGTCACCTACAAGCTGGGCGATTTCGGCATGGCGCAGTTTTCCGCCGTCGATAATACGAATGATTTCATAGCGCCCGAGGTGCTGTGCGGCGCGCCCGTCTCGCCCGCGAGCGACCTTTATTCCGTGGGCATGGTGCTCTACTGGGCGCTCAACGAGCGGCGCATCCCGTTCGTGCCGCTGCCGCCGACGGCGGTGGAGGCCTCCGACCTCGCCATCGCGCGCGAGCAGCGCCTGCGCGGTGACCCGCTGCCCGAACCGCTGCACGGCAGCCAGGCGCTGAAAAACGTCGTCATGCGCGCCTGCGCCGACGATCCGGCCCAGCGCTACGCCTCCGTGGAGGAATTTCGCGCGGCTCTGCTCGCCGTGGCGCGCCGCGCCGCAGCCGCGCAGCCGCAGCAGCAGCCCGTCCGGCGGGAAGCGCCCGCCCCCGCGCCCGCCGCAGCGGGCACGTTCCCCGGTTCAAAGCCGAAGGCACAGCGCAAGGCCGTGCCGGTCGAGACGGAGGACGCGCAGCCGAAGCGCAGCTCGAAAAAGACCGTCGCCATCATCCTTGGCTCGCTCGTCGTCGTGGCGCTCATTGCGCTGATTCTGATCATGGCGCTGCAGGGCGGCAAGTCCGGCGTCGATTCGGTCACGCTCGATCATGAGACGGCCGAGATTGCCCCGCAGGACACGCTCACACTTACGGCGACCGTGCTCGACGCAAACGGTCAGGAGCTCAAGGATGAGACGCTCACCTGGTCGAGCAGCAACGCCGCCGTCGCCACCGTGAAGGACGGCGTCGTCACCGGCGTGACCGAGGGCAAGGCCAAGATCACCGTCAAAGCCGGCAAACGCTCGGCCGACTGCACCGTCACCGTCACGAACGACGCCATCGAGGTCAAGAGCCTCAAGCTCGATCAGGACAAGGCCGAGATGCAGATCGGCGATTCGCTCACACTCAAGGCGACCATGCAGCCCGCGAACGCCCCGGATGAGCTTGTCTCCTGGGCCAGCAGCGACCCGAACATCGCCACCGTGAAAAAGGGCATCGTCATCGCGACGAGCGCCGGCTCCGTGACGATCACGGCCTCCGCCGGCAGCTGCACCGCCACGTGCCAGATCACCGTCAAGGCGCCCTCGCGCGTGGACAGCGTCAAGGCCGAGACCGACTCCGCCACGCTCGACCTCAACGGCACAAAAACCGGCACGATCACCTTCCACGTCCGCGGACAGAACCTCGACAGCCTGCAGGACACCGTGAAGGTCTACGCGGCTGACGGCAGCGTCGTCTCGCTCGGCCAGCCGGTGCGCACCGGCAACGGCACGGACGATATCTACTCCGTCACCGCAACGGCCGCCGCAGTCGGCTCAACGTCCGTGATCCTGCAGATCACCGCGGCCGACGGCACAACGCACTCCGCCGCGTGCACCGTCACCGTCAAGGAATCCAAGACGATCCTTGACCTGATCCCCGGCATGAACGGATAACCCCGAAAATCGGAGAAGCGCCCCGAATGCAATGCATTCGGGGCGCTTTTTGCTGCGTTTCTATTCATCCGGATTGAGGATCCCGCGCCGCTGCAGACAGGCAAAGTAGTCGTAGCGGAACGTATCCTGCGAGACATCGAGCTGCTCGCGCACCTGCTCGCGCATGGCCAGCACGGCCGGATTGCTTGAGGCATCATTGCCGGTGTCATAGGTCTTGCCGTCATACCACGCGTAGTTGCGGAAGTAGACCACGCCGCCGTCCGGGCCGAACATGTCATTGCCGATATAATAGCGCAGGTCGGCGTCCAGCGAAAACAGATCCACGACTGTCGGTGCGATGTCCATCGTGCTGACATATTTGTCATAGACCTGCGGCGCAATGCCCTCCGTCCAGATCACAAACTGCACGTTCGAGAGCAGGTTGTGATCGCCGGTACCCTTGATGGCCTCAATGAGCTCCGTGTCGGAGAAATACTTGCAGTAGTGATCTGTGAACAGCATGAGCACCGTATCCTCGGCATGACCGTCGGCCTCCAGCCGCTCACGCAGACCGCCGATAAGGGCGTCCGTCTCCATGGCCTGCGCCACGGCGCGGGTGTACTCCTCCTTCTGCGCCTCGGTCATGTACGGCACGGTGCTGTAGTCGATCACCGCGCGGGCACGCGCGAGGTGCGGCGCAGAGATGGTGTCCTGCTCCTCGGTGTACGGCCCGTGGCCGGAATACGTGATGATGAAGCTGAAAAACGGCTCGTCCGAGACGATCTGGTCATATCCGTTGAGCATCTGCGCATCCAGCATATAGCTGTCCATATCGAGTACCGAGGCGTCGTTGTACGACTCGTAGCCGAAGTTCAGATGGATCTGTCCGCGGTTATAGATGTTCGGATTGGCCGCATGGAAGGATCGTGCGCAATAGCCCGCATCGCGGAAGCGGTTCGGCAGCGAATACGGCAGCGCATGCTCACTGTAGTACGAATTGCGCACCTGATACTCCGGCGCGATCATGCCGGTATTCGCCGTAAACTCCGAGTTGAACGTTGCCGCCGCGAGGAAGATCGGCGCGTAGTAATTCCGGAAATACACGCCCTCCTGCTCCAGCCGGTAGAGATTCGGCATATACTCCGGCGTCACGAGCCAGTCGTCGACGGATTCCATCATGATCAGGATCAGGTTCTTGCCCGCAAACGCACCGGTCATCGGCGTGTCGGCCGCCTGCTTCGGGTGGGCGGCATAATATGCGTCCAGCTCCGCGATCCGCTCGGTGTCCGCCGTCGTCTGCGGCCAGATCGTCACGACCGCGCCGCGCACCGTGTACTGGTACAGACCGGAGAACATCAGGCAGCGATTGGCATTTGTAAACTCCGCATAGGCATCTGCAAGCGTGTCGTGGCTCTCGGCATCATTCCACGCAAGATACTCATTGTGCTCCATGATGCCGCCCCGGGGCATCTGCGTGGTGTGCACGACAAAAATGCCCGCTGCGCATGCAGCGGCCAGCACAGCGGCCGCGATCCCTCCGCGGCGGCCAATGTGCGTCTGCGGCGTGAAGATCACGGCGCAGAGCATCAGCGCGAGACACACGGCGATGCTCAGCCACTGCCCCACCTTGAGGTGAAAATACGCCGCGCTGACAAACCGCGCGCCGTCGCCGGCATACGCAAGATCGGCAAAGGAAAAACACGTGCCCGTCAGCTGATAGAGCACGCAGTGCGTGATCGTCAGCAGCACAAACGGCACGAACGTGACCAGCAGGAAGATGCGCCGCCCCGTCCGCGGCAGCAGCGCAGCGATCGCCGTCATCGTGCCCGACCACAGCAGGGTGAACACCAGCGGCTGCCACGCCCAGAGCGACACGTTGCTCATCGCGCCATAGAACAGGCGCAGGGAAAAATCCAGAAAAAAATACGCCAGAAAAGCCGGCAGCAGGCTTAGCCACAGCGGGGCCGGGCGCAGCCGCCGCACACGCTTGACCGGCGCAGAAACGGTTGCCATGGAAACCATCCTTTCGAGGAAACCAAAAAAGCGTTCGCTTAAAATATTACAAAAATATTTATTATTATAGTATCTTCTCGTCCCCGCGTCAATTTAAATATTTAAAAATTCGCTTGGAAAATGCAGGTTTTCCTGCGTGCGGCATAAAAGCGGGGGCGCATCCGGATGGATGCGCCCCCGTGCCGGGAACGAAAGTCTGCGCCGTCTGCTCAGGCGAACGCTTCGCAGAAGCGGTGCAGCACCGCGGCAAGCTGTGCGCGCGTGGCCGTGTCCTTCGGTGCGAGGGCATTGCCGCCGACGCCGAAGATCAGCTCCTGCGCGACTGCCCACTGCATCGGTCCGACCGCATACGCGCTGATGCCGCCCTGATCCGCAAAGCCGGACAGATTCGCCGCCTTCGCGACATCATAGCCCTTGTACTTGGCGTACTCATAGAGCATGGTCGCCAGCTGCTCGCGGGTGATCCCGTCATTGGGGCCGAACGCCGCGGCGCTGTAGCCGCTGACGATGCCGTTGGCAGCCGCCCACGTGACCGCGTCCTCACAGTAGCTGCCGGATGCCACGTCCGCAAACGGGCATGCGCCGGTGACATCGGGCTCGTTTTCCATGCTGTAGAGCGTCCTCACGACCATGCCGCGCGTCGCGGCGAGCGCCGGTGCGAAATGGCCGCTGCCCGTGCCGACCATGAGGCCCTTGCCAAAGACGAAGGCCACGTCGTCATAGTACCAGCTGCCCGCAGCAACATCGTCAAACGGCAGCTCAGGCGCAGACTCTGCAAAGAAGCCGACCACACCGTCCTGCGCGCGCCAGGTCAGCAGGTCATTGCCGGTATAATAGTCCTTGTGCACGAAGCCGCGCTCCTGCAGCGTCTCGAGGTAGGCATCGACCTCCGTGACGGTGTCCGCCATCCGGGCGGCGTTGTCATTGAGCAGCTGCGCGAACGCTTCGCTGCCGAGCTCGGCCTTCGTCTTGCCGGAGACGTTTTTGAGCATGGCGCTGTCGTTGGCGTTGACGCCGACAGCCACGGCGGGCACGTTGACGGTATCGCCCTGCTGCTGCAGCGCCTCGCTGTTGAAGTAGCAGTTGTAGTCCACGGCGATGCCCGCGGAGCGGCCGTTGAGCGCGCCGACGTCCGTCGTGGTCTTGTGCGAGACGACATTGCCCGCTGCATAGCAGTTGATGTGCACGCCGCCCGCCTGGCCGACGAGCCCGCCGATATGTACCTTGTTGTTGTTCGTAGAGTTGCCGGTCACGCTGCCGAGCGCGTAGCAGTTGACCGTCGTGGCGCGGTTGTCCATGCCGTACAGGCCGCCGGCATAGACATGGTTGGTGTCCGTAGCGGCGGTGATGTCGACATCCGTCCAGATGTTGGTCACGGCGCCGCGCAGCACACTGGCGGCCAGACCGCCCGCGCGGGCAAAGCTCTCGGAAGTGGTCACGTTCATGACGCCGGTGACGGAGCAGTTGTCGATATAAATACCGTTTTGTGCACTGCCGGCCAGACCGCCGGTGAAGGTCTCGTAGCGGGTGGAAACGTAGATACCAATATCCTCAAGATGGATGTTCTTGAGCGTGACCATGCGCTGATCCGTCGGCAGGTCGTTCGTGGACAGTTCACCCGCCGTCAGGCCGAAGAGGCCGGAGGCCATCTGGTCGGCGGGCGCGTCCTCGCTGCCGATGCGCAGGCCGGAAATCGTATGATCGCCGCCGTCATAGTTGCCGCGGAACGGGTAGGCGGCGATGGCCGTCTTTTTGCCGTTGACCTCACCGTTGAGCGCCCAGCCGATGGGCAGCCACTCGCCGCTGAGGGCGATGTCCGCCGTCTGGAGGAAGTAAGCGCCGCACCAGTCGACGTCCGCATTGATGGACTCTGCCAGATAACGCAGCTGCGCCTCGGTCGCGATGCGGTATGGGTCGGCCTGCGTACCGCTGCCGCCGGCGAACTTTGCCGGGTCGGCCGCATCGTAGGTCGAAAAGTCGCCATAGGTCGCCTTATACTCGGCCTTTGCAAGCGCTGCATCGTAGGCGCTGCCGCTGCTCTCACCGGAGACGACAGCCGTCTCGGTGATCTCGCCGTCCGCGACCGTGATCTTCACGACCGTGGTCTTGTCGGCGTCGCGGCCGTACCAGACGCCGTCGAGGAGCTTGAGCTCCGGCTTCGTCACTTTTTCACACGCGGGCTGCACATAGGTCACGGAAGCTGCATCCGCACCGGGAACGACAAGCTTCCGGTCCGCATCGTAGGTCCACGTTCTGAGGGCGTCTGCCGACAGGCCATAGACCGTGATATCTGCCGGGAAGGCGGCGAAGTTTGCGTTGAGCGCCGCGGCGATGGCTGCGTAGCCCGCCGCGTCATAGCCGGTCATACGGTCAACAAGGCCGCCGGTATACTGGTCGCCCTCGTCGTTGACGCCGGAGGAGACCTTGGTGCCGATGGACTCGACAGGCTTGACGAGCTGCGGGGTGCTGGTGTCCTTACCGATGAGCATGGTGCTGTCGAGGTCGTACCAGCAGAGATAGGTCTTGCCGATGCCGGTGACCCAGCCGGAGGCCATGCCGACATAGGTGGAGTATTCCTTGGTCGTGGTGTCGCCCGAGCCGTAGCAGTTTACGACCGTTCCGGCATTGCACGCCACGAGCGCGCTGACGACGGCCATGCCCTCGTTGCCGTTTTCGCGGCTGCCGCTGCCGTAGACGCTGCAGACGGCGTAGCTGTTGGCCACGAGGCCGCGGTTGTTCAGGCCGACGAGCCCGCCGACCTCGGCGAGGTCACCGCTCAGGACCGTGCAGGACAGATCCGCAAAGGAAGCGCTGTTGATGACCGCGCCCTTATACTGCATGCCCACAATGCCGCCGACAAACTGGTTGCCCTTCGCGGACGTGTGGGAGATGGTGCCGGAGACCGAGCAGCCGTCCACGACAGCGCCGGTAAAGACATTCGACTCGCCGCTGCCATTGAGGTAGCCCGCGATGCCGCCGACATAGGCCGTGGCCTCATAACTGGTGTAGAACGCAACGTTCCTGAGCGCGACATCGCGCACGACGGCCGTTTTCTCCAGCACGCCGAACAAGCCGATGAAGAGATTATCGCCATCCAGCGCGAGCGGCGCCGATGCCGAGCCGACCGTCAGACCGGAGATCGTGTGGCCCCGGCCGTCAAACGTGCCGGCAAAGGCCCAGTCGCTGCCGCCGATGGGCGTCCACGCCGCATCGGAGACGTCGATATCCGCATCGAGTGCGACATACTTGTCCGCGTAGTTGATCTTGTTGTTGAGCGAACCGGAAAACGCGCGCAGCTGATCCGCCGTGCGGATGAGATAGGGGCTGGCCTGCGTGCCGTCGCCGGATGCGAAGATGCCCGTGTCGACCTCGCCGCTGACCCAGACGTCGCCGGTCGGCAGGACGCGGCCGCCGTCAAGCTGCCACTCGCGCAGCGCCACGCCGGTGATGCCGTAGGCTGCGAGGACTGCGTTGATCTCCGGAATATTGCCGCTGAGCGTGCCGGCAAACGCAGCCGCGGCCATGTCCGCCTTTGTCATGGCGACGGAGGTCATGGCCATATCCACGGTCTTGAGCGTCGACGAGAAGCCGCGGTCGACCGTGGGCTCGACGGTCATGGTCTCTTTGAGCGTATCGCCGTCATAGGTCTCGACCTTCAGCACGGCGTCGCCGGCAAAGTAGTTGCCGATACGGAACGCCCCCTGCTCGGGATAAATCGTGTAGCTGCCGCTGCTGTCCTTGGACATGCCGCTCGAGGTGACTTCACCGGCGAGCGCGCCGACCCACGTGTGCTTCGTGCCGCCGTTGCCGACCGTCACATCGCCGACGGCATAGGTGTTGTACTGTTTGGCCGCCGACATGCCGACGATGCCGCCGGCCTGACCGCCGAAGTTTGTGCTCATCGGGGAGCTGGCATAGGCCGTGCCGAAGGCTGCGCAGTTGGCGAGTACGGCATAGTTGCCGGTGTGACCCGTGATGCCGCCGGCATAGGCCGACTTCGTCCCGCCGAGCGACTCGGCGCGCAGCGCGGCGTCCGTCCAGCAGTTGGTGATGCAGACGCCGATCTGGCTGCGGCCGACGAGGCCGGCCGCCCAGACCATGCCGTTCTGACCGGTAACGTTCACCGAGCCAGTCGCCGAACAGCTGTCGATGCGCACACCGATGGAGTCATGGCTGCGGCTGCCGCCGTCTTTGGCTGCGGCGTTGACCGTGTCACCGGCCAGAATACCGGCGCGGCACTGGATGGCGTCCGCAACGCCGGTCAGGGTGATGACCGCATCCGTCAGGTTCAGGTTTTTCACAACAGCCGTATTGCCGAGCGTGGAAAACAGGCCGACATTGGTCTCACTCGCAGCGTCCGCCACCCGGATCTTCAGCCCGGAGACCGTGTGGCCGCAGCCGTCGAACGTGCCGGCAAAGAGCTTGTCAAGGCAGGTGTCGCTCTTGGCCTCTGCCCCGATGGGATTCCAGTTGTCGACGCCGGAGAGGTCAATGTCCGCGCCGAGCGCCACATACTGACCCGCGTAGGTATTGCCCGCATCGACCAGCGCCGCAAACGCCTGCAGCTGCGCGGCACTGGAGATCACATAGGGATCCGCCTCCGTGCCGCTGCCGGAGAGCTGTGTGGACGCCTTCGCCAGCGCATCGTCCACCGCCTCAAGGATGCCGTCGCTGCTCAGAGTCGCGCCGGAGACGGCATCCACGCCGTCCGTGCCGTTGGCGGCGAGAATGCTGTCAAACAGCTTGACCGCCTCCGCCCAGTATTTCGGCGTCTCTTTGTTGGAAACGTTTTCGATCTGTGTGATCTTACCGTCCGCGATCGTCACGGACAGCGTAATATCCCCGTTGCGCCCCGTGCCCGTACCGGTGTACGTGCCGTCGACGCTCGAGGCATCCGCCTTTGCCGCCTGTGCGGGCAGCGCCAGCAGAGAGAATACCATGGCAAAGCAGAGCAGCAAGCTCAGCAGCTTCGGCATGGATCGGGTTGCAGTTTGCTTCATGTTCGTTCAAACACCTTTCCTTTCATGTGAAGATCCCCGGTCGTCTTGCCGCGCGGATGGCACGGATTTTCCACGTTGGTTAGATGCATCTAATCCGTAGGCAAAGGAAAAGGACATACCGTCGGCTTGATCTGACGCTGCATCCCAAAAATATGCAATCAGGTTAGGCTCGTCTAACTCGCGGCTCAAAAAAACGCGCCGCTGCGCAGCACCTGCACGGCCGGGACACCGTGCGATGTGAAAATTATACCGGGACTGAGCCGTGCTGTCAAGATGCAGTGTCCGGATCGCAGAATTTTTTTCTGCCGCCCGGTAGGCCGCGTTGACAGACGGGGCGCAAATCCTTTATAATTGCGCAAGCATCAGGGAGGTACGCATATGGCCACTTCGGAAGAATATCTCACCTTCGTCTGCGAACAGATCGCGCGCTTCGGCGCCGTGCGATACCGGAAAATGTTCGGCGACGCAATGGTCTATCTTGACGACAAGCCGATCCTGCTCGTGTGCGACAATACGGTTTTTGTCAAGTGCCTGCCGGAAACGGCGGCGCTGCTCTCTGACGCCGAGCTGGGCACGCCTTATGACGGCGCGCGGCCGCACTACATGCTCGACATCGACAACGCCGCGCTGCTCGACGTGCTCATCCCCGTGCTTGCGGCGTGCACCCCGCTGCCAAAGCCGAGAAAGAAAAAGGTCAAAACCTGACCCAATGCCGCGCAAATGCGCGGCATCTGCTCTTGTGAAAACCGGGGCATCCCAGCGGATGCCCCGGTCTTTCCATGCGTTTGGATTCAGTTTTCCCAGCGGATCTGCTGCGTGTCCGCGAGCGGATACGCCGTGAGCCGCGCGCTGTCGAGGTCGGCTGCGTGGAGCTTCACGCCGGTAATCTGGCGGTTATCATAGGTCGTGTAGTAATAAATGCCCCGGTCCGCGTTGCAGCAGCTGGAATAGAGCGTGATCTCAAACTGACCGTCGTCCAGCTCACAGCAGCCGCGCTGCTGCTCCACGCTCGTGAGGATGTGGAAAAACTGGCTGACGTTGGCGTCCTCCGTCCGCTCCGAACGGGCGTTGGCGCGCACGAACGCCGCGCGTACAAAGCGCGAGGGCGATGACAGGTCGCCCGGCAGACCGAGCGCACCCATGCCGCGGCTATCGAGCGTGACCGGCACGCCGCAGAAATCTGCCGGCGGCTGGCTGGCGCTCAGGCGGGTGTAATTGCGCAGCGCAGCCATCTGCTGCGGGAACGGCGGGTTGTTCGTCAGCACGCCGACTGGGTCGTCGTAAACGTGTAGGCCATCCGCCGTGGACTCGACCGCGATGCAGCCGCTGCGGTCGGCAACGAGCCAGTGCAGCTGCGCACACGGCAGCTCGGGAGCAAAGGGCGTGTTGTCCACGACCACGCGCGCGAGCGCACTGCGCGCCTCGGCGACGTTGGCGCACGTGCCGAGCAGCCACGGGATGAGCGCGTACTGCGCGACCGAGGCCACGCCCCGCGTCACCGGCGGATACACCGCGTTGCCGACGAAGTTCAGCCCCGCGATGCACAGTCCCTTTTCGTTGACCGCGTCATAATAAAGCGGGTAGTCATCCTGAATATGTGCCATGCCGATCATGGCATGGTGCCGGTCGAGCGCGCCGCTGTGCAGGCGGATGGGATAGTTGCGCGGCATGATCGTCACGTGCTCGCCGTAGGAAAATTCGTAGTCCAGATTGCGGCCGAAATAAAAATCGCCGTTGCAGTAAGTCGCTGCGGTACACATGGTGCAAAACCTCCCTCATTCATTCACCCAGTTAGTATATCCGCCGTACCGGTGCGAATGTTGAAGATTTTGAAAAGAACCTGTGTCCAGTCTGTGTCTTTTATGTGCCTGACAGTGCCGCGAAAAAAGCCGGCAGCATTTCTTTGCTGCCGGCGAATCTTGATAAGAATTTGATTGTGAACTTCACCACAGCGCCATTTCATGCGCAAAAATAATTACTGTAAAGGCCGCTGCCGCTATCCATGATAAAACACACTGCATAACACTAAGCAAGTGCTTAGAATCAGTAATCAGCAATATAAAATACCAGATAACAACGATCTCACCAAACCATGAATAATCAAGGCAAATGCTCATGATTATAAACTCAGCCAAGATTACGACCCACGCCGCCATCTGCACTGCCAACAGCACGCGTTGACTGCGCCGCCGGAAAGCATACTTCACATCCGCTATGGTTTGTCTGGCGTCGCTCGCGATCCAATGCAGACATTTCCGAATCGTTTGCTTCATCTTGCGCTTCCCAAACTCGGGAAGGCAGAACAATAATTCCGGGCTTCCGGCCCGTATCTCGGGCCGGAAGTTTTTTTGCGTAAAAATATGATTTTTTCACACAGGGGATACTTGACAACTACCCCCTGTATTGTGTTACTCTATAAGTTCAGAACAAGTTAGGAGGTCAGAAATGACGAAATACAAGAAAGTCACACCTGAAATTGCCGCGCAGCTTCAGGCCATCGTGGGCGCGAAGCGCTTTTTCGCAGGCGATGCGGTGAAAGACGACTTCAGCCACGACGAAATGCCCATCTACGGCAAGTATTATCCCGAGGTGGTCTGTGAGGCCGAGAGCACTGAGGAAGTGTCCGCGATTTTGCGTGTGTGCTACGAAAATGACATCCCCGTCACGCCGCGCGGTGCGGGCACGGGCCTCGTCGGCGGGTGCGTGCCGCTGTGCGGCGGCGTGGTGCTGTGCACGACGCGCATGAACAAGATCCTCTCCTACGATATGAACAACCTCGTCGTGCACATCCAGCCCGGCGTGCTGCTGTGCGATCTTGCGGCCGACGCGCTCACGCGCGGCCTGATGTACCCGCCCGATCCGGGCGAGAAGACCGCGACCGTGGGCGGCAACGTGTCCACGAACGCGGGCGGCATGCGCGCCGTGAAGTACGGCGTGACGCGCGACTATGTGCTGGCCATGACCGTGGTGCTGCCCGACGGCAGAGTCATGGAGCTCGGCAAGACCGTGTGCAAGACCAGCTCCGGCTACAGCCTGCTGCATCTGATGATCGGCTCGGAGGGCACGCTCGGCGTCATCACGGAGCTGACGCTCAAGCTCATCCCCAAGCCGGAAATGAACGTGAGCCTCATTCTCCCGTTTGCCGATGTGGAGACCGCCATCGCCTCCGTACCGCAGATCAAGCTGGCCAACCTCGACCCGCAGTCGATCGAGTTCATGGAGCGCGACATCGTCGATTCCTCGGCGGCGTTCACCGGCAACACCATCTTCCCCACGGTCGTGGACGGCAAAGAGGCCGGTGCATACATCCTCGTCACCCTCGTCGGCGACAGCGAGGCCGAACTGACCGCGAAGATGGACCGCCTCGGCGCGCTTGCCGAGCAGCGCGGTGCGTACGACACGCTCGTCGTCTGGACCGACGGCCTGAAAAAGGACGTCTGGGCCGCGCGCAGCGCGTTCCTGACCGTCATCGAGGCGGACACGAAGCTGCTCGACGAGATGGACGTCGTCGTGCCGGTCGACCGCATCGCGGAGTTTCTCGTCTACACCCGCGCCACCGGCAAGGCGGAGGGCATCACCATCCGCAGCTTCGGCCACGCGGGCGACGGCAACCTGCACATCTACTGCTGCGCCAACGACATGGAGCTCGACGAGTTCAAGCGCCGCAGCAAGGCCGTCATGGACAAATGCTATGCCAAGTGCATCGAGTTCGGCGGGCAGGTCTCCGGTGAACACGCCATTGGCCACGCAAAGAAGCAGTACCTGGTGGAGTCCGCCGGCGAGACAGCGTTCGGGCTCATGCAGGCGATCAAGCAGGTGTTTGACCCCAAGGGCATCCTCAACCCCGGCAAGGTCTGCACCAACGTCGAGGAGGGCTGAAGCATGCTGAATATTCTTGTTTGCGTCAAGCAGGTGCCCGACATTAACCTCGTGAAGATGGACCCCGTCACGGGCAGCCTGATCCGTGCGGGCGTTCCGGCAATCCTCAATCCGCTGGACGCCAACGCGCTCGAGGCAGCCGTGCGCGTCAAGGAGGCGCACGGCGGCACGGTCACCGTCATCACGATGGGGCCGGACATGGCCAAGGAGGCGCTGCGCGAGTGCCTCGCCGCGGGCGCGGACCGCGCCGTGCTGCTGTCCGACCGCGCGTTTGCCAACGCCGATACCCTCGCCACGAGCTACGTCATCGCGAGCGCGGCAAAGCAGCTCGGCGATTTTGACCTCATCTTCTGCGGCAAGGAGTCGCTCGACGGCGCGACCGGGCAGATGGGCTCGCAGCTGGCCGAGCGCTTCGGTGCCAGCCAGATCTCCTCGACGGCGAAGATCGTCGAGGTGGACACGGCCGCGCACACCATCACGGCCGAGCGCGACCTCGAGCGTGGCACGGAGGTGCTGCGCGCCAAGTATCCCTGCCTGCTTACGGTCGAGAAGGCGAACTTCCGCCCCCGCATCCCGAACCTGAAGCGCTGGAAGGCCTCGCGCACCGCGGATATCGCGGTCTACAGCGCGGCCACCATCCCGGGGCTCGACCCCACGCAGATCGGCGACCCCGGCTCCCCCACGAAGGTGCCGCGCACCTATCCGCCGGAGGTCGGCGCGAAGGGCAGCATGATCGATGAGGGCAGCACGGAAAAGAACGTGGATCGGCTCTTCGACCTGATCGCGGATGTGCTTTGAGGAGGTGAAGGCAGTGAATAAAACAGATTATAAAGATATGTGGGTCTTCATCGAGCGCGACGGCGACAGCGTGCTGCCGGTCTCGCTCGAGCTGTGCTCGGAAACGCGCAGGCTCTGCGACGCGAGCGGCGAGAAACTCGTCGCGGTCATCGTCGGCAGCATCTCGGACGGCGAGCTGCAGCGCGTGCTCGACTGCGGCGTGGACAAAATCATCCACGTGACCGGCACGGGCTATGACTACTTTAATAACGATGCGTACACCAACCTCTTCACCGTCCTGTGCCGGAAATACCGGCCCACGGCGGTCATGGTCGGCGGCACGATCAACGGACGCGATTTTGCGCCGCGCTTCGCCGCGCGTCTCGGCACCGGCTGCACCTCGGACGCGACCGAGCTCGTCTGGGATCCCGGGACGACGGACATCGAGTTCGTTGAGCCCGCCGTCGGCGGCAAGATGATGGCCGTCATCACCGTGCCGGTCGCGCGCCCGCAGGTCGGCACCATCCGTCCGGGCACGTTCAAGTGCGTCCCCTGCGGCGCACGTGCGCACGAGGTGATCGAGGAGCACATCGACTTCCCGGTCGCGGACATCCGCACCGAAATCCTTGACTTCCGCGCTGACGATCTCGACGAGAGCCTGAACATCGCGGACGCGGACGTGATCGTCTGCGTCGGCAACGCGATCAAGGGGGCGGACGCCCTGCCGCGCTACCGCCGCCTGGCCGAGCGCCTCGGCGGCAAGCTTGCCTGCACGCGCCCGGTGTTCGACCGCGGCGTGCTGCCGTTCAAGCTCGTCATCGGGCAGTCCGGCGCCGTGGTCAAGCCGAAGCTGCTGCTGTCGTTCGGTGTGTCGGGCGCGGTCAACCACGTCACGGGCTTCTCGGATGCAGACGTGGTCGTCGCCGTGAACACCGACCCCGAGGCGGCAATCTTCAACTACTGCACCTACGGCATCGTCGGCGACATGGACGAGGTCTGCGAGGCCATGCTCGCAAAGCTCGGCGCGTGAGCCGGGATGAAAAGGCAAAAAAGCACCCTTTCGGGTGCTTTTTTGCGTGCTGCGGCGCTGGGGCATGCAGGATGACGTAGATAAAATGCGGGCGGTGCAACAGCACCGCCCGATAATACAAGATAAGTATTGTAGCCATTATAGTTGCTCCGCATCACATAACCATAGCGTTGCAAATCCAATAGCAATCCACGCTTTCATGCCTTTCAGCGCTGTTCTTTAATCAGCCTCAAGTTGTTCATCCAACTTTCATCCTCTAATGCATTGGCACATTTAAGGCACTCTGTATATGAACGCTCAAAATACGGATCACTCACCAGTCCTTTCAGTCTTTCAAGTATACAGAACGCGCCTGGCCAATTCATGTCTTGCAGCCACATCATTAATTCAGTCAAGTATGGAGATAGTTCCTCATTCGATCTTGCAGATAGAATTTTTGCGCAATTCCCCCAAACATTTTTCCCATAGCAGTAATTATTAGGTTGCAAAAAGACGTTTAGACATTTTACCCTTTTCGCCAACTCAATGCCCTGTGTTTGTTGCTCTGTGCTATTATTCCAGTCAAGCAAGCTCATTATATAGTCAATACTAACCATCATTTAGCTCCATCGCGGACAGCATATACAGGTGACAAAGCCCCTACTGCATTTCCAATCTCATCCACCGCCGTTTTGACAAAGCCTATAATTTCGCTTAAGAAGTGTCCCGTTGGATCAATCCACACGATCGGGTTATTCTCACAATATGCGAACATATTGGCGCTGAGGAAGCCGTTGGCGTCGGTGATGGCGAAGGTATCCGCATTGATGAACCGGCGGTTTGCGAAGTCGTAGTACCAGCTCTGGAGGTAGTAGAGGCGCGTTTCGCGGTCGTAATAGTAACCACGGTAACGCAGGGGATTGATGTGCCCGATGAAGGTGGGCGAAGTATTCTTCGCGCCTTTGTTATCGTGTACGGAGTAGTTGCCCCACGCGCCGTAGGCGCTGCGGCGCAGCGTAATGCAGCAGACAACGATGATGATCTGTGGTTGTGTGCTGACGGTTGTACGCATCATAGTGATCACTTGTCCATTTCCCAGCGGGCGGTGCCAATGCACCGCCCGCTTTCTCGATTTAACTCTAAATTGTCACATAAATTTCATTCGGACCAATATATTCATCCACGGCTCTCCACCGAACTTTTGATGCACATATTGTAGTACCTGTATAGCTTTCTACATCCTTTACTGATAACCCACCGCAATCACACCAATAAATGCAATCTTCTTTGAAAATCATAGTTGCATCAAGTATTTCACAGGTATAGTTTTCGTCATTTGGAAATAGTTTTAAATACTTTAGCCCCACAAATTGCATTTCAACCACAGATGGGTTTTCAAACTGCCGTTGAATGATCACGCTCAACATTCTTTGGCTATTGACCGGCGACATACTTAATTTTTCATTCACATACGCACCGCTAATGTATTTGATCTCCTTTATGCAACTGTCATGGAAACCACACATAGCATCCATAAAGTTTTTTAAATCATTTTCGTTTGCAATGTCATTCCACATATATGTCTCCTTTAGTCATCCAAAGATCATGATCAGCCCTTCACCTACACCTGCTCCAAGTGGCCCAAAGAGAAAGTCATCCGCAACTCCTACGCCTGTGAGATCATCGGCAGCAACAGCTATTATGCCAACAGTACATATGACAACCAAACCAGCGCCAATTACCGGTTCCCAACTCATTTTGTAAGAAGGATCCGGCGGAAGATGTTCTTTCCCTCTTTCGCCGTTTTTCCACTCTCCTTCTCCAAACGAAACTGAATATCCATCATATGTTGAAGAAGCCAGCATCGTGCAGTTTTCGCCGCGAGGCGGAAACGGAACGATGCTGGCTTCTTCTGACGCTGTGGTGCCGGTGGCCGGACTCGAACCGGCACGCCTTGCGGCACTTGATTTTGAGTTATTTGCTCCACACGGAACACAGGCGAACTCAGCCCCCTGTGGAGGTCGTTAACGGACACCAAAAGCCTCGCAAATACTACTGTTTTTGAAGCTGATATGCAGAAAAGCTCCGCTTCGTCTGCTATTTCCGCTCTTTTCGATTTGGACGGAATTTTTGGATTTTGGAGGGACATCGGAGGGATGTTACCCACAAACAGAGCACAACAGCACACGCAATAGATTCATCAATCGCAAACACATTATAGCGTATTTCTCTGCCATTGACAACACACTTTCCGAAAAAGAGGTATCGC
>ERZ1673696.838-NODE-838-length-29998-cov-11.626223_pt1 | contig 29998 bp, 28 predicted proteins | sample MGYA00580226_ERZ1673696 | MGnify/ENA primary metagenome ERZ1673696 (study PRJEB41218, sample SAMN15661743) | gut metagenome | host: Homo sapiens | place: Canada: London | collected 2015-08-20/2019-03-30 | study: EMG produced TPA metagenomics assembly of... | reverse complement strand
TTATCTTCTGCAACCGAACAAAGACAACAATCAAAGTTTTAGAATGGGATGGAAACGGCTTGATCAGATTGCACTGGATATGCCAACTTTATTTGATGATATAGAAGAAGAGGCATTAAAAGTAGAAGATTCAGAAATTGAAGAAGTAATAACAGTTGGTGAACACACAAGAGTTCGCCGTCCTAAGGAACAACATTTGTCTTATGATCACCTGCCAAAAGTAGATGAATATTTGTCTGTACTGGAAGGTGAAGATATCTGTGAAAAATGACAAATCTATAGTGAAGAAGGAAAAACAAGTACATCCACATCCTATATGTGGGTATATCGTTCCAATAAGCATGAAGTGCCGATTGTACTGTATGATTACCATTCTACAAGATCAGGAGACTGTCCAAAAGAATTCCTAAAAGGATATAGCGGATATCTAGAATCAGACGCATACGGCGGATACAATAAAGTCGAAAACGTGATTCGATGTCTGTGTAATGTCCATGCCTTAAGGAAATTCAAGGATTCATATAAACTGCTTCCAAATAATAAGGAACGAAAAACGAGCGATGAGGCAAAAGCCATACAGAAATATGACGAAATCATCCACTATTCAAATCTTATTGATGAAAAAGCAGCTGAAAAATATTCGAATCCTGAAAAGCGAATGGAATATATCACAAAGAGACGAAAAGAAGAACTCAAGCCAAAGTTTGAGAAGTTTTTATCGTGGCTTGAAGAAATCGAACCAAGAAACAAAGGCAAATATTCCATGAGAAAAGCAATCCAGTATGTATTGAACAACAAAGAAGGACTTATGGAATTTACAAATGATGCGATCATCCCACATGACAATACAAGCTGTGAAAGAAGTATACGCCCATTTGTAGTCATACGAAATCGATGCAAATTCAGCGTAAGCGTACATGGAGCACAAGCGAGTGCTATGATCTATTCATTAGTAATCAGCTGTATAGAAAATAAACAGAATCCATACATGTACTTTACTCATTTATTTGAAAATCTACCAAAATTAGATTTAACAAATAAAGAAGAACTGAGAAAGTATTTGCCATACAGTCAAGAACTACCAAGCTATATCCGAACATTATCAAAGAGCGAAATAAAAGCCATCCTTAATGAAGCTAATTCACAAGTGTGATCCAGCAAGGATGGCTTTATTATATATTCGTCAGCAGTTTATTTGTACCACCTTTAAATTTGATGCTTACAAACATTAAGTGGAGGTTTTATTAATATTGAATAATTCAACAAAATACAGTTGGGATTATGTGATCAAAAAGCATACTATTCATTAACAAATGATGCTATTTTGCTATATTGATAAATGTGTGATAAAATCTATAAGCGTATAATATATGTTTAACGCATTATTTGGTTTGAGAGGATCGTTTAATTGTTAAAAATTAATATATGAATTTTCATTTGAGATAATTTGAAATAGTAATAACAATTAATTAACATTGTACTTGAATTTTATATTTTAGACTATTTTTATAAACATATTAATAATTTTAATTGGTTCTAAAGTAGATGGAATAGAATATATTAATAGCAGTTTGAATTAGTTTTGCGTATATGTTGTTTATGGATTGATTAATGACATTTAATTAATTACCTTTCAAATCTGTTTGTGATAAATGTTAGACATGATATGCTTTGATTAATAGCAATTTATAACATTAATAGGATAAAATGTTAAATAAGTGCTTGATTAATTAGTGTCGGTATGAGGTAAAAGGAAAGGGACGTATATGCAACACGTATTTTTAGTTGGCGCAAAATCTTTAGGTGCATACGGTGGGTATGAAACATTTGTTTATAAATTAACCGAGCATCATCAAGATAATAAAAATATTAAATACCATATAGCTTGTAAGGCAAATGGAGATGGTTTTATGGATGAAACAAAATTAGATGGGGCCAAAATATTAAGTGATTCTGAATTTGAATTTCATAATGCACATTGTTTCAAAATAACTGTTCCAGAATTGGTGCTGCACAAGCTATTTATTATGATATAAAATCATTAGATTATTGTTGTGAATATATAAAAAACTATAATATAAAAAATCCTATTGTATATATAATGGCTTGTCGCATTGGTCCGTTTATGAAAAGACATTATAAAAAAATACATAAAATGGGAGGTCAAGTCTATTTAAATCCAGATGGACATGAATGGATGAGGGCGAAATGGAGCGTGCCTGTACGTAAATATTGGAAAGAATCTGAGAAAATGATGGTTAAATGGAGTGATTTAGCTATTTGTGATTCTATAAATATTGAGAAATACATTCATGAACAATATGATGGCAGGGGTATCAATCATAGAAGTCCTAAAACAACATATATTGCTTATGGTGCAGATTTAACGCCAAGTATTTTATCAGATACTGATGCCAAATTGGTTGATTGGTACGAGGAAAAAGGGTTAACTAAAAAGAATTATTATTTGGTTGTAGGTAGATTTGTTCCTGAAAACTCGTTTGAAATTATGATTCGTGAATTTATGAAATCAAACTCTAAAAGAGATTTTGCGATTATCACAAATGTGAATGACAAGTTTTTAAATGAATTAGAAAGTCGTTTACATTTTTCTAAGGATGAACGAATTAAATTTGTTGGTACTGTATATGATCAAGAATTGTTGAAGAAAATTCGTGAGAATGCTTATGCATATTTCCATGGGCATACCGTTGGAGGAACAAACCCGAGCTTAATTGAGGCACTAGGTAGTACAGATTTAAATTTATTGGTTAATGTTGGTTTTAATAAAGAAGTAGCTATTGATTCAGCGTTATATTGGGAGAGAGAAGAGGGAAAGTTAGCGCAATTGATTAATCAAGTTGACAATAAACCTGAGGAAGAAATTAAAAATTTGGGTCTTAAAGCTAAGGAACGTGTACAGATGGCGTATACATGGAAAAAAATATGTGAACAATATGAAGAAGTTTTTACTAAGGGGAATAAGTGATGAGGATTTTACATTATTCTTTAGGATTTCCTCCTTATCGTTCAGGCGGACTAACTAAGTTTTGTTTAGATTTAATGATTGAACAACAAATTTTAGGGTATGACGTAGCTTTATTATGGCCTGGTCAGATGAGAATCGTTGATAAAAAAATAAATATAAAGGATAGAGGTGTATATATTTTATCTACTCAAAAGATTCAAAGTTTTGAATTAATTAATCCTTTACCTGTCTCTTATGATGAGGGTATTAATGACTTTAATAGATTTACTTTAAAAGGAAATAAAGAATTATATATTAATTTTTTGAAATCATATTGTCCTGAGATAATACATCTTCATACATTAATGGGTATACATAAAGAATTTTTTGAAGCTGCAAAAGAATGTGGAATAAAATTGGTTTTCACAGCGCATGATTTTTTTCCTATATGTCCAAAAGTTACAATGTTTAGACACGATAGTGTATGTAAAAAAGTGGATAGTTGTGTTGATTGTCCTCTATGTAATTCTACGGCATTAAATCTAAATAAAATCCATTTGTTACAAAGCAGACAATATAGAATACTTAAAGATTCATATTTGATAAAAAAACTACGAAAATCACATAGGGACAATTATTTAAGTGAGGAAACTGCGGATAATTCAAATAAAGTAATTGGTAATCCTTTTGATTATAAAAAATTAAGAAAATATTATTCAGATATTTTGCAAATGATGGATACTATTCATTATAATAGTTCTATTACAAAAATGGTATATGAGAAATTTTTTACATTACCATCAAATACTATTATTCCAGTAACTCACTGTGATATTAATGATAATCGAGTTATCAAGAATTTCAATCATAAAATTTTAAGAATACGTTATCTTGGTCCTGCTAGTAAAGCTAAAGGATATTATTTGTTAAAAGATTCTTTAGATATGTTGTGGAAAAAACGTAAAGATTTTATTTTAGATATACATTTTCAACCAACAGAAAAATCAGAATATATGAAAATTCATGATAGATATAATTATAACGAATTGAAGGATATTTTTAATATGACTGATATTCTAGTTGTACCTAGTATTTGGTATGAGACATTTGGTTTTACTGCGGCAGAAGCATTAAGTTATGGTGTACCAGTTATAGTTAGTGAAAATGTAGGTGCAAAGGATGTACTGGATAATCAATTTGGAATAATTATCAATGATTTTAATGAGTCGAATCTAAAAAAGTGTATAGATAGTTTAACAATGCAAGATTTGGCAGATATGAACAAGAATATATGTAGAAGTTATGAACCATATACAATAGTTCAAATGACTAAAGACATAGTAAATAAGTGTTATTTGCCAAGAGGAGATTAATATGAATGTAAAGCAAAAGTTATTAAAAATTGCAGGAAAAGATAATTTTGAATTAGATGAAAATATTAATTTTACATATATATTGAGGCTTTGCTATAAATATGGGTGTATGCTAATTAGAGGAAAGCTTATTTCTTTATTTAAAACAAATATTTCATCAAATATATTTGTAGGTAAAAAAGTAAAAATTTTAGATAAAAGTAAGGTTTTTATTGGAAATAAGTGTAAATTACATGATGGAGTTTATATTGATGCATTATCTAAAAATGGTGTGAGTATTGGAGACAATGTTGTTCTAGGACGAAATACTCGAATAGAATGTACAGGAGGTTTAGGACGCATTGGCAAAGGTGTCAAGATTGGAAATCGAACTACCTTTGCCAATGATTGTTTTTTTGGGGCTGCTGGTGGAATAGAAGTTGGTGATGATGTTGTTGCTGGACAATTTATTCGCTTTCATTCAGAAAATCATGAATATTCAAATATGAATTTACTTATAAAGGATCAAGGCGTAATTCATAAAGGAATAGTTATTGGAAATAATTGTTGGATAGGTGCAGGTGCAGTTTTTTTAGATGGTGCAAAACTTGGGGATGGATGTGTAGTAGCTGCAAATGCAGTAGTAACAAAAGAGTTTCCAGATAATTCTGTAATAGGTGGAGTTCCGGCTAAAGTGTTGAAATTTAGAAATGAGGTATAAGATAGTATGCAAGAATTAATTACAATTATTGTACCTTGTTATAATAACGAGTCTTCAATTCAAAATTGTATTAGCTCAATTCAAAAGCAATCGTACAATAATATTGAAATAATTATTGTTAATGATGGTTCTATAGATAAAACATCACAAATACTAAAAGAACTAAGTATGCATGATAGAAGAATCAAAGTTTTCTATAATTCCAATAATGGTGTTTCCTATTCTAGAAATTTTGGGATTATGCAAGCAAATGGAAATTACGTTATGTTTGTGGATGGTGACGATTACATTGAGTCTGATATGGTAAAATCGATGTATAATTCTATGAATGAATATCAGGCAGATTTAGTTGTTTGTAAGTATTTAACGAGTGATGATAAAGTTGACAATAATGGTTTAAAAGGTGAGTATTTTGGAAAAAATGATTACTTAAATGAAATATTAATTCCTACTAAAGGAATTGCGGCATTTGTATGGAATAGATTATATAGGTTGGATATTATTAAAAATAATGCAATTAAATTTGATGAAAATATTTATGCATGCGAAGATACATTATTTAATTATAAATATTTACAATGCATAGATAGAATTGTTAATTGCAATAAATATCTGTACCATTACGTTATCAATGATTCAAGTGCGATGTTTAGTAAACGATTTAATGACAAAAAGTTAACTGGATATTTTGCTTTTAATTATATTATAAATAATGTAGAAGAAAAAAATATAATCAATGTTAAAATAGCAGCTGCGTGGTATTTTGAAATTTTATTATTTCAAGCAAAAAAATATAATTATGAGTTTTCAGTAGAGGAAAAAATAAGAATTAAAGAAATGCTAAATGTTAGTAGTATTAAATTTTTAAATGCTTGCATTCCATTTAAATACAAACTATTTTTTCCATTTATAAAGTTAGGGAGATTTGTTTAATGAATGTAATAGTCCTTCTATGTTATAACGACGATAAAGTGTCGGTTAATTATATTAAAGGCATTATTAATTATGATGTTATTGATGTAATTCTAGTTATTGATAATGGATCGTCAAAAGATAAGGTTCATAATCTTGAAAATGAATTAAATAAAATTAATTCAAAAAAGATATTATTCATAAAAAACGAAAATAATCTTGGTTATGCTAAGGGTAATAATACAGGTATTGATTATGCGTTAAAGAATCTGCATCCAAATAATATTATTGTGTCTAATACAGATGTTGAATATAGTGAAGAAACAATGAAATATGCCATTGACTACTTAAATAAACATGATAATTGCGACATGGTTTCTCCCAAAATGGTTTTGCCTAATGGGAATGATGGTTTGATTGCATGGAAATTGCCAAAATATTGGATGACATTATGGAATGCTTGCTTCCTGTTGAAAAAGTTTTATAATCCACAAAAATATAAAGAATTTCCAAATGATGTTTGTAAAGTTGATGTTTTACCCGGATCATTATTGATTGCAAAAGCCGATGCATGGAAAACTGTAGGCGGGTTTGATGAAGATACATTTTTATATGGGGAGGAATCTCTGTTAGCCTATAAGTTAAGAGAAAATGGAAAAAATACATTTGTTTTAACTAATGTAAGTTATGTTCATAATCATTCTACTATTATAAATGAAAATGTAAAATCGATTAATTCTAAAATGAAGTTGTTGCTTGATGCGAATTTAATATATAATAAAAAATGTTTAAATACTGGAGTAATAAGGAATTTTTTATATTATTTCGTCTTTTATTTAAATTTGATTTTAATGTCATTGGTTTATTCAATTAAAAAAATAAGGAGGCATAAAAATTGAACATATTTAATAATGTGAATATATATATTACTATATTGATTTTAGCAATAACCTATATACCTAGTACTCTAAATATAGTGTTATTAGGTGCACTTTTTGCTTTATTATTTTATAAAAATCGAAAGAAATTTGTATTAAATATGCCAGGAGAAAATCTATGTGTCCTTCTTTTTATTATAGGAATAACAATAGGTTTCTTTGGCATATTTACAAAAAGTACAAGTTTATATGAACTTATAAAACATATTTATTTATTCTTGTTTCCATTTTTATATTGGCATATTGGCAATTATCTTGTAAAGACAAGTCTGATAACAAAAAAATCATTTTTGAACACACTGGTGTTTAATGCCGTTCTAATCAGTTCAATTGATATTATTATGGCTGTTTTTAAAATCTGTACCAATAATGCATATTCAATTAATCAATTTAGAGAGCTTATCGGAACAGGAAATATATTATCGTTAATTGGTATTTATATTTTATTTGTTTATAAAAACAATTTATATTTTACTCGTAAGCAAAATGCAATTGTTGTATCAATATGCTTGCTTTCTAGTATTATACATTTTTCAAGAATGACTATATTATACGCTATTATATTTTTATTATTTTCAAATTTTAATCCTTTCAGTAAAAAAGGAAAAAGATGTATATTAATTGGTGTGTGTCTAATGTTATTATTAACATTAATATTCCCTAATATTATGGGCTCATATATATCAAAAATATTTTCCACTTTAAAGGAGATTAATTTCAATAAAAGCGATTGGAATGAAACTACCATTGTGTTAAATTGGCGTGGTTATGAAGTCTATTGTGCTCTTGATCAATTTAAAGGCTTTTCAATCTTCAAGAAAATATTTGGTAATGGTTTCGGAACAATGATAGACGCAAAGGGGTATGCATATCTTGTATCGCAAAAAGATTACTTAAGTTTTTTGCATAATGGATATTTCACTCAATTATTAATATGGGGTGTTTTTGGCTGGGTGATATTTGCGTTATGGATGTATAGATTTTTTAAAACAAGTATTAGTATTTCATCAAAAAATGATAGGAATTTTTCAATGATTTTAATTCTAATTATAATTGTTGCTAACTTCTTTGTTATGGGACCTTTCTTTAGCCAGACGATTGCAAGTTTATTTTTATATATAAGTGTATTATTTAGTCTTAATAAAAAAAGGCATATTAGGAGGAAAGATTCATGTGTGAACACAAATTGAGTGTTTATGTTGCTACATACAATCATGAAAATTATATAGAGCAAGCGTTAGATAGTATATTTATGCAAAAAACGCAATATAATTTCGAAGTTTTAGTTGGTGAAGATTGTAGTACAGATAATACTAGAAATATTTTAAAACAATATGAACAAAAGCATCCTGAGTATATAGCATCGGGACAATTAAAAATCTTTTATAGATTGCATAATATGAATAAAGAAATTCCTTCTAATGCTGATGACTTGAAACAGAGATGTATGGGAAAATACATAATAGCTCTTGAAGGTGATGATTATTGGACGGATTGTAACAAGATAGAACGTCAAATTAAGTTTTTGGAAAATCATCCAGAATACATAGCTGTTTCACATAATTGTACGGTTGTTGATGAAAATAGTTGTGAAAGAAATGAAGAATATCCCGAATGCAAAGATAGTGAGTATACATTCCAACATTATTTTAGTGAAATATTACCTGGACAATTAACAACGTTAATGTATAAAAATATTTATTTGGATAAACGAATTAATAAAAGTTTATTAGATAAAGGATTATCTCCAGGAGATAAGTTAATTGTTTTAGTATTGTTATGTAATGGTAAAATTCATTGTATTCAAGAATCCATGTCAGCTTATAGACATATCACAACTCATGGTGATAGTTTCAGTGCCAATTACAAATATAATTTTAAAAAGGAAGAAGAATGGTATAGGGCTATAATGGATTATTTAAATTGCTATAATTCTACTTTAAAAAAGTATGGCGAAATGTATTATTTTAGAGCAGTTACTCGTGGCATTAAAAGTAAACAATGTACTTTTAATACTGGAATAAAGTATATAAAAGATATTCATTATAAATTATTTTGTGTAAATAAGTGGATTTCTTATAAAGTTCGTAAGGATATATTACATAAAAAGACTTGGATATAAATACAGGAGGTGCTTGGATGCAAAATAAAGTTATTGGAAATTTTATATGGCGCTTTGCTGAGCGAAGCGGTGCACAAATAGTTACCTTTATTGTATCGGTTGTACTTGCTAGAATCCTATCTCCAAATGATTATGGGAAAATTGCATTGATTACAGTATTTACAACAATAATGCAAGTTTTTGTAGATAGTGGTTTAGGAACAGCCCTTATTCAAAAAAAAGATGCTGATGATTTAGATTTTTCGTCCGTATTTTATTTTAATTTTGTGGTGTGTATAATACTATATGTTTTAATGTTCTTTGCAGCACCATATATTTCGGTTTTTTACAATGATACATCATTTACACCAATAATAAGAGTAATTTCTTTGACTATTGTTATTTCTGGTGTTAAAGGGATTCAACAATCTTATGTATCAAGAAATATGTTGTTTAAAAAGTTCTTTTTTTCTACATTGGGAGGAACAATTTTTTCAGCCTTTTTTGGGATAGGTTTAGCTTATGCTGGATTTGGTGTTTGGGCTATTGTGGCTCAACAATTATCAAACACATTAATCGATACTTTAATACTTTGGTTAACGGTGGATTGGAGACCAAAAAAAATATTTTCATGGGATAGACTAAAGACTTTGTTGTCTTTTGGATGGAAGATGTTGGTTTCTTCTTTATTAGAAACTGTATATAATAATTTAAGAAGTTTAATTATTGGAAAATATTATTCATCTACGGATTTAGCTTATTATAATCAAGGTGATAAATTACCTAGTGTATTCGCGAATAACATTAATACTTCTATTGATAGTGTATTACTGCCAACGATGTCTAATGAACAAGATGACAAAGAAAGAGTTAAATCTATGACGAGACGATCTATTAAAATTAGTACATATATAATGGCGCCAATTATGCTTGGATTAGCATTTTGTGCAGATTCACTAGTTAGTTTGATACTAACTGATAAATGGTTACCATGCGTACCGTATTTACGTATATTTTGTATCACTTATATGTTTTATCCTATACATACAGCCAATTTAAACGCTATTAAAGCTATGGGGTGTAGTGACATGTTTTTAAAATTGGAACTAGCAAAAAAAGTATTTGGTATTGGACTATTATTTTGCACAATGCAATATGGTGTTATGATAATGGCTTATAGTTTATTATTTGCTAGCGTAGTAAATCAAATAATTAACTCTTGGCCAAATCGTAAATTGTTAAATTATACATATTTCGAACAAATTAGAGATATTTTACCTAGTGTAGTACTTGCTGTTTCAATGGGAATTGCTGTATTTTTTATTGGAAAGATTTCTTTGCCGATGACCATTTTATTGGTAATTCAAATTTTACTTGGAATCATTATTTATACTGTAGGTTCTGCAATATTGAAATTAGATGAATATGTGTATATAAAGAATGTTTTAATGGGATTTATTAAAAAATAAGAAAAGGGGAGATTGTGGAATATGGAAACAATATTAATAACATCAACGGGTTCTGTTGCAACGGACATTACAATTAAAAGTATGAAAAGAATGGGTTATAGAATTATTGGATGTAATATATATGCTAAAGAGTGGGTTGTTGAGTCTTGCGAAATGGATGGATTTTATCAAATTCCACCAGTAACTAAGGACCTAGAATATTTGGAAGCAATAAAGAGAATTTGTATTACAGAAAATATAAATTATGTTTTCCCAATGATCGATTATGAAATTGATTTTCTAAGTAAAAACAGAGAATGGTTTAAAGAACATAATGTTATATTATGTATTTCTCCTAAAGAATCCTTAGATATCATTAGAAATAAAAAAGTATTACAGGATTTTGTTAAGGAAAATTGTCCATTAACAAATACAATACCAACTAAATTATTAAAGGATATTGAAATATTAGAATGGGATTTTCCGGTCGTTTGTAAACCGTATAGTGGTAGAAGTAGTCAAGGCTTAAAATATATTTATAATCAACAAGAATGGGATGATTTTGTTAAGAATGTTGATAAGAATTCTTATATTGTAGAGCCTTTTATAGACGGACCTATTGTAGTTGTAGAAGTTGTTAGACAACCTAAACCGAATAAAGTTGTAGCAGTAACTCGAAGAGAAATAATCTCCACACCTCATGGATGTTCAATAACAGTTGTTGTATATCAAGATAAAGAGTTAGAACGGGCAACAAAGATTTTGGCTGAAAAATTAAATGTTATTGGAGATGTAAATTTTGAATATATATTAGCTCCAAATGGTAAATACTATCTAGTTGAATGTAATCCTAGATTTTCTGCGGGATGTGAATTTGCATGTATGGCTGGATATGATTGCGTAGAAAATCATATTAAATGTTTCAAAGGTAAAATGATTGAAGATTTTCATTTTAAACATAATATGATTATTTCTAGGAAATATGAAGAATACATTACAGCAGTCGATTGTGATGTTCCTTATTTCAATACAATAAAGTAAAATTTAAAATATTAAAAAGAATACGGAGGCTTTTAAAATGAAAGATAACAATATTTTAGTTACAAGATCATCAATGCCTAGTTTAGAGGAATATGTTGAAGAAATTAAAGATATGTGGGATACGCATTGGTTGACTAATATGGGTCCTAAACATAAAAAATTTCAGGAAGAATTAGTTGAATATTTAGATGTTGCAAACATTGATTTAATGACAAATGGACATATGGCTTTAGAGTTGTCATTACAAGCATTAAATTTAAAAGGTGAAGTCATTACAACTCCATTTACTTTTGCGTCTACTACACATGCGATTGTTCGTAATGGATTAGAACCTGTATTCTGTGATATTGATCCTGTTGATTTTACAATGGATGTCGCAAAATTGGAATCTTTGATTACAGATCGTACTTGTGCCATTATGCCAGTCCATGTATATGGAAATGTTTGTAATATTGAAGAGATTGATCGTATTGCTAAAAAATATGGTTTAAAAGTGATTTATGATGCAGCCCATACGTTTGGTGAAACATACAAAGGTAAAGGCATTGGTTCATATGGGGATGTTTCTTGTTTTAGCTTCCATGCGACAAAAGTATTCAACTCTATTGAGGGTGGAGCCGTTTGTTTTGGAAATGAATTAAAGGATTTTGGATTGGATTTATATCGTTTGAAAAATTTTGGTATTCGTGGACCTGAAACAGTGGATGCAGTAGGTGCAAATGCGAAAATGAACGAATTCTGTGCAGCAATGGGTATTTGCAATTTAAGACATGTAAATGAAGAAATAGAGAAACGCAGGAATGTTGTTGAAAGATATCGTAGCCATTTAGAAGGTATTGCAGGAATACAATTAAGTCCAATTCAAAAAGATGTAAAATCAAACTATGCATATTTCCCAGTTGTATTTGATGAAAAAGAGTTTGGTTCAACAAGAAACGAAGTGTTTGATAAATTAGCACAAAATGGCATTGGTGCTAGAAAATATTTCTATCCATTAACAAATAGTTTTGATTGTTTCCATGGTAAATATGATCTAGATCAAACACCAGTGGCTAGATATATTAGTAATAGAGTATTAACGTTACCTTTATATGCAGATTTAGCATTGGAAGATGTTGATAGAATTTGCGCTATAATATTAAGTTGCAATAATTTTAGATAATTTGCAGTTTTGAATGTTATCATTTGAACTTTTAAATAATTCTTTTGCCATTATTAGGAAGTTTTATATTTTAACAAGTGTTACATGACATAGTGGATGTAGAGGTTCACCTATACCAGGAATATATTATATGATACGGTTATTAGGTGTTGTATTGGTGTTATTTATGGCATGTTTTCTAATGGATATACATGCCAGGAGGTTGATTTATCTTTTGAATATACAGGTCAAAAGATAGAAATTGAAAATGTAGAGATGTATTTTACTCAATCATGGAAGTTGTTAGATGAAGCTCCAACAGATTGTGGTACATATATTGCGTTATTGAGTGATAGAGAAAATATTTTCTTTGAAATCAATCCTAAGAAAGTACAAGTAAAAGTTACTTACAATAAGGATTGGAGAGAAAGTGATACAGAAGAAGAGAAATATTTGTGTGATTATGTTGGCGATTATGAGTTTAAGTTGAGAATTGATACAGATGGTAATATTAACTCATTGGACAATTATCAAGGAAATTATGATTTCCAGTTTGAGCCAAAGAATGTTAAGGACATTGAAGTTGCAAAGACCAGAATAACGCATCCAGATGTTGAATATGTTTATTCTGAGGATGGTATTAGTATTTATAGTGATATAGATCTAGTAGAACCAATTCTATTATAGGATGTTGGTGAATATACAGTAGCGTTTAATTTCGGTGAACGATATTATGAATCAGTTCCATTTAAAGTTACAATTCTTCCTAAAACTATTGAATTAAAACTAAATAAACAATTTAAATACTTTGGTGAACAAGATCCAATCTTAGAAAATGATGATTATATTTTAACAAGAGAACCAGGGGAAGATATTGGTGATTATAAAATTACTGTTCAAAGTAAGTCAAAGAATTATAAGTATGAAATCATTGAGAATAATGTATTTACTATCTTAGAAAACAAGTCACAACAAATAAAACCAGAGGTAACTAATCACCCAAGCAATGATGAAAAAAAGGAACCATTACAATCAGTTAATGCTTCGAATAAATATAAAAACAAATATGCAAGTGCTACAGATATGGAATCAAATAAAGATATAGAAACCAAAGTAGATAAAAACAAAAGTTGTAACAGGTGTATTTAATCTTACGCCAATGTATTTGTCTTTTATGACTATAAGTTTAGTTGTAGCTATGTATATTATGTATATATTGATAAAGAAAAGAAATGTTAAAATTTAAATAAGAAAACAGAGCCTTCGCCTATCATATGAGTGGAGGCTTTGATTTATATTTAAATCAGCCTAAAGTGTGTATACGTTTACATTTAATCGACTATAAGTGCACTTGAGTGCGTTCATGAAATTAATCGATATATAAAGTAAATTTTTTAAAATTTTATTTTGTTTCTTAAATTTTTAATATTTGTTTTAAATAAAGTATATCTTTTACTTTTTGTACTTTTTGTTTCAAATTTCAATTATTAAATGGTAATTGACATATTATATATATAGGATAAAATTAACACGCGATAGTTTTATCTCGGAATAAGTATGACTGTTGTAAGGTAATAGGAATAAAAATGGTACATTTAGATGATGTTAGAAATAGCTGGCTTACCGCATTTTTGATTGATTCGTTCATCTTCTACTGGGTTATGGGTAGGGATGAGTGTATCTAAAATTTCATATTTCATTGCTTATTAAGACTTGTAAAATTCTAATAAGCTTTTTTTATGTTTATAGGAATGGGAGAGTGTTATGTATAGGAAGAATGCAAATGGGTGGTTGAAGCATATCGATTTTATCATTCTTGATATGATATGTTTGCAAATCGCATTTGTGGTGGCTTATTTTATTAAAAATGGAAATATACATCTATATAACAATTTCTTATATAGGAATATGGCTATCATAATAGAATTAGCTGATTTAATGGTTTTACTAATTTTTGGTACATTAAAGGGTGTATTAAAAAGAGGTTATTATCAAGAGTTTGTAAAAACATTAAAACATGGGTTTATTGTTTGCTTATTGTCTGTTTTATATTTGTTTACAGCTCAAAAAGGGATTTTCTTCTCTAGATTTATTTTATTCTTAACAATCGGTATTTATTTTATATTGACATATATTGTAAGAGAAGTATGGAAGTGCCATATTAAAAAGGGTGTCAATAATGGTAATCGAAGAAAGTTATTGATTATAAGTTCAAGTGGTATTGCGAATTTGGTAATCGATAATATCGAAAAGAGTAATTATACTCGTTATGACATTGTGGGTGTTGCATTATTAGATAAAAATTTAATTGGTAAAACAATTAGTAATACTAAGGTTGTTGCGGATAAAGATTCTGTGGCGATGTATGCATGTAAAGAATGGGTAGATGAAGTATTGATTGTGTTACCTGAAAAAATAGCGTATCAAAATGAATTGATTGAACAATTAACTATGGCTGGTATTACTGTGCATATGAATTTGGCTAAAGTTATAAATTCGCCTGGTAAGAAACAGTTTGTTGAGAAGATTGGTGATTATACAGTATTAACAACAAGTATTAATTATGCTCCGTTAAATGAAATTTTCTTAAAACGATTGTTTGATATTATTTGTGGATTACTTGGATGTGTTTTAACATTAATCATTACTATTTTTATTGGTCCAATCATTTATTTTGCTAGTCCAGGACCTATCTTCTTTTCACAAGAGCGTGTGGGTAAGAATGGTAAGAAGTTTAAGATGTATAAATTCCGCAGTATGTATTTGGATGCGGAAGAACGAAAAGCTGAATTAATGAAAGATAACAAATTAGGGGATGGAAAGATGTTTAAGATTGATTTTGATCCTCGTGTTATTGGAAATAAAGTTATGTCGGATGGTTCTCATAAAACAGGTATTGGTGAATTTATTCGTAAAACGAGTTTGGATGAATTCCACAATTTTTTAATGTATTAAAAGGAGATATGTCTATTGTTGGAACTAGACCTCCCTTAATTTCAGAAACAAATCTATATGAGTATCAACACTTTGCACGTCTAGCTATCAAACCTGGAATTACAGGAATGTGGCAAGTAAGTGGTCGAAGTGAGATTACGGATTTTGATGAAGTCGTTAAATTAGATAAGTATTATATTGAAAACTGGAATCTTGGTTTAGATATTGAGATTTTATTTAAAACAGTATTAGTTGTAATATGTAAAAAAGGCGCGGTTTAAAAAGAAAGGGGAATTGATTTGAATATAGTCATGTTTGGGCAAAAGAGACTAAGTCGAGAAGGCGGAGTTGAAATTGTCGTAAAAGAATTATGTACTCGAATGGTTAAGTTAGGTAATAACGTTACTTGTTTGAATCGTTCTGGTCATCATGTGAGGGGAAATGAATTTGATGCTCATAATGAATATGATGGTATTATACAAAAATCAGTTTTGACAATTGATAAAAAGGGTTTGGCAGCTGTTAGTTCTTCTTTCTTTGCGGGATTAAAGTCTACATTTGGAAAATATGATGTGGTTCATATTCATGCAGAGGGGCCTGCATTTTTTTCATGGTTACCAAAGCTTTTGGGTAAAAGAGTGATTGTTACAATTCATGGTTTGGATTGGCAAAGAGAAAAATGGAAATATGGCTTTGGATCTAAATTTATTCATCAAGGTGAAAAGAATGCAGTAAAATATGCAGATGAAATTATAGTCTTGAGTAAAGGGGTGCAAGATTATTTTAAGAATGAATATAATCGTGATACACATTTTATTCCTAATGGAGTAAATAAACCTGAAGTAGTTGAAGCTCTAGAAATAAAAAAATGGGGATTAGAAAAAGATAATTACATTCTTTATTTAGGTAGAATTGTACCTGAAAAAGGAGAGCATTATCTTATTAAGGCCTTTAAACAAATTAAAACAAATAAAAAACTAGTTATTGCAGGTGGTATTTCTGATACGGCTGAATATGGAAAAGAATTAAAAGAATTAGCAATAGATGATGACAGAATTATTTTTACTGGATTTGTACAAGGTAGAATCTTAGAAGAATTATATTCAAACGCATATATCTATTGTTTGCCTTCTGATCTTGAAGGTATGCCATTAAGTCTATTAGAAGCCATGTCTTATGGAAATTGTTGTTTAGTTTCTGATATTGAAGAATGTGCTTCTGTTGTAGAAGACAAAGCAATTACTTTTAAAAAAAGTAATGTTGAAGATTTAAAAGAGAAACTAGAAGATGCTTGCGAACATCCTGAAAAAATAAATGAATTAAAAGCGCAGGCTTCAGATTTTATTTGTGCTAAATATAATTGGGATGTTATTGTTGATGAAACTTTGAAACTATATGGGAGAAATTAATAAATGAGAGTATTGATTATAAATAAATTTTTATATCCAAATGGTGGTTCCGAAACATATATTTTCAAGCTTGGTGAACAACTTCAAAAGATGGGACATGAAGTTCAATATTTTGGAATGGAGCATGAAGGACGTTGTGTAGGTAACCGTGTTAATGTTTATACAAGTGATATGGACTTTCATGGGGGAAGTAAACTAAGTAAGTTAACGTACCCAATTAAAACAATTTATAGTAAAGAAGCTAGAGTTCAGTTACGTAAAGTATTGGATGATTTCAAACCAGATGTTTGTCACTTAAATAACTTTAATTATCAATTAACTCCTTCTATGATTCTTGAAATTGTGAAGTGGCGTAAAGAAATAAATCATAAATGTAAGATTATTTTTACAGCTCATGATTATCAATTGGTTTGTCCAAATCACATGATGAATAATCCAAATACTCAACAAAACTGTGAGAAATGTCTTGGTGGACATTTTATGAATTGTATGAAAGGCAAATGTATTCATGGTTCTACGGCAAAATCCGCTATTGGTATGATGGAAGCTGAATTTTGGAAGTTAAAAGGAACATATAAATACATTGATACAATGATTTGTTGTTCTGAATTTATGAAAAATAAGATGGATAGTAATCCATTATTCGCAACAAAGACAGTAACAATGCATAACTTTATAGATAAAGTTGAATGGAAAGAGACGCCGAAGAAGGATTACGTCCTCTACTTTGGCCGCTTCTCAGAGGAGAAGGGTATCGGTACGCTCATCAAGGTCTGTAAAGAATTGCCGAATGTGCAGTTCATCTTCGCTGGTACTGGCCCGTTGGAAGAGACAGTAAATGGTATTAAGAACATCAAGAACGTTGGTTTCCAGAAAGGCGAGGCACTGGAAAAGCTGATCCGTGAGGCACGGTTCTCCATTTACCCGTCTGAGTGGTATGAGAACTGCCCGTTCTCCGTGATGGAATCCCAGATGTATGGTACGCCAGTATTAGGAGCTAATATTGGTGGGATCCCAGAATTAATTCAAGTTAATAAAACTGGTGAATTGTTTGAGAGTGGTAATGTAGAAGATTTAAAAAATAAGATTCTAAAACTTTGGGTAAATAAAGATTTATGTGAAGAATACAGCATGAATTGCAAAGAGATAAGTTTTGATACAATTGATAAGTATTATGAGAAAATCATGAAAGTATATCAGTAATACATATATAAAAAATATAATTATAATTAATAAAAATAGGAATAGATGGTTAAAAAGCATATGTCGTATTGGTAATTGCTTTGATGCACGTTTTAACTAGTGGTATTTTCATTATATGCAAAATTCTTTTTAAATAAAATATTAAATTATAGGAGGGTAAGGAATGTCTAAAGAAAAAAAATTAAATGGTACTGTTATCGTTACATATCGTTGCAATGCACGTTGTTCTATGTGTAATCGTTATAAGGCACCTTCAAAAATTGAGGAAGAAATCAGTATTGAAACAATTAAAAAGTTGCCAAAGATGTATTTTACTAATATTACTGGTGGTGAACCATTCATTCGTACAGATTTAAAAGATATTGTACGTGAATTATATAAAAAGTCAGATCGAATTGTTATTTCGACTAATGGATTCTTTACGGATCGTATTGTAGATTTGTGTAAAGAATTTCCTCAGATTGGTATTCGTATTTCAATTGAAGGTTTAGAACAAACGAATAATGAAATTCGTGGTTTACAAAATGGATATCAGCGTGGATATACTACATTGAAGAAACTTCGTGAAATGGGTATGAAGGATGTAGGATTCGGTATGACTGTACAGGATAAAAATGCTCCTGACTTGGTTCCTTTATATAACATTTCTAATGAAATGGGAATGGAATTTGCGACAGCTTCATTGCATAATAGTTTTTATTTTGTTGAAGCTAAGAATATCATTCATGATCGTCCTATGGTTGCAAAGAATTTTGAAAATTTAGTAAATGAACTTCTTCGTAGTAATAGTCCTAAGAAATGGTTCCGTGCATATTTTAATCATGGTTTAATTAACTATATTTATGGACAAAAGCGTTTGTTGCCATGTGATATGAGTTTTGATACTTTCTTCATCGATCCGTATGGAGACGTAATGCCTTGTAATGGAACTAAAGATAAAGAAGTAATGGGGAATTTAAACAATCAATCTTGGGATGAATTGTGGAATAGTCCTGAAGCTGAAAAGGTTCGTTCTAAAGTGCGTTGTTGTGATCGTGATTGTTGGATGATTGGTTCTGTATCTCCTGCAATGCATAAATATATTTGGAAACCAGCTTCTTGGGTTTTAGTTCATAAATTTAAGGCTTTATTTACTAAACATCCTTATAGTATGTATGAACTAAAAGTATGTAGAGATTATCGTGATGGAAAAGTCACTAAAGAAGAATTGGATAAATGTTCTACTTGTGATATGAATTGTGTAATCAACAATGGTTTGAGTGAAGCGTCTAAAGAACAATTGAAGCATAAGAGTGGTGAAGAAATCGTGGATGCTGATATCGCACAGCAGATGCAGACAAAGTAATGGATGGCCGATTGGATAGGACGACTACGAATTGCTTTAAAGGAATTGCGGCAATAATTATCATGTTGCACCACATATCTTTTCAAGTATCAAATTTACCTGTGTATGTGAAACCGATTCGGTACATTGCATTTCCAATAGTGGGGTTCTTCTTCTTTATGTCAGGCTATGGCTTGACCTGTGGGTTACTGCAAAAGAAGAATTATCTTCAAGGGTTTCTGTCCAAAAGGTTTTTGAACATTATTGCTCCCTATGTGATAGTCGCTATCAACTGGATAGGGCTAGAAATTATCTGGGGGGGGCAGACACCTGTGAGAGCACTCGCTGAAGCATTTACAATTCGATACATCCAGCCACTTTGGTTTATATGGGTGATAATAGCTGCATATATAATGTTTTATGCGGTGTTTCGGCACACAGAAATCAATATTGGAGCATATTGGTTTACGAGTATAACAATTGCTTATATTTTGATCAGTGCTTTTGTTAATCCACGTGATGAAATGTATGCGTCCATTATTGGCATGCCTCTTGGAATTCTGTGGGCGGTATATGATAGAAAAATAGATTCTTATTTTAAAATCTGTTATTTGAGGAAAGAAATTGTTGCGATTGCAGTTTTTGTAATTTTATTTATCGGAAGACTTGTTTTAAGTGTGGCGGGTTTTGATAATCAATTGCTTCAGTCAGTTCTTCGGAACATTATCACGATTGCATTTATTGTTCCTTTGGTTGGCTTGTTGAAAAATGTGAAGATACAGAAAAGATTCCTGATTTGGTTAGGAACAATATCTTATGAAATTTATATTATTCATCCGTTTATTCTTTATTTCTTTGAAAGGGAGATAACGGAAGGAAAACAAGTAGGTAATTTGGAAATTGTATTGTGGACAATTGGGTTGACTTTACTTTTCTCAAGTATGTTGAAGGTTGTCCAAGATATTTTAGTTAGAAAAGTGAGATCATAAAATGATAGTAAAAGTTTTAACCCCTACATTTAATCGGGGGGAGATTACAAAGCCTCTGGAAATCACTGCAAAAGCAAACTGTAAAAGATTTTGAGTGGCTTGTAGTTGATGACGGAAGCACTGATGGTACGAAAGATTTAATTACTCAGTTACAAGAAAAAAGTGATTTTCCAATACGATACATCTATAAGAGTAATGGTGGAAAACACACTGCTTTAAATATAGGAATACATACCATTTGCAGCGAACTTATCTTTATAGTTGATTCGGATGACTGTGTGAAAGATGATGCGGTTGAGTCAATACTGAAGATTCACAAGAAATATAGGTCACAGAATAATATCTGTGGATACGCGTTTTTTAGAGCATTTCCCGATGGTAAAGTCAATGGCAAGAAGTTTGATGTGGATGAAAAAATAGCTTCCTATATTGACGTGCGTGTAAATGGTGATGACACTGGCGCAGATAAAGCAGAAGTGTTCAAAACACATTGTTTAAAGGAATTCCCTTTTCCCGCATATCCGAATGAGAATTTCCTTGGGGAAGATCTTGCATGGGTTAGAATGGCTAGAAAATATGAGATGATACATATTAATAAAGCCATTTACGTCGGAAATTATCTTGAAGATGGATTAACCAATAATCGGCGTAAGCATAATATTGCTTCGCCAGTTTGGTATATGCATCGAGCAGAGGAATTCATGGGTCCACCTTAAAGACAAGATATAGAATCAAGGGTGGACTACAGTATATTGTATATGTTGTATCTGGGAGATTTGCAGGAGTCAAAGTTGTCGATTTGATTTCCAAATCTAGACATAAAGTTCTTGCAACAGTGTGCACACCGGGTGGATTGTTCTTACATTCACGATGGAGTTAAGCACAGTAATTTGATTGATTAAGTAACTAAATGTCTTCTGTCAATAGATGATAGGAGATATTTAATGAAAGTACTTGTTATTAATCCGATTATGTATACATCGGAAACAAAAAATATAAAAAGAGCTGCATCAATAAAAGACACAATGATGTATGATTTTTGCTTAGCGTTCCATGAAATGGGTCATTCTGTAACGCTAGTTGGAGGAGAGCCGTTCAAACCGACAAAAAGTGAAACATATCCATTTGAGGTACTGTGGTGGAAGTGTAAGTGCCAAAAAGTCTGCATGCCGCACTGCTTGCCGTTTATGCCAGAGACGTATCAGTATGTAAAACAACATCGTACAGAATACGATTTGATTATTACAAGCGAAGTATTCTCACTGAATTCGTTGATGGCATATCGAGCTGCACCAGACAAGACAATTATCTGGCATGAACTTGCAAAGCATAATGCCATTATGAAGAGAATTCCCTCAAAGATCTGGTATGGAGTTATAGCAAGACTCTTCATGCGAAACGCAAAGGTTGTTGCACGCTCAGTTGAGGCAAGGAACTTTGTGGAGAAATACTGTATGAATACAGATATAAATGTAATCGATCATGGTGTCAACCTCGATAAGTTTAAAGCATCTACTGAGAAAGATAACAGTTTTGTGGTTTGTTCGCAACTGATTGAACGAAAGAAAATCGATGGAATCCTTGAAAAGTTTGCCAAGTATCTGGATCAGTACAATTCCACATGCCAGTTATTCATTATAGGCGAAGGGGAGTTGAAAGAAAAACTTCAGAGGATGGCACAGTCTTTAAGAATTGCTCCGAATGTAATTTTCACTGGAAAGATGACACACGATGAACTGCTCCCGATTTTGTCTAAGTCAAGGGCATTGCTTGTTAATACAATGAAAGACAACAATATGATTTCCATTGTAGAAGCGATTGCGGTGGGAACGCCTATTGTCACAACAGACGTTCCGCTAAATTCCACCTATATCAAAGATTATCAACTTGGCATTGCGAAGAAACAGTGGGATGAATCCGATTTGAATGATGTGGTTTCTAACAGTGAAATGTATATTGAAAACTGCATGAAATACAGATACAAACTTTCTACAAAACAAAGGGTTGAACAATTTTTAGAGATAGAAAGAGAAAGGCTTAACAATGGGAAAAAGTAAAAAACAATATTTTAATGAAATAAATATAATGCGTGGAATGGCTGTGTTTTGTGTCGTCATTGGACATTCTTTTAATCCGACAGAAATGCCGACTATTTTGGGTTTTATAAAAAGTTTTGTTTATTGTTTTCATATGCCAGCTTTTTTCTTTATTAGTGGATTTCTTGAAGGCGAGAAAAGACGTAGCATTAGTGAAAAGAAACAAGCAATCCTAAAAAAAGCTAAGCGGCTGATGGTGCCGTATTTCTTTTTAACAGTGGTTACAGCCGTTCTTAAGCTATTATTTGGCGCATTTGCAAGGAATCCGCTTAATTATTCTACTCTTGCGGTAGATGTTTTAATTGGAAGAAATAATCCGAACGGCGGCCTTTGGTTTCTGTACGCCCTGTTTGTTATTTCTATTTTTGGAATCCTATTTGATAATATAAAGCGCACAACTTTAACGGGTACTATGTTTGTACTATATATGCTTAACACTGTTGTCTTCAAACAGTCTGGATATGTTGTTGGTTTTTTCCTTAGTTACGCATGGATTTACTTTATGGGTGGTGCTGTGAGAAAGCATCTTTATGGAAAAATAAAGAATTCTGAACTACTGATTTCAGTAAAAGGAATAGTGATAATAGCGGTTGTTTCTGTAGGATATATGATGCTTGCGTTTGTTAGAATCTATAAGTCTCAGTCTTGGATTTTGGCAACCGCAGTAACCGTTATTGGTGTCTTTCTGCTTTTTGTTATTGCCGTGCAGATTGAACATTACCATTACGGCGAAAAGTTATGGATGTTGCTAGGCGATTATGGAATGGATATATATATGATTGGGTATTATGTACAGCAAGCAATTTTTGTTATATGTGGAAAAATCTTAGGACTTGATTATTTAATATATGCCTGGCTAATGTTGATTCTTGGATTGATAGCTCCGATAATTCTGTCGAAATATATCGTTAGAAATAATCGAATTCTTTCAACGTTGATTCTTGGGAGGTGAAATGATGAATTATCTTATTTCTGCATATAGTGTGAATCCTTATAAGGGATCAGAGGATAGTATTGGCTGGAATTGGGTTTTACAGTATGAGAAAAACTATAAAGAAGGTGATAGAATAATCCTTCTTACCAAGAAATTCAATGAGATGGATACGAGAAGAGGTCTCAAAGAATTTAATATACAACATGTTGAATTGGTTATTGTAGATGTTCCTGACGCACTTAACTGGTTCAGAGAAAAGCATTCCGCTTTTCATCATATGTATTACATTTTATGGCAGCATTGGGCTTGGCTTTGGGTTAAGCACTCAGGAATTCATTTTGATGTAATCCATCATGTTACTATGAATGATTACAGGATTCCGAGTGAGATGTATAAAGCTAAAGGTGCAGAGGTGATTTGGGGACCAATGGGTGGTGCACAGGTCACACCTAAGCCATTGAAGGTCTATGAAAAAAATCAACTTGCTGCTGCATTTAGAGAATTTGTTAATAAAAGCTGTTCATGGAATCCATTTTATAGAAATGCCATCAAACAGTATAAGGCTATTTACTGTATTAATAAAGAAACACAAATTCAAATAGAAAAAATAGTTGGAAAAAGTGTTGAATTGCTGCCTGAATTGGCTCTGAGAGAAGAGTATAGAAATATTGATTATTTTAAACGAAATAATCAAACCTGCAAATTAGTTTTTGTCGGAAGGCTAATCGGAAAAAAAGGAATTGCATTTTTAGTTGATGCTTTAAGTTATATGCCAAATGATCTGTCTTGGGAATTGGATATATATGGAGATGGAGCAGATCGAGAAAGTATTGAAAAGAAAATAGAAAATAGTGTTGTTGCAAATCATATAAACCTATTGGGAAATAGACCTTTGAATCAAATTTCGGAAGCTTATAAGACAGCGGATATTTTTGTTCTTCCTAGCTTGAGAGAAACAAGTGGGAATGTATTACTGGAAGCAATGGCATATGCAGTTCCCATTGTAGCATTTGATACTAGCTTTAGCTCTATGTTAAAGGAACATGATTGTGGTATTTTTATAGATACAAACCAAAATATAGAAGAAATAAAGCGAGACTTTTGTTGTGCATTAACTAGACTGATTAAAGATGCTGGGTTGAGAAAACGCCTCGGGTTGAATGGAAAGGACTTTGCAAATGCAAACTTGACTTGGGAACAAAAATTCAAACATATATATGTGAGATGAGGCCAAGTAACAAAGGAGGGTGCGCATGAAAATATATAAAAGCACGGTTTTTCCATTAATAGCAATATTATCTTTAATATCTGCTGTATTTTTAGTAGACTATGTTCCAATTCTGCAATATGCAGATGAGCTTGTGACGATTCTACTGTTGCCATATATGGTCTTAGGAACAATTAAAAGATGCACATACATAGATAAGCGTATTCGAAATATATTTTTTCTTTTTGTATTAATAGGGCTGATCGGAATTGCTAGTACAGTCCTAAATAAAGTGCAGCCAGACAAGTTTGCAGTCTGTTTAGACATGCTTACCTTGTCGAAGATTATTATCTGTCCCGTAGGAATGTATTTTTTATTGAATAAACACAATAGTGAAGAGATAATTAGAATATTAACTCCTATGGCAAAGTTCTTCCTTTGGAGTGGACTGGCTTGTGCAGTTGTTTCGCAATTTTTAAATATTGGAATGACTGAGTATGAGAGAAATGGCATCAAATCGTTTTACTTTATAGTTGGTTTTCAGCACTTGTTTTCAATTTTAGTTCTTTGTGCTTTGTTGATTATTTTGTCGAAAAAATACGATTTGAGGTATATTCTAATTGCAATAGTTCAAATGATACTCACCTTAAAAGGACCGTCAATTATATGGTCAGTATCGATTCTGTTTATATTATACTATTTTAAAAGGGACCGAGAAAAGATTGATAAATGGGTATATGTTGTGCTACTGCTGTTTTGCATTATTTTCGGACAATTTCAGATACAAAACTATTTTTTAAATGACACAGCGCCTAGACTTGTTCTTTTTAATTATGGATTAAAAACAGCGCTAGCGTATTTTCCATTGGGTAGTGGTTTTGCGACGTATGGAAGTCCTGTTGCAGCAAGTTACTACTCGCCGTTATATCAGCTCTATGGGTTTAATAATAAGTATGGAATGAGTAAAACCGATGCCTCTTTTTTAAATGATAATTATTGGCCTACTATAATTGGACAGTTCGGTTTTTTGGGCTTGATTATAGCACTTATAATATTTGTGAACTTTTTTAATTTTGTAATGAAATCGAATTTAAGAAAAGAATTAAAAGCAGTAACAATTTCTTGTTTGTTATTTATTGCAATTCATTCTTTGGGGTCATCTATTTTTACAACAAATGCGACGCTTATATTATTTATAATTATGGTTGTAATAATCAAAATGTATGATACAGAGGTAGAGGAAGGAAGATAATGTCGAAATATTTATATTTAATAAAAAATATAGGTGTATTAACCTTAAGTAACTTGGGAAGTAAGATCCTGGCTTTCCTATTAATTCCTCTGTATACGAGTGTTTTGTCTACAGAGCAATACGGTGTATTCGATTTAGCTCAAACAACTATATCGCTTTGTATACCTATTTTGTCTATCAATATCAGCAGTGCAGCTTTGAGGTTTGTGTTGGATAAGGATAAAGATAAAAAGGATGTATTTAGCGTTGGTATTCTGTACATATTAATTGCTATTATTATATTTTCGAGCGCCTTTATCTGCAATAAATATGTAGGCGCTCTAAATATATTTGTCGACTATACTGGAATTATTATTTTAATGTTTTCAAGTAACATACTTTATGATTACTTGTCTCAGTATTGCAGAGGTATAGAAAAAATAACTGATATTGCGATTGCTGGCATTATAAGTTCTGTAACATTATTGGGATCAAATATTATATTTCTTCTTCTCATCAAAGCAGGTTTAGAAGGATATATGTTTGCATATTGCTTGTCTAATATAATTCCATCCTTCTATTTGATTTTAAAACTGAAATTATGGAGTTATTGGAGAAATCCAAATAATAAAAGAAATCTTCAGAAGGAAATGACAGATTACAGTAAACCTCTAGTTGTTGATACGATTTCTTGGTGGATTAATAATGCTTCAGATAGATATATAGTAATGGCATCTTGTGGAGCATCGATAACTGGAATTTATTCTGTTTCATATAAAATACCTTCCTTACTAAATCTTTTTCAAAATATATTTAATCAAGCGTGGTTATTGTCAGCAGTAAAAGAGAATGATGAAACTAAGACTACAGATTTTTATGAAAATGTATATAAAATTTACAATACTGGTATGACTGTTGTTTGTTCAGGGTTACTTGTTTTTAATAAATTGATTGCGAAGATATTGTTTGCAAATGATTTTTATAATGCTTGGAAGTTTGCTCCATTTCTAATGATTTCTGTGGTGTTCGGTGGAATGTGTGGTCTACTGGGGGGAATGTTTGCAGCAGTGAAGCAATCTAAAATTAATGCGATGTCTTCATTTTCAGGGGCATGTATCAATATTATGCTGAATATTCCACTAACATTTTTCTTTAATGCATTGGGCGCTTCATTTGCTACGCTAATGTCTTATTTTACAGTTTGGCTTATTAGGCTCTATAAATCCAATAAACTGTTTGAATTTACCGTTGAAATAAAAAAGGACGCTCTCAACTATTTTGTACTATTACTGCAGGCGGTAGTGCAAATTGCTGGTCTAAGTTTGTTGAGAGAGACTTTCATTGAAATTATATTATTTGTATTAGTGTTATATTTTTCTAGGAATAATTTTATGTTATTTTTAAATAAACTGCTTAAAAGGAAAAATGAGGTGTAGGTGTGGACAGTCGAAAAATAAAGAGAGCTCTACAGGAAGGAAATCTGAAATATAGGATAGTTACGGAAATTCTTAATTTATTCGGGTATTCTAACAGAAACATTGCAGGGCTTGAAATAAAAAATAAGGTCTATCAATATTTAGATAAGAACTATAGTCGTAAGATAGGTGAATTCTTATATAAAAAAGCGGAAGAATGTGACGCTAGTGGAGATAAATATATTTGGATCTGCTGGTTTCAAGGAATGGAAAATGCTCCGGAATTAGTTAAAAGATGTTATGCGTCGGTTAAGCGGAATATGCCGGATAAAGAGATAATTGTCATCACAAAGGAAAACATGGATCAGTATATTAACTTCCCGGGCCATATTCTAAAAAAATGGAAGAGGGGATTAATTACTGATACGAAAATGTCGGATTTTCTTAGGATGGAGTTGCTAATTCGCTATGGCGGTCTTTGGATGGATAGCACCATTTTTCTATCTGGGCCAATTCCTGATTGGGTCTATGAAAAAGATATTTTCATGTATGCTATTGATGATTCAGAGGATATAACTAGAGTTTATAATAATTATTTTATATATTCCAAACGAGATTATCCGATTCTTAAAACTTTGAGAGATATTAATTATTACTATTGGGAAAAAGAAAATAAAGTAAGAGACTATTTCCAATGGCACTTATTTACAACACTTGTAATTCCATACTATAAAGATTTGTTTGAAGACATAGTGTTTATGCCAGATGCAATTTCTCACATGCTTGGAAAAGTCTTCTTTAAGAAATATGAAAAGGGCTATTGGGAAACACTGAAAAAAATAACGCCAATCCATAAGTTATCAAATAAATACCTTATTCCAAAAGATTATTCACAAACATTTTATGAGATGTTTAAGAAGGGAAAATTATAATGGAGGAGGAAAAAATAAATAATCGTAATTCTAATATAGAAATGATTAGAATTGTTGCAATGTTGATGGTAGTTGAATTACATTGCATGGATTACGGCGGTTTTATAAAATTGAGCGAAGCCAATCTTTTTTTCTCTATTTGTGTCACTTAATCATACAATTTCGATTTGTGCTATTAATTGTTTTGCCTTGATTTCGAGCTACCTATTAACAGATGGTAAAAAGCGTTGGGATAAATTAGCGGGCTTGTGGGTGGAAGTTTGCTTTTATTCCGATTTCTTTGCAGTGCTGTTCAATATTGTATTCCTAAAAAAGTTACATTACTATCTGTGTGCAAAAGCTTCTTTCCGATATCAACAAACCAGTATTGGTATTTCACGGCTTATGTGGGGCTATTCTTTTTGATGCCTACTCTCAATGAAATTGTTACATCTCGTTCTGAACAGCGATTTAAAAAGGATATATTTAATGTTGTTTTGTTGTTTTCGCTTTATGCTTTTTTTATAAAGGATGATTTTTATCTTGAATCGAGGCTTTTCAGTATGGTGGCTTGCGATAGTATATATACTTGGTGCTGGAATCAAGAAATATAGAATGGAAGAAAGATTTAGTAGACAGACATTACAGCTCCTTTTGATTAGTGATGTATTGATTACATCTGTGCTAAAACTACTGATGCAGAAATGTGGGATAAATATATTGGGGACGATTGTACTCTTATAATGCACCGAATATCATTTTTATGGCAGTTATTCTTTTTATGTTATTTCTGAAAATTGATTTTAAAAATTTTTTGCTCAAGGAAAAGGGACTTAGAATACTTTCATCTGCGACATTTGGTGTTTATTTAATCCATAACTATAACTACTTTAACGATTAGTTATTTAAAAATATATTCATTAATGTTCTGACTAACAATGTAATAATATTTATTTTATGCTTTTATTTTTCTATTGCTTCTGTTTACACTATGTGTACACTGATAGAATTACTAAGAATTAGATTTTTCTGTGCTATAAAAGGATGCTTTATTTTGGCTTCCAAGACGAAGAGCAATTTGCTGGATAATTAAGGCGAATTTATCGTGATTGTTAGCATATAGTGCTCAAACTTAACTCTGGTCAATTTATCGGCATTAAAAATCGGTCGTATCGAGAAATAATCATCAAAAATTAATTGAAGTTAGAGTAAAAATGTGAAAATAAGAAAAGAGGAAGAAATTATGAAAACAACATTACTTATCATGGCGCTGGTATCGGTAGTCGCTTTGGAACAGGAATTAAACAGTTGGAGCCGGTGGATGATGTTGGTCATATCATCATGGATTACTCAATCCACGATGCGATTGAAGCAGGCTTCGACCATGTAGTATTTATCATCCGTAAGGATATCGAGAAGGAGTTTAAAGAGGTTATCGGTGATCGCATTGCCTCCATTTGCTCTTCTCATAATGTAACTGTTGACTATGCTTTCCAGGATATCAACGATATTCCGGGAGAACTTCCGGAAGGTCGTACAAAGCCGTGGGGAACCGGATAGGCTGTGCTCGCAGCGAAGGACGTAATTAAAACTCCGTTCATCGTCATTAACGCAGACGATTACTATGGTAAAGAAGGCTTCAAAGCCGTACATGAATATCTGGTGTATGTTGGCAAGTCCTGCATGGCAGGTTTTGTGCTGAAGAACACGCTGTCTGATAATG
>ERZ1673696.831-NODE-831-length-30094-cov-13.629415_pt1 | contig 30094 bp, 28 predicted proteins | sample MGYA00580226_ERZ1673696 | MGnify/ENA primary metagenome ERZ1673696 (study PRJEB41218, sample SAMN15661743) | gut metagenome | host: Homo sapiens | place: Canada: London | collected 2015-08-20/2019-03-30 | study: EMG produced TPA metagenomics assembly of... | reverse complement strand
CGTCCAGCGCTTCCAGGCAGAGGCTGGTGGTCTCGTGGCCGCCGGTGCCAAAGGCCAGGCCGGGGTCCAGGATGAGCTTGACACGGTCGGTGTCATATTCCTGCCAGGAGGGCACGATGGCCAGGTGCTGGCCGATGTCCATGGGGTGGTAATATTTGCGCCAGCCGTTCTGCCAGTCCTCCTGCTCCACGCCCTCGGTCTCGGCGGTGTAGGGGATGCCTGCCGCCTCCATCCGGGCGGCGATGAGGGCCAGCGTTTCCACGGGGGAAGCGCCCGGCTCCAGATACATGTGGATGATGACCTGGTCGCGGGGCTTATCCAGCAGCTCCTGCTCAATGAGATCCACATGGGCGATCTCAGCCACCTGCTGCTCAATGTCACTGTAGTCTTCAATATAAATGCCGCCCTCGGCGATCATGGTGGCCACGGCCTCGGCGTTGTCGGCATCGGCTTTGGCCACGGTCAGGCGAATATCAGTCCATTCCATTGCGGAAAATCCTCCTGTTTTGAAAAGTGTTGTACTTATATAGGATTGTACCCGATTCCGCCCGGGGATGCAAGGTGTTTGCCGGAGAAGCCGCGAAAAGAAAAGTTTTTTCAAGCGTGAGGAAAGATAAATTGGATTTTTGCGCAAAAAATCCAAAAACTTTTTACTCCTGAACCGTCAAATAGGGACTTTTGAGGCAAAAACATGAAAATTTGATGGGAACGACTTTCTTTTTTGCTGAAAATGTGTTAAGATGATGTTACGAAATTATGGACGGCTTTCAACCAGGAGCCGCCATAACACAAACATTCTTTAAGGAGGAATGTGTCTTATGATGAAGTATCTCCAGAAATTGGGCAAGGCACTGATGCTTCCCGTCGCTGTGCTGCCGATCTGCGGCATCCTGATGGGTCTTGGTTATGCCCTTGCTCCGGGCGTTATGGGCGTTCCCGGTGCTGCAACCTCCGGTGCAGCTTACACCGTTGGCTTCCTGCTGGTCAAGGCAGGCGGCGCTCTGATCGATAACATGGCATGGCTGTTCGCCATCGGCGCAGCCGTTGGCCTGGCTGATGACCACGACGGTACCGCTGGTCTGGCTGGCCTGGTCAGCTACCTGATGATGCAGCAGCTGCTGAGCCCCGGCGTGGTCAGCATGGTGCGCACCCTGGAAGAGGGCACCGCTACCTACATCGCTTTCCAGAAGGTGGCCGGCAACTCTTTCATCGGCATCCTGGCCGCTGTGGTGGGTGCAGCCTGCTACAACAAGTTCAAGAGCACCCAGATGCCTGACTGGCTGGCATTCTTCTCCGGCAAGCGCTTCGTTGCAATCGCCACCGGCCTGATCTCCATCGTTGTTTCTGTCGCTCTGCTGTTCGTCTGGCCCGTCATCTTCGATGCACTGGTCGCCATCGGCAACGGTATCGCTGGCATGGACGGCATCGGTGCTGGCATCTACGCCTTCCTGAACCGTCTGCTGATCCCCACCGGCCTGCACCACGCTCTGAACAACGTGTTCTGGTTCGACACCATCGGCCTGGGCGACCTGTCCCACTTCTGGGCAGGCGAGACCTCTGCTGACGTGGGCTGGAGCCTGGGTATGTACATGTCCGGCTTCTTCCCCTGCATGATGTTCGGTATCGCCGGTGCTGCACTGGCCATGGTCCGTACCGCCAAGAACAAGAAGGCTGCCATCGGTCTGGTTCTGTCCGCTGCCATCTGCGCCTTCGTCTGCGGCGTTACCGAGCCCTTTGAGTTCGGCTTCATGTTCCTGTGCTTCCCGCTGTACGTTGTGTACTCCGCTCTGTACGGCATCTTCACCATCATCACCTACTACTCCGGTTTCCGTGCTGGCTTCTGCTTCTCCGCAGGTGCTACCGACCTGGTGTTCTCCGCTTCTCTGCCTGCAGCTGCTAAGACCTGGATGATCATTCCTCTGGGCATCGCTGCATTCGTGGTGTTCTACTTCGTGTTCTACTTCGCCATCACCAAGTTCGACCTGAAGACCCCCGGCCGTGAGGACGAGGATGCCGAAGAGGCTGAGAAGAAGGTCGTTCTGGCCAACAACAACTACACTGAGGTTGCTGCTGGCGTGCTGAAGGCCATCGGCGGCAAGGAGAACGTCTCCAGCGTGGACTACTGCGCTACCCGTCTGCGCTTCACCATCAAGGACTACACCGCTGTGGATGAGAAGGCTGTGAAGGCTGCCGGTGCTGCCGGTGTTATCCGCCCCGACAAGACCACCTGCCAGGTCATCATCGGCACCAAGGTGCAGTTCGTGTATGATGAGCTGAAGAAGATGCTGTAAGCATCCTTCTGAGCACGCTTTTGCGCGGAAGGCTGGTTGCTTCCGCATCCATTCCCAAACTGTAAAAATGCCGCCGAGGGCGGGCGTTTACGCCCCGCTTTCGGCGGCATTTTGTTTTGTTCACAAACCGGCTACCCTTTTGGCCGGAAAATATGCTATACTGACAACGACAAAGCAAAATAACAGGAGGTTCCCCATTATGAAGATCATTCGTGCAAAGGATTACAAGGACATGTCCCGCAAGGCTGCCAACATCATCTCCGCACAGGTCATTATGAAGCCCAACTGCGTGCTGGGTCTGGCGACCGGCGGCACCCCTGTTGGCGCATACGCTCAGCTGGTGGACTGGTACAACAAGGGTGACCTGGATTTCTCTGAGGTCACCACCGTCAATCTGGACGAGTACCGCGGCCTGCCCAAGGAGCACCCCGAAAGCTATTGGAGCTTTATGCACAAGAACCTGTTTGACAAGGTCAACATCCGCCCCGAGGCCATCCACCTGCCCGACGGCACCAACCCCGATGCTGCGGATGCCTGCAAAAAGTACAATGAGATCATCCACAGCGTGGGCGGCATCGACCTGCAGCTGCTGGGCCTTGGCCCCAACGGCCACATCGGCTTCAACGAGCCGGGCGAGGCCTTTGAGCTGGAGACCCACTGCGTGAATCTGACCCCTGCCACCATCGAGGCCAACAAGCGCTTCTTTGACGGCAACGAGGATCTGGTGCCCAAGCAGGCCTACACCATGGGCATCAAGACCATCATGCAGGCCCGCAAGGTGCTGGTGGTGGCCAACGGTCTGGCAAAGGCCAAGGCAGTCAAGGCGGTCGTCTCCGGCCCTGTGACCCCCGAGTGCCCGGGCTCCATCCTGCAGATGCACCCCGACTGCATCCTTGTGGCCGATGAGGAAGCACTGAGCCTGCTGTAATTGAACCTCTCCGTCATTGCTGCGCAATGCCACCTCCCCTAATGAGGGGAGGCCTTGGCAGCCGATTTCAGTGAATCTTTTTGCCAAAGGCTCCCCTACAAGGGGAGCTGGCGGGCGTAAGCCCGACTGAGAGGTTGCATGAAGGAAAGCGTGAGAATAAGAATATGATCATCAAAAATGCTCTGATTTATACCCCCCGCCACACCTTTGAGGAGGGGAGCCTGACCATCCGGGAAGGGCGCATCGTGCCCTTTGCACAGCCGGAGGAAGGCGAAGAGATCGTGGATGCCAAGGGCGCTTACGCTCTGCCGGGCCTGGTGGATATCCACTTCCACGGTGCTATGGGCAAGGATTTCTGTGACGGCACCGAAGAAGCCATCCAGACCCTGGCCGATTTTGAGGCCGGTAAGGGCGTGCTGGCCATCTGCCCTGCCACTATGACTTTCTCAGAAGAGATCCTGAACGGTGTGATGGATGCTGCCGCCGCCCATCAGAACGGCAGGGGCGCAGACCTTGTGGGCATCAATATGGAGGGCCCCTTCATCAGCCCCAACAAGGTGGGTGCCCAGAACCCGGAGTATCTCCACAAGGCAGATGTTGCAATGTTCCGCCGCCTGCAGAAGCGGGCAAACGGCCTGATCAAGCTGGTGGATATCGCCCCGGAGGAGCCGGGTGCGCTGGAGTTCATTGCTGCCTGCCATGACGAGGTGCGCATCTCCATTGCCCACACCTGCACCAGCTACGACACCGCCAACGCCGCCTTTGACGCAGGCGCGACCCACATGACCCACCTGTACAACGCCATGCCCGGCATCACCCACCGGGAGCCCGGCCCCATCATTGCGGCGCTGGAACGGGGCGCGGAGGTGGAACTCATCACCGACAATGTCCACATCCACCCGGCCATGGTGCGGTTCACCTTCAACACCTTCGGGGATGACCATGTCATCCTGATCGCCGACAGCATGATGGCCTGCGGCCTGCCCGACGGCCAGTACAGCCTGGGCGGCCAGGCGGTCACGGTCAGCGGCCCCCGTGCTACCCTGACCGAGCACCCCGGCACCATTGCGGGCAGTGCCACCTGCCTGTACGACTGCATGAAGCGTGCCGTGCTGGAGATGAACGTCCCGCTGGAAAGCGCTGTCCGCGCCGCCAGCGAAAACCCCGCCAAGAGCATTGGCATCGACAATGATTACGGCAGTCTGGCTGCAGGCCGCTACGGCAATGTGATCCTGGCGGACAAGGAACTGAATATTCAGGCTGTCTACCAGAAAGGGACCCGTATCGTATGAACCCCGAGAACCTGACCTGGCGGCTGCTGACCGCCGAAGAGCTGACGAACGTTTACCTGAACGAGATGCGCCGGGATTTTCCTGCCGGAGAGCTGAAGCCCCTGAGCATGATCCTGAACAGCGAGGCCGCCGGCACCGCCCACACCTGGGGCGTGTATGAGGACGACGCGCTGGTGGCGTATCTGTTGATGGTGCGGCCCGTGGGCTGTGAGGTGAGCCAGCTGGATTACTTTGCCGTTCTGCCCCAGTATCGGGCCGGCGGCATCGGAGCCGCTCTGCTGGCCGCCCTGCCTGACCACGAGAAGGGCGCGCAGGCCATCCTCATTGAAGCGGAGTGCCCCGAAAAGGCCGAGGATGAGGCCATGGCTGTGCGCCGCCTGGGCTTTTACGCCCGGTGCGGGGCCAAGGACACCGGCTGGACAGAGCATCTCTTTGATGCCTGGTTCCGGGTGCTGGTGCTCCCCTGCTGCGGCGGAAAGGTGCGCAGCCCCGAGGAGGCCGTGCGGCAGCTGGCAGACTGCTACCGCCGCACCATGGGCGAGCCCCAGTGGCGCAGGAACGTCACCTTCTACCGCCCCGATGGCGTGGAGGTGCAGTTTTGAGAGGTTGAATTCTGTCCCTTGACAGTCTGGGTAAATATGGTACTATGGTGATAGGAACAAACCAGATTTGAAATGGGAGGAATTTCTGATGCGCAATGTTTTTTCCCGCCGTGATTTTCTGAAAGCATCTGCCGCCGCTGTGCTGGCCGCTTCTGCCGCTGGTGTCCTCACCGGCTGTGATGGGGGCGGCAGCGAGATCCCGTCCGCAACCATCGGGCTGGGTGAGTTTGAAGTGACCATGACCGCAGATATGGGCCGCGATAGCAAAGAGGACTTTGGACAAAACAATCTCTTCTATATCTACATTCCCAAAGTGAAAATTAAGTATAACGGAAATGGTGCAATTGCTATTCCGTTTAAGGATGCGTTCACGGCCCAGATCACAGAGAAAGAAGTAAAGCCGCGAAACGGAAGCGCTCTTATCAAGAGTGTGGATATTCCGCTTGGTAACACGGCAACTTATCAGCCGGAATTTGTATTCACCGTTGCTGAAGATGGTGCGTTCAGAGCAGGTGGCACATTGAAACTGCGCGTGACCCTGCAAAGCAGAACAGCTGAATTTATCCTGACCAGTGACGGAAAGGTAAGTGCTTCCCTAGTTGCCGAAAAAGCATAATATCCCCCAAAAGCCCGAGGTGCACCCGCACCCCGGGCTTTTTTGCGCCCAAATTTTACATTGGAGCAAAAACATGTCCAAACAATTTACCTCGATTTTTCCCGCTTGTGGTCGAAGCGGCTTACCGACTGGGATACAATAGTGCCGTACCCAAGGAAAACACGAAAACAAGAGCCGGGAACGGAAAGCCCGGATGTTTGGAGGACAAATATTATGAAAAAGATCACACGTCGTTCGTTTCTCACTGTCTGCGGTGCTGTTGCTGCCGCTGCTGCCCTGACCGCATGCGGCGGTTCTGCTTCCTCTGCTGCAGCTTCTTCTTCTACCGCTGCAGGCTCCACTGCTTCTTCCACCGCTGCTGCCCTGTCCGGCAACGTTGCTACCGGTGGTTCTACCTCTATGAAGAACGTCATCGCTGCCCTGACCGAAGGCTTTGCTGAGGTTGAGCCGGGTGTCACCGTCAGCTACGACCCCACCGGTTCCGGCGCAGGCATCACCGGTGCTACCGATAAGACCCTGGACATCGGCCTGTCCTCTCGTGCCCTGAAGGACGACGAGAAGGCTGACGTGGATGGCACCACCATCGCTCTGGACGGCATCGCCATCATCGTCAACAATGCAAGCAAGGTCGAGGATCTGACCGTTGACCAGCTCAAGCAGATGTTCACCGGCGAGATCACCAACTGGTCTGAGGTTGGCGGCGACGACGGCGAGATCGTTCTGATCGGCCGTGAGGCTGGCTCCGGCACCCGTGATGGCTTTGAGAGCATCGTGGATGTCAAGGACAGCTGCAAGTATGCTCAGGAGCTGACCGCTACCGGCGCTGTCATCAGCGCTGTGGAGGCCAACCCTCTGGCCATCGGCTACGCTTCCCTGTCCGCTGTGGGCGACACCGTGAAGATGGTCACCGTTGGCGGCGTGGAGTGCAGCGAGGAGACCGTTAAGGACGGCAGCTACGAGGTGCAGCGTCCCTTCGTGTTCGTCACCAACAAGTCTGTCGCTCTGTCTGAGCAGGCACAGGCTTTCTTCGACTTTGCCACCAGTGCCGATGCTGCTGACCTGATCCGCACTGCCGGTGCTGTTCCTGTGAATGAGTAATTGCGGAAAGCAATGATGCTATGAACAACAAAAAGATTTCTCTCCCCAGAACCCCTGCTGAGTGGCTGGAAGCGGTGATGAACTTCATCTTCTTCCTCTGCGGCATTCTGGCGGTGGGCTGTGTGCTCCTGATCTCAGTGTACATGGTCCTCTCCGGTGTGCCTGCCATCCAGAAGATCGGGCTGTTCCGGTTCCTGTTCGGCACCCGGTGGGCTTCCACCGCTGCCGACCCGGCCTACGGCATCCTGCCCTTCATCCTGTCCAGCGTTTACGGCACGCTGGGTGCCACCGTGATCGGTGTGCCCATCGGTCTGCTGACGGCGGTGTTCCTCTCCAAGGCCGCAGGCCCGAAGGTGCGCACCGTGGTCGTGACCGCCATTGAGCTGCTGAGCGGCATCCCCAGCGTGGTGTTCGGCCTGCTGGGTATGCAGGTGCTGGTGCCCGCCGTGGCCAAGACCTTTGGCAAGGCCTCCGGTGCCTGCCTGCTGAGCGCCATCGTGGTGCTGGCGGTGATGATCCTGCCCAGCATCGTGTCGGTGTCGGTCACAGCGCTCAACGCTGTGCCGCCGGAGTATGAGCAGGGCAGCCTGGCTCTGGGCGCAACGGATGCCGAGACCTGGTTCAAGGTCAGCGTCCCCGCTGCCAGGAGCGGCATTGCCGCCGGGATCGTGCTGGGCATCGGCCGCGCCATCGGCGAGGCCATGGCCGTGATGATGGTGGCCGGAAACAGCCCCAACATGCCGGACAGCCTGTTCCGCAGCGTCACCTTCCTGACCACCGCCATTGCCAAGGAGATGAGCTACGCCAGCGGCCTGCAGAAACAGGCGCTGTTCAGCATTGCGCTGGTGCTGTTCGTCTTTATCATGGGCATCAATATCCTGCTCAATGTGGTGCTGAAGGGAGGAAAGCGCGATGAATAACAGTGCCTCTGCCTCCCGCCGCACCTGGAACCGCGTGATGAACGCTCTGGTCTGGGCCTCGGCTGTGCTGGTCATCGTACTGGTGGCGGGCATTCTGGGCATGGTGCTGGTGCGGGGCATCCCGCACATCAGCTGGAAATTCCTGACCACCACCGCCAGTGTGCTGAAGGGCACAGACGGCATCCTGCCTGCGATCCTCAACACGCTGTATGTCATCCTGCTGACGCTTTTGATCGTACTGCCGCTGGGTGTGGGCGCGGCCGTTTACCTGACCGAGTACGCCCAGAACCGCAAGGTCATCTCGGTGATCGAGTTCACCAACGAGACGCTGGCGGGCATCCCCAGTATCATTTACGGTCTGGTGGGTATGCTGGTGTTCGCCCAGACGCTGGGCTTCCAGACCTGCCTGCTCTCCGGCAGCCTGACGCTGGTGATCATGAACCTGCCCACCATCATCCGCACCACCCAGGAATCCCTGAAAACGGTGCCCCAGGGCTACCGGGAGGGCGCGCTGGGTCTGGGTGCGGGCAAGTGGCACATCATCCGCACCATCGTGCTGCCCTGCAGCATCGACGGCATCGTGACCGGCTGCATCCTGGCCGTGGGCCGCATCGTGGGCGAAAGCGCCGCGCTGCTCTTCACCGCCGGTGCCGCCGAGGTCATTGCCAACGGCGTGTTCAAGGCCTATACCTCCAACGGTGCCACCCTGTCGGTGCTGCTCTACCTCCGTGCCTTTGAGGATGGCGATTTCGACTCCGCCTGGGCCATCGGTGCAGTGCTGCTGGTGCTGGTGCTTGCCATCAATCTGGCAGCCCGGCTGGCCAAAACCAAACTGAAACAGAAGCAGTAAATAACTCCCTCCGTCATCGCTGCGCGATGCCACCTCCCTCACGGAGGGAGGCTTATCCTGCCCGCAACGCAAAAGGCTCCCTCTCAGAGGGAGCTGGCGCGGCATAGCCGCGACTGAGGGAGTCAATACAAGAGGAAAACTATGGAAAACGTATCACCCATTATCACAGCCAAAAACCTGAACCTCTGGTACGGGGATTTCAAGGCGCTGAAAGATATTTCGCTGGACATGGGCGAGCGGGAGATCACGGCCCTTATCGGCCCCTCCGGCTGCGGCAAGTCCACCTTCCTGAAGACCCTGAACCGGATGAACGACCTTGTGCCCGGGATCCGCATTGAGGGCGATGTCCGCCTGAAAGGGCAGGATATCTTTGCCCGCGAGATGCAGCCCACCGAGCTGCGCCGCCGGGTGGGCATGGTGTTCCAGAAGGCCAACCCCTTCCCCATGAGCATCTACGATAACATCACCTACGGCCCCAGGCTGCACGGTGTGCACAACAAGGCAGAGCTGGACGAGCTGGTGGAAAGCTCCCTGAAGGGTGCCGCCCTCTGGAACGAGGTCAAGGACCGCCTGAAAAAGAGCGCTCTGGGCCTTTCCGGCGGCCAGCAGCAGCGCCTGTGCATTGCCCGCGCCCTGGCTGTCAAGCCCGAAGTCCTGCTGATGGATGAGCCCACCAGCGCCCTGGACCCCGGCTCCACCATGAAGGTGGAGGAGCTGATGAGCGAGCTGAAAAAGAACTACACTGTGGTCATCGTGACCCATAACATGCAGCAGGCAGCCCGTATCAGCGACCGCACCGCCTTCTTCCTGCTGGGCGAGCTGGTGGAAGCCGGCCCCACGGCGCAGATCTTCAGCACCCCGCAGGATAAGCGCACCGAGGATTACATTTCGGGCCGGTTCGGCTAAGGAGAAAAACGCAATGAGCAACCGCACACAATACGAAAACGACCTTGCCGCCCTGAAAACGGCCCTGACCGAGATGGGTCAGAGCGCTGCCGATGCCGTGGAAGCTGCAATGGAAGCCCTCTGCACCGCCGATGCCGAGGCTGCCGCTGCCGTGGCGCAGGGCGATGGCCGCATCAACAACATGGAGCGGGACATTGAGCACCGCTGCATGACCCTGCTGCTCCGCCAGCAGCCGGTGGCAGGCGACCTGCGCCGCATCTCCACCGCCATGAAGGTGGTCACGGATGTGGAGCGCATCGGCGACCATGCCTCCGATATTGCGGAGATCATCCCCCATCTGGTCACTGTCCGCAAGGAGGGCGACCCTGCTGTGAGCCAGGCCATCAAGATGGGCCAGAAGGCGCACAAGATGATCCTGGATGCCCTGAATGCCCTGACCGCTGAGGACGAGCAGGCCGCCCTCAGGGTCATTGCCGCCGACGATGAGGTGGACTACGATTTCAACGCCATCAAACATACGCTGGCGCAGGAGATCGCCGCCGACCCCGGCAAGGTGGATGCCGCCCTGGATCTGCTCATGGTCATCAAATATCTGGAGCGCATCGGCGACCACGCCGTGAACCTGGCCGAGTGGGTGGAGTTCGTCCGCAGCGGGCGTTATCATAACGAAAATATGTTCTGATCTTTTGTTTCTGTAAAAATTTGAGCTTCCTGCAATTATTTCTGTGCCCCGCCCGTATTATAGGCAGAAAGGCTTCCCCAGAAAGCCTGATGAACTGGCTGCGGCGGGTGTCCGGCATCCCCCTGTCCCCGCCCGCCGCTGCCGCAACGGAGGGTTTTAACGCTATGGTACAGACCAAGAATTTCCCGCTGGAAACGCGCGGCGAGGCGGTCAGCCGCGAAGCGCTGGTCCAGGCGGCATTACAGGAGATCACCCAGAATTACCGCGAAGCAAGCCTTTCCAATGTGGCCCGCAGCTACGGCGTTTCGCTGGCGTATGTCAGCGAGTGCGTCCGGGCCCAGACCGGAAAGACCTATAAGGAGCTGCTGCAGAAGCACCGGATGGAGACCGCCGCCCGCCTGCTGCGCCGCAGCGACCTGAACATCCAGCAGATCATCACCCAGGTGGGCTACGAGAACACCAGCTACTTCTACCGCCTGTTCCATGAGCGGTATGGCCAGAGCCCCCGGGAGTACCGCCGGGCACGCAGCCAGCGCACATAAGTGCAAAAGTGAACGACCCTCTCCGCCTTTGCAGCAGGCTTTGACGGAGAGGGCCGTTTTGTGTTATATTAAGGCAGAACGATCAGGGCGGGCAGCGGCCTGCCGGAAGAGAGGTTGGATGAAGATGTTTCGTGGAGCAAGACGTGCAGATCTGGATGCGATCCTGAAAATTTATGCCCGCGCCCGGCAGGCGATGGCGGATTCCGGCAACCCCACCCAGTGGGGAGATCATTTCCCGCCGCAGGAGCTGCTGGAAGAGGACATTGATTCCAACCGGCTGTTCCTCTACCTTGTCAACGGCGAGCTGGAGGGCGTGTTTGCCTTTATCCTTGGCCCGGACCCCACCTATGCCCGGATCGAGGATGGCAAGTGGCTGAACGATACCCTGCCCTACGGCACCATCCACCGGCTGGCTTCGGCGGGCAGGCACCCCGGCGTTGCCGCCGCTGTGATCACCTGGTGTCTGGAGCACTGCGAGAGCCTGCGGGCCGACACCCACGCCGACAACAAGATCATGCAGCACCTGCTGGAAGAAAACGGCTTTACCAAGTGCGGCATCATCCATGTGGAGGATGGCACGCCCCGTATTGCCTACCAGAAAATGTCCCTTACCCTGCCTTTGCGCCGGGATTGAACCGCAAAAATGCGCCGCCCCACAAACGATGGAGCGGCGCTGTTTTTATGCGGTTCTGTCAGCCGTGGAAGGGAGCGGGTGCGCCTGCGTTCAGGAAGCGGCAGCTGCTGCCGGAGCTTCCGGGGCGGGCTGCTCTGCCGCAGTTTCTTCCGGCGTGGGCTGGAAATACTTCTCGTACAGCTCCATGCCGATGCGGTAGCCCTGCCACACGATGACCGCCGTGCCTGCACCGGCCACGCCGATGATGGCGGCAGTGCCCAGAATGCTGGGCTCGCTCTCGATGGTGGCATCCCGGTACTGGGCTTCCACGGTCACGATGCTGCCCTTGGCCACGCTGCCCGCCGGGATGGTAAAGCTCTCCTCGTTGTAGGCGACCGCCGGGTTGCCCAGCAGGCTGGCTTCATCCATGGCCCACAGGTCGAACACCATGCCCTCGGGCACGGCGCTCTGGTTCAGCGTCACCTTGACCTCGGCATCCACCGGCACGTTGGCGCTGGTCATGGCTTCGCCGCCGTTGTAGGTGAACGTGCCGCCCTTCACCGTCAGGGTGTAGGTGGGGGTTTCGGGTTCGGGCTCGGGTTTGGGTTCGGGCTTCGGGTCGGGAACAACAATTTTGGTCGAGTTCAACTCCACATCGCTGTCGGGCATCTCAAAGCACACCACGGTCTTGTCGGTTTCACCGTTCAGGTAGTAGCTGCTGAATGCCTTGCCGATTTTTTGACCGTTGATATTCGTAATATCTACATTGGATTCTACGGTGAGGACGGTGCCTGCATAAGAATACAGATCCCATGCGGTGCCCTGAACCAAATCATAGGCGGTCTTATCGTAAACAAGAGGATGCGTGTCGTTTACCTTCACGATAGCTCCATCTTTTACGGTAACAGAGCGATAATTTCCACTCAGCACGGTTCCCTGGGTGAGAATGCTGTCTTTTCCGTTGAATGCACCGCCGGTTATCTCGCCGTTGTTATAATACAGACCGGCTGCAAATGTGCCGCCTTTGATTTTAGGGGTCATGCTCGAAGTGCTGTTGGGCAAACCATTTGCTGCCAGAGTGTTGAAAACACCATCTTCGATGATGCTGCCTTCGTTAACAATGCTGCATTTCACTGCATCCAACTGGCCGGTTTTATTGACGGGGTCGGTAAATCGGAAGTTGTAGGAGTTGTAGGTTTTTCCGCCGGTCAGATACAGTGTGCCATGGCTCATGCCATCGGATGCTTTATTAACATACCAGCCGTCACCATAATAATTATAATAATTGTTATCGGCCTCAAAAGGAGCATTGCCTATAACCGGTGTGCCATCACTGTCCATGATAAGAGACAAACCATGGGAAGCCTGGTTCAGTATGATATTCGCTTCCGGATCAAGAGCATTCACAGAATTAAGAAATTGTTGTATATTGATGCACACGGTTTTTTGTTGGAAGAATCCGGAGGATATATAGGATCATCGTTTTCCAATAAAATGCGGTTGATATCAAGGATGGGTTCACTGGCGGTAATGGTATTATTCCCGGTCTTGACTGCATAAAGTTTGTTGCCCCAGTCGCCGGACGCAAGACCATTGACTGCTGTGATAGAACCGGTTCCGTTCAGGGTGACTTTTTTGAATGTATCCGTGCCTACACCTTCACCAGTGGGCGTGTTTTTGAACGCGCCGCCGGTCAGCGTTGCACCGGATTCAACCACCAAGTGGACATTCGGGTTCAGGGGGCGCAGTGCGTTTTTCTCACCGGAAAAATCATAATCTCCGCTTTCCAGCGTCAGCGTGCCATTCTCAAACTTCCAGCCGTTGCCGCTGTAATCCTGGGTGCCGCCTTCGGTGCCAACGGGATAGCCGTCTATATCGATCACAAGCCGGGTCAGCATGCTCAGGGTAACGGTGCCCGCATCGGCGGGTGGTGCGGTAAAAGTGACAGAAAAATAACCACTACCATCATCGTAATATCTTGCACTTGGTGCCCAATCTTCTAACAAACAATGTGTGTCGTTTGTGTTTCCGAATGTAACATCAATAGGAAATAATATTGCTTGACGGTTACGGAAAAAAATATGGATGGTGATGCTGGTATTATGGTCGGAATTGGGAATGACATAACCGCTGTTGCCGAAATAATTGATTCCTGCATCGTAACACTCATAGCTGCCATTCTCCGGGAAATTCACATTCAAGGTATAGCCGCTAGCGACAGTGCCACCTGCTGGTTGTTCTGAAAAAATGCCGCCCTTTATGGTGCCGTTGTTGGTAACGGTAGATCTAAACGTGCCATTTTCAATCTTGCCGTCAGATTCATTGGAAACGGAAGAAAAAAGGCCGCCGGTAATAGTACCATGATTTGTGAGAGAAGAGGAAGAAGAAAATTGACCGCCACTGATTTTTCCGTTATTTATCACAGTGTTGTCGAAAATTCCCCCAACAATGATTGCATCTCCTCCAATCGTGAGTTTACATTTGGTGATAGATTCATAGCCGGAAATAATTGATAAAAAATCATATTCTGTCGGGCTGTCAGGATGCAGGTCAAGCGTTTTCGTAGAACCGTCATAGCTCCAGCCATCACCAGAACAATCTTCATCATGGTTTTTACCGGAACCGACAGGATAGCCATCTACAATTTTTAATTGGCCGCCTCCCTCCGCCCACGCTGTGATTGCCGACACAGGCAGGAGCGTTACCGCCATGCACAGCGCCACCAGAAGGCTGAGTAGTCGTTTCTTCATAGGGAATCCCTCACTTTCTTTGGGCCGGAAGTGGAGCTCCGGCAAAAATGGATGCTCTCACTTCCTTAAATACACGCCGCGCGGAATCCTTTCACCCTTTTTCAAAAAAATTTAAAAAAAGGCTTAAAATCTTGATGCTTGCCATTCCACAGCCGATTCGTCAACACAATCTTCCAGCGGTTCGGCCTTGGCCGCCATGAGCTTTTCCCGCATTCCCGGCACGGAGACGAGATAAAGCGTTTCCATAATGCCGCTGTAATCTTCCTCGGGAAGCAGGACAGCGTTGCCATCCTTGGTGGTCGTCATCGTGCATCACCTCTTATATACATGATAACGTACCTGCTGCTAGAGGTCAAGCCTTTTTCACTGAACTTGGGGCTTGTGGAGCAAAAAAGACGGCAGTCTGACAGTGGTGGATATCCCTTGACAAATCGTTTAAAATTGACTATACTACAAATAGAAAAGGTGCTGACGAGCAATGTTTGGTCAGCTTCCCGTTTCTAGTGGATCAAAAAAGATTGACCGTTCGGTTTGGGGAAACAGAGGCGGTCAATCTTCTTTGTTTTTATCGCTCTTCTCGTGAGAAATCTTCCAGCCAGCATCAAATGCGGCTTTCGCAACGGTGACAAGCAGAGCCAGCAGGCTAATTAAGCGCTCCCGGATACTTCTGATGAAGTATCCGGGGGCGTTTTTTCGTGGAACTGGGGGCTTGTGGAGCGGGGGCAATCGTTCTATAATACAAGCTGTGAAATGAATCACAAAAGGGGTGGAACGTATGGACAAAAAACTGAACGAGGCCGTGGCGGCGCTGCGGCCCCAGATGGTGGCGGCGCTCCAGCGGCTGGTGCGCAGGCGCAGTGTGGAGGCCGACCCGCTGCCGGGCAAGCCCTTTGGCGAGGAGGTGGATGCCTGCTTTGCCGAGGCGCTGGCCCTCTGCCATGAGCTGGGCTTTGAGACCACCGACATGGATCGGTACATCGGCTGGTGCGAGATCGGCACCGGGGACGAGATGGTGGCGGTGCTGGGGCATCTGGACGTGGTGCCCGAGGGCGAGGGCTGGCATCACCCGCCCTACGCCGCCGAGATCGAGGGCGGCAGGCTGTATGGCCGGGGTGCCATTGACGACAAAGGCCCGGTGGTGGCCAGCCTGTTCGCGCTGAAAGCCATCCGGGATCTGGGTATTCCGCTCAACCGCCGTGTCCGGCTGCTGTTCGGCCTGAACGAGGAGACCAACGACCGGGACGTGCTGTACTACAAGGCCCACGGTGGGGAAATCCCGGTGCTGGGCTTCACCCCGGACGGCGAGTATCCGCTCATCAACGGCGAAAAGGGCATCCTGAACGAGAGCTATGCCGTGCAGCTGCACCAGACCGGGGCCTGGCAGCTGAGCAGGGTGCAGGGCGGCGTGGCCGGCAATGTGGTGCCGGACTACGCCTGCGCTGTGCTGACCGCCCCGGCGGGGGCCTCCCTGCCGGATGCGGAGCACATCACCGTGACAGCCATCCCCGGCGGCTATCAGGTGGAAGCGGTGGGCGTTTCGGCCCACGGCAGCCACCCGGAGCAGGGCGAAAACGCCATCGGGCGGCTGGTGTGCTACCTTGACCGGCTGCCGCTGGAGGGGGATGCCAAGCAGGCCGTGCACTTTCTGGCCGAGAAGCTGGGCACCGACCCCTACGGCGAGCGCCTGCTGGGCCACCGGCTGGAGGATGCGCTCTCCGGCCCCATGAGCTGCAACTGGGGGCTGATCGAGGGCGACGCGCAGCATCTGTGGGTCAAGCTGAACTACCGCTATCCTGTGACCATGGAACGGGCAGACTGCCAGCCCGCTGTGCAGGCCGCCTTTGAGGCCGCAGGCTGGGCGCTGGATGGGCAGGTGCACAAGGAAAAGCTCTACTACCCTGCCGAGACCCCGCTGGTCAGCGCCCTGCTGGAGGTTTACCGGGATGCCACCGGCGACAATGCCCCGCCCAAGTGCATCGGCGGCGGCACCTACGCCAAGATGCTGCCCAACGTGGTGGCTTTTGGCCCCCTGTTCGCGGGTGACCCGGTCACAGAGCATCAGCCCGATGAATGCATCGATCTGGAACGTCTGGTGCAGAACGCCCAGATCATTGCAAACGCCATTGTCAAGCTGGCAAACCTGCCGCTGGAATAAGAAGGAGGACGGGACTATGAAGATCACACAGGTGCGGCTGGGCCGCATTTCCACCCCGCTGCGGGTGCCGTTCAAAACGGCACTGCGCACTGTGAACAGCGTTGAGGATGTTATCGTGGAGCTCCACACCGATACCGGTGCGGTGGGCTACGGCGAAGCACCCCCGACCGGTGTCATCACCGGCGATACCACCGGGGCCATCCTCGGTGCCATTCAGGATCATATCGCCCCTGCCCTGCTGGGCCGCGACCTCGATGAATTTGAGGATCTGACCGCCGCTGTGCAGAAGGCGCTTGTCCACAATACCAGCGCCAAGGCCGCTGTGGACATGGCCCTGTGGGATCTGCTGGGCCAGAAGTACAGCGCCCCTGTTTACCGGATGCTGGGCGGTGCCCGCAAAAACATCGTGACCGATATCACCATCAGTGTCAACCCGCCGGAGGAGATGGCCCGGGATGCCCGCACCGCCGTCCAGCGCGGCTACGACTGCCTGAAGGTCAAGGTTGGCATTGACCCTGAGCTGGATGTGGCCCGCCTTGCCGCGGTGCGGCAGGCCGTGGGCCGGGACATCAAGCTCCGCATCGATGCCAATCAGGCCTGGAACGCCAAGCAGGCGGTCCGCATCCTGAACCAGATGCAGGAGAAGGGGCTGGACATTGAGTTCGTGGAGCAGCCCGTGCCCGCCGCAGACCTTGAGGGGATGCAGTATGTCACCCGCCATGCCGATGTGCCCGTGCTGGCCGACGAGAGCGTGTTCAGCCCGGCAGATGCTCTGCGGATCATGCAGACCGGCGCGGCCGACCTGGTGAACATCAAGCTGATGAAGTGCGGCGGCATCACCAATGCCCTGCGCATTGCCGCCGCCGCTGAGGTGTATGGCGTGGAGTGCATGATCGGCTGTATGCTGGAAGCAAAGATCTCGGTCAACGCCGCTGTGGAGCTGGCCTGCGCCAAGAAGATCATCACCAAGATCGACCTCGACGGCCCGGTGCTCTGCAGCGAGGATCACATCCTCGGTGGTGCCGTGTTCGACGAAAAGAACATCACCGTCTCCGACGCGCCCGGCATGGGCATTCAGGGCTTTGTACCCGGCAAGGTGTCCTATCTCGACTAAAACAGGAACAGACCGCATCCCGAAACACACGGGGTGCGGTCTCTTTTTGCGAATCTGTATTTTATATACGGACAGTGAAAAAAGCTCGTGTCTGTATATGTTGAAATGAAAAACAAAAAAAGCGGGCAAAATCTTTGACTTTTCGGCCTGCAAGGCGTATAATCGTATTTGTTCCGTGTAGAGGAATGGGAAAACTGTGCGCAATAGGCGCACAATCTGGATAGGGGAGTAGAAAAGTTATGAAAACGTTGAAAGCGGTTGCGGCAAGGTACAACGCCACCAGCCTGATCCTGCGCATCGTCATCGGCCTTGTGGTCGGTGCGGTGCTGGCACTGGCGGTGCCCGGTGCGGGCTGGGTGGAAGAGTTCGGCAGCCTGTTCGTGGGTGCCCTGAAGGGCATTGCCCCGGTGCTGGTGTTCGTTATCGTGGCCAGTGCGCTGGCGCAGGGCACGTCCAGGCTGGACCGGCGCTTTGGCACGGTCATCTGGCTGTACATGCTCACCACCTTCCTGGCCGCCGCCATTGCGGTGGTGACCAGCTTCCTGTTCCCTCAGACCGTCGTTCTGGCTGAGGCGGCAGAATCCGAGGTGGTGCCCCAGGGTCTGGGCGAGGTGATGAACACCCTGCTCACCAACTTTGTGGCAAACCCCGTCAGTGCCCTGCTGAACGGCAATTACATCGGCATCCTGTTCTGGGCCTGCCTGTTCGGTCTGGCCCTGAAGAAGTACGGCGCAGACAGCACCAAGCTGTTCCTGGCAAATACAGCGGATGCAGTCTCCCAGATCGTCCGCTGGATCATCAATCTGGCACCCTTCGGCATCATGGGCCTTGTGTACACCAACGTGTCCAGCAACGGCCTGTCCATCTTTACCCAGTACGGCAGACTGCTGCTCCTGCTGGTGGGCACCATGCTCTTTATGGCACTGGTCGTCTCGCCCTTTATCATCTTTGTGTATCTGCACTGCAACCCGTATCCGCTGGTGCTCCGCTGCCTGCGTGAATCCGGCCTGACCGCCTTCTTCACCCGCAGCTCTGCCGCCAACATCCCGGTCAATATGGATCTGTGCGAAAAGCTGGGGCTGGATAAGGATATGTATTCCGTCTCCATCCCCCTGGGCGCTACCATCAATATGGATGGTGCCGCCATCACCATTACCATTATGACGCTGGCTGCGGCCAATACGCTGGGCATTCAGGTGTCCCTGCCCGCCGCCATCCTTCTTTCCGTGATGAGCGCTCTGGGTGCCTGCGGCGCTTCCGGCGTGGCTGGCGGTTCCCTGCTGCTGATCCCCATGGCCTGCTCCCTGTTCGGCATCTCCAATGATATCGCCATGCAGGTGGTCGGTGTCGGCTTTATCATTGGCGTGGTGCAGGATTCCGTGGAAACTGCCCTGAACTCCGCCGGTGACGTGGAATTTGCCGCCACTGCGGAATATCACCAGTGGCGCAAGGAGGGCAAGCCCCTGCCAGCGTTCCTGTGCAAGTGATGCAAAACTGAAATGGCTTTTCAAAGGCTGCTGTGCTGCTGGCACGGCGGCCTTTTTGTTTGGAACTTTTTTCTGGGCATTTTGCACAGGAGAGCCCTCGCCCTGTTTGAAATTGACGGATTTTGACGGATTTTGCATGAGAGTACCCCCTTTTGCAGAAGAAATTCTGGGCAAAACGGAGAGAAAATCTGAAAAAAATTTCCAAACAAGGTTTCAATCGTCCATGTATACAAGAACTTTATTTTTCATAAAAAACGTTTTGTGCTAGTTGCGCAAAGAACGAAAGAACGTTAAAAATGTATCACTAAATTCATAGTTTGTTCATAGAATTTATAAAACGATTTCATAATTGAGTGGCATAATATGGCCATCCTCAGAGAGGAGAACAAAAGAACGAAGGGTTCTGAACGGTTCCGCTTTGAGGATGCAGGGAGATAGAGGCCCTGCCAAAAAACACAATGACATTTACCGATATACGGAGGATATTTATTATGATGAACAAGAACACTGCTATTCTGGACAACACTATGATGGACGCTTACCTGACTGTCACCGAGGGCGTGTCCGATAACTGCGGCATTGGCCTGGCTTTTGCAAGCCTGCTCGAGAGCGCAAAGAAGAACTTTGTCAACCAGAGCAACCGCCGCGCTGTCAATGCAAGCTTTGCCGGCTGATCTTCTCCAATTTGCCGGTTGAAGATTCTCCTTCTTTTTTGTTACAGCTGTTGCCACACTGTAATATGAACTGAAAAGCCCGGAACCACCTGCCGCCATAGCAGGTACGGTTCCGGGCTTTTTTGCTGTGTGGGTTCGGTCAGCGCAGGGATTTTAATCTGTCAGCTTTGCTTTCTGCAGTGCAGCCACGATCAGCGGAATGAGGATGAGCTGCGCCACGATGCCGGGCACGGCAGTGAGCACCGCACCGGACAGGAACGCGCTGAACGGGAAGCTGGAGCCGGACAGACCGGCCAGCACAAAGCGCACCGCACCCCAGACAAGGCGGCCTGCCACCATCGAGGTAACAAGGGTGGCATAGATCATGGGCAGGGTGTGCTGCACCTTGCGGTACATGAAACCGGCCACAGCGCCGTACGTGGCCAGCTCAAAGGCCATGGCGATGGCAATGGGGTACATCGGGGGCATCCCGAACAGCACCGAGCGGAGCAGCGGGGCGGCAAAGCCCAGTGCCAGGCCCCAGGGGCCGCCCAGCACAAAGCCTGCCAGCAGCACCGGGAAGTGCATGGGGCAGAGCATGTTGCCGATCTGAGGCACATGGCCGGTGATCATGGGCAGCACAAAGGCCAGTGCCAGAAACAGTGCGGCCAGCACCAGATCACGGGTCGTGGAACGGGTCTTGGTATGCATCAATGATTCCTCCTGAAAATGCACAGACAAAAAGGGCCTGCCGCCGGCACGCGCGCCAGCGGCAGACCCCTTCATGGTGTCTGTTTCAAAATAATGTTTGCGGGGAGAAACACGGGCTTCGGCCCGCAAAGCCCCGGCTTCAGCCGGGAAGTGTGCAAAAAGTATAGCAGATGCAAAGCCGCCTTGTCAAGCTCAGCGGATGAGGATGGTTACGGGGTGGTGTCTGCCGATTTTTGAAATTTGTAGATGTAATAAAAGGAATCTTCACCGGGGCCTTCTGCAAATGTACTGTTACAGACATTGGTGTGAGAATAACCATTGTCGGAGGCTGCATTCAATTCGGCATCAGAAAGCAAGCCGGCCAAAAGCTGCAAAAATGTTTTGCGGGGGCAAAATGGCCCTGCATTTTCAACAAAAACGGGAACATTTACAAGCGATTTTGCCAAGGGATGTACATTTTGACGAAAGAACCTTGACGTTTTTGCATAGAATAGATAATATAGACTTGAGAAATAGCGCATCGGGGCGTACGGCCCGGGTGCGTACCATAATCCGATGCAAACGCTGAGGTTCATACGGGAGGACCAAAGATGACAAATGCAGAAAAGCTTACCCTGGCAAAACACGCCTGCCACATCCGCATGGGCGTGATCGAGGGCACTCACAGCGCCAAGTGCGGCCATCCGGGCGGCAGCCTGGATATCGCTGAGGTGCTGGCGTACCTCTATTTCGTAGAGATGAAGGTGGATCCGAAGGATCCCAAGAACCCTGACCGCGACCGTCTGGTGCTCTCCAAGGGCCATGCGGCTCCGGCGCTGTACGCCGCGCTGGCTGAGCGTGGGTTCTTCCCGGTGGAGGACCTCAAGACCCTGCGCAAGATTGGCAGCTACCTGCAGGGCCACCCCAACATGAACAGTGTGCCGGGCGTGGATATGTCCACCGGCAGTCTGGGTCAGGGCGTGAGCGCCGCCTGCGGTATGGCACTGGGTGCCAAGCACGCCGGTAAGCCCATCAATGTTTACACCATCTTGGGTGACGGCGAGGTGGAAGAGGGCGAGTGCTGGGAGGCCTTTATGTTTGCTTCTCACTACGGCCTGTCCAACCTCTGCGTTATGCTGGACCGCAACCATCTGCAGATCGACGGCACCACCGAGACCGTGATGAACAGCGCCCCGCTGGAGGAGAAGCTGAAGGCCTTCAACTTCAATGTGCTGACCATCAACGGCCACGATTTTGATGCCATTGAGAGCGCCATTGCCGCTTTCCGCGCTGAGAACGAAAAGCCCACCTGCATCATTCTGGATACCCTCAAGGGCAAGGGCGTTTCCTTTATGGAGAACTCCGTTGACTGGCACGGCAAGGGCCCCAACGATGAGGAATACGCACAGGCCATGCAGGAGCTGAATGCAGCTTGCGCCGCGCTGGAAGAGGAGGACAAGTAAGATGGCAGAAGTGAAGAAGATCGCTACCCGTGACAGCTACGGCAACACCCTGAAGGAGCTGGCCGCTGAGGGCCACGACGACCTGGTGGTGCTGGACGCTGACCTGGCTGCCGCCACCAAGACCGGCATGTTCCGCAAGGCGCACCCGGACCGTCACTTCGACTGCGGCATTGCCGAGGGCAACATGATGGGCGTGGCCGCAGGTCTGGCCACCATGGGTTATGTTCCCTTTGTTTCCAGCTTTGCCATGTTTGCCGCAGGCCGTGCCTTTGAGCAGATCCGCAACTCCATCGCCTACCCCCGCCTGAACGTCAAGATCGGTGCCACCCACGGCGGCATCTCCGTGGGCGAGGACGGCGCTTCCCACCAGTGCTGCGAGGACTTTGCCCTGATGCGCAGCCTGCCCGGCATGACCGTGATCTGCCCCGCAGACGATGTGGAGGCCCGCGCCGCTGTGCGTGCCGCTTACGCCATGCAGGGCCCTGTTTACCTGCGCTTCGGCCGTCTGGCTGTGCCTGTGTTCCACGATGAGGCTACCTACCACTTTGAGCTGGGCAAGGGCGAGCAGATCACCGAGGGCAGCGACATTGCCATTATCGCCACTGGTCTGATGGTCAACGAGGCCCGCCTGGCTGCCGAGCAGCTGGCTGCCGAGGGCATCCACGCCCGGGTCATCAACATCCACACCATCAAGCCTCTGGACGAGGAGATCGTCCTCAAGGCCGCCAAGGAGTGCGGCAAGGTCATCACCGCCGAGGAGCACAGCGTCATCGGCGGTCTGGGCGAAGCCGTCTGCGCCGTCCTGAGCGAGAAGCTGCCTACCCCTGTCCGCCGCGTGGGCGTGCAGGACAAGTTCGGCTGCTCCGGCCCTGCATGGGACCTGCTCAAGCTGTACGGTCTGGATGCAGCGACCATCTGCAAGACCGCTCACGAGATGCTGGGCTGATCCGGAAAGTCAATACCAATAAAAGCCGGTCGGCGTATGCCGACCGGCTTTTTGCGTGCAATTACCGTAAAAATTCGTGATTTTTCCGCACGATATCCGGGGAAACGTGCTGGCTGCTTGCACCCGGCGGCAAAGTGTGTTAAAGTGGGGCCAGATAAAAATTTTGAGAGAAGGAGCACCGCTATGAAATACGATTTCACTTCCATCATGGACCGCCACGGCAAGGATGCCATTGCAGTGGATGGCCTTGGCACCGGCTTTGCCCCCGCCGCCCCCAAGGAGGGCTTTGACGCCATCCCCATGTGGGTGGCCGATATGAACTTCCCCACCGTGCCCACCATCCAGGAAGCCATCATCGAGCGCACCAACCACCCCGCATTTGGCTACTTCAACCCCACCGATGAATACTTCGATTCCATCATCCGGTGGCAGGCAAAACGCAACGGCGTGCAGGGCCTGACCAAGGAGTGCATCGGCTACGAGAACGGCGTGCTGGGCGGCGTGATCAGCGCCCTGAACTGCGTCTGCTCCAAGGGCGACAAGATCCTGATCCACAGCCCCACCTACATCGGTTTCACCATGAGCCTGAAGAACAACGGCTATGAGGCTGTCCACAGCCCGCTGGTCAAGGATGAGAACGGCGTGTGGCGGATGGACTTTGAGGACATGGAAAAGCACCTGAAAGAGGAAAAGATCCATGCCGCCATCATGTGCAACCCCCACAACCCCTGCGGCCGTGTGTGGGAGCGCTGGGAGCTGGAAAAGGCCATGGAGCTGTACAAGAAGTACGATGTGTATGTGGTCTCCGATGAGATCTGGTCGGACATCATCCTGAGCGGAAACAAGCACATCCCCACCCAGTCTGTGAGCGAGGATGCCCGCCAGCGCACCGCCGCTTTCTATGCCCCCTCCAAGACCTTCAATCTGGCTGGTCTGGTGGGCAGCTACCATATCGTTTACAACAGCTGGTGGCGTGACCGCATGGAAAAAGAGTCCAGCCTGAGCCACTACAACATGATGAACGTCCTCTCCATGCACGCCCTGATCGGTGCCTACAAGCCCGAGGGCTACGAGTGGACCGACGAGCTCTGCGAGGTGCTGACCGGCAACATCGACTTTGCCTGCGATTACATCGAGAAGCACTTCGAGGGCGTGACCGTTTCCAAGCCGCAGGGTACCTACATGCTGTTCGTGGACTGCACCGACTGGTGCAAGGCCCACGGCAAGACCATTGAGGATGTGGAGCACGCCTGCTGGGATGTGGGCGCTGCCATCCAGGACGGCACCATGTTCTTTGGCCCCTGCCACCTGCGCATGAATCTGGCTTCTCCCCGTTCCCGCATCGAGGAGGCGTTCCACCGCATGGACAAGTACGTTTTTAACGCATGATCGCTTAAACACAGCAAAAAGTCCCGACCAGAACGGCCGGGACTTTTTTGCGCTTAATTCAGATCGAAATTGCCCACCAGCAGGTAGTAGAGCACCTCCACCACCAGCGCTGCCGAAAGCTGGGAAGGCAGCATATCGCTGGCAATGCGCTGGATACGGTTGGAGGCCAGCAGGGTATAGCTGGCGTGGCCTGCCAGCGCCGAGCGCTTGTCGCAGGTGATGAGGATGACCGGTGTGCCGTTTTTCTTGGCGGCACGGGCGGCCGTCTCCAGCGTCTCGCAGCGGCCTGCGCTGGAAATGAGCAGCAGGGCATCTTTTGGGGTCAGTGCCGAAGCGAAAGACCGTGCCTTTTCTGGCACCGGGCTGATCATGCAGCGCTTGCCCAAACTGCCCAGCTTGAGCGAAGCATCCATGGCAACGGGCAGGCTGCTGCCGTTGGCTTCGATCTCAATGATCTCTGCCGCCCGCAGAATGGAAAGCACCTTTCTCAGCTGGACAAGGTTCAAGGCCTGAATGGTGGCCTGAACCTCCTCCTGACGGTTGTTCTGAAGATCGAGCAGGGCCTGATGCAGCGGGTCATTGGGGGGCCTTTTGCGGGCCTCCGTTTCCTGCTGCTCCAGCACATCCCGCGCAAGCTCCAGTTGGAATTTGCGATAATTTGCGTAGCCGAGCTTGTGGCACAGCCGGGTGACCGTGGCTTCGGACGAGTGGCTGGCCTTTGCAAGCTCCGCAGAGGTGGCGACCGAGGCCCACTTTACATCTGCAAGAATGCAGTCCGCAATGCGCCGTTCGGCGCTGTAAAGCTGGAGCCCGGAGCACAGCTGGGTGACGACGCTTCCCGGGGAATCGTGCATAGCAATACCTCCCTGTGCGCGCTGCGCATTGGGCACAACGCACAGTACTCTGGGAATAGTATACCGATTTTTTGGTGAAAAATCAATTGAATCTGGCAAGAAAATGCATATCATTCCAAAATAAACCGGGATTTCTTGACGCGGGGTGCATCAAAACCGGCCTGTGTGTTGGGGGCGGCGTAATGAATCCAGCGGTTTTCTTATGCATGGTGCCGAAAGTGGGAAAAGGACGGAGAAATGCTTCCTTTTTGGAGAAACGGCGTGCTATAATAAAACATATACAAGAACCGGGATATCGCCGGAACAGAAGGAGAACACCATGAAGAAACTGAACATTGCCATCGTCGGTTATGGCCGCAGCGGCTGTGACATCCACGGCGCATTCCTGCGCTCCAAGGACAACGATATCTGCAACGTTGTCGCTGTTGTTGAGTACGACCCCGCCCGTGCGGAAGCTGCCAGAAAGGATTTTGGCTGCGATACCTACTCCGATTACCGTGAGCTGTTCCACCGCACCGACATCGACTTTGTCACCAACGCCTCCTACTCCAACGAACACTTCCCTGTGGCGCTTGACCTGCTGAACCACGGCTTCAATGTCCTGTGCGAGAAGCCCCTGTGCAAGAGCCCCGAACAGGTGCAGCAGCTCATGGATGCCGCCAAGGCCCACAACTGCGAGCTGACCATCTTCCACCAGTACCGCTACAACGACTACTATCTGGAGATGAAGAAGCTGCTGGACAAAAAGGTCCTGGGCGATGTCAAGCTGGTGCGTGCCCGCCAGAACTTCTTTGCCCGCCGCTATGACTGGCAGACCCTGCTCTACCGTGAGGGCGGTGCCATGCGGAACAACGCTGCGCACACCATTGAGCAGATCATGGATCTGGCTGGTTCCGACGAGCTGCCCGAGATCCACTCCCGCATGGAGATCTGGAACTCTGTGGGTGACGCTGAGGACTACATGTTCGCCACCATGAAGTATTCCAACGGTACTGTGTATGAGGTGGAGGTCAACCCCTCCGATGCCTACGCCGACGGCTGCCTGTTTGACATCTATGGCACGCTGGGCACCATGAAGGTCTACTCCTCCAAGATACAGTACAAGTATTTTGACCCTGAGGAGTGCCCCATGTTCGCTCTGGAACACAAGTCTCTCCATAATCCCGATGGCTCCCCCGCTTACTGCACCAATAACATCAAGTGGAAGGAAGAGACCATTGCACTCGACCCCGATATGATGAACGTCTTTGGCAAGTGCTCCAGCCGCTTCTACCACGACTGGTATGAGCATCTGGTCAACGGTGCCGAGCTCTACATGAAGCCGGAGCACATCAAGCACCAGATCGAGATCTTCAACGAGGTGGAGCGTCAGAACCCGCTGCCTGTCAAATTCTCCAAACCGGAATAAGCTGCGCTGAAATTACAAAAGGACTGCTCCGACGGAGCAGTCCTTTTTGCGTTTTGAGGGGAGGGAAGGTGCAATCAGCACCCTTCCTTTTCGGCCAGCTTCCGGCCCATGAGCACGCCCATGACGGAGGCCATCATCAGGCCGCGGGTCCAGCCGGAGGAGTCACCCAGGCAGTGCAGGCCCCGGATGTTGGTGTCGAGGTTCTCATCCATCTTGACCTTGTTGGAGTAGAACTTCAGCTCGGGGCTGTAAAGCAGGGTCTCGTTGGCGGCAAAGCCGGGCACGACCATATCCAGCATCTTGATGAACTCAATGATGTTGGTCATGGCGCGGTAAGGCATGGCAGCAGTGATATCACCGGCCACGGCATCCTTCAGGGTGGGCTTGACGTTGGATTGCGCCAGCTCCTTGGGCCAGGTGCGCTTGCCGTCCAAAATGTCGCCGTAGCGCTGGACCAGGATGTGGCCCGCGCCCAGCATGTTGGTCAGCTCACCCACTTTCTGGGCGTAGGCGATGGGCTGGTTGAAGGGTTCGGTGAAGTTGTGGGAGACGAGGATGGCCAGGTTGGTGTTCTCGCTCTTCTTCTCCTTGAAGCTGTGGCCATTGACCACGGCCAGGTCGTTGTCGTAGTTCTCCTGAGCCACAAAGCCGCCGGGGTTCTGGCAGAAGGTGCGCACCTTGTTCTTCCAGGGCTTGGGGTAGCCGATGAGCTTGGACTCGTACAGCACCTTGTTCACCTTTTCCATGACCTCGTTGCGGCACTCCACGCGCACGCCGATGTCAACGGTGCCGGGCTTGTGGGCGATGTGGTGCTCGGCGCAGATCTTCTCCAGCCAGTCGGCACCGCGGCGGCCCGTGCCGATGACCACAGTATCGGCATAAACAGCATGGGCTTCCTCGTCCTTGGGTCCCCTGATGAGCACGCCCTTGCACTCCTCGTTCTCCAGAATGATGTTCTCGCACTCGGTGCTGAACAGCATCTCCACGCCGTTGTCGGCCAGATAGTTCTGGATGGCCAGATACAGCTGCTGGGCCTTCTCGGTGCCCAGATGACGGATGGGGCAGTCCACCAGCTTCAGGCCGGCGTGGATGGCGTTCTTGCGGATCTCCTTGATGTCCTCGCCGGTGTAGATGCCCTCCACATGGGGGTCGGCACCGAACTCGAGGTAGATCTTATCGGTGTAATGGATGAGCTCCTGTGCGAACTCCTCGCCGATCAGGCTGGGCAGGTCGCCGCCCACCTCATAGGAGAGGCTCAGCTTGCCGTCCGAGAACGCGCCTGCACCGGAGAAGCCGGTGGTGATGGCGCAGGTGGGGCGGCAGTTGACGCAGTGGCCCAGCTCGGCCTTGGGGCAGTGGCGCTTTTCCACCGGCTTGCCCTTTTCCACCAGCAGGATCTTTTTCTTGCTGCCGTGGCGCAGCAGCTCTACAGCGGTGAAGATGCCGGCCGGACCGGCACCCACAATGATCAGATCGTATTTTTCCATCTCTAGTTTTATCCTTTGCTATTAGTTACAAACTCCCTCAGTCGCCTGTCGGCGACAGCTCCCTCGGAGAGGGAGCCTTTTCTCGGAGGGAAGCTTTATGGGGGTGGCCAAAGCCTCCCTCATGGAGGGAGGTGGCATCGCGCAGCGATGACGGAGGGAGTTTAATCCTCTTCCTGCTCCACCTCAGCGCTCTCATCCACATGATCCAGCTCCACGGCGGAGGCTTCCACGTCGGCAGGGGCGATGTCCGGGGCGATCACGCCGTCACCGTTCAGGTCCTGACCGGTCAGGGATTCCAGCATGGACTGGGTCTCGGGGTGGAGCTTGGCAAAGCGGCGGATGGCCAGCACGGTGTACAGGGCACTGAGCAGGTTGAGGGCACCCTCGATGATGAGGATGATGCCAATGGCCATGACCAGCGTCTCCATGGTGCCGAAGGGGTTCAGGATCATCACCACGCCCAGCACCACGCTGAGCACCGGCAGCAGCAGGAAGCCCTTCCAGCTGGGGTACTCACAGCGGCGCAGGTCCAGAGCGTTCTGGATGCGGCCCAGACTGTCGAAGATGACGAACAGGCCGAACACGATGGGCAGGATGCGCACCACGATGTCGCTGCGGAGGATGAGGAACGCGCCCAGGCCCAGGCAGATGATGCCCGAGATGAGGGTGAGCTGGCTCTGGAAGATGCCGCGCTCCACGGCAAAGTAGCGCACCAGCTGAACGGCGGCGCACACCAGCACCACGCCGCCCAGGGCGTAGCAGACCACGTTGAGGGCGGTGGAGGGCCGCATGAGCAGGAAGATGCCCAGCCCCAGGTAGAGCACGCTCATCAGGATCAGATTCCATTTCAACTTCTTTGCCATAAAAGGTCACGTTCCTTTCTTGTGCCGGACGGGTTCTGAAACGGTTTACTGTACAGCGGCAGCGTTGTCGTACATGGGCTCGATGATCTTTTTGTCCAGGCGGGCAAAGAACACAAAGCTCAGGGTCACACTGACCAGCTCTGCAATGACGAAGGACCACCACACCATATTCACATTGCCGGTCTTACTCAGCAGCCAGGCGGCGGGCAGCAGGACCACCAGCTGGCGGCAGACCGAGATGATCAGGCTGAACATGCCGTTGCCCAGCGCCTGGAAGGTGGAGGACAGGATGATGCTCATGCCGGCCAGCAGGAAGTGGAAGCAGATGATGCGCAGGGCAGGCTTGCCAATGGCCAGCATGGCCTCGCTGGCGGAGAACAGGCCCAGCAGCTTGTCGGGCAGGAACTGGAACAGCAGGAAGCCGACCAGCATGATGGCCTCGGCATAGAACATGGCACACTTGATGGTCTTTTTGACGCGGTCGGGCTTGCGGGCACCGTAGTTGTAGCCGATGATGGGCACCATGCCGTTGTTCATGCCGAAGATGGGCATAAAAACGAAGCTCTGCAGCTTGAAGTAAACGCCGAACACGGCCACGGCGGTGGCGGTAAAGGCCATCAGGATCTGGTTCATCAGGAAGGTCATCACGCTGCCCACGCACTGCATGGCGATGCTGGGCAGGCCGACAACGTAGATCCGTTTGATGGCTTCGGCGCTGGGGCGGAAGCCCTTGAAATCCAGCTGGATATCGGGGTTCTTGCGGAGGTTGAGGTAGAAGGAGACCCCTGCGCCGCAGAACTGGCCGATGACGGTGGCCAATGCTGCACCGGTGGTGCCGGACAGAGCCTCGCCGCAGTAGCCAAAGATGAAGATGGGGTCAAGGATGATGTTGACGATGGCACCCACCAGCTGGCTGATCATGCTCAGGGTAGTGCGGCTGGTAGCGGCCAGCAGTTTCTCGTTCATCACCTGCATGAACATGCCCAGGCTGAGCACGCAGCAGATGGTCAGGTAGCGGATGCCCTGCTCGGCGATGTCGGCATCGGCGGTCTGGGCGTAGAAGTAGGGACGCACAACGGTCAGGCCCAGCACCAGAAAGACCAGGTAGCTGCACAGTGCCAGGAACAGGCCGTTCTCGGCGGTCTTGTTGGCGCGGGACTGGTTCTTTTCGCCCAGGCTCTTGGAGAGCAGGGCGTTGACACCCACGCCGGTGCCGATGCCCACGGCGAACATCAGGTTCTGCAGCGAAAAGGCCAGAGAGACGGCGGTCAGGGCGTTCTCACTGACACGGGCGACAAAGATCGAGTCCACCACGTTGTACAGTGCCTGCACCAGCATGGAGATCATCATCGGGATGCTGAGCTTGATCAGCAGCGGGTTGACATCCATGGTGCCCATGATATTTTCGGGTTCGGAAAGATTGAGCTGTTTGTTTTCCACGATTTCTCCTTTTGACGTTGAATGATAGACGAGGGTTTATGCTTGAACAGGAGGG
>ERZ1673696.814-NODE-814-length-30340-cov-17.435892_pt1 | contig 30340 bp, 30 predicted proteins | sample MGYA00580226_ERZ1673696 | MGnify/ENA primary metagenome ERZ1673696 (study PRJEB41218, sample SAMN15661743) | gut metagenome | host: Homo sapiens | place: Canada: London | collected 2015-08-20/2019-03-30 | study: EMG produced TPA metagenomics assembly of... | reverse complement strand
AGATGCTGCGCTGCACCGAGCTGGACCCCCAGCTGGGCCATGTGGGCGAGATCGTCCATGTGGATGCCACCCTGATCGCCAGCCTGCTGGACGGCGGCTTCATCCCGGTGATCGCAACTGTCGGCATGGATGACCTGGGCCAGGCCTACAACGTCAACGCCGATACCGCAGCGGCTCAGATCGCCATTGCCCTCAAGGCCGAAAAGCTGGTGTCCATGACCGATATTGCAGGCCTGCTGCGGGACAAGGACGACGAGAGCACCCTCATCCCCGAGGTGGAAGTGTCCGAGATCGAGGGCTACAAGTCCGCCGGGATCATCGCAGGCGGCATGATCCCCAAGATCGGCGGCATGGCCGATGCCATCTATCAGGGCGTGCACGAGGCGGTCATCATCGACGGCCGCGTGCCCCATTCCATCCTGCTGGAGCTGTTCTCCGACCGCGGCTCCGGCACCCGCTTCTACCGCCGCAGCCACCGGGAATAAGCATTGCGGAAAACCGGAGATGGACTTATAATAAGAGCATAAAAAGGCTTCCCCCAAGGGGGAAGTCTGACTCCACCCGACAGGAGGTACATCTATGGATTCTGAAAAAGTCATCAAGCGGGACAACGAGTATGTCCTGCACACCTATAACCGCAACCCCGTGGTGCTGGAAAAGGGCCACGGCCTGTATGCCGAGGGCCCCGAGGGCCAGAAGTATCTGGATTTCACCAGCGGCATCGGCGTGAACAGCCTGGGCTACTGCGACCTGACCTGGGCCGAGGCCGTCTCCGAGCAGGCCCACAAGCTGCAGCACACCTCCAACCTGTACTATACTGCCCCCTGCGGCAAGCTGGCCAAAAAGCTGTGCAAGCGCACCGGCATGAGCAAGGTGTTCTTCGGCAACTCCGGTGCCGAGGCCAACGAGGGTGCCATCAAGGCCGCCCGCAAGTACAGCGTGGACCACTACGGCAAGGACCGCACCACGGTCATCACGCTGGTCAACAGCTTCCATGGCCGCACCATCGCCACCCTGACCGCCACCGGTCAGGAGGTGTTCCACAACTATTTCGGCCCCTTCAATGAGGGGTTCCTGTACGCCCCGGCGGGGGATATCGAGGCGCTGCAGGAGCTGGTGGACCGCAACACCTGCGCCGTTATGCTGGAACTCATCCAGGGCGAGGGCGGCGTCATGGCGCTGGACCCCGACTATGTGCAGGCTGTGCGCAAGCTCTGCGATGAAAAAGATCTGGTGCTCATTGTGGACGAGGTGCAGACCGGCGTGGGCCGCACCGGCACCTTCCTGTGCTGCGAGCACTACAACCTCAAGCCGGATATCGTTACCCTGGCCAAGGGCCTGGGCGGCGGTTTGCCCATCGGTGCCGTGCTGCTGAGCGAAAAGGTGGCCGACGGCATGGGCCCCGGCACCCACGGCTCTACCTTCGGCGGCAACCCGGTGGTCTGCGCCGGTGCCAACGTGGTGGTGGACCGCATGGACACCAGCTTCCTGGCCAATGTCAACGACCGCGCCGTGCAGCTGCGTGCCGGCATCGCCAAGCTGCCCCATGTCAAGAGCATTTCCGGCATCGGCCTGATGGTGGGCATCGAGTTCTACGATGTGACCGCCGCCGATGTGCTGGCCGCCTGCCGCGAAAAGGGCCTGCTGGTGCTTACCGCCAAGACCCGCCTGCGCCTGCTGCCCCCGCTCACCCTCACCGCCCACGATGTGGACATGGCACTGGAGGTCCTGGCCGAGGTGCTGGGTGCAATGGAGCCGACGGCTCCGAAGGAGCAGGCATGAAAAATCTGCTGAAAATGAGCGATCTGACCCCCGGCGAGCTGACCCACATCCTGGATGTGGCCGACCAGCTCAAGGCACAGCAGAAACTGGGCGGCACCGCCCCCCTGCTGGCCGGTAAAACGGTGGCCATGCTGTTCTCCAAGGCGTCCACCCGCACCCGCACCAGCTTTGAGGTGGGTGTGTACCAGATGGGCGGCCTGGGCAATTACATGAACACGTCCGAGCTGCAGGCCGGCCGGGGCGAGCCCCTCAAGGACACCGCCCGCGTGCTGGGCCGCTACTACGACTGCGTGGTCTGGCGCACCTACCGCCAGCGGGATCTGGAAGAGTTTGCCGAGCTGGCCGGTGTGCCGGTGATCAACGGCCTGACCGACTACGCACACCCCTGCCAGGTGCTGGCCGACCTGATGACCATCCGGGAGCGCCGCGGCACCCTGGCCGGGCGGAAGCTCTGCTTTGTGGGCGACGGCGGCAGCATGGCCAACAGCCTCATCGTGGGCGGCCTGCTGGCCGGGATGCAGGTCACCTGCGTCTGCCCGGAGGCCTACCGCCCCGCCGCCGACGTACTGATGCTTGCCCACAAGTACGGCAGTCAGTTCCACTTCACCTCCGACCCCGTCGAGGGCGTGCGGGACGCGGATGTGGTGGCCACTGCCGTGTGGAACACTGCCGCCCCCGGCACCGCCGAGAGCGAGCAGCGCCTGCGGGATTTTGTGGGCTTCCAGCTCACCGGCAAGCTGCTGGAAGCCGCCAAGCCCGACGCCATGGTGCTGCACTGCCTGCCCGCCCACCGGGGCGAGGAGATTTCCACCGCCGTGTTCGAGCAGCACGCCGACGAGATCTTTGACGAAGCCGAGAACCGCCTGCATGTGCAGAAAGCCGTGCTGGCCATTCTGCTGGCGGGCAAGTAAAATCCTGAAAATAGCAGAACCCCCTTGGGTCATCGGGCCCGAGGGGGTTCTGTTATGAAAGGGTATCGAACTGCCGTGCTGCTTGCGGAACGGCACGGCAGGCGGGGGTGGCTTTAGTTCATGCGGCGGTTCTTGCGGTCCAGCACAAAGCCTGCGGCCAGCAGGAACATACCGCTGAGGGCAGTGCCCACCACCGCCAGCCAGTTTGCACCGGTCTGGGGCAGAACGGCGGCAGCAGCGGGAGCAGCGGCAGCAGCTTCCGGCTTTGCGTCCTGCACGGCGTTCTGGGCAGCCGCAGGGGTCACAGCGGCATCTGCCGGTACCGCGTCAGCCTGCACGGCGTCCGGGGTCACGGCGGGGTCTGCCGGGGTCACCTCCGGGGTGGACGGGACGTCCGGGGTGCTGGGCGTGTCCGGAGTGTCCGGAGTTTCCGGGGTGCTGGGCGTGTCCGGTTCACTGGGTTTCGGGGTCAGTTTGGGCAGCACCACATGCTTGGTCTGGCCGCACTTGTCAATGCTGCAGACGTAGTCTGCATAGCCGTCCTTTTCCAGCGTAGGCTCCACGACCTTGCCCACCAGCTTCCAGTCGTGCAGGTCCTCGTCCTCCAGCTTTTTGGTGTCAATGTTGGGGTTCTCGTCCATGTACTTGCGGTTGTGGACGACCTTGGTGAGGGTGCCGCCGGTGATTTCGTGGTGATAGCGACGCTGGTTAGTCCCACTGGCGTAATAATCCAGTGTGTCCGGCAGGTCAAGTTTTTCTTTAAGAAGTTTTTCTTTAAGGTTTTCTTTTTTGACAGTACCATTATTATAGCAATTGACGATGGCAGAGTTGCGTTCGCCAAAGTGGGAGGAACCGTCTGCGTTGTAGCTGACACTGTCGGCAGGGACATCCTGATATTCGTATTCGTGTGTGATATCGCTATAATTGCAAATTCTGGAGCCGATCGCAGTGCCGGAGCCTTTTCCATAAATGTATGCGTTGACAACGGTATCGCCGGTGCTGCTGTCGATGTTGACGTTACAGGTGCCTTCCATAGTTTTGCCAGACGTAAGAAGTGCTTTATCAATCTTGGCACCAATCGCAGGGCTGTGGTCACGGGTTCCATCAAAATAAGAAGAATACTCAGGATCGTCGCAGCCAAAGGAATTGATCGCATTTACGGTGCCGCCGGTGATGTTGATGGTTGTTGTGCCGCCATCGGTGCATCGAGTATTTCCGATTGCGGGGGTGTCATAGGGACCGATAGCTGTAACGTTGGCATTCTCTTCAATATTGATCGTGAGATCATCGACGTTGCCATGCTGTCCGGAACCGATGGCGCAGCCATCCTCTGAGGCTTCTGCATGTACGGTGGCGTTTCCGGAAATCGTAATCGTAGTGGGGCGACCGCTGCCCACACTCAAGCCACCATCGCCAATGGCAGCGCCGTAGATACCGTAAGCATCCACAACGGCGTGATCTTTAATGGTGATGCTGTTTCCACCGGTGGAACCGCCGCCGATCGCAGCGCCCTCCTCCGCAGTGGCAGTAACATGGGCATTGCCCTCAATGCAGATGTTCTTGCCAGTACCACCGGGTCTGCCGCCGCCGCCAATGCCGGAACCGCCATCATTTCCACCAATGGCAGTGATATCGCCGCCGGTGATGGTAATGTTGGATGTATCACCAAGGTCTCCCGCACCGCCGCCGATGGCGGCGGCTTCATGGTAACCGCCTGCCACCAGCTTGCCGGTAGTGTCCGCATCCGTACCTTTTGCAGTACCATCATCGTTCTTATCGTCCGTGATGGTCAGGGTGCCCTTGCCGTATTTGTCCGCTTTTTCGATGGCGGCGTGTTCTTCCTCCCACCCGTTCTTAACCATAACGGTATTATCGCCGTTCAGCTCAAGTTTGGTATTGCCGTCGCCCTTTATTTCGATCGCACCGGACTTGGCTTTACCAGTGTCAACTTCAATGTGCACATTATCCAGGGTCACATTGGCGGTGTCGCCCTCTTTGGCGTCAATGGTGACGGTGTTGTGGGCGGTCTCGTCTTTGGTGGTCAGGGTGATGTCGGAATCTTCGCGATCACGAATTTCTTTTCCCTTGCCATCTTTCACGCAGGTGTCCTTGTCCTTATCCTCCCACTGGGTGATATACTGCTTGCCGCCCTCGGCAAGGATGTCCACACTGCCTTTTGTTACATCGTAGGTATCCGCAAAGGCTGCTGTGGCGATGGACGAGACCATGGCCACCAGAGCCGCTGTGGACAGCACCCGCAAGGCAAGCTGTTTTTTCACATTTTTCCGCATTGCAAAACCCTCCAAACAAAAAAAACTTGCAGAGACGTGAACGTTACCGCGAACGTTGCCGGGAACGATATCGAAAACCGGCAAAAACCGGATTTCAGGGCAGAAAAACACATAGCCGTGCATTTTCATGCCCGGCGTCTCTTTACGGCACAAGTATAGTGCTGTGCCGTGGAGAATGTCAAGACAAAATGCTGAATTTTCGGGGGGGGGGGGTAGGCAATTTTGTGGAACGAGCACAAAATAAGCCGAAAATTTGCGACAGAATGACAGGGCAAACCTGCACAAAAATCCGGAAGCAGACGGAAAACAGGTCAAACCTGTACACAAAAAAGAACGACTTTACAGCAGTTTCAAAAGGTTTCGGGCAGGGGTTCGGGCGGAGCGGGCGAGGGCACCGCTCTGCGGAATGCAGGCAAGCGGAGGAGGGAGCATCTCCCGGCAAAACAAAAGAGCCTGCAAACGCACGCAGCACGTTTGCAGGCTCTGGAAGCAGCGGTTACACCCGCGCCGCACCCTGATCCAGAATTTTATCGAACCGGGCAAAGAAGGTGATGGTAGTAATGGTGGCCGCCAGAATGTCGCTGACCGGCTCTGCCAGAAATACGCCGAACACCGGGGCTGCCACAAGATGCGGCAGAATAAAGATGAGCGGGATCAGCAGGATGATCTTGCGCAGGCAGGCCAGCAGCAGGCTGACCTTGGCCTGCCCCAGCGCCATAAAGCTCTGCTGGCAGGCGATCTGGAAGCCCATGGCAAAAATGCCGGCCATGTAAATGCGCATGGCCCAGGTGGTGTAGGAAATGAGTGCGGAATCGGAGGTGAAGATGCCCGCCACGGCCCCGGGTGCCAGCATCATGGCCAGCCAGAACAGGCAGGTGTATGCGCCGCACAGGGTCAGCTGGAACCGGAAAGCCTCCTTTACGCGGGGCTTTTTGCCGGCCCCGAAGTTGAAGCTCATCACCGGTTGGCCGCCCTGGCACACGCCCTGAATGGGCAGTGTGCACAGCTGGGAGGCGCTGGTGATCACGGTCATGGCACCCACGGCCACGTCACCGCCGTAGCGGGCCAGACTGGAGCTGAAGCTGATGGACAGCAGGCTCTCGGTGGAAAGCATCACAAAGGTGGAGATGCCCAGTGCCAGCACCGGCAGGATGACCTGCTTTTCCGGGCGCAGATAGTCCTTGCGCAGGCGCAGGATCGTCTTTTTGCCGGTGAGGAATTGCAGGATCCACGCCGCACCCACGGCCTGACTGAGCACGGTGGCAATGGCTGCGCCCCGCACGCCCAGCCCGAACCCGAAGATGAGGATGGGGTCCAGAATGATGTTGATCACGGCACCGATCACGGTGGTGAGCATGCTGGTCTTGGCAAAGCCCTGGGTGGTGATGAAGGGATTCATGCCCAGCACCAGCAGCACGAACACCGAGCCGAGAATGTAGAGGCGGCTGTAGCTCAACGCATACGGCAGGGTGGCGTCACTGGCACCGAACAGCCGCAACAGTGCGGGCGCACCCGCATAAAAGCCGATGGTCAGCACCACTGCAAAGAGCATCAGCACCGTAAAGCTGTTGGAGATGATCTTTTCGGCCTGCTGCCGGTCCCCCTGCCCCAGTGCAATGGCGGTGCGCGGTGCGCCGCCCGCACCCACCAGCATGGCGAACGCGTTCAGCAGCATGAGGATGGGGGTGAACAGTCCCACGCCGGTGAGCGCGGCTGCGCCGATGCCCTCAATGTGCCCGATGTAAATGCGGTCTACGATGTTGTACAGCAGGTTCACCACCTGCGCCACCACGGCAGGGATCATCAGCTGCAGCATCAGCTTTTTTACGCTGCCGGACCCCATGTCCTGTTTTGCCTGTGCCATGGAACAAAAACTCCTTTTGCTTCAAATTTGAACTATATCCTCTATATTATACTCAAAAACCGCAAAAAAGCCAGCCCTTTTTTGCAAAAACCTCTGCACCTCGCAAAAAATACCCCCAAAAAGGCCCGGCCTGCGCTGCAGACCGGGCCCGGCACCGGGGAGAAAAGTGTTGACGGAAGGAGACTTTTTTGCTATACTATATAAGGTTTATTCTGGACCGGGGCTGCCTCCCAAGGCAGGACAAGGCCCCTGCATAGTCCGGAATATCCGACAAAAACATAACGTGGAGTAGTACTCAAGTGGTCGAAGAGGCGTGACTCGAAATCTCGTAGGCCCTGCAAGGGGCGCCAGGGTTCAAATCCCTGCTACTCCGCCAAGGTCACAGTTCCTCACGGAATTGTGACTTTTTATTTTATCGAAACAGCTGAATCAAATGTATAGGACCACCTTTCAGAGGCAAGCCCTCCGGCAGTTCCTTCAGGAACTGGGTCTCGGGGATCGTACCGGGTGAATTGCAAGGCTACCTCAAAACAAGCGATTCTGGCTGTCAGAAAAAGCTCCTTGGAAGCGAAGGCTTTCAGGGAGCTTTTTTGCTGCCGGGAGAGCACCCGGGCGGTTTTACCAGTCAGACGCTTTCCAATAGGCTTGTCAGGGTGGAGGCAAAGGCTTCATCCTGCGCCTTTGTCCGTTTCGCACTCCCTTTCGGGTGCTTGCCGGCACGAAGGAGCTTTTTGTTTTCGTACCGCCGCAGCATGAGGGCATCCATGTTGTCGGCGGTGTACTCCAAGCCGTTTTGGTTCAGCACTCTGGCACACCGGGCAAGGCACATACTTGCCAGCCCATAGTCCTGTGTTACGACCACATCCCCCGGTTTTACCCGGTTCACCAGCGCAAAGTCCACGCTGTCAGAACCTTTATCGAATACCAACGTCTGCGCACCCTCACGCTCGATTTGGTGAGCTGTGTCGCACAGGATGACGACCGGGATGCCGAACTGCTTTGCAATCTGCAAAGTCAGATCAACCACGGGACAACCATCGGCATCAATCAGAATATTCATCGCATATCCTCCATCGCCCATCGAAACGCCCTTGCTGTGCGCAGGTCGGCATCCTTGAAATGCCCGCCGCTGTTCCATTCAAGCGTGCAGTCTGCACCGCGCGCTATAAGCTGACTGTGCAGAGTGCGGATATTATCCCCCACCACAGCCATGACAGCGTTTTTCGTGTGTTCTTCCTTGTCGCCAAGGCTCAGATAAATGTGCTGTGCCTGTATCGGGTGCTGTTGCTCAAACTCCATCCAGCCCGGAAACCAAACAGAGGGAGAAGCGGCGGCGACACCGTAGAACAAATCGGTCTGGGTGGATACCCACAGTGCAAACAGCCCGGCCAGCGAGTAGCCACCCAGAATGATTTTGACGTTTTCCGGGAGATGAAACCGCTGCTCCAGTGTGGGAATGACCTGCTCCGTCAGAAAGCGCAGGGTGTCCCCAGCCTTGCCGCCGAAACCCTGCTTCCCCCACACGGCAGGAGACTTCCACGGAGAAAGTGCATCGTTCCAGCTTTCCACCGGGATGGCTGCAAACAAAAAGTGCTGCGCACTCTGTGCAATAGCGGTAACTTCGCTTTCCATGCTTTGCAGCTCATGTTCACCGGTCATTTGGAGCAGTAGGTATTCTGCATGGGCTTCGCCGTAAATGCGGCAAGGTCTGTTCCCGATTTGCATTGTCTGTGCGGTCATTGCAGCAGCCTCCCGAAAAAATTTTGATAAGCCCAGTATAGCAACTGAAAAATCATTTTGCAATTCAAAAGGCGTTCATAGCCGTAGCAAGCAGGGCGGTCACACAAACTATCGTGGAACCGCCCTGTAAGAAATCAATATGTAAATGCAATCCGCCATCATACGAGTTATACGGATATCATTTCAATAGGTGTCACGGGCTTTAAAAACGAACGCGGAGAATTGGAATGTCAAATCGGTGTTTCTTTAAAATCGAGCGGATTGCCATATTAACAAGCTGGTAACTGAAAAGTTATGAATAAAAACAAATTTGTTGCTTTAAAATTTTTCTGAGTACTTCCGCAAACTTCATGTCCTGTTCCTTCGTCCGTTTCGCACTCCCCTTCGGGTGCTTGCCGGCACGAAGGAGCTTTTTGTTTTCGTACCGCCGCAGCATGAGGGCATCCATGTTGTCGGCGGTGTACTCCAAGCCGTTCTGGTTCAGCACTCTGGCACACCGGGCAAGGCACATACTCGCCAGTCCATAGTCCTGTGTCACGACAAGATCACCCGGTTTCACTCGGTTGACCAGCGCAAAGTCCACACTGTCAGCACCCTCGTTAAATACCAGCGTCTGCGCACCCTCACGCTCGATCTGGTGGGAAGTGTCACACAGGATAATGACCGGGATGCCGAACTGCTTTGCGATCTGCAAGGCCAGGTCAACCACAGGACAGCCATCTGCATCAATCAGAATATTCATCGCATATCCTCCATCGCCCATCGAAACGCCCTTGCCGTGCGCAGGTCGGCATCCTTGAAATGCCCGCCGTTGTTCCATTCAAGGGTGCAGTTCTTACCGCGTTCCACAAGTTCACGGTGCAGGGCACGGATGTTATCGCCCACAGCAGCCATTGTGGAACTTGTCGGGGTAAGACCCCTCCATCTTGCTGACGCAAGACCGTCCTGTCGCTTAAAGTCCCCACTGGGGACTTCATTGCTTCGCAAACGCGAATTTCTCGTGCGCTCTTCCCGGTCGCCAAGACTCAGATAAATGCACTGCGCCTGAATGGTGTGCTGCTGTTCAAACTCCATCCATTAAGGTTCCTACTTACCCGCTTCTTTATAGATTGCAGCAATATAGCCGAGAATCTCGGAATCCCATTTTTGCTCTTTGATTTTGGAGTAATTGAATGCGCTCATGCCCTTACCGCCCTTATGAGAGAATCGACGAAAAAACGGTTGACATCCGCTGGAAGAAACCCTTACAATGGGAACAGAAAATGCGGCATGTAACGGAACAGGAGGAAAAGACGGATGGAAACCTACAAGACCCTGCGAGAGCTTTTTATGACCTTGTGCAACACGGAGGTCGACACGGCGGTGATCCTGGGCCACATCAACCCGGACGGGGACGCCGTCGGTTCGGTCATGGGCGTTGCCTATTACCTGCGGGAGAATTTCCCCTGCAAGTTCCGGGAAATCATCCCCTACACGGCCCCGGGCCTTGCCAAAGGGGTGCAGAACTATGTGGAGCAGGACACGACGTTTGACCCCTTTGCACTGCTGGAAGGGCGCGTCCCGAAGGACAGGCCCTATGTTGCCATTGCCTGCGACTGCGCAGCGCCGGACCGCATTGCCGGTGAGGAATGGTTCCGGCGGGCAGCGGTCCGGGTGACGCTGGACCACCACGAAACCAATACTGGTTACGGGGACATCGGCTGCATCGAGCCGCTTTCCTCCTGCGCGGAGATGATCGCCCAGATGATGGATTCGGACGAGCTGGTCCCTGTGGCGCAGCGTGCGCATGAGCAGGGGCTGCGCACAGCGGCAGATTACCTGTACCTGGGCATCCTGCACGATACCCGCCGCTTTTCGCACATTTCCGGCGGAAGGACGCTGGGCGTCGCGGCAAAACTTCTGTTCGGCGGGGTGGACCACGACGAGCTGGTCAAGACGATGGATGTGCGCACCCTGCGCGAATGCTGCCATCAGGGCGGACTGCTTGCACAGGCCCGGACTGCCGCCGACGGCAGGGTGGGATATCTGTGCCTGAGCGCGGCGCAGGCTGCGGAACTGCAGGTGTCCTATGAGGACATGAAGAAGGCTGCTTACCAGATGGCGGACTGCTCGGATATCCGCATCGCGCTGGCCGCTCTGGAACAGGGGCCCGGCCACTGGCGCTTTTCTGCCCGCACGAACGAAACGGAACTGGATGTGAGCCGCTACTTCCTGCCCTTTGGCGGCGGCGGTCACCCCCACGCAGCCGGGCTGATCCTGGACACGGCGGATGTCCGGCCCGCGCTGCAGAGCATCCTGAACGCCATGGCGGCAGACCTTGCCGCTGAGGAAACCCATCTGACCGGAGGAATTTTGGAATGAACAACACAGAAGCATTTGAGTTCTTGCTGAGCTGGAAGGATGACGTCCTGATGAACTGCCTTTCCGGGCGGCGGGATAAGGCCTTTGATCCGCAGGCTATGCAGAAGGTCCGGGCGGCCTGTGCCGTGCTGGCCGAGGACGGGACCTATCCGTTCGACCTGTCGGTCACAGACCCGGAGATCTACCGTCAGGTCAGTGCCTGGTTCACCGACCTGCTGCGCAAATCCTGAACCGTTCCGACACGAAAGATGCATTTATTTTCCACAAACGCTTGACATCTTGTGCAATCTGCATTATCATAAAGCCATCAAGTGTTTGTTCAGAGAAGCGAGCAGAACAAACAAGAGGGAGCCTGTTCCCTTTTGTTTGCTCTGCTCTTTTTTGTTCCCGCTACGCAAACGAGCATGCTGTGACAGGCAGAAGATCAGGAGGTTTTTATGCTGGATGTAGCAATCATCGGCTGCGGTGTCGTTGGCGCGGCTGCCGCCTATGAGCTCTCGCATTATCCGCTGCACACTGCAATTTTTGAGGCCGAGAACGATGTGGCCGACTGCACCACCAAGGCCAACAGTGCCATTCTGCACGCTGGGTACGACCCTGAGCCGGGCACCCGGATGGCACGGCTCAATGTGGAGGGCGTTGCACTGGCCAAAGAGATCTGCGCCCGGCTGGATGTGCCGTACCGGCAGTGCGGCAGTCTGGTGCTGGCCCTCAGCCCGGCGGAGCTGCCGCACCTGCAGAAGCTGTACGAAAACGGCCTTGCCAACGGGGTGCCGGGCATCCGGCTGCTGTCGGCAGAGGAAACACGGGCCATGGAGCCCGGTCTTTCGCCGGAGGTGGCCGGAGCGCTGTATGCACCCAGCGCGGCCATCGTCAGCCCGTGGGAATATGCGCTGGCCATGGCGGAGGTGGCGGTGCGCAACGGGGTGGAACTCCACCTCAGCAGTCCGGTCACCGGCATTCAGAAAACCGCATCCGGCTGGGCGCTGACCACGCCGTCCGGCGTGGTGGAGGCCCGCTACGTTGTCAACGCCGCCGGCATCCGGGCCGATGCCGTGCACGACATGGCCGCTCCGCACCGGTTCACCATCCAGCCCACCCGCGGCGAATATTACCTTCTGGACAAATCGGAAGGCATGCGGGTGCAGCATGTCATCTTCCAGTGCCCCAACGAAAACGGCAAGGGCGTGCTGGTGGCACCTACCGTTCACGGCAACCTGATCGTTGGACCCAATGCCGAGCCGGTGGCGGGCGACAACACCGCCTGCACCGCCGCCGGGCTGGCCTTTGTCAGCGCGGCCGCACGCCGCAGCGTGCCGGACATCCGCTTCGGCGAGTCCATCCGCAACTTTGCAGGCGTCCGCGCCAATGTGGACACCGGGGATTTCGTCATCGGCGAGGCGGAAGGTGCACCCGGCTTCATCGACCTGGCCGGTATGAAATCGCCGGGCCTGTCCAGCGCACCGGCCGTTGCCAAAGAGGTGGTCCGCATTCTGGAAGGCCACGGGGATCTGCCTGCGGCCAAAACGGATTACCGGGACGGCCGCACCCGGGTGCGGTTCAAGGAGCTGCCGCCGGAAGAAAAGGCAAAGCTCATTGCCCGGGACCCCGCCTACGGCCGGGTGATCTGCCGCTGCGAGACCATCACCGAGGGTGAGATCCTGGACGCCCTGCACACCGAGATCCCGGCCACCACCATCGACGGCGTCAAGCGCCGTTGCAACGCCGGGATGGGCCGCTGTCAGGGCGGCTTCTGCGGGCCCCGGGTGCTGGAGCTCATCAGCCGGACGCGGGGCATCGACCCGCTGGACGTCCTGCAGGACAAGGCAGGCAGCAACGTCTTACTGTGCGAAACCAAGCAGGAGGGAACCAACCATGATTGATCTGGTCATCGTCGGCGGCGGCCCTGCAGGCCTTGCCGCAGCCTACAGCGCATGGCAGCACGGCCTGCGCGATATTCTGATTTTGGAGCGTGACAACGAGCTGGGCGGCATCCTGAACCAGTGCATCCACAACGGCTTCGGGCTGCACCGTTTCGGCGAGCAGCTCACCGGCCCGGAGTACGCCGGGCGCTACATTGAAATGCTGCGCTCCACCGGCGTCCGGGTGGAGCTGGGCACCATGGTGCTGGAGGTCACGCCGGATAAAAAGATCCACTGTGTCAGCAAGGAGAAGGGCTACCAGATCCTCGAAGCAAAGAGCGTCATCCTCTGCATGGGCTGCCGGGAGCGCACCCGCGGGGCCATCGGCATCCCGGGCACCCGCCCGGCCGGCATCTACACCGCCGGTGCCGCCCAGCGCTATGTCAACATGGAGGGCTATCTGGTAGGCAAACGGGTGCTCATTCTGGGCAGCGGCGACATCGGCCTGATCATGGCCCGGCGGATGACGCTGGAAGGGGCCAAGGTGCTGGCCTGCGTGGAGGTCATGCCCTATTCCGGCGGCCTGACCCGCAACATTGTGCAGTGCCTGCAGGATTTTGACATCCCGCTGTACCTGTCCCACACCATCGTGGACATTCAGGGCGATACCCGGGTGGAAAAGGCCATTGTGGCCAAGGTGGACGAGAACCGCCGCCCCATTCCGGGCACCGAGATGGAATTTGACGTGGACACCATCCTGCTCAGTGTGGGCCTGATCCCGGAAAACGAGCTGACCCGGCAGGCCGGCATCCCGATGGACCCCCACACCAAGGGAGCCGTGGTCTACGAGAACATGGAGACCGGCATTCCCGGCGTGTTTGCCTGCGGCAACGTGGTGCATGTGCACGATCTGGTGGACTTTGTTTCCGGCGAGAGCGACCGGGCCGGAGCCGCAGCCGCCGCCTATGTGCTCCACGGTGAGACCCCGGACGCGGCCGTGCTGGACCTTGTCCCGGGCAATGGCGTGGGCTATACCGTCCCCCAGCGGGTGCGCCCGGCGGACGTGGACAAGGGCGTGGAGATCTCGTTCCGGGTGCGGCAGAATTACGGCCCCAGCCAGATCACCATCACCTGCGGGGAGAAGCAGCTGGCCCGGTTCAAGCGCCAGCGGATGGCACCCGGCGAGATGGAGCACATCACCCTGCCCGGGGTCCTGCTGGCAAAGGCCGACGGCCCGCTGACCGTTGCAGTAGAGGAGGTCGTAGCAAAATGAACAAAAAGCGTGAGATCATTTGTATCTGCTGCCCCCGTGGCTGCCACTTGCAGGTGGACCCGGAAAACGATTATAATGTAACCGGCAATGCCTGCCCCAACGGTGCCGCCTATGGCAAGGAAGAACTGACCCACCCCACCCGTATCCTGACCAGTACGGTGCGGGCCGAGGGCGGGCGCTATCCGCGCTGCCCGGTCAAGACCGCGCAGGCGGTGCCCAAAGAAAAGATCGTGCAGGTCATGGCTGCGCTGGACGGCGTCACGCTGCACGCACCCATCCGCACCGGGCAGGTCGTGCTGACCGACGTCTGCGGCACCGGTGTGGATGTTGTAGCCACACGAGACCTGTAAAACCGCCCTTGAGCGAAACGGAGGTCGTTGAACCATGTCGACAAAGTATGTTCTTGCACTGGACCAGGGAACCACCAGCAGCCGCGCCATCCTGTTTGACAACGAGCAGAACATCATCGCGGTGCAGCAGCGGGAGTTTGAGCAGATCTACCCGCAGCAGGGCTGGGTGGAGCACAACCCCATGGAGATCTGGTCCACCCAGTACGGGGTCATGAACGAGGTGGTGGCCCAGAGCGGCGTGGATGTCCATGACATTGCCGCCATCGGCATCACCAACCAGCGCGAGACCACCATCCTGTGGGAAAAGGCCACCGGCCGCCCCATCTACAATGCCATCGTCTGGCAGTGCCGCCGCACCGCCCCGCTGGTGGACGAGCTGGTGCAGCAGCCCGGCATGACGGAATACATCCGCGAGAATACCGGCCTGATGCCGGATGCCTATTTTTCCGCCACAAAGATCAAGTGGATCCTGGATAACGTGCCCGGCGCGCGGGAGCGGGCCGAGGCGGGCGAGATCCTGTTCGGCACCGTGGACACCTGGCTGGTGTGGAAGCTCACCGGCGGCAAGGTGCATGTGACCGACCGCACCAACGCCAGCCGCACCATGCTCTACAACATCCGCACCCTGGACTGGGATGACACCCTGCTCAAAGCGCTGGACATCCCCCGCTGCATCCTGCCCCGCGTGGCGGATTCCAGTGAGGTCTACGGCACCACCGACCTGTGCGGGGTGCAGGTGCCGGTGGCCGGCATTGCCGGGGACCAGCAGGCTGCACTGTTCGGGCAGGGGTGCTTTGCCAAGGGTGAGGCCAAGAACACCTACGGCACCGGCTGCTTCTTGCTGATGAACACCGGTGACACCATCTGCCGCAGCCAGAACGGCCTGATCTCCACCATCGGCATCAGCCTGAACGGCAAGGTGGAGTATGCCCTGGAGGGCAGCGTCTTTGTGGGCGGTGCCGTCATCCAGTGGGTGCGCGACGGCCTGCGGATGATCCAGGAGAGCCGCGACGCCGAATACTATGCCCAGAAGGTGCCGGACAACGGCGGCATCTACATCGTGCCCGCCTTCACCGGTCTCGGTGCGCCCTATTGGGATATGTACGCCCGCGGTGCCATTGTAGGCATCACCCGCGGCACCACCCAGAACCACATCATCCGGGCGGCGGAGGAGTCCATCGCCTACCAGAGCGCCGACCTTGTGGCCGCCATGGAAAAGGACACCGGTGTGCCCATCACCTCCCTGAAGGTGGACGGCGGTGCTTCCCGCGACCAGTTCCTGATGCAGTTCCAGGCCGACATCCTGAACAAGGACGTCCTGCGCCCGGCCATCCGGGAGACCACGGCCCTGGGCGCTGCCTATCTGGCCGGCCTTGCCACCGGCGTGTGGAAGAACCGGGACGAGATCCACAGCCTGTGGCACTGCAACATGACCTTTACCCCCGCTATGCCGGAGGCCGAGCGCGCACGGCTGCTGTCCGGCTGGCACAAGGCCGTGGGCCGCAGCAGTGACTGGGCAGAGCATTAAAAGAATTTGTCTGGACTTTGACTACTTCCAACAAAAAATCACGAATTTGTGAATTGTCTGTTGACAAACCGTTGAGAAATGGTATACTGAAAGCATCCCAAGAGAATTGAGATGGGGATGCACTGTGCCACACGACCGCAGTGCGTCCCCATTTTTTGTTTCCATCGCACCCCTTGTCCGCCCGTTCACATCTGTTCCGGGGGCTGGTTCTGGAAGTGCAGCCGCCGGGCATGTCTCTGAAAAAAGAAGGAGGATCCCCATGAAAAGCACCGCAAAGGCCACCGAAAAGCGTTCGCGCACGGTCGTTGTGCTGGCGATCGCTGTGGCGTTGATGCTGCTGGGCAGCATTTTTGCCCAGATGTTCAACACCTCATTCTACAAGGTCAAGGTCTCCCGCATTTCCTTTGATACCGACTCCGGCACCCTTTCGGGCCTGTTGTACATGCCCAAGGGCGTGGACGCCTCCAACCCGCACCCCACCATCGTGACCACCCACGGCTACCTGAACAGTGCCGAGATGCAGGACGAGACCGCCATCGAGATGTCCCGCCGCGGCTATGTCGTGCTGGCACTGGATATGTATGACCACGGCCATTCCCACGGGAACGCCGACAATACCGGCGGCTTCTTCAACTTCTGGCCCACTTCGCTGTGGGATGCCGCACAGTACATGTACAGCCAGGACTACGTTGCCAAGGATGCACAGGGCAACGGTCAGATCGCGGTCAGCGGCCACTCCATGGGCGGCTTCTCCTCCGAGATGGCCATCTATCTGGATGAGCAGAACTACGCTGCCGCCGGTTACCGCATCATCAAGGCCGGTTTGAGCATGGGTGCCGATTACTCCTGGACCTCCTACCTGGGCCTGGACGAAGAGGCTGCAGTTGCCACCTTCGGCGGACGCACCATCGGCAAGATCTGCGGCCAGTACGACGAGTTCTTCTTTGCGGCCGACGAGCCTCCCACGAAGAGCGGCACCGTCTACCACAAGGACTATGTTGCCACCACCGCTGGCAAGACCCTGCTGGAGCAGGAAGCTCCGCAGGCTGACACCTGGTACACCGGCTCGGACGGCGGCCAGCGCATCATTTACCAGCCGCGTGAGATCCACCCCTGGAACCACTTCTCCAAGGCTTCCACCAAGGATGCCATCGAGTTCTACGCCACTGCATTTGCCGACCAGTCCGGTCTGGTGCAGAACATTGCTTCCACCAGCCAGATCTGGTACTGGAAAGAAGTCTTTGAGCTGGTCGCTCTGGTGGGCTTCCTGCTCATGCTGGCACCTCTTGCCCTGCTGCTGATGAAGCTGCCCTTCCTGTCCAATGCAAAGCAGGCCGTCGCAGCACCCACCCCGGCCGTCGGCACCCTGTCCGGCAAGCTTGGCACGATCAGCCTGTTCGTGGTCGGTATGCTGATCCCGGCCATCATCTTCCCCGCCGTGTACGACGGCAGTCTGACCGCAGAGCCCATCCGCTGGATGCGCTACGCCAGTGACATTGCCCTGCTCCTGTCGGTGGTGGGCATCGTTCTGGCAGCCCGCAGCACCGAGGACGACCGCAAGACCTGGCTGTCCGGCTCGGTGTGCGTCCTGATCGCTTCCATCGTCCTGCGTGTGCTGGTGACCAAGAACATCTTCGAGACCAATGCCACCTGGCAGGGCCCCACCGTCAACAGCATCGTGACCTGGGCTCTCATCTGCGCCTGCATCTCCATCGTGACCATGGTCTGCGTCTACCTGTTCGGCGGCCGCAAGCAGAAGGGCATCACGCTGGAACAGTACGGCATTGCCGCAAAGCCGGTGTCTGTGGCTGCAGCCTTCTGCGTGGCACTGCTGGTGTGCGTGATCGCCTACGCCTGCCTGTTTGCCGTGGATGCCATCTTCAAGACCGACTTCCGCATCTGGACCTTCGCCTTCAAGACCTTTGAAGCCAGCGCCATCCCGGCGGCGGTCAAGTATATGCCGTTCTTCTTTGTGTACTACTTTGTCAGCGGCGCCGCCGCCATCTCCAACACCAGCAGCGAAAAGCTGCAGGGCGGCTGGGGCTACCTGCTGGCTGCTCTGACCAACATGGGCGGCATCCTCCTCTGGCTGGTGCTGCAGTACGGCACCCTGTTCCGTACCGGCGTTGCCTTCTACCCGGGACAGGCCCTTGGCGGCATCCTGCTGTTTGCGCTGGTGCCCTCGCTGGCCATTGCATCCTGCCTGGCCAAGTACCTGTACAAAAAGACCGGCAGCGTGTACGTTGCGGCCTTCCTGAACACCATCCTGATGACCATGATGACCGTGGCCAACACCGCGATCTATTTCCAGGCATAAGCACAACCGCAGACTGGGGCTGCACTTTACAGTGCGGCCCCTTTGTGCGATAATGAGAACCATCTGAGAGAAAAGGAGTCCTGCCCGATGCATCCACTTGCTGAAACTCTGCTGGACGAGCCGGTGATCGCAGCCGTCAAGACGGATGACGCTCTGACGGCCGCCCTGGCCTCGCCCTGCAGCACGGTCTTTCTGCTGGCGAGCACCCTGCTCAATGTGGGGGAGCTGGTCCGGCGCATCCACGCGGCCGGAAAGCTGGCCGTCGTGCACATCGACCTTGTGGACGGCCTTTCGGCGCGGGAAGTTGCCGTGAATTCCCTCATTGCGCTGTGCCACCCGGATGGTATCATTTCCACCCACCCGTCCCTGATCCGGCGGGCGCGCCATCAGGGCCTGCTGACCATCCAGCGGGCGTTCATCCTGGACTCCCTTTCCCTGAACAATCTTTCCGGCCAGCTGGAACAGGGCAAGCCGGACTTTGTGGAGATCCTGCCCGGCATCATGCCCCGGGTCATCACCGAGATCAGTACCCGCACCCGGGTGCCGGTGATCGCGGGCGGTCTGCTGCGAGACAAGGCCGACGTCATGGCCGCCATGCGGGCCGGTGCCTCGGCAGTGTCCACCTCTGCCCCGGAGCTGTGGGACATCTGAACCCCGGAAAACACAAAAATGCCTGACCGCTGTCGTTGGCGGTCAGGCATTTTTTATGGAAAGCAGCAGCGTTACGGGTGGCTCTTCTTGACAAGATCTTTGGTGTACAGGGCGCGGGTGGCGTTGAGCACGGCAATGACCATGACGCCCACGTCGGCAAAGATGGCTGTCCACATGCTGGCCATACCGATGGCACCCAGCAGCAGGCAGGCAAACTTGACCGCCAGCGCGAACACGATGTTCTCGTACACGATGCGCAGGGTGCGGCGGGCGATGCGCATGGCCAGTGCGATCTTGGCCGGGTCATCGTCCATCAGCACCACGTCGGCGGCTTCAATGGCGGCGTCGGAACCCAGGGCACCCATGGCGATGCCCACATCGGCGCGGGACAGCACCGGGGCGTCGTTGATGCCGTCGCCCACAAAGGCCAGATTCTCCTTGGACTTCTTGGCGGCGATGAGTGTTTCGATCTGGTCCACCTTGTCGCCGGGCAGCAGACCGGCGTGGTATTCGTCCAGACCCAGCTGGGCAGAAACGGCCTTGGCCACCGGCTCGGCATCGCCGGTGAGCATGACGGTCTTGCGCACTCCGGCGGCCTTCAGGGCCCGGATGGCCTCGGCACTGTGGGGTTTGACCACGTCGGCGATGAGCAGGCAACCGGCGTATCTGCCGTCGATGGCAACGTGCACGACGGTGCCGGTCTCGCTCACGGCGGGGGCAGAAAGGCCCAGCCGCTCCATCAGACGGGCGTTGCCGGCGGCAACGGGCTTGCCGTCCACCTTGGCGGTCACGCCGTGGCCGCCAAGTTCCTCCACGTCGGTGACGCGGGAGGTGTCGATCTCCTTGCCGTAGGCGGCCTTGATGCTCAGGGAGATGGGGTGCTTGGACCAGCTCTCGGCCAGAGCAGCGGCTTCCACCAGCTGTTCGTCGGTGATGCCGTCGGCCGGGTGGACGCCGGTGACCTTGAAGGTGCCCTGGGTCAGGGTGCCGGTCTTATCAAACACCACGATGCCGGTGCGGGCCAGCTCCTCCAGATAGGTGGAGCCCTTGACCAGGATACCGCAGGCGGAAGCACCGCCGATGCCGCCGAAGAAGCTCAGCGGAATGCTGATGACCAGTGCGCAGGGGCAGCTGATGACCAGGAAGGTCAAAGCGCGGTAGATCCAGTCCCCAAAGCGGGCGGGCTGGCCCATCAGCAGCAGCACGATGGGCGGCAGGAAGGCCAGCGCCAGCGCACCGTAGCAGACAGCCGGGGTGTATACCCGGGCAAAGCGGGTGATGAAGTTCTCGGCGCGGGTTTTTTTCATGCTGGAATTTTCCACCAGATCGAGAATTTTCGAGACGGTGGACTCGCCGAATTCCTTGGAGGTCCTGACTTTCAGCAGGCCGGTCATGTTCACGCAGCCGCTGATGACCTCGTCTCCGGTCTGGACGTCGCGGGGCAGGCTCTCACCGGTCAGGGCGGCGGTGTTCAGGGCGGAGGTGCCCTCTACGATCACACCGTCAATGGGCACCCGCTCGCCGGGCTGCACCACGATCACGGTGCCGACCTCCACGTCATCGGGGTCCACCTGCTCCAGCTTGCCGTCCTCGTCCTCCACGTTGGCGTAGTCCGGGCGGATGTCCATCAGGCTGGAAATGCTCTGGCGGCTCTTGCCCACGGCCACGCTCTGGAACAGCTCGCCGATCTGGTAAAAGAGGATAACGGCGCAGCCTTCCACATAGTCGCCCAGGGCAAAGGCACCCACGGTAGCCACCGCCATCAGGAAGCACTCGTCAAAGGGCTGGCGGTTCTTGACGCCCTTGATGGCCTTGCGCAGCACGTCCTTGCCCACCACAAAGTACGGGATGAGGTAGAGCAGCAGCTCCACCGGGGTGGGAAGTGCCGGCAGCACACGGAGCAGCAGCTTGAGCAGGATCACAAGGGCCAGCGCGATCAGGATCTGCTGCAGGCTCTTTTTTTGCTTTTTGGTCATACAAAACGCTCCTTTTGTCGGATTGCGGCGGTTCTGAGAAAAAACGGGAAAACGCAGTGGAATTCAACAGGTTTTCCCCACAAAAATGGATTTTCCACCCTTTCCCCCGTGTTTTCCACGGGATTTTCCCGCAGAAAACTTGCTTTTCCACGTTTCTTTTTGGAGTTTTCCGCGAAGGGTGTTGAAAAGTGTGTGGAAAGTGTTGAAAACTGCCCGTTTTTTCCACGAAAAAGAGGAGTTTTCCGCTGCCCGGCGGCAGAGGAAAGAAAAGCTCTCCCACAGGGGGAGAGCTGCCGCCCGGCAGCGATGCCGGGAACCGGACCGGAAGAGGTCAGATGTCAAAGATCTCGCAGTCGTCCTCCACCTTCTTGCAGGCGGACAGCACATTCTCCATGGTGGCGTGGGGGTCGGCACCCTCGGCAAACTCCACCTTCATCTTCTGGGTCATGAAGCTGACAGTCGCCTTTTCCACACCGGCAACGGTGTTGGCAGCGTCCTCCATCTTCTGGGCGCAGTTTGCGCAGTCCACTTCGATCTTGTAGGTCTTTTTCATCGTAGATACCAGCCTTTCTGTTTTTGTGCGGGCCGCGGCCCGGAAAATCATTCTTCGATATGGTCCATCCCCAGAGAGAGGATGCTGCGCACATGGTCGTCGTCCAGTGCGTAATACACGGTCTTGCCCTCCCGCCGGAAGCGTACCAGCTTGGAATCCTTGAGCACCCGCAGCTGGTGGCTCACGGCCGACTGGCTCAGCTGCACGGCGTTGGCAATGTCCTGCACGCACAGCTCATTGTCGTGCAGGGCGTACAGGATCTTGATGCGGGTGGAGTCGCCGAACACCCGGAACAGGTCGGCCAGCTCGTACAGCACTTCGTCATCCGGCATGTCCAGCTCTTCCGGCTGCACGAGGGGTTCGTTCTGCTGTGCCATGGAAGCATCTCCTTTCGGGATGAAATCATATGAATGTCTGTTCATGTGTTCATGATATCACGCACATGCCTGCCTGTCAAGCCCTTTGCAGAAGAATTTTGACATTCCCGCTGCATTGATGAAAAAACACCGCAAAACGCCAAAAAGATGCAAATTGAAAAAAGAAAACCCGGCCCGCTGGAAAGCGGACCGGGAGCGGACGAGTGGCGGAGCGGCTCAACGCTTCTTCCCGGCTGCTGCCCAGGGGGCGTACATCAGCACAAGGGCCAGCGCGATGGCGGGCAGAAAGCCCAGAATGTAGAATTTTTCGCCAAACCACGCGGTAAAGGTGCTGGTGATGACGTTGCCATAGGGGTTATTCAAAAAGTAAAAGTTGGTGTGCAGGGGTTTGTTAAGAAAATAGATGGGCAGGGCCGAGCCGAACAAAAAGGCCAGCACCTGCGGCACCCGGCGCACGCTGGGGCGGTATCCGCCCGCCACCAGCAGCACAGGGTAGAGCACCAGCAGGGCGTGGATGCTGACCGAGTGCAGGTTGATGAGGGTGAACCACCCGGGCACATCCCGCCAGCTGGGGCACAGCAGAGCCAGTGCCGCGCCGGGGATGCACAGGGCGTACAGCTCCTCCTTGCACCAGCTGCGGTCGGTGAGGGTGTTGTACAGGCAGACGAACACGTTGATGCTGCACAGGTGCAGCGGCAGATAGCTCCAGTTCCACTGGCCGGTGCAGGCCATGCCCAGCAGCAGGGCGGCTTCGTCGGCCAGCAGGGCCGCCGTGACCCCCACCAGAATGTGCCGCCGGGTGCGCGGCGTGCTGCGGCGGTACCACCACACCATGCCCAGAAGGAACAAAGCCGACAGCGCCAGCTCTATGAGATGGACAGTGCCGAACAGCGGGTAGCACTCATAGCCCGCGCCGTATTCGGCGGCGGTGATGTCATAGGATTTCCAGAAGTCAGACATGGAACGTCCCCTCCCTTTTTGACCCTATCATAGCACAGCGGGCAGGAAACAGAAAAGGTATTTTTTACAAAATGCGCCAAAGATGGTGCATTCTTTGCCAAGCTGTGGTATCTTATAGAACGTATAGAATCGAGATCTGCGTACAGACGCACAGGAGGGAATTTTTATGACATTGGAAACCGGTATCCGCGGCGAGCAGAGCGTGCCCGTCACTGCTGAAAACACCGCAAAGACCATGGGCAGCGGCACGCTGGACGTGTTTGCCACCCCGGCCCTGGTGGCCCTGGCCGAAAAGACCTGCTGGATGAGCGTGGCCCCGGCTCTGGCCGAGGGCGACGGCACCGTAGGCACGAAGCTGGAGCTGGAGCACACCGCTCCCACCCCCGTGGGCATGACTGTGACCTGCGAGAGCGAGCTGGTGGCTGTGGAAGGCCGCAAGCTCACCTTCAAAGTGAGCCTGCACGACGAAAAAGGCCCGGTGGGCGGCGGCACCCACGAGCGCTTTGTAATCCACAACGACAAGTTTGCGGCCAAGGCGGAGGCAAAGAAAGGGTAAAACCGGGTGAATAACCTCGCCCTCTCAGGCGCTTCGCGCCAGCTCTCCCAGAGGGAGAGCCAAGAACGTAACGGTAAAGCTCTTGCCTCTCCCTTTGGGAGAGGTGGATTTGCGAAGCAAAGACGGAGAGGGCGAGGCCGTTAAACTGAGAGGGTTCACTCTTCCCCATCGGGCTGCTCCAGCCGCAGCGGCGGCGGGTCCTCGGCCAGCAGCTGCTGTTCGGCGTGGGCCTGTGCGTCCTGCAGCAGCTGTACGGCCTGCACGCTGGCGCGGAACAGCTCAAAATACATCGCTTTGTAATCCGGCACGGCCCCACTCCCCTTTTGCATTCCGTGGGGATAGTCTGCCCCGCAGCACGGGGCCTGATACGCTGCCGGAACGAATCGCCTGAAACGAAAAGGAATCATTATGAAAAACAAGAATCTGTCCTGGGCAGCGGCACTGTTCGTGTTTGCCCTGCTGCTGTGGTGCACGGCAGCCACTCCCGGCAAGATCGCCGACCCGTCTACCTACACCTGTGCGGTGTACAGCACCTTCTTCTCGCTGCTGCCGCCGGTCATTGCCATTGTGCTGGCCCTGAACACCAAGGAGGTGTACACCTCCCTGCTGGTGGGCATCGCCTCGGGCGCACTGCTGTATGCCAACGGAAACCTGGAACTGGCCCTGAATACCCTCTTCTTCCACGAAGAGGGCGGCATGATCGCCAAACTGTCCGACAGCAGTAACGTGGGCATCCTGGTGTTCCTGGTCATGCTGGGCATCCTGGTGGCCCTGATGAACAAGGCCGGCGGCTCGGCCGCCTTTGGCCGCTGGGCATCGAAGCACATCCACTCCCGGGCGGGCGCACAGTTTGCCACCCTGCTGCTGGGTGTGATGATCTTTGTGGACGACTATTTCAACTGCCTGACCGTGGGTTCGGTCATGCGCCCGGTCACCGACCGGCAGAAGGTGTCCCGCGCCAAGCTGGCCTACCTCATCGACGCCACGGCGGCCCCCATCTGCATCATTGCGCCGGTGTCCAGCTGGGCGGCGGCGGTCACCTCCAGCGTGCCGGATGGATCTGGCATCAACGGCTTCACCATGTTCCTGCGCACCATCCCCTACAACTACTATGCCCTGCTTACCGTCGTCATGAGCCTGTTCCTCATCTTCACCGGCACGGACTTCGGCTCCATGAAGCTCAATGAGGACAACGCGAAAAACGGCGACCTGTTCACCACCGAGGACCGCCCCTACGGCGACGACGTGGACGACGGCACCGAGACGAAGGGCCATGTTGTGGACCTGATCGCACCGGTGCTGGTGCTGATCGCGGCCTGCATCTTCGGCATGATCTACACCGGCGGCTTCTTTGACGGGGTGGACTTTGTCACCGCCTTTGCAGACTGCAACGCCTCTGCCGGCCTTGTGATGGGCAGCAGCATTGCGCTGCTGTTCACCTTCGTCTTTTACCGGGTGCGCAGCGTCATGACCTTCCAGGACTTTGCGGCCTGCATCCCGGAGGGCTTCAAGGCCATGGTCAGCCCCATGCTCATCCTCACGCTGGCCTGGACCCTGTCCGGCATGACCGGCCTGCTGGGTGCCAAGTATTATGTGGCCAACCTGCTGGGCGGCTCCGCTGCGGCGCTGCAGTATCTGCTGCCGGTGATCATCTTCCTGGTGGCGGTGTTCCTGGCCTTTGCCACCGGCACGAGCTGGGGAACCTTTTCCATTCTGATCCCCATCGTGTGCCACGCATTCCCGGAAGGCGAAATGCTGGTCATCTCCATCGCGGCCTGCCTGTCCGGCGCCGTGTGCGGCGACCACTGCTCCCCCATCTCCGACACCACCATCATGGCCTCGGCGGGTGCCCACTGCAGCCATGTGAACCATGTGTCCACCCAGCTGCCCTATGCCATCACGGCGGCGTCCTGCGCGGCGGTGTGTTATATGATCACCGGCCTGGCACAGGCGGTACTGGGCAGCCGGGCCAGCCTGTTCACCTCGCTGGTGCTGCTGGCCGTGGCCATCGTCGTAGAGCTGGTGGTGCTCAGCATCATCCGTGCCCGCACGATCAAAAAGGCAAAAGCATGATTGGGCTTTGCCGTCGCGGGCAACTTGTGATAAACTGAAAGAAAACGAACGAGCGGAGGCGCGATCCATGCTGGAACAGGCTTTTCAGGATGTATACACCAAATTCAAGCTGCACTTTTATCAGAACGTATTCCAGCGTTTTGCCACGCGGGAAGCGACCCTGACCACGGTGGAGTCCTTCTGCATGGAGGGCATCATGGCCATGGGCGAACCTACCATTGCGGAGTTCTCCCGCATGATGCAGATCTCCACCCCCAATGCGGCCTATAAGATCGGCAGTCTGGTCAAAAAGGGCTATGTGGAAAAGATCCAGTCCACGGTGGACCGGCGCGAGTACCACCTGCGCCCCACCCAGAAGTATATCGACTACTACAACATCAGCTACTCCTACCTGAGCACGGTGGTCCGGCGGGTGCGCCAGCGCTTCCCGGAAGAGGACGTGGACAAGCTGGAGCAGATGCTCACCATCATCAGCGATGAGCTGATGCCGGAGCTGGATATGCCCCGGCATCAGGACGAGAAAGCCGAATCGTAACATAACAGGCAAAAAATACCCGGAACCTTCCCAGCGGAGGGTTCCGGGTCTTGCTGTTTTCAGGAGAATTAAAGGCCGGTCTCCTTGTCCACCACCTTGCTGCCGTTGGAAGAGCTGGCAAACAGGCCCAGTGCCATGGAGCCGAACAGGGCCCGCATGCCGGGACGTTTGCGTTCTGCCGGTTGCAAAAGCGGCAGAACCTGTTATAATACATACATAATTTATAAAATCATATCAGAGAAATAGGTTTAAGAAAGCAAAGCGGCCGGGAATGCCGGCTGCCCTGAGGGGAACAACAAATGCAGCAGACAAACGAACAACTTCTGGTGCGGCCGCAAAGCCCCGTTCTGCGGGCGCTGCGTGCCGCCGCACCCCAGACCCTGCCGGTGCTGGCGGGTTATTTTGTGCTGGGCATGGGCTATGGCATCTATGTGCAGTCGCTGGGGCTGCCGGTGTGGATGCCCATGCTCATGGGCACGGTGGTGTACGGCGGCTCGCTGGAGTTCGTACTGGCCAGCCTTCTGTTGGGAGCATTCTCGCCGCTGTCGGCCTTTCTGATGGCGCTCATGATCCAGGCGCGGCATCTGTTCTACGGCCTGGCCATGTTGGAGCGCTACAAGGGCTATGGTCTGCGCAGCTTCTACATGATCTTTGCCATGAGCGACGAGACCTTTTCCATCACCTGCTCGGCGGAGCCGCCGGAAGGGGTGGACAAGGGCTGGTTCATGTTCTTCATTACCCTGCTGGATCAGTTCTACTGGGTGGCCAGCGCGGGGCTGGGGGCTGCGGTGGGCTCTGTCCTGCCCTTCAGCACCGAGGGCGTGGATTTTGTGATGACAGCCATGTTCACGGTCATCTTCCTGAACCAGTGGGAAAAGGACAAGCAGCACTACAGCGCCCTCATCGGCATTGCGGCCCCGCTGGTGTGTCTGGCAGTGTTCGGTTCCGGCAGCTTCCTGCTGCCTGCCATGGCCTGCATTCTGGTGCTGCTGCTGGCCCTGCGCAAGCCCATTGAGAAAGCCGAAGGCACCGAAGCGGACAAACGGAAGGAGGAGACCGGCGTATGACGGCCATTCAGATGGGCATCACCATCGCGGTGTGCACGGCCGCCACGATGCTGACCCATTTTCTGCCCTTTGTGGTGTTTTCGTCCAAGGACCAGCAGCCGCCGGAGGTGGTGCGGTATCTGGGGCGGGTGCTGCCCGCCGCCATCTTTGGCATGCTGATCGTTTACTGCCTCAAGAGCGTCACGCCCTTTGCAGGCAGCCACGGCGCGCCGGAGGCCATTGCGCTGCTGGTGACCGTTGCCCTGCACAAATGGAAGCACGAAACGCTGCTCAGCGTGGCGGGCGGCACCCTGTGCTATGTGCTGCTGGTGCAGCTGGTGTTCTGATCGGAAAAAGCTCCCCCGTCATGGCGCTGTGCCATGGGCGGAGGAGCTTTTTGCTCAGTGATAGAAGGTATCGAAGTTCACCTGACGGTAGAACCGCTGCTGCAGCTGGTCGAAGCTGTCGCAGTTCTGGGCCAGCAGCCACATGCTCTTGGTGACCACGGCTTCGATGGTCATGTCATGGGCTTCCAGGAAGCGGAATCGGTTCTTCACCCGCTTGCCCACCTCGTACACGCCCACGTCGCTGCCCTCATAGGTCACCTGCGTGGTCAGGATGAGCACCTTGTGGGTCTGCTCGTAGTGGCCCAGCCCCTCGGCAAAGGCGTCCATGAGCCGCTGCGGGATGCCGCCCACGCCGAAGCTCTCCACGATGACGCAGTCGTACAGGCGGAAGATCTCCGGGATCATGCCGGGGTCCATGCCGGGGATGAGCTTGAGCAGGAACACCCGGGGGTTCATGGCGCGGCCGAACTCCACCGGGCCGGTGGGCCAGGGCGAAGGCACATAGCGCACCAGACGGTCGCCCTGCACCAGTGCCAGCTCCGGGAAGTTGACCGAGGCAAAGGCGTCGTAGCTGATGGTCTTGTTCTTTTTGGCACGGGTGCCGGCAATGACGTGCCCGCCAAACACCACCATCACGCCCCGGCTGCCCGGGTCCAGTGCACAGATCACGCTGTCGCGCAGGTTTTTCTTGGCGTCGGTGATCTCGTTGGAGATGGGCTGCTGGGCGCCGGTGAGGATGATGGGCTTGTCCGCGTTCTGGATGAGGTAAGAAAGTGCCGCTGCGGAATAGGCCAGCGTATCGGTGCCGTGGCAGATGATGAAACCATCGTACAGGGCGTAGTTCTCCTGAATGGCGCGGGCCATCATCAGCCAGTGTTCCTGGCCGAGGTCGGTGCTGTCGATGCTGCACAGGGCCAGCGTTTCCGGGATGCACAGGTCGTTGAGCTCCGGAAGATGGGCCAGCAGCTCGTCGCTGCTGAGCACGGGCCGGAGGCCCTGCGGAGTATGTACGCTGGCAATGGTGCCGCCGGTGGTAATGAAAAGAATGCGCTGTTTGGTCATAAAAAGCCTCCATGGCAGAAAATCAGAGAAACAAACCCAGTATAACACACTCTTTTCCGGCTGAAAAGTGCCCCGCAGCGGCAAAAGGCTGCTTTTTGCGACCCGGTCACAGAAGTTTTGCGGAAAAAGGTGTATACTATAAGAAAAGTTTCCGATGCAGTGGATGTGGTGAAGCTGCCCGCTACGACCCCATCCGCAAATTAAAAAATAATGTTTCCTCTGATCATGGCCAGAGCGAAGCGGAGGCTATTTTAAATCGTGACTCTGAAAAGGAGGACCAACCATGTCCAACATTGTGATCGTAGGTTCCGGCCCGGCGGGCGTGTCTGCCGCACTGTATGCGGTCCGCGCGGGGGTGGACACCACCGTGCTGACCAAAGGCCCCGGTGCGCTGGACCGGGCCGAGAAGATCGAAAACTACTACGGCCTTGCTCAGCCGGTTTCCGGTGCGGAGCTGGAGCGCCGCAGCATCGAGAACGCCAAACGCCTGGGGGTGCGGTTTGTGACCGCCGAAGCCGTGGGGCTGACCTATACGGATAAACTCACGGTAGAAACCATAGGGGAAGATTACCCGGCGGACGCGGTGATCCTGGCCACGGGGGCCTCCCGTGCGGTGCCGCGCATTCCGGGCCTTGCCGGGCTGGAGGGCCACGGCGTGAGCTGGTGTGCCGTCTGCGACGCCTTTTTCTACCGCGGCAAGGATGTGGCCGTGCTGGGCAGCGGAGCCTATGCCCTGCACGAGGTGCAGGCCCTGCTGCCGGTGGTGAAAAGCGTCAGCCTGCTGACCAACGGCATGCCGCTGACCGCAGAATTCCCGCCGGAGGTGACCGTATACCCGCAGAAGGTGGAGGCTGTTCTGGGCGAACAGGTGGTCACCGGGGTGCAGCTGTCCGACGGGCAGGAGGTTGCCCTGTCCGGTGTGTTCGTGGCGCTGGGCGTGGCGGGCAGCACTGCGCTGGCCCGCAAGATCGGGGCCGCCGTGGAGGGCAGCCGCATCGTGGTGGATGAGAAGATGCAGACCACCGTGCCCGGCCTGTACGCTGCCGGGGACTGCACCGGCGGCCTGCTGCAGGTGGCAAAGGCTGTATACGAGGGGGCACAGGCCGGCACGGAGGCCGCCAAGGCCCTGCGGAAAGGATGAGTGCCATGCAAAAGACCCCGGAAGACCGCAATTGTCTGGCCTGCGCGTTCCCCTTCTGGGCGCAGCTGACCGCCGACGAACAGGAGATGCTCTGCCGCTACACCCGCCCGGTGCACTACCGCAAAGGGGCCCGGGTGCACAGCCCACTGGAAAGCTGTGTGGGCATCCTGCTGCTGCGCACCGGCCAGCTGCGGGCCTATCTGCTGTCGGAGGACGGCCGGGACGTGACCCTCTACCGCCTGTTCGGCGGGGAAGTGTGCATCCTGTCGGCGTCCTGCGTGATGGACTCGGTGAATGTGGACCTGTACATCGACGCTGAGGAGGACACCGAGGCACTGTGCATCAGCGCGGGCATCTTCCGCCGTCTGATGCAGCAGAATGTCTATGTGCGCTGCTACGCCTACCAGCTCACGGCAGAGCGCTTTTCCGACACCATGTGGACGATGCAGCAGATCCTGTTCATGAGCGCCGACCGGCGGCTGGCCATCTTTCTCACCGACGAGCTGGCCAAGACCGGCGGCGACGAGGTGCGCATGACCCACGACCAGATGGCAAAGTACATGGGCTCTGCCCGCGAGGTGGTGAGCCGGATGCTCAAATACTTCGCGCAGGAGGGCTGGGTGCGGCTGTACCGCGGCGGGGTGCAGGTGCTGGACAAGCCAAAGCTGCAGCAGCTGGCAAGAGGCGAATGAAAAAAGAGGACGATGCGTTATGCATCGTCCTCTTTGCTGTTCATAGAGAAAACCACAAGCTATGCTTGTGGAAGAAAAGAGCCGTAGCGTTG
>ERZ1673696.813-NODE-813-length-30404-cov-5.638571_pt1 | contig 30404 bp, 23 predicted proteins | sample MGYA00580226_ERZ1673696 | MGnify/ENA primary metagenome ERZ1673696 (study PRJEB41218, sample SAMN15661743) | gut metagenome | host: Homo sapiens | place: Canada: London | collected 2015-08-20/2019-03-30 | study: EMG produced TPA metagenomics assembly of... | reverse complement strand
GTTCCGGCTGGGCTTGAGCTGCAAGCGAAGCACCGCATACATTGCAGAACATTGCAGCGTCACTGCATTGATTGCTGCATTTAGGACAAACTTTCATAAAGCAAAACCTCCTATTATTTTTTCTTTTTTGATTATAGCATTTTTTTACTGTTTGTCAATACGGTGCAGTATCATATTTTTATATGTAAAGGTATAGAAAGCCAAATAAAAAACTATCGGAACGTTAGCTCCGATAGCAGAGAGGGGAGATCCGCTTTAGAGATAACAGCGGATATCGGTGACGAGCTGCTCTTCTGATTGAATCAAACGTTTGGTAAGGTCTTTTGAGCGTTCATCTGCCGCCTGATACTGATTCAGATATTTGTGTAGGGATTTTACACCCATATTGCAGCCGTCGGTCATCAGATCGGCGATGGATTCATCCGAAGCGTCTGCAGCTAATCTCATATGTGTTTTCATCCATGACATGCTTTTGGCCATGGGATTCGGTGCCTTTCCGTCATCCTGATATTGATCTAAAAGCTTCTGGATCTCGCGGTCTAATTGTTCATGCTCCGCTTTGCACTGCTCCATGCGTTCATGAAACGATTCCTTTTGAATGAGATCCAGAACTTCGTTGATAGAAGAAACGCCCATTTTTACGCCGGCATCACATTCGCGCAGCAGTTTTATCGTATCCTGTTCAATCATCTTTATGCCTCCTTTTTTTTAGTATACCCGATTCTCAGCGGTTTTTTCAAAAAACAATACGCCGGTACTTTCTTCTGTTTGCAAAATAAAATTTGAACCAGAATGATGGAATCGATAAAAGTGCCGTACAAAGAGAGAGGATGGTTCAAAAAATAGACTTTGATTCAAGATAGGATCGTTTGAAGGACGGAATTGCATAAACATTATGTTAATATGGTTGGTTTTATAGCGCAGCGGCGGTTTATTTGATTTCCTGTACTTCCTGTTTTTTTAATGTATATTCTTCTGCTGTGGAAATTAACAAGTGAAAAACCATACCGAATCCAAACATCCAGATTATGGTATTCATTGTCATAATTAAGATATTTGTTTTATATAGTATGAAAAAGATTCCGTAATATAAAAAATTGACAAAAAGAGAGTTTATCGCATTGTATTTTGTTTTTCCAAGTCCGATAAATATATTATCTGGCACTGCAGAAAAGGCGTAAGCAAAATAAAAGGGGAATAATTTAAGGGTAATAGATAGAATTTGCTGATAGTTCGTCAGAAATTCTACATTCCGGTAAAAGATGCCCCATAACGGGATGCTTGCAATCCATACAAAGAATATGATAAACAGTACGGTATAGTAATGGCTTTTTTTAAGATTTTTATATCCGGCCGCGCAATCTTTTTTAATAATCTCGGCTAATGCATTGATCGGAACCAGCAGATACCCCCATATAAAATTATTGGCGAGCCAATAATTTCCCTGTTCGGCTACCATATTTACCATTTTTCCGATCATCAGCGCATAGAAGATATTATCTATAAACTGCTGAGCGCCTGAAAAGAGTCCGGTTTTTGCCCATTCTTTTAAGATGGCGGTATCTGATTTTTTAAATTTTGAAGGAGAGAGATCGTGATAGAGAATTAACAATAGAATACTGAAAAAACTTAATATGATATTTGTGAGGATATTCGAAAGGGCAACGCCTTCCACCTTAAAATACGGGATCATGATAAAATCGGAAAGAATCAGCAGCACTGCCTGTACAAGGAGAAGAATGTAAACATTTTTCACTCTGTTTCTTACGATAAAAACTACCTTGATAAATGTGGGAATTACTCCTACGATAAAGGCTGCAGTCTCTAATATCAGATATCGGAATATTGCAGATACATCTGTTTCCGCCGGGTTCATAAAGGCAATAAGCTTTTGCCCGTAAAAAAATACGCCAAGCTGAAATAAAGCATAGAAAAGGACGGTGAGGATCCCAGCTTTAAAAACGAAATATTTAAAATCGTCTTTTGACTGAACCGATATTTTGTTGAGGATGGAATAGAGAGGAATGACGATAAACGCCAGAAGGGTTTCGTTGATCAGATCAAACCATTCCATTTGACCGATAATATCGAACCCCTCGGCAGAAATATTTACAGAAACTATAAATGTGCGCACGGTTTGATACATTGTAGGAACCAGTGCGGAAAGGCACAGTGCGAAAAAGAGCTTAAGATTAATTTGTTTATCATTCTTTGGTTTTTGGTTGTGTATCTTTCTTTTGAACATTTTTTTACCCGTTGTATTTTTATAGTGTGAAAAATATTTTTTAAAAGATAGAGCGTATTATAAAGGTCTGGCATTGCCGGGTGCGGGGAATCCTCTTCCTTTTGCTGGGGGAACGTTTGCTTTACTTGGAGGATAACAATCAGCAGGATGGCAAGCGATGATTGCCGGCGATTTTTTCGGCAGGCTTCAATTATTTTCTTATTATAATATATCGGACTGATTTTGTATATCTGTTGATAAGTTGGGCAGTCTATCCTTTATAAGTATACTAAATTATGGAGGCAAAATTGCATCGCAGCGGATATTTTAAAGGGTGGTACTTTAAATGCTGTACCGGGGAAAAAACGGTTGCGTTTATTCCCGCATATCATTACAGCAATAACAGAAGGACAGCGTCATTGCAGATCATAACCGATCATACGGCGTATTATTTGCCGTTTGAATCGTTGGAATACAGCGATAAACCGTTATCTGTAAAAATTGGAAATTGTGATTTTGGGGAAAAAGGAATTCATTTAAATTTTAGAGACCAGCATTTTAAGTTCGAAGGCTCGCTTCTCTTTCGTTCCCTTTCGCCCATCCGTTATAATATTATGGGGCCGTTTGCTCTTGTGCCGTTTATGCAGTGTAGACATAGCGTTTACAGCATGACTCACGAAATTGACGGGCAAATCATATTCAATGATCAGCTGTTTGAGTTTCATCACGGAACCGGATATATCGAAGGTGATAGAGGATATTCTTTTCCCAAACGTTATATTTGGACGCAGTGCTGTTTTAAAAACGGATCATTGCTGTTATCGGTAGCGGATATCCCTTTATTGGGCATTCATTTTACAGGCATTATCGGCGTTGTTTTTTTGAACGGAAAGGAATACCGCATTGCGACGTATCTCGGCGCGCGTGTAAAACGAATTGAAAAAAATACAGTTACTGTCAAGCAGGGAAATTTTGAGTTCACCGCAATGCTGTTGAAAAATAATGCCCAGCCGCTTTTAGCCCCGGTAAACGGTAATATGTGCAGAACGATTCATGAGAGCGCGTCCTGCAAAGCGTATTATTGCTTTTCGTATAAGGATGAGGTTTTGTGTGAATTCGTCAGCGATAAAGCTGGTTTTGAATTTGAATATCATTGAATTCGATTTTTTTAAGTAAACGGCGAAGGCTGACGTGAAATTTTATTGGAGACTTGAACCAACAGAATGACTCATTGAGATTTTTTCTATTACAAACATAGTTGCCGTCTGCATCTCTGTTTATAGGTGCAGCGGTAAGTTGAAATTGCAAGCAACGACTGGCTCATTTTCTCGTTAATATAATCCGGCATATTCAGCGGTTTTATCTAATATTCAGTTTTTACTGTTTCTTTCAATATAGTGTGCCTTTTAGAAACAAAGTCTGCTTTGCCCGTGATTTGCCTTATGTTTATTAGCGTCTGTACTTGTTTCGCTACGAAGTATTCTGGATATTACGGTTTCTTTTTTTTATTAGATGACGTTGCGGTTTTACTATTCTTGCGGCAAAAGCAATTGATTGGTCTATTAAGAAATTTTCTTAGTATATCGCATTCATCCGCAAAGCGACTTCACCGGGGCGTTTGGATCTTTAGACGGGAAAATAAGAGGAACAGACTGCCTATAAAATCAGGAGTGGTGCTCCTCATTTTCACGCAAATTTTACAGCTCAACATCAAACATAAGCGCTGTATGACGGTTATGTTCTATACTGAATTTTATATGCCCGTTTTCATAAAAGCCATCGGAGTAGGAATATGAACCGGGGAAATTCGTTAAAACCGTTTTGTTTTTCCAAGTTTTCATATCGTCATCGCTTATCCAAAGGCAGAGAGGGAAGCGGCGCCCGTAACTGCGTCCCGAATTTATAAATTCGTTATTGTTAGGCGTATGTATCAGTGCAATTCTCCCGTTGTCAAGTTTCAGCAGTTTCGGTTTGTTTGAGGGATTAGGAATATCGGTTTTTATACATTTGCTCCAAGTTTCTCCGCCGTCGTGACTATCGCATCTCCAGAGCCAGCCGCTTCCGCAGCGGCGCGTAAGCATAACTATAGTGCCCTCCGATAATTCGACGATTGTAGGTTCGCTCCAAATCCATCCGGGATTTACGGGTGTTCCGTCAACTTCCGTATCTTTCATATACATGCGACAAGCGTTATGGCGCGTATATGATTTGCCGCCATCGCTGCTGATTATCACACCGCTTTCGCAATACGGAGTATTTGTATCAGCAATGTTATTACTTTTTTCCTCAAAAAATACTCTGTCGTGCTCTTCTTTCGTCACTGGATAATTTTGATACGGAGTGAGAATATTACCGTTTGATGTTGTTATTGTGCCGCGGATAAAAGTATATTCCGGAAAATGCGGGGGAGGACCCGCGTTTTTCCATGTGTGACCGTTGTCATAACTTTTCATCATAACGCATTTCCAATCCAAAAAATATCCCGTATGAACAGTGAGGTATGCCGTTATTTCATTCCCTAAGATGGTGACTTCCGTACAATATACAGCATTTCCGTCTTCAGGATACACAGGTACATTACCTGTCCAAGTTTTACCGTCGTCATTGCTGTAATACGCATAAACCCTATTTTCCGGGTGCGGCTCCGTTGGGCCGCCGCATTGACTGATACAGAGAAGTTCACCGTTTGCTGTTTTGCGCAAAATTGGCTCACAGCAGAGTGTGCTTGTGCAAATTTGCTCAATTCTAATGCTTTTAACCATATTAAAACATCTCCCTTATTTTTTTGCATCCGCTACTTAGCATATTGATTTCGCTTCCGCAAGAAATCAAATTAACATCGCAACTTTTTGAAAAATCAATAAGCTTTTGATTTGCCGTTATCATTCCCCAAAGTTTTTGTGCTGATTTTGCCGCTGCTGCAACCTTTTCAATGTAAGGTAAAACCACATCTGTATTTCCGGGCTTGCCAAGATCCGAAGAAAGGTCGTTCGGTCCTATAAATACGCCGTCAACTCCGTTTACGGCTAAAATTTCGTTTATATTTTCGCAAGCGCATACAGTTTCAATTTGAGCATATAGTTTCATATTTTCATTTGCCATAGGCATATAATCCTCAAGCCGCGGCGGATTATACAGCGTATGTGCGCGGTTTGTAGAAATTCCGCGTTTGCCTATAGGTGCATATTTTGCATATTCTACAACTCTTTCTATATCAGATGCCGTATTCGTCATCGGAAGCAAAAAGCTGCACACGCCCATATCAGCATATTTCGTTATGGTCGCGCGTCCGTTATCGGGCAGGCGCATTATTGTGTGAAAACCGCACATTTTGGAAATAAAAACAAGTTCGCTTATCACATGATAATCAAAAGCACCATGCTCGTTATCTATTATGATAAAATCAAGACCGCTGTTTTTCGCTATAAGGGGAAAATGTGAAAAGCAGACCTCTGAAAGCATTGTACCAGCTTTTATTTTACATTTTTCATTTGCCATTTTTTTAAGCCCCTCCATTCCTAAAATAATATTTTTTTGATATTCACATAAAAAGCCTTTTGCGGCAAAGTGCGCGACGAGTTCTTTATATATAAGTTCAGCGCCGCCACCGCCCACAATCAAATATTGTTTTTTCGGAAGGCGTGAAATCGCCTGTGAAACCTCAGATAAAAATTTTTCAAGTTGGAATTTTCCGTCAGAAAAAAGTACCGATCCGCCGGTGATCCCGCTGACTGTGAAAAGCCGCTTTTTTGAAAAATACGGTCGCTTTTCACAATTTTTACAAGTTGCTTCACTTTCGGCAAGTGTAGAAATTTGAGTGGCTGTTCCTATATTTAATAGATATGCGTTCTTTTTCTCAGCACCGCTTCCCAAAAAGCTTATTTGATGGTCACCCATAGGTGCATAAATATCAATGCCGCGGTATTTACCTATCATTTCAACCTTATCAAGTACGCTCGGAAGCACTAAATTATCAAAAAAATCGTATTTTTCAAGCGTACATGAGTTGAAAAATCCGCTTGCGCAGGCATCGGTTTTGTGCGTTATGTTTTTGCCTGTCAGCAAAAACGAAATATATGAGCCGAGAGTAAAAAATTCGCTTTCCGCAAGAATGCTTTCTTCATATGTGCAAAGGCTTGCAAGAGGTGAATTTTTCTTTATGGCAGTGCCGCTTTCTGAAAAATCAACATTGGTAAGACGGTAATTTGAAGTGTCGCCGCGGTTGTCGCGCCATGAAATATAATTTCCGAAAGTGTTGTGTCTGCACAGCAGATAACCATGCATCTGGGCACAAATAAATGCACTTTTACACTCTTTTTCTGATGCGGTATTAAAAATTCGGTATATAATTTTGCGGATTTCCTCTTCCGAAATTTCATAATGCACACCGTCATTTATCAAAGGCATAGGGAAAGGTACAGAATCCGAAAACAGCTCGGCCTTTAGGGAAGGCTCATAAACCATATATTTAATAAATGTACTTCCCACATCCAATAGGAATACGTTCACTTTTATCACCGAACATTATTTTATGAAACAATAATATCAAAGTAAATTGTTATTTCTGCTATAAATATTGACATTCTTGCTTTTGTGTGCTATAAACGATTCAGGTGATAGAAATTGAGCGATGTATTTGAAAAATATATAAAATCAGATGGTTTGAAATTCAAGCATGCTAAAGGAATGCGCGATATTATAGGTAAGGAGTTTCATACTTATAATGAGATATTATTTTTTCTCGGTGAGGAAGCGGAATTTATTTCCGAGCATATAAAGCAGCCGCTTGCACCGAATACGCTTGTGATAATCCCCAAAGAGCGTTTTCATCAGTTCTATATTTCGGGTCCGGAAGAGAACTATCACAGATGCGTATTGAATTTTGTCGATATTCCTCAATTTGGGCAACTGATAAAGGAAGTGTTTTGTGATGTATATCTAATTCCAGAAATAACCGACGAAACGGCCCAACTATTTTCAAAGCTTTGCCGTGCGGCAGAGAGGGAGGGCTCGGAATATGAACGGCAAATATTGCTTTATGCAATTTTGGCTGAATTGCTCATTGAAATAAAGGAAAATCTGAAATTTAAAAGCAATAAAAAGGTATGTGAGAGTACTGTGAACCCGTTTACGGCAGCGGCTCTCGAATACATAGACGAAAATGCGGAGGGAGAATTGAATCTCGGAATTCTTTCTGATTATTTGCATATTTCAACATCATATCTTTCGCATATTTTCAGAAAAGACCTTCATATATCCGTTTACCGCTATATTTTAAAAAAGAAGCTTGTACTTGCAAATCATAAAATATATTCAGGTATACCGCCAATGCAGGCGGCAGTTCAATGCGGCTTTAAAGATTATTCGGGATTTTATAAAATGTACAAAAAAGAGTTTGGAATTTCACCTGCAAAAGCCAAAAAAGTATAAAAACAGTACGGAGTTTCCTCAAATATTTTTATGCTGATAAAAAAGGTCTTTTCTATGTGTTTTTCGCCGTTTGAATCGATTTCTTTTTTTTATAGGAATCACTTTCTAAAATGGGAATAAAAAAAGCAGATGGCTTTAAAATTCCATCTGATTGATTTTATTCCCATTTTCGGTTTCGTAGGTTCAAATAGTGTCAGAATAGGATTTTTGATGTTTTGAATTTATAAAACGATCTTGAAAAAATTACTCCAATTAAAAGAAAAGTCGCCGCGAACGATACATAGTTCGCGACGACGTGTAAAGGTGAGACGAAAAAGATCGTTTTCATTTTTATGGATAGAGACTTGAACTCACGCACCCCGCAAAAGGTTGGTAGCGCCGCGAAGGCGTTGTGAGCGCGTTTACAAGCGAGCAGCCGCAGCAAGCGTGACCTTTTGCGGAAAAGGAGACGCAGCGTAATGAGCGCGCCGGTGACTTTTGTAAAAAAGTCGCCGCAAGCGATATGAAGCTTGCGGCGACGTGGTGCCGGAAGCGGGGGTCGAACCCGCACGGTGTCGCCACCACTGGATTTTGAATCCAGCACGTCTGCCAATTCCATCATTCCGGCAGGGGATGGGAAAGACCCGCATTTTTCCTTGGTGAAAAAAAGCACCGAAGGGTGCTTAGGCAGCTTTTTCTACTATAAAAAAGCTTTGCGAGCCTGGCATAAAATGGAGCTACCGGCCGGAATCGAACCGGCGACCTGTTCATTACGAGTGAACCGCTCTACCGACTGAGCCACGGTAGCATCATAGACTATTATAGCAAAATTTTTTTATTTGTCCAGCTAATTTTATTATTATTGCAAAAAAATATCTCTTTTCTTTTAGGCAAGCGCAATGGCCGTACGGAATGATACGGATTCTTGGGAAAGCGAGTAAAAGTTTCCTGTTTATAGTTGACCTTCTTTATGAAAAAGTGTACAATAAACGGACAGAAAGAAGGAAGAAGAATATGCTTACAAGTAAACAGCGCGCCCGTTTGCGCGCCTATGCCAATCCAATGGAAACAATACTTCAGATCGGAAAAGACGGGATTAACGAACAACTGATCATACAGGTTGATGACGCGCTTACCGCGCGTGAACTTATAAAGCTCCGTGTGCTTGAAAACGCGCCGCTTTCTGCCCGCGAGGCCGCTGAAGAATTGGCACAAAAGACCAACAGCGAAGGGATACAGGTGATTGGCACCCGTTTTGTGCTTTACCGCAGGAATCAGGATAAAGCAAGATATGATAACTGCCTTTGATAGCCTGTAGTATAACGAAAGGCAGGAATGCCATTCTATGCAGAGGTCTATTGGAAAATGAATGAAGCAAAAAGGAGCGAACAATGAAAAATTTTGATGCGGGATGGAAATTCCATCGCGGAATGTTTGATGAAAAGACCGATATCTCTTTATGGGAAGACGTAACGCTGCCCCATGATTTTTCTATATCCCTGCCTTTTGCGGGGCAAAGCGAGTATGCTTTTGAGGGAACCGAGCCAAAGGATTGGCAGGGCGATGCGCTTAACGGATTTCTTGCCAGAGGAAAGGGCTGTTATGCCAAAAATTTTTCACTCGAGGTTCCCGAGGGATACCGTGCGTTTCTTGTTTTTGAGGGGATTTACCGTAACTGTACCGTATATATCAACGGGATTGAGGTTTCTCGCCAAAGCAACGGATATATGGGATTTGAAACGGATATTACCGATGTTTTAAAACCGGAGAACCGCGTTTTTGTAAAAGTGGATAACGGCCGCCCGGGAACCTCGCGTTGGTATACGGGCAGCGGAATATACCGCCATGCTTTTCTTGATATCCGTCCTGAGAATTATCCCCGGGATGTATTTATTACTACGCCGGAAATAACCGGAGAATATGCGCAGGTTCATATAAGCGCAGGTTTTGCAGCGTCCGCAGAGGGAACGGTTATGATCTTGGCGCCTTCGGGAGAAACTGTGTCAAAAGCAGAGTTTAAAGGAATATTGGAAGCTAATCTCACGGTAGAAAAGCCGTTTTTATGGGATATAGACTCGCCGGCTCTTTATACGGCTGTAATTGAAGCTGCCGGCAGCCGGTTTACGTATCGATTTGGTATCCGCAGCATTGAACTGATTGCCGGAAAGGGACTTTTCTTAAACGGCCGCCGCGTGATGTGCAAGGGCATGAATCTTCATCATGACTTAGGTGTATGCGGCGCCGCCGCCTTTGACGGGTTGATTGAATACCGCCTTAAAACCTTGAAGGAGATGGGCGTCAATGCACTGCGGCTTTCGCATAATCCGCACGCACCGAAAGTGCTTCAGCTGTGTGATGAGCTTGGAATTCTTGTTTTTGACGAATGCTTTGATAAGCTGACGGATCAGTATGTGGATGATTTTGAAGGGACCTGGCACAGGGAACTGGAGGCGTTTATCAAGCGGGACAGAAATCATCCCTGTGTTTTTATATGGAGTGTGGGCAACGAGACCGATCAGCAGCGGCTTGGCGGACAAGCGGGCGCCGAGTATATAAAAAATATCGCCGATTATGCTAAAACGCTTGATCCTACGCGCAAGGTGACCTGCGCGCAATATCCATGCAGATATCAGGGGATCACATGGAACGACGAGGGATGGCAAGATTCTGAACCAGCGGAAATGTGCTGGTCAACGGATGTTTGCAGCTGTAACTATACCTGGGAATTTTTTGAGAAGGATCTTCAAAAGCACCCTGAATTGATTTTTATACAGAGTGAAGCGGCCGTGGGATATGCGGATTTATGCGGTTGGAATAAAATAAACGAGCTTCCCACGGCAGGGCAGTTCTATTGGGGCGGAATCGATTATTTGGGGGAAGCAGTTTCCCCGAAATATCGCGGCTGGTGGCGCGGCTTTTTGGATATCACCTGTCATAAACGCGCCATAGCGTACCAGGCGGAGGCGGCGTTTCGGCAAACGCCTGTTATCCATATAGGCGTGGTGGGCAGCCGTGATGATATGATGTGGAATGATGCCAGCCTGGAGTGGATGTTCGTTTTTGACCATTGGAATTGGGAAGAAGAGCGTATGCTTGATGTAATCGTATACTCAAACGCGGCATCGGTAAAGCTGTTTCTTAACGGCAAGGCCATAGGTGAATGTGCGTTTAGCGGCTGTTTCAGCTTTAAAAAACAGGTTCGTTTTGTTCCGGGGAAAATAACAGCTGCGGGCTATGATGAAAACGGAAAGGAAATATGCCGGCATCAGCTTGAAACCGCCGGAAAGCCCGCCGGAATAAGGCTTGTACCTTCGGCCCGCTGTGTTGCCGCCTGCGGAAATGACGCTGTGGCGGTAGATGCTGAAATTGTCGATGCCCAAGGCATTTTGTGTCAGCGCAGCAGTGATACACTCATTTTCACTGTTGAAAACGGAATATTTGCCAGTATAGGCAATGCCGATCTTTGTACGGAGATCCCTTACGGAACGAAAGAATATCCTGCCTTTTTAGGCCGCGCACAGGCGGTTATAAGAGCTGACGGAAGCGGCCGTGATATAAGGCTGAGCGTACGATGCGGTGATTTTTTGAAAAGCATTGTTCTTCCTGTGATGTAAAAGACTGTGGTTGGTTCAAAGGAGATGCTTTTTTAAAAAATGCAAAAGTAAAAAAAGAAGAATGTGCTGATGGAATGAAAAGGCTCACGGCAATGGCCGTGAGCTTTTTGCATACGAATGCCGTCATTAAGTTTTTTTATACGGTATATTGTGAAAAAGGCATACAAAAACCTATACCGATGCTGTGCCAGATCGGCAAAATTAAATCTTTTTGTTGATAATGATTTTATAGGACTCTTTGGGATCCTGATTCAACGGTCTCGGATGAGGAATCAAGCCGCACAGATAATCCAGAGAAATGTTATAATACTCGGCAAGGGAAATCAAGTGATGCAGCGGAATTTCTCGTTTACCGGTTTCGTAAAGCGAGTATTGCTGTTTGGTAATTCCCAAATGGCGTGCAATCGTATCCTGCTTTTTATCAGCGTCATCTCTAACGTCTTTTAGGCGCGGGTAAAAATACATAATATTCACCTCGCCCATAATATAACATAATCATCCAATTTTTTATTTACAATCATTTAAAGAGGTGATATTATATTATTTGCATCATTTAAAAGAATGATTTATTGTAATATTTTGTAATATTTTGTAAGAAAGAAAAGAATGATTTATCAATTGCATAGAAAATAAAGAAGGAGATGGGAGCGGACTATAAAGATTTATGCCTTGCTAAAGAACTTATATCTGTCTTCCGGTATCCCGAAAGGTAAAAATGCCTTCATAGTCACAGTCCAATGCATTTGCAATAATCTTAAGGTCCCTTTCCGTAAGCCGGTCCCGGTATAATTTATTGTATAAATAGGAGCCTTTGTACCCTAATTTGTTGCTGAGTTCGCGAATCGTCATGTTTCTTTCTACGAGAATGATCTTTATCTTCTTTGCCATACTCATTATTATTTCACTCCTTTTATTTATGAAAATTATACATGATTTTTGTAAAAACCGCAAACAAAAGTGGGAAAAAATAAAAAAATCTTCTATTATTCGGAATAAAATGAGAAGATTTCCTCTTTATAATAATATTTTCCTCATAATTGAGATACTAAATAGCACAAAACACCTATTAGAAAGACATTCAAAACAATGTTTGGGCAAATAAAGTGTTTTATTCTTCTTTTGCCGGCTCCGATTCGGGAGAGAGTCCACACAGATAATCCAGGCTTACATTATAGTATTTTGCTAACTGGATCATCTTGTTCAGCGGAAATTCGTACTCTCCGATTTCCCAGCGGCTGTATTGCCGCTGTGTAGTGTTCAGTTCTTGGGCAATTTGTTTCTGTGTTAAATGAGCTTGACGGCGCAGTTCTTTGGTTTTAGGAAAACGCATATCTGTACCTCTCCTGTCTATTTTTTGTAAATGTTTGTAGCCGTAAAGGATAAAACATTTCATTTTTATTATAACATAAAATATCAGATGTTTTGTAATGCAACAGTGAAAATGTGGTAAAAAATTTTTAAGAAAAAATTCTGCGGACAGATTAGCGGGATTTGAAAGAAACGCTTTTTTCATACTATAAAAGCAGCGTATTTGCACAGTGCGCGGATATTCTTTTAGAAGATTTTTTTATGCAGCGTTTTGGACATTGTATATAAAATACAATTGAAAAGAACCGGATTTTAACTGAAAACAGAAAAAAGTATTTACAATCACTTTCTTCGCGGATATAATAGTACCGAATAAAACATACAGCGGAGGGATTTCTATGATTTTTGAGCAGTATGACCGCATTGTTTTTGCAGGAGATTCTGTAACAGATGCCGGCAGTACAAATCCTGTGGGGGACGGTCCCAACCAGCTTGGGAACGGGTATGTCCATATCGTGCACGCTCTGTTAGCTTCGTGTTATCCTGAACTTACGGTGCGGGTTACCAATAGCGGTATCAGCGGTAATACCAGCCGTATGCTTTTGGAGCGGTTTCAGCGCGATGTAGTTGATCTTGCACCGCAGTGGGTTTCGATTTGCATCGGCATTAATGATGTGTGGCGGCAGTTTGATCTGCCTGCGGCGAGAGAGCAGCATGTACTGCCCGAAGAATACCGCAGTAATGTAGAGCAGATGATTACGATGATCTCCCCTAAAGTAAAGGGTGTTTTTTTAGCTTCGCCCTATTATATGGTGCGGGATACGGCTGAGCCGATGCGCGCGCGTATGGACGAATATACTGCCATCTGCCGGGAACTGGCGCAAAAGCACGGCTGTGTCTTTTTGGATTTTCAAAAGGTCTTTGATGCGTATTTGGCTTTGGGGAGCAGTTATAATGTTTCGTATGACAGAGTACATCCAAATTTGACGGGAGCTGCTTTGATGGCCAGGGAATTTTTGAAAGCCTTCGGGTTTGATTTTTTACATGCTCCGAAAAAATAATTTTACCGTACCGGGAGAAAAAGCGTTTTTTAAACGCTTTTTTGTTTTTTTAGGAGTGTCCCATCCGCAGCCTAATGAGAAAAAACCGTGTTAGAATGGAAGAGGAGACAGAAAATATCGTCTTTACAAAGGAAAGGGAGAATGGTACAATATGACTGTATTTGATGAAGCGGCAAAAAAATTGCTGGAGCTTTCAAAGGCCGGCGCGGATGTATGGGTTAAGCGGATGAACGACAGCCCCAAGGATATTCGGGTTTGTGAAGGACAGGCGACCGAGGATACGCAGACCCGTACCTGCGCACTTTGCGTGGCGCTGAATCACACGGTATTTAAAAACAGCAATAAGCCGGAATATTTCCATCCGCACTGTAAATGCGAGATGAAGGAAGTTGAACTGCGTGAAGTGACGTTGGATTTTCCGATAGAGAAAATTACCGGGTATTTATTTATTAATGAAGGTAAGAGTAAATTGATGAAATCTATGGGTTATGCTATGGAAGACGCCCAGGAAATTTATGATGAGATCGCGGAAAATGCACGGAAGCAATATTTAAGCGGGAACTATATATTAGGGAAACTTAATCCAAATGGCCAAAGAATAACTATAAATATGGAATTAAAGGGAAAACAGGAAAAAGCAGATAAAATTTATGAATTTAAAACGGGCTGGATGGTCTATCCGAACGGAGAATTGCATAATAATACGCCGTTTAGCGGTTTTGTAAATTAAAAGAGGAGATAATTTATGAAATATTTAGACAGAGTGCGGATTCTTAGCGATGATTATGAAGAATACGGTATTAAACGAGGAGATGAGGGACATCTTCTAAATGCTGAAATTCGTTATGGAACTTTTTTGTTTTTTCGAGACAACCCTGAAACCGGAGAGGATGACTGCGATGCTGCCGTAAAGATAAGCGATATGGAGTTGGTAAAGGATTGGGGCATGACAGATGAAGATATTTTAAATGCTTTGCCAAACCATGATCCAGCGTGGTGGTGCAAGGTGGAGGACGGCTACATCTGGAACTTGAAGGGTGAAAGAAAGAACAAAATTCCGTATGATTACGACAGCTGAGGAGGAAAGAATGAAATACTTAGACAGAGTGCGGATTCTTAGCGATGATTATGAAGAATACGGTATTAAACGAGGAGATGAGGGACATCTTCTAAATGCTGAAATTCGTTATGGAACTTTTTTGTTTTTTCGAGACAACCCTGAAACCGGAGAGGATGACTGCGATGCTGCCGTAAAGATAAGCGATATGGAGTTGGTAAAGGATTGGGGCATGACAGATGAAGATATTTTAGATGCTTTGCCAAACCATGACCCAGCATGGTGGTGCAAGGTGGAGGATGGCTACATCTGGAACTTGAAGGGTGAGAGAAAGAATAAAATTCCGTATGATTACGACAGCTGAGGAGGAAAGAATGAAATACTTAGACAGGGTGCGGGTCATTAGCGACGCTTATGAGAAAGAAGGAGTTAAGCGCGGGGATGAAGGCCATATATTGAATGCCGCAATTCGTTATGGAACTTTTGATTTTTATCGGGAAGATCCGGTAACGTTTGCCGATGATATTTGTGCAGCGGTAAAAGTAGGAGATGTTGAATTGGTAAGAGATGCAGGTATGACGGACGAACAAATTTTAGAGGATCTGCCAAACCATGACCCAGCGTGGTGGTGCAAGGTGGAGGACGGCTACATCTGGAACTTGAAAGGTGAGAGAAAGAACAAAATTCCGTATGATTACGATAGCTAAAGAGGAAGAAGAAAAGATATTTTTTTATCATGTGCAAAAGCTAAAGCGTTGTATTTTGTTTCCTCTGATGAGGGAGAGAAAGTGCTGTTTTTCAGGAGCCGGAGGGGCTTGATAGATATAGGGAGAGGGTGCTGTCAGCACCCTCTTTTTTATGGAAATACAGAGTCAAGGGACCGGTTAAAGTATTTTATTTGCACCGATCAGAGCGAATTCTGCATCAAACAGATCGATGGCGATGGTAAAGGACTGCAGAAGATGCTGTGAATCACAGGAGATCTGTAAAACACTGGCAGAATCGGTCGCTTCCGATGCGTGCAGTTTTACCGCAATGGCTTCTTTTGCAAAATGATGGAACAGCGAGGATATATTTTTTCCAACCGTTAGGGGAAGAATTTGTTGGAAGTGATCGTAATTTAAGATCAGTTTGCCGACAGTGGATCCCGTCAGCCGGCTGGCCGCTTCAGTGACATAAAACAAATCAAGCCGGCGGATACGGTCATTCACGATAAAAGTCTGGTTGGAGGGAAATTCGGTGGGGAGCGGTGCACCGCTGAGCTCGTGGGAAAAACCCCGGTCGATTACGCAAAGGGGGATTCGATTATCCTTTGCGGTAGGCGCAGACGCAAATTTTCCTGCCGGTGTTAGGAGGTACCCAGGAACCGAAGACAGCGCCGTCCAGGGAATATAATAGGCAGAATCTCTTCTCCAGGCAGAAAGGGCTGTCATGTGGTCACTGTTTATATTTTTGGAGATATCAATGGATATCCCTTGGTCGATAGGTGTTAAAATGGGCGGCATTTGCTTGGAGGGAACACCGGTGGGAAACTCGCAAGGGGGATTTTCTGCTGCTCCACAGTCAAACAGCGGGGTGATCTGTATCGTGCTGCCGGTGCGTACAGAAAGTGTGAGGGTGATACTGCGGCGGCCAAACGTTTGCTCCGCCTGCCCGCAAAGGATGGTGTCATTTACGGAAAACTGCACATTACTGTCGTCAGAATAAAATACCAGGCGCAGGGTTTGGATTTTTTCGTCTTTGACCAGAACAGAAAGTGTTTTCCCGCAAACGGTATATTCTGCAAACGGCAGTGAGATCGCGGCCTGCGGCCATCGGTCATCCAAAGAGGGCGAAAGGCACAATTCGGTACCTGCTTTTTGAACACGGATGCCGAAAATGCCGGAAACAGCGGTATAGAGGAAAGACGCGCAGGGATTTCCAAACAGATAATTACATTCGCCTTTTCCCTCGTCATTGAGGCGCTCGGGCGAGCTGCCAGGAGACTCGGTAAATACTGTTGCGCCGCGGGCTGCAGCGTGCATCAGGGATAGAGCTAAGTTTTTATCACCGATTTTACAAAAAGCCCGGGCGGTTTCTGCCATTTGTGTGGGCATTACGTTGTTGTTGCCAAAAATGTCGGGCTTTAAATCACCTACGCGCATAAGAAGCTCACCGGTTTCAGCAGAACGGAACAGGAGCGTTTCCTTTAAATGCTTTAGGCCGCCTAATGAATATTTTTCTTCAAAATTTCCATAGAGAGCGGGAAAGATCAAATCGGTATAGTAATGTGCACTATGACGGATCCCTTGAAGATCCAGATGACTGTAAAAATATCCAGCCTCCTCGTTCCAAAGTTTTTGTTTGACGGCGGATTTCATTTCGTCGGACCGTTTTGAAAATACGGCGGCATCTTCTTGCTTGCCAATCAATTTGGCCAAATAAGCCAATTTATCCAGCATAGCGGCGAGCATAACGGAGGGGGAAACGGCGTCTCCCGGCAACTGCAGGTGATCTGCTTGATATAAGAAGGCATTGCACCCATATCGCCAGCCGATCAAACCCGTTTGATTGATATCGCAGGCTGAAAAGAGATCGTCTATGATAGGGGTCAAGCGGTCATAAACGGTTTCGATAACGGAGAGATCGCCGGTAGCTTCGGTATACTGCCATAATTCATATAAATAGTAGGGGATGCCCTCAAAATGAAGAGTACGTTTTTTTGTATGAGGGTAAACCTCTTCGTTTGCGTTTTTTCCGGCCGCGGTGGTACAGGAATATCCTTCATCCAGCAATCCGAAAAAGAGCAGCGCTTTTTTGGCATATTCATACTGACCCAAGGCGATCGCGGCGGAAATCTGAAAATTATTTGTCCAATAACAGTTCCACCAGTGACCGCCTTCAAACCAAGCGTCTTGAATATGAATATAATCTAAATTTAAAATGCTGTGCCGGATGGCAGCATTCAGTAAGGGCGAAGGCGTACTGACACGGCAACTTTGCAGTAGCCGGTCTGCATATTGCTCCATTTGAGTAAAATCTTTTTTGCATGCTGACAGCGGAAGCACTGCTTTTTCCGGTATGTTGTCTAAGCTGTGAAAAATTAAAAAGTTTGCGGTGCTTTCTTCTGCACTGTTAAAAGAAAACTGTATGCGTCCTTTTTGAATTTGTGCTTTTCCGAACCCGTTGGCAAAATTTACATAGACCTTTTCTGTGGAGAACGGAGAGTTTTCTATTGCCGGGGCAAGAAGAAAGTGGCCTTCGGAGAGCTGTGTTGCTTGGGAGGGAATTTCAGCACTGTCAGGCTGAATAAAGCAAGGATCGAGCGGCCGGGTGCCGAGCTTCAGGCCGCCGAAGCTCAGTTCGGCTTTAGGAAGAACTGCTGTTTTTTCAAGAGCTTCTACCGAGAGAGAACCGCAGATCGCACTGCCGTCGAAAATAGAAACGTTTAGCCGCACCTGCAGACCGGGAAGCTTTTCGCTTGTTCCGATCCACTCGGTTGCAAAGGGATGAAAGGAAGCGGTGATTTCATCAAAGTCATGGAAGAATAACTCCTGTCCCTGATGGCAGAAACGAATATACATATCGCCGAAAATCAGGAACGGGGGATCTATGGCATTATCCGGATGTGTGGAAGCAAAGGCAAAAAGAGGAAGATCGCCGGTTATCAAAAGGGATCCTTCATGCCGTACGCCGCGGTTGAAAACCTGTATTTTTTTGCAGCGTGTTGTTTCACTTCGGTGATTTTGCCGGTTGATTTCAGGCGCCGGATACTTTTTTCCGCATCGGATCGAAAGTGTTAGCTCATCCTGTGAAAGTGCATAGAGACTGTCTTGCTGAAAAGCATGCATAAAGAAATCCATCCTTTCTTTTTATAAAAACCGGCTGACGGCACCGGGCAATAGAATAAAAAAGAATAGTTTTTATGTTAAAAGAATCCTTTCCTCCTGTGCGGATACAGCATACCGGGAAAACTTCTTTATCGGGAGGCATAACGATGTGCTGCGTATTTACGGTGGGATGAGAAATTACGCAAAAACACAGAAAAAATAAACCGGAGTAAAGATATTACCCCGGTTTGGTGGAGATAGGCGGACTCGAACCGCTGGCCTGTTACATGCGAAGCAACCGCTCTACCAACTGAGCTATATCCCCAAAGCAATGCTATTATAGCATAAAAATAAAAAAAAGCAACTAAAAAATAAAAAAATTATGGGGGATTTTATCAGCAGGAAAGAGCAGGAATGAGGGAAATAAAGTATGGAGCCGTTATGGTTGAACATAGCATAAAGGAAAAGAAAGAACTGTTTTGTATTTTTTGGTAAAAGTCAGTTTCTTGACGATTTATGTATACGAAAATACAAGCTTATGTTATAATAAATAAAAATATATTTTAACAAGAGAGTAGGGGCTGCTTATGAAACTGTTTATAAAAATATTGAGTTTGCTGTCCGTGTGTCTGCTTTTGGCGTGCGGCTGTGCTGAGAACCCGCAGAAAGCCGCTGCTACGATCTATTGTATTAATGAACAAAAAGACGGATTGACGCAAAAGCAGATTGAGGTTGGTGAGCTTTCGGCGCAGGGATTGATCGATGCGCTTTTGTCTGCAGGGGTTCTTTCTTCGTCAATAACGGTGCACAATTTTCAAAAATCTGTTTCTGCTGGGGCGGAAAGTACAATTCGGCTGGATTTAAGCATTGAGTTCAGCCAGTATATAGCCAACAAAAGTGCGACGGAGGAAGACTTGATTATGGGCTGTGTTGCCAATACTTTTTTGAGCAATTACGGCGCAGACAGGATCTTTATTACGGTCGAGGATCAGATTATTAAAACGGATCATTTTGAATATACCCAAGAGCTTTCGTTTTATGAATTTTCCGGCGGAAAATTGATAACGCCTCAGCCGGGGACAGAAGACCCTGTGATGCCTACCCCAAGCAGTACACCTGCCCCTACACCTTCACGGGATCCGGGGAAAAAACAGGTGGCGTTTACTTTTGATGATGGACCGCATGCAGAATATACAGTAAAAATTGTGGATAAGCTTAAGGAATATGGCGCTTCTGCTACGTTTTTTATTGTAGGCAACCGTGTAAATTCCGATTCTACCCGCAATGCACTCCGCTATGCTGCAGAAAACGGATGCGAGATAGGAATTCACGGTTATACGCACAAAGTTTATTATAATAAATGTACCGATGAGGAATATCAGATGGAGTTGGAGGAAACTGCAAAGGTGATTGAGGAATGCATTGGCAAACGGCCTACCTTGATGCGGCCCATCGGTGGTAATATTACGAAAGAACGGATCGATAGCTGCCCCTATTCGGTAATTTTTTGGAATGTGGATTCTGAGGATTGGAAAAATAAACAGCGGGGAAGCGAGGAGGAGGCTGCACAGAATATACAAACGATTGTGCAGAATGTGATGAGTACTGTGGGAGATGGCAAAATTATTTTAATGCATGAAATCTACCGTAATTCGTATGAGGCTTTCTGCATCATTCTTGATGAACTGTATCAGCAGGGATATGAAGTAGTTTCAGTTACCGAACTCATTGGTGCCGATACAATAAAGCCCGGTCAAAAGTACAGCTGCCGGTAAAATTTTTAGGAAAGATATCGGTTAGGCGGCAGTATTGTGCAGGGCTCCTTCTGCAAGGAATGGGGATCATTTGCAGCGAAATTATTGCTTATTTTTTCTTGCCAGGAATATCCTGGCAAGTTTTTTGTATTGCAATGCGGCAGGAAGCTCTTAATCTGGATTGCTTAGAATATGGCAGAACAGACATTTGCAAGGCGGGGATTTCCGAAAAAATTTTGTTGTATTTGTTCTGCCGGCTGCATACACTAACGACAGCTTGCTGCTGTTCCGTATATCCGATAGGAGAAATATTTTTTACAAAAGAAATAGCAGCCTTCCTAAACTACAAGGAAGTCTGCTATCTTTTTTTCGGACGTTTTTCTGCCTTTTGTTATTTGATCAGGTCGCTTAAATAGGTTTGCGGATTGACAATTGCTCCGTCACTGTATACTTCAAAATGCAGATGCGGTCCGTCATCTACTTCGGCTGCTGCCGAAGTGCCTACTGCGCCGATCACTTGGCCCCGCAGCACTGTTGCGCCTTCGGCAATGCCGTTGGCCAAACTGTCCAGGGAAGCATAGACCGTTTGATAACCGTCGTCATGGTCAATGGTTATGGTTAGACCCATCAGATCATCTTCCTCAACCTTCGTTACTTTTCCGTCAAGTGCGGCAAATACTTCAGCTCCCTGTTCCGCGGCAATATCCAGTGCGGTATGCGTGGCCCAGTGCTTCAGTGTGCTGGAATATACCAGCATGTCCGCAGCGTAGCCTTTTAGCACGTTGCCTGAGGATACGGGAAGCAGCATTTTTTGTGCTACACTTACATTGTTTGAGGTTTGCGTATCTGTTTTGTCGTTGCCGGTCTCAGTATTATTTTTATCGGCGCTGTTGTCGTCCGGCACTACCTGTACGTCGGTTCCGGTCTGTGCCGAGTCAGTGGGCGTAGGAGCAACCACTACGGGTATTTCCTCCTGGGGCTGCTTGTTTGTCAGCGATACCGCCGCAGTAACAGCAATTACTGCTACACAGCATACTGCTGCGGCCGCGCATATTCTTTTTATCGTGGTCTTTTTTAAGTCAGCCTTGCCCGATTTGTCTTTGATCGATCCAAGATTCATTATTTAACACCTCCGTTGATTATTTTTGCCCCATGCAGGTAAAATATACAAAAAAATATTAAATAATGGTGAATAAATGTCAAAGAAATTATTTTGCCGATATTGACAGGCAAATTTGGTTTTGCTACAATAGGAATAAAGTAAATAACAAGTAGGAGGCTGCCGGCAAATGGGAAAAGAAAATTTTACAAAAAGCAAAATGATCAGTGATTTTGATTTGTATCTTGCCTGCGAGGGGACCCATCGGAATTTAGATGAGGTTTTAGGCGCACGGCCTGTGTTCAACAGTACCGGATTGATTGACGGATACTATTTTTCCGTATGGGCGCCTCATGCCAAAGGCGTGAGTGTGGCAGGAGATTTCAATGCCTGGCAGGCAGGCGCCGCTCCGATGACGCGTATTCCCGATACTGACTTTTGGGAAGCTTATGTGGAGGGGGTGCAGACGGGGGCTTTATATAAATATTGCATCTTGACGCAGGATGACCGCATATTATATAAGGCCGATCCGATGGCCAGATACAGTGAGCTGCGGCCTATGACTGCCTCGCGTACTTATACCGATTCTTACCGTTGGCATGATCTTCAGTGGCGAATCCGCCACAGCGCCCCGCCGGAAAGAAACGAGCCGATGGCTGTTTATGAGCTGCATATGGGCTCCTGGATGCGCGGCCATGACAATGCGATGCTCTCTTATCGGGAGGTGGCCGACGCGCTTGTACAGTACATAAAAGAAAATCATTATACGCATGTGGAACTGATGCCCATTGCCGAGCACCCCTTTGACGGTTCCTGGGGCTATCAGGTTACCGGATATTACGCGCCTACCTCGCGCTACGGCACTCCGGAGGATTTTAAATATTTTGTAGATACCATGCACGGCAGTGGGATCGGTGTGATCCTTGACTGGGTACCGGGTCATTTTCCAAAGGATGAACATGGCCTGCGGTGTTTTGACGGCCTGCCTTTGTATGAAAGCACTTCCGGTACGGACCAGGCTCAGTGGGGAACCCTGCAGTTTGATTTTTCTTCCCCTATGGTGCGGCAGTTCCTAACGGCAAACGCATTATTCTGGCTGAAAGAGTATCATATCGACGGCCTGCGTGTCGATGCGGTGAGCAGTATGCTGTATTTGGATTACGGCAGGCAAGAAGGACAGTGGCAGCCGAATTGTTACGGCGGCCGTGAAAATCTGGCGGCAGTGGAATTTATCAAAACGCTCAATTCGGTAGTGGCGGAGGAATTTCCCGGAGTGATGATGATCGCCGAGGAATCGGGGGATTTCCCCAAGGTTACGCATCCGGTGGCCGAAGGCGGCCTGGGCTTTACTTATAAATGGAATATGGGGTGGATGAACGATACGCTTACTTATATGCAGACCGATCCTGTATACCGCAGCGGTATGCATAATAACATGACCTTTTCCATGATGTATGCCTATAACGAGCATTATATCCTGCCGATTTCCCACGACGAATGTGTGCACGGAAAGAAGAGCTTGCTGGATAAAATGTACGGAGAATATTATCAAAAGTTTGCTTCCGAAAAAGCATATTTAGGGTATATGTTTGCACATCCGGGCAAAAAGCTGCTTTTTATGGGTTGTGAGATTGGGCAGTTTGTGGAATGGCGGTATTATGAACAGATTGAGTGGAAGCTTTTGCAGTATGAAACACACCGCGGTCTATATTTGTTTGTAAAGACACTGCTTAGACTTTACCGCGAGCATCCCGCCCTTTGGGCACAGGACGATACCTGGGAGGGCTTTGAGTGGATCAACGCAGAGGATGCGGCACAGAGTGTACTTTCTATGGCTCGTTTCGGCGGAGGGGAAACGATGATAGCAGTTATCAATATGACGCCTGTGGAACGGTTTGACTATTGGCTGAAGGCGCCTGTGGCGGGAAGGTATACCTTATTGCTTAACAGCGATGAAAAACTCTATGGCGGCGAGGGATCGGCGGTTTTGGATCAGCTGGTTACCGATGAGGACGCGGAAGAATTTCCGAGGCGGCTTCGTGCCACGCTTCCGCCGATGTCGGTGTTGTTTTATAAATTGGAGGATTAATTTGTTTATGGGAGGATTTGCCCATTATGTACAGCAGTGAATGTGTCGCCATGCTGCTTGCCGGCGGACAGGGAAGCCGGCTTGGCGCACTTACCAAAGAAATTGCAAAGCCGGCGGTGCCTTTCGGCGGCAAGTATAAAATTATTGATTTTCCGCTGAGTAATTGCGCGAATTCCGGCATTTACACGGTGGGCGTGCTTACGCAATACCGGCCGCTGGAACTGAATACCTATATCGGCAGCGGTCAGCCTTGGGATATGGATCGGCTGCGCGGAGGTGCTTTTGTACTGCCGCCTTACGTAAAAGGAAAAACCGGAGAATGGTATAAGGGAACGGCGAATGCTATTTACCAAAACGTGCCGTTTATCGAGCAGTTTTCGCCGGAATACGTGTTGGTGCTCTCGGGCGATCATATCTATAAAATGGATTATCGGCGAATGCTCAATCAGCATAAGGAAAAAGGAGCCGATGCTACAATTGCGGTATTTAATGTTCCCCTTGAAGAAGCAAGCCGCTACGGCATTATGAGTACCGATGAAACCGGAAAGATCTATGATTTTACCGAAAAGCCCGAAACTCCTTCCAGTACGCTGGCCAGTATGGGCGTGTATATCTTTTCCTGGAAAATTTTAAAGGAATATTTAAAGGCGGATGAAGAAAATCCTGCTTCTACCAAGGATTTCGGCAAGGATGTGATTCCTGCGATGCTGAAAGACGGTCTGAACATGTACGCCTATGCCTTTGAGGGCTATTGGAAAGATGTTGGTACCGTTTACAGCCTGTGGGAGGCCAATATGGATATGCTGGGAACCCGCCCGCTGCTGAATCTTTATGATGAACACTGGTGTATTTATTCGCGCAACGAGGGTCTGCCGGGGCACTATATTTCTCCCAGTGCAACGGTGAAGAACTGCTGCATTACCGAGGGCTGCAAGGTTTACGGTACCGTAGAACACAGCGTATTGTTCTCCGGCGCTGTCATTGAGGAGGGGGCCGCAGTCAAAAATTCTATCGTACTGCCCTATACAGTCATTCGCAAAAATGCCGTGGTAGAAAGAGCGGTGATTTCCAACCATTGCGATATTGGTTCTAACGCCGTAATCGGCAGTGAAGATCCTAACGTTCCGTGGGTAAAGAATAAAATGTGTACACATGGGATCACTTTGATCGGTGACCGTGTGACTGTTGGCCCGGGAATACGGATCGGTACGGAGATGATGGTGGAGCAGGACATTTTAGGAGGTGAAGCACAGTGAATGATACCTTGGGAATTATTATGGCCGGCAACAGCGGGCCGGAGCTGGGCGAAATTACGCGCAGCCGTCCCATGGGAGCGGTACCGGTAGCCTCACGATATCGGCTGGTAGATTTTATTCTTTCCAATATGGTCAACTCCGGGATCGACCGGGTAGGGATCCCTACGCAAACGCATTATCGTTCGCTGATGGATCATCTCGGTTCCGGCGCTGCATGGGATTTAAACCGAAAACGCCACGGTTTGGTGGTGCTTCCTCCGTATATGAGCGACAATGCTCATGAGATGCGGGGAGATTTGGATGTTTTGAACAGTATTTTGGATTATATTACCGCTTCTAACCGGAAATACGTATTGCTTTCCGGCAGTGATTTTATTTTTAATACGACCTTTGATGCCTTGGCGGCGTTTCATAAGCAAAACGGTGCGGATGTTACGCTGATGTATTATGCTGCACCGCAAAATGATGTGCCGGATCGGCATGTAGGGGTCAGAGTTGCCGAAAACGGCCGGGTGACGGAAATGGAGATTAACGCCGTCAGGCCGTTTACCGACAGAATATCCATGGGAATTTATTTTATGGAACGGGATTTTTTGGAATACCATATCAGCCGATGTCTTTCCCGCGGACTGCATGATTTTGCGGCCGATGTACTGTTGAAAGAACAGGAAAAGCTTAAGATATTCGGTTTTGCCTACAGAGGATATGCCGGCAGAGTTCATAATATTCAATCCTTTTACCGCTGTAATATGGATATGCTTTCGCCTGTGGTCAGCGCACAGCTGTTTGACGGGAAAGAGGCCGTTTATACAAAGGTAAAGGATAAGGTTCCAACGATATACGGAGAAAATGTAACGGTTAAAAATTCCATGGTAGCTGATGGCTGCATTATCAACGGCACGGTGGAGAACAGCATTATCTTTCGCGGCGTGCAGATCGAAGAAGGCGCAGTAGTAAAAAACAGCATCGTGATGCAGGATTCCTTTTTGCAGGCGGGCGCTTGGCTGGAAAATGCCATTTTGGATAAATCCGTAGTTATCCGTAAAAACAGGCGGCTGATCGGCCAGGAAAATTATCCTGTAACGGTAGGAAAAAACGCAGTAGTATGATTGTAGAGAAAGACGGAGAATTCTTTTTTGTTCGTTGATGAAAAAGCTTTTTCCGTGTAATAGAAAAAATCCATTTTTAATCAAGAGGAGTAAGACCGTGAAAAAAATCTTTTGTTTGTTGCTGGCACTTTGCTTAGTGCTGGCGCAATGCGTTATGCTTGTTTTTGCAGAGCCATCAGAAAATTTGGTTTCCAATGGTGATTTTGAATTGGGTGAAGACGATTGGAAGATACAGTCGAATGCTTCAATCTCTATTGAAGACGACGGTTCTTCGGTTTGTTTTGTCTATGGCCGTCAGGAAGCGTGGGCTTCACCCAGCCAGGATTTAACTGAAGTGCTGAATCAGTGGGGACCCGGCCAATATGAGCTGAGTGCACGCGTAAAGGTAGACAAAGAATCCGATCCGGGCTCCGGCAAAATGCTGGTTGTTCTCAACAGCAAATTTGACGGACAGCAAAAATGGCTGCAGGTTGCAGGGACGGTAAATACTTCCGGCTATACTACGATTCAGGGCGTGGTAGAGCTGCCGTACACCGAAATATTAGAGAGCGCCCTGCTGTATCTGCAGAGCAGTGACGGCGAACTCTTTGATTACTACTGCGACGATTTTTCCGTAAAAAAGGTCAACGGCAAAAAGGAACCGTTGGGAATGGTGGAACCCTATCCTGTAGAGGCAGTTGAAAATCGCCCGGAGGAAACACTGGTGGGAGCTATCCGCTGGGATGCGTGGCTGAATCCTGAATTGGAAACTTTCAATGCCGGCGAAAAGAGTCCGGAGGATTATATCGGTGCGCAGATGGTGCGTAGTTTATCGCCTACGCAGTATCATTTCCGTATGCCGTATTTCGGTATTGTAGAAAGTGCCACAAAAATTACGTTTCCGGATTACACACAAGAGATTTTTGATCAGGAAATGCTCTATGCCAAGGAAGCCGGTATTGACTATTTTATGTATTGCTGGTACGCAGACGGATCCGGTATGGATACGGCCCGGCAGCTTCATACCACCAGTCAATATCGGGATGATGTGAAGATGACTGCCATGTGGGATATTTCGGCGCTGAAAGGGGCGGAATTGGAGAAGAATATTGCTTTGCTGAAAGAGAGCTTCTGGCTGAAGGTTGCCGATGGACGTCCTGTGGTTTATGTGAATAACGGCGGAAATCAGACGACATTCAGGGTGAATGAATTCCGGGAAGCCTGTATGGATGCCGGCCTGAAGAATCCGTATATTATAGGAATTGAGCAGTTTGGCAGTACGCCGGAGAACTGTAAAGAGTTGGGCCTCGATGCGTTCAGTGATTACGCAATCGGCCTGGGGGATGAAAGCCCTTACAGTAAATTGGCGGAGAAGGCTAAGCAGCAATGGCTTAAAGATACGCTTTCCGGCATACAATATATTCCCTTAGTACCTACCGGATGGGATCGCAGACCGAGAATTGATCATCCCGTAAGTTGGGAAGGACCTACAAGCGATAAGAGCAGCTGGACGGAAACCGCGACGGCGGAAGAGATTGCAGCATTGCTTCAGGATGCGATTGATTTTAATAATGAGCGCAAAGAGCAATCCAATATTAACAGCGTGCTGATTTATGCTTGGAATGAGCATGATGAAGGCGGCTGGTTATGTCCCACCATTATTGACGAAGACCGGGACGGCATGCCGGAGCTGCGGGAGGACGGTACCTATAAGCGGGATACCCGCCGTCTGCGTGCGATTCAGAAGGTATTGCGGCCCGGAGAAGAATGGACGCTGGATGCGGATGAGATTTCACAGTCTGCCGTATCGACTCCTGCGGCTTCTGCCCCTGCGTCGACATCTGATCCTTCTGGTGACTCCTCCGGCGAAAATAATGCGGATAATAAGGGCTCTGTTTGGATTTATATTGCCGCGGGCATTGCCGGCGTAGTGATTATCGGCGCTGTTGTTATTCTCGTTGTGCAAAAGAAGAAAAAACAGAAAACGGAACCGGAAAACGACGCGGAGCATCCCGAAAATTAACTTTAAATGAATATTGCTGCTGGTCATTATAAAATGTAGCAATTTGGAACCCATAAAGGTTTTTCATAAAAAGAAAATTTTTATGGGTTCTTTTTTATTGGAATATCAGAAAAACAGCAGAACATTGGATCATTCTACAATGGATTTTTACGCGCGTTCCCGTAACGGAAAAAATAACTTGCAGGAACTGTGTGCAGGCGTTTTTTAAGGGAAAAGGGTCTGCCGTTCGGAAAAGGAAAGGATCAGCACGGAAATCGTATGCGTTTTTTACAGATTGGAATTACAAAATCTTCATAAGTAAAAGGAATAAAATGTAATAATTAGAAAAAATTTTTACAAAAACTCTTTAAAAAAACAAGTAAAGTGTATTGACTTTCTGTTGCGGACGTGATATCATAGGTAATGCAAAAGAATATTTTTAAAATATTCACAATTAAAGGAGGAAAATTATGAAGAAAGTTTTAGGCGTTTTGCTTGCAATGGCGCTGACTGTCGGTGCCTTTGCGGGGTTGACGATACTTTCTGCTTCGGCACAAGCCGCTTTGGAGGAAGGTCAGTCGTTAACCGAAGACTTTGAGGGCAATACCAATACGTATTTTTCAGCACAAGGTATTGCTGGAAATGGTACCTCTGAGGTAGTCAACACCCAGAAACACGGCGGCGAATACGCGCTGAAGTTCTCCGGCGGTGTGAATCCATGGGATATGCCCGGACTGAAGGGTGAAGAGGTACGCAAGGTAGTAAAAGGCCAGGCCGGAAATTATCGTTTCCACGCGTGGGTATATTTTGAAACCATGCCTACCAATGGCGCTACCGGATTAACTTTGCTTTTCCGCGGTACGAAGAATGTTATTAATACAGGAAATGATAATCTTCCGTTCGGAACATCCAATGAAAGTGAAGACGGTTGCCTCGCTACCATTGAGCCGGGCAAATGGATAGAAGTTACCTATACCTGCAAGATCAATAAGACGCAGGCCGATGATGACGCTCTGTCTGTCTACTTTGATACCATGGGTGTGGGCTCGGTATTCTATATCGATGACGTTACCTTTGAAAGAGTTGCTGAGGAAGTTGCTGTGAAAGAGGTAGTAAACGGGGATGCCGAAAACGGTACGACCGGTTGGAGTACTTTTATGGGCGGATCGGTTGAGCAGGTTTCCGGTGGTGCTAATGGTACAGCCAATGCCATAAAATTTACGCCTGACGGTGAAAAAAACGAGTATCAGACCATAGCGTTTGATTTCGGCCCGGCGATTATTCAGGATGAAGCCAAAGGTTACGCAGGCGCGGGCGCAGGGGAGTATACCATTAGCTTTTGGGCAAAAACAGACAGCCCCAAACCGGAAAACACAAAATTCAAGGTAGTACTGAATTCAAAAAAACATGTAGATGCTAAAGATGGCCAAATTTCCGGTATTGAAGGCGATGGTTACGTTAACAGCTATATTACTACCAGCACGGTCGTTGAACTTACCGATCAGTGGCAGAAATTTGAAGCAAACGTCACCATTTCGGAAGCTTATCTAAAAACAATCAAAGCGTTGTATGACGCGGGCAATACGAATGCGTATGAATTGATTCTTCGCCTTGATGGCGCGGGTGCAAATTATGCGTTTGGAACTACGGGAGCTTTAACCCTTTTCCCGTATTATGTAGATGAAGCTGCAATTGCGGTAGCCGGTGGTGAACAGCCCGGCGGCGGGGACGAGGAAGTAACGGAGGTACAGGGCGTGACCGTTAAAGTGACCTCCGCTGATGAAGGCGCAGCCGTTTATGTAAAATTTGATAAGTTTGCGGGTCATCTGAAGAACGGTAAAATGACTGTGAAGATTCATAACACCGGCACAAGTGAAATCAAGCTGGTGCTGGAGGCCCGGCTGAATGACAGCAAGTGGACGACGGTAAAGGCCGGGGAAGCCGTTACGATTGCAGCAGGTAAGGTAGCAACCCTTACGATTGACTGCCCGGATAAGATGACCAGCCCCGTAGACAGCAAGGAGTACGTTCCCTTTATGCTGCTGAAGATTGAGGGAGCAAAAGCCGGAGATCAGTTTACGGTGTACGGCTTTACAAGAGAAACGATGGAGACACAGAAGCCGGTATCGACGATTACTACAGGTAAGGCATCATTGGAATACGGCACAACGACAAAAGCTTGTCCCACAGGAGATGCGGCTCCGGTTGCGATTCTGGCGATAGCCGCTGCGGCCTGTGTAATGCTGGGCTTGGTAGTTGCAGCAAAAAAGAAAAAAGAAACGGTAGGATAAACCCGTTCTTTTAAAAGCTTAAAAGCGAAAATGCAAGCGCGTTTTCGCTTTTTTTTATTCTTTTTTAAGAAACAGAGATTCGTAGGTTTATTTTTGATAAAAACAGGTTTATTTTTACCCTTTTTTTGCCTGTAAAAACAGAATATAATTATATCAGTAAAGGCGTGATTCTCGCTCTGGATGAAGACAAGATGTTGGAAGGTTGCAAAAACAGAAATTTATCTTTTGCCCAAGTGTGAATTTTAGAAAATATAGTTATTATTTGCACATAAAATATTTTTAATATAGTAGAAGCAAAATATCCCGTAATTACTTGCTTTTTGAGCCAAAGTGTAGGAATAAT
>ERZ1673696.802-NODE-802-length-30801-cov-6.707507_pt1 | contig 30801 bp, 31 predicted proteins | sample MGYA00580226_ERZ1673696 | MGnify/ENA primary metagenome ERZ1673696 (study PRJEB41218, sample SAMN15661743) | gut metagenome | host: Homo sapiens | place: Canada: London | collected 2015-08-20/2019-03-30 | study: EMG produced TPA metagenomics assembly of... | reverse complement strand
CGGCTTTGACGACATGTGCGTCAAAACGGATAAAAACCGAAGGTTTTTGTACTTTGCGGGTTTTGCCGCCCGGGAACGGATGTGAGAGGCAAAAACCGAAAAAAACTCGAAAAAGTGGTCTTTAGCCACTTTTTCGAAACTCTGATTAGGAGGTTTTTATGGACAGCTGCTACATTACACCAAAGGAAGACATGCATAAGGGGGCGTACATCATAGCCGACCCACACAAGGGCTTACGCGACGGGGCGCTGCTTTTTGACGCTGCCCAGGAGGAGCTTGCCAGGAAGGCCGCCATGTACCTCGCCGTCCAAGGGATCGCCCTGCGGCTCATAAGGGTGGACGACTTTGAGCGGTTCATTGCTCAGGAGCAGGAGTATAGGAACAGGCTGTTAGGGGGCTTCCCGGCCGCCGTCATCAAAAATGTGAGCTGGGCGGAAGCGCTTGGCATAAATGCAGCCCGGGGCGAAACGCCCGCCGAGCTTGCCAGCGCCGTAAAAGAGGCTATATTGAAGTAGAAGGGCCAAAAGCCCTATTCAATCTTTTTTAATACCTACTTTACCGATTGTACACTTAATCTGCATTTTCTCGCCACATTTTGCTGGTAATATAACAATCACAGAAGGAAAGAACTTGCAGATAGTAACTCCATCCATAAGATTTCTCCCCCTAAAAACAAAAAGCCGGCTTAGTCCACCGGCTTTTTGTTTTTTGATTTTCTGTTTTGTACACGGTTTGTTAATAGTTACTTTACCGATCGTACATGAATTCTGCATTTTTCCGCCGCAATCTTCGTGTATTATAATAATCGCAGAAGGGAAACCGCTGCAAGATAATAACTCCATCCATAAGATTTCTCCCCCTAAAGCAAAAAGCCGGCTTAGTCCACCGGCTTTTTGTTTTTTTATATTATTTCTCTTATTCCCCGTACAGCGGCAGCACCTTATCCGGCGCTATGCCGACCTCCTTGGGGGCGCTATACGGCTCGCGCCTTTGCAGCTTTACCCAGAGGAGCATTTTTTTATCCCCTTGGCACGCGAACGTGAAGGGCTGCGTCAGCTCGAATGGATCCTCTATTGGCTTCCCGCAGACTATAGCATACCTGTTATGGCGTTCCTCCTCATGTATGTCGTGCGCCCGCACGCCGACGGCGCAAAGCCCGTCATGCAGCTGGGCGGCGGCAGTAAGGGTAACGCCCCAGTCTACGGCATACAGCTGGTGCTCTCCCCGCTTCTCCGCCTTTGATATGTTTTTGCAGCCGGTAAGGCTTGCGGCGGCTACGGTATGGGGATCCTCGAAAAGCTCCTTTGTCAGGCGCGGGGGGGTCGTACTTCCTTTATCCATCACAGCGATGCTCCGGCAAAGTCTGTAAGCCTCGTCCCTGCTGTGCGTAACGAGCAGGACGGGGCCGCCGTAGCTTTTGAGCAGCTCCCGCATCTCCGCCTGAAGCCTCTCCCGAAGGTATGTATCCAGCGCGGAAAACGGCTCGTCCAGCATCAGAAGCCTTGGCTTGTTCACCAGTATCCTGCCCAGCGCCGCCCGCTGCTGCTGGCCGCCTGAAAGCTGGTATGGCCTGTGCTTTTCCAGCCCCTGAAGGCCCATCATGGCTATCATATCATCCGCCTCTTTTACCCGCTGAGCTTTATCAGGCTGGTTCCTGAGGCCGCAGAGTATATTCTGCCTGAGAGTCATATTGGGAAACAGGGCGTAATTTTGAAAAAGATAACCCACCCTGCGCTGCTGGGGGTGAAGGTCTATGCGCTTTCTGCTGTCGTAGAGTACCACGCCGTCCAGCTCTATGTGTCCGCTGTCCGGCCGTTCTATGCCTGCGATGCACTTAAGTGTCATGCTCTTGCCGCAGCCGGAGGAGCCCAGTATGCCCGTGACTCCCTCCCCCGCTTCCAGCTGTGCGGAAAGGCTGAAGGAACCAAGCCGCTTTTTTATGTCGACTATAAGGCTCATGCTCTGCCTCCCTTGGTTCTGCGCTCCAGCATGTTGACTATGAGCAGCACCACGGCGGATATGCCGAGGTTCACCATAACCCAGAAGAAGGCCCCCGCCTCGTCATTCGTCCGCCACAGCTGGTAAACCGTGGTGGATATGGTGGCGGTGCGGCCGGGGGTGTAGCCTATGAGCATGCTTGTTGCGCCATATTCGCCCAGCGCCCGTGCAAAGGCCAGCACCGTGCCCGCCAATATGCCCTGGCGGCAGTAGGGCATCCTTATGTGCCAGAATATGTATGTATTTGAAAGGCCGAGGGTCTGTCCAGAGTATGCCAGGGTATCGTCAAAGCTCTCGAAGGCTCCCCTGGCTGTGCGATACATGAGAGGAAATGCCACAACCGCAGCAGCCAGCACGCCGCCGTACCACGTCATTACGAACTTGATGCCGTACTGGGCAAGGAATATGCCCAGGGGGCGCTTCGCGCCAAAGACCAGAAGTATGAAATAACCTACTACCGTAGGCGGCAGCACCATTGGCAGAGTCAGTATGACATCCAGTATGCCCTTTACGGCGCGGGGAAGCCTTGCCACATAATAAGCTGCAAAAATGCCCGCAAAAAACACCAGCACGCAGCTTATTGCGGCTATTCTAAGAGAATTGTAAAGCGGATACCAATCCATAGCTTACGCCACAGGCGCGAAGCCTACCGCCTCGAATACCTTCATGGCTTCATCGGTCTGGAGGTATGCCAGGAACTCCTTGGCAGCCTCCTGATTCTTGCTCACGTTCAGCACGGCGGCGGGATAAATGACCTGGCCGCACATTTCCTTTGTGGCGTAATCCACGGGAGTGAGCCCTGCGCTGAAGGCATCGGTGCAGTATACAACGCCGCAGTCGACGGAAGCTTCAGTTACCTGAGTAGTGACTTCCTTTACGTTGGTGCCGTAGGTGATAACGCCGTCCTTGGCCAGCTTCTCTTCGTCAAGGCCGTAGAAAGCGAGTATCTTTTGGGTGTACTGGCCAACGGGAACGTCGCTGTTGCCCATCGCCATAAGAACAGAGCCCTCCTTCAGCTTATCGGCCAGGTCGTCAAAACTCTTGATGTCCTTGGGGTTGCCCTCGGGTACGCACAGGGTGACCCTGTTCTCAAGCAGGTTTACGCGGGTGCCCTCAAGCACGAAGTCCAGCTTGTCGGTGTTCACTTCGGGATCGGCAGTAATATCCAGCTGATTCATCTGCTTCTGGCCGGCGGAAATGAACAGGTCGCACTCGGCGCCTTCCTGTATCTGGGTCTTCAGGGTACCGGAAGAATCAAAGTTATAAGTCAGCGTCACGTTGGGCGCCACGGTCTTATACATTTCTGCGATCTGGTTCATGGTCTCCGTCATGGAAGCGGCGGCGAATACAATCAGTTCCACGGGCTCTGCCTCGGGAACGGTCTCTTCGGGCGCGGCCGTCTCCTCGGTGGCAGGGGCGGGTTCATCGGCTGCGGGGGCGGCGCAGGCCGCAAAGCTGAGTACCATCACGGCAGCAATCAATAATGCAAAAATCTTCCTCATCTCTCATTTCTCCTTTTTTATCAAGTATATACAAAACGCCTTCGCGTCCGTATCATGCGCCCTTGCCGAAGCCGCAGTTGGGATAGTGGCAGACCTTGCAGTTGAGGCAGAGGCCGCCGTTGCCGAGGCCGCTGAGCATCGCCGCTGTCACCGGCTCATCCGCGAGAAGATAGGGCAGCACTATGTCAAATATGGTGCGCTTGGCGTACATAACACAGCCCGGAAGGCCGCATACCGGTATTCCGTTTTCATTGTATGAAAGCAGGAACATTGCTCCGGGCAGCACCGGCGCGCCGTATGTAACAACACGTCCGCCGCTGTTGCGTATGGCGAGAGGCGTCCGGTCGTCCGGGTCCACGCTCATACCCCCGGTGCATATGACCATCTCTGCCCCATCCGCTATCATCTGCTTTATGGCGGCGGTAATAGCCCTGTCGTCATCGCCCGGTGTGGAGTGGGCTATCATGTGGCAGCCGTATTCCCCCATTTTTTCATCTATAACCGGAGTGAACGTGTCATGTATTATGCCCTTCAGCACCTCGCTGCCGGTAGTCACCACGCCGTATTTCTTGGGCTTTATGGGCAGAAGGCGGAGTATGGGCTTATCTCCCGCCGCGGCCTTCGCCTGCTCCATTGCCTGCTTTTCTATTACGAGTGGTATTATTCTGGTGCCGCAGAGCTTATCTCCCGCCTTTACCGGAAAGCCTGAGGAGCGTGTGGCTATCATCATTCGGCCTAAGGAATTCACCTCCCTGAGCTTTTGGAGATCCGCTATGAACAGCCCGTCTATATCCGCTATCAGCTCTATCTTGCCCTCTTTGGGCTCCGTAGGGTGCATATTTTCCCCCATACATATATCCCGGAGTATCTCCGCCGCGTCGTTTTCATGCAGGGTATTTTCGTCGCTCTCCCATACGTAGAGGTGCTCCTTGCCTACGCTGAGCAGCACGGGGATATCTTCTTGTCGGACTATGTGTCCCTTGCGGAACACCGCATCCTTTGTAACTCCTTTTATTATCTGGGTTATGTCGTGGCACAGCACGCAGCCCACGGCGTTCTCTGTTCTGACAAGCTTCATGTGTTTCTTCCTCTGACATCGTGTTTTCGTTATTCTCACATATAAATAACGCATAATCAAATTATACACCAAGCGTTTGGGATTTGCAAGTATATCGGTTGTATTCGACGATGGGCCGTGCTACAATTGAATATAATAATCTCCGGGGTGCATGAATGACAGACAGTTTTGGCCGCAATATCAACTATATTCGCGTATCCTTGACGGACAGGTGCAACCTGCGCTGCCGCTACTGCATGCCGGAAAAGGGCATTGACAAAAAATCCCACAGGGATATCCTCAGCCTCGAGGATATATATGAGATAATCCAGACCGCCGTAGAAATGGGCTTCAGCAAGGTACGCCTTACAGGGGGCGAGCCTCTGGTGCGGAAGGGCGTAATCGAACTTTGCCGCAGCATAAGCGGGCTTTCCGGAGTGAAGGATTTTGCCATGACCACCAACGGCCTGCTGCTGCCGGAGATGGCAAGGGAGCTTAAGGCCGCAGGATTGATGCGGTTGAACATAAGCCTCGACACTCTGGATCCCGATAAGTATCATCAAATAACCAGGATAGGCAGCCTTGACGACGCCCTCGCCGGCATAGCCGCCGCGGAGGAGGCCGGCTTTACAAATATCAAGCTGAACACAGTTCTCATAGGCGGCTTTAACGACTGCGAGATACCCCGCCTTGTAGAGCTTACCAAGCAAAAGTCCTATCAGGTGCGCTTCATAGAGCTCATGCCCATTGGCCATACTTACCCATTTGACAGGGAAGCGTATTTGCCCATGCGCACCGTTCTGGAGAGAGTTCCGGAGCTTGAGCCCGTTCAGAGCGACGGCGGCGTAGCCCGGCTTTACAGGCTGCCCGGCGCAAAGGGCACGGTAGGGCTGATAAGCCCCCTCAGCGACCACTTTTGCTCCGGCTGCAACAGGCTGAGGCTTACGGCGGACGGCTGCCTCAAGCCCTGCCTGCACTCTGCCGAGGAGATACCCCTAAGGGGACTTCACGGCGATGCGCTGAAGGAGCGGATAGAATTTGCCGTATCCCGCAAGCCGGAGCGCCACTGCGCCCTTTCCTATTCTGACAGATCCGGGTCTGCCCGCGACATGAACCGTATAGGAGGATAACATGGAATTCACCCACTTTAACCATCAGGGCCGGGCCCGCATGGTAGACGTGTCCGAAAAGGCGGATACCCTCCGCACCGCCACAGCCAGAGCCCGCGTGCTTCTTAATGCCGATACCTACACACTCGTAAAGTCCGGCGGCATAAAAAAGGGGGATGTGCTCACCACCGCACAGATAGCCGGAATAATGGGCGCAAAGCGCACCCCGGACGTTATACCCATGTGCCATCCCATAGCCCTGACCGGCGCAGACATAAGCTTTGAGCTGGACGACGAAAACCACACAATAGACATATTCGCCACGACGAAATGCACCGGCCCCACAGGCGTTGAGATGGAGGCCATGACGGCAGCAAGCATAGCCGCCCTGACGGTTTACGATATGTGCAAGGCGGCGCAGCGGGATATAATTATTGAAAGCATTTGCCTATTGCGCAAGGCGGGGGGAAAATCCGGTGAGTTCAGGAGGAAGGAATAATATGGAAAACCGTTACACCGCGGCAGTGATAACCGTAAGCGACAAGGGCTTTGCCGGGCTCAGGGAGAATACCTCCGGACCGGCCCTCGTCAAGCTGCTCAGAGAGGACGGCTACGAAGTCATAAGCACCTCTCTCGTACCGGACGACATGGAAAAGATAATGACCGAGCTCACCATATGCGCCGACAGGCTAAGTCCCTGCCTTATCGTCACCACCGGCGGCACAGGCTTCTCCAAGCGAGACATCACCCCCGAGGCCACAAAGGCCGTCATACAGCGGGAGGTCCCCGGCATACCCGAGGCCATGCGGGCCGAATCCATGTGCATAACTCCCCGGGGCTGCCTTTCGCGGGAGGCTGCGGGAATTCGGGGCGATACTCTTATAATCAACTGCCCCGGCAGCGAAAAGGCGGCGAAGGAATGCCTTACTGCGGTGCTGCCCGCCCTGAAGCACGGCATACAGATATTACGGGGCTGGTCGGGGGAATGCTCTTCCCACAACGGCCATGAGCATAAGGAGCGTCATCAGAATGGCTAAGATACTGGCAGTCTGCATATCCGAAAAGAAGGGCACACAAAAGCACGAGGTGCCGGAAATACTGCTCAAAGTAGACCACGGCATAGTGGGCGACGCCCATGCCGGCAACTGGCATCGCCAGGTGAGCCTGCTGGGCGCCGAGAGCGCAGCCAAGGTGCAGGAGAAGATAAGCTTCAGGCTCGCCCCCGGCGCATTCGCCGAAAACATACTCACCGAAGGCATATGTCTCTATGAGCTGCCTGTGGGAACGAGGCTCAGGCTAGGCCCAGATGCCATATGCGAGGTTACCCAGATAGGCAAGGAGTGCCATTATGACTGCGCCATACGCAAGGCGGCAGGGGACTGCGTCATGCCGCGGGAGGGCATATTCGTAAAGGTGCTCAAGGAGGGCTCCGTAAGGCCCGGGGACGAACTGGAGATAATAAAGTAAATCAAAAGGGGGGCAGTTCATTTCCGCCCCTTCGATTTAAAGCCTTATTATTTCCCGGCATTCCTGTTCATGATGGCCACCAGCGCCCATATGGCGCAGATCACGGCAAACACGCCGAGAATGCCCTTGCCCAGCACCGGCAGCACGTTTACCAAAGCCTGAGGGTCAAAATGCAGATCAAACATACTTCTTCCTCCTTTACATGCCCGCTATGACGTTCTCTATGAGGGTTATGACCAATCCGCCGGCTATTACCGATGCTATCTGGCCGCTGACATTTGCGCCCGCAGCGTGCATCAGCAGGAAGTTGCCCTGATCCTCCTCGCGCCCCATCTTATGCACTACCCTGCTGGACATGGGGAATGCCGATATGCCGGCTGCACCTATCATGGGGTTGATCTTGTTCTTGGAGAACAGGTTCAGCACCTTGGCGAACATCACGCCGCCCACCGTGTCGAATATAAACGCAACAAGACCCAGCGCCAGTATCACCAGCGTCTCAAGGGTGACAAACATCTCAGCCTTCATGCGGAAGGAAACGGACAGGCCCAGCACAAGTGTGATGAGATTTGCAAGATCCTTTTGCGCGGTCTCTGACAGGCTGCCAAGCACGCCGCATTCACGTATAAGGTTGCCAAACATCAGGAAGCCTATAAGCTCCGCGCTCTTGGGGGCTATGGTGCCTGCTATGACTGTAACGGATATAGGGAACAGTATGCGGGTGGTCTGAGACACCGCCTTGGGATTGTAGGGCATGCGTATGCGCCGCTCCTTTTGTGTGGTGCAGAGCTTTATCACAGGCGGCTGGACTATGGGCACCAGCGCCATGTAGCTGTATGCCGCCACCATTATGGCTCCCTGATAGTTGGACTTGAAGTAGTTCGCCACATATATGCTGGTGGGACCGTCCGCAGCACCTATTATGGCTATGCTTGCGGCGTCCTTCAGCTCAAAGCCCAGCAGCACCGCCATTCCAAGAGTAAAGAATATGCCGAACTGAGCCGCCGCGCCAAAGAGCATCATCTTTGGGTTGGAAAGCAAAGGCCCAAAGTCTATCATGGCGCCTATGCCTATGAACAGCAGCAGCGGGAAAAGCTCGGTCGCTATGCCCGCGTTGAACATCGTCTCTATGGCCTCGGTATTGACAAAGGGCAGATTTACGAGTATCGCCCCAAAGCCCATGGGCAAGAGCAGCGCGGGCTCCATCTCCCGCTTTATCGCGCACCATATATAAGGGCGCAGCCTATTACGATCATAACTCCCTGCTGCCAGGTAAAGTTCAGCACATTCCCGAAAAGCTCATTGAAAAGTTGCATCGGCGTTCCTCCTTAGTCGTTTTATTTTATAAGTAACACTTATAGTTGCCGGACTTGTTATTACTTTTCGCAAAAATGGGCATAAGCCAATTTCTCCAGCATTTACCTATATAAAATGCCTGTTTTGCGTGAAAGTCAACCATAACCCCTTCCTATATCACAACTTTTAGCATTATATTCTATGGAAGTTCTTTTGTAAACAGTAATTATGCATTATCTTAAATATTATTCCGTTAAAATACCGCCATAGTCCTGCAAAAGTTATAATGCATAACATTATTGCATAATTATGCTGCATATTAGCTTAAAAAATGCATTTTCGGATGTATTTATGCACATTTTATCAAAAAAATTTTATATTTTTGCATTTTAGGTATTTACAAACCGGATTTTATGCGTATAATAAATCATGTGCTCAGCAAGAGAGCGCACCGCTGAATAAGTAAAATAAATTTTTTAAAATTGGAGGATACATTCAATGAAGAAACTGTTTGCGCTGGCCCTCGCGGCCCTGATGGTACTGTCCATGGCGGCCTGCTCCGCACCCGCCGAAGGCGCCGTGATGAAGAAGGTCAAGGAAAGCGGCAAACTGGTTGTAGGCACCGAAGCCCAGTACGCCCCCTATGAGTTCAAGGATCTGGACGCCAACTTCGCAGGCTGCGATATGTGGCTGTCCCAGCAGATAGCCGACGCCCTGGGCGCAGAGCTCGAGGTAGTCGATATGAGCTTTGACGGCATAATCCCCGCCGTTCAGTCCAGCCAGGTGGATATGGGCATAGCCGCCTTCACCGTTACCGAGGAGAGGGCACAGGTCATCGACTTCTCCGAAGTATACGAGAAGAGCCCCCAGGCCGTTATAGTAAAGAAGGGCAACGAAGCCACCTACTCCACCAAGGAGAGCTTCGCAGGCCAGAAGGTCGGTGCGCAGAAGGGTACCGTGCAGTCCCTGCTCATCAAGAACGTGCTGAGCGACAGCGAGCTGTTTGAGCTTGACAAGTACCCTGAGCTGGGCATGGAGGTCGCCGCCGGCAACATCACCGCTCTGGTAGTTGACTCCGCGGTCGCAGACGCTCTCATCAAGAGCAATCCCGAACTGGCTCTCGCTGAATTTGAGTTTGACCCCAGCGAGGTAAACTTCGGCAAGGCCGCCGTCATCGCAAAGGGCAACGAGGACTTCGTAGCCGCCGTAAACGAAGTGATTACCAAGGTCACCTCCGACGGTTCCTTCCAGAAGGCATATGACGAGGCGGTAGCCCTCGCGGACTCCATGGGTCTTGAGATGGACTAAAGTCCGGAAAAGCTCACCATACCGGCCGTGCCCGAGGCCTGACCGCCCCGGGTTCGGCTTTTCCAGTTAAGCAAGCTAAAAAGAAAGGCGGCTCGCACTAATGGCAGCACTTATAGCATTTCTGACACGGATGTGGACCCTGTTCACAAGATATAATACCTTCTTTGCAGAGGGCATAAAGAACACCCTCATCATCGCCTTCTTCTCCGTGCTGCTCGGCACAGTATTCGGTACCCTCATGGCGATGCTCCGCATGAGCAAGGTAAAGCCCCTGCGCTACCTTGCCACCGCATACATCGAGTTCATACGGGGCACCCCGTTGATGGTTCAGCTCATGTTCATATTCTACGGCCTGCCCATGACCGGCATAAAGCTGCCGGATATATCCTGGATACCCAACTTTTCCCGCTTCGCCGCCGGCATAGTCGCCATGAGCATGAACAGCTGCGCCTATGTTGCCGAAATAATACGTTCAGGCATACAGGCGGTGGATCACGGCCAGACCGAGGCCGCAAGGAGCCTGGGCTTCCGGCAGTCCCAGACCATGACCATGGTGGTGCTGCCCCAGGCGGTAAAGAACATACTGCCGGCTCTGGGCAACGAATTCGTGACCGTGATAAAGGAAAGCTCCATCGTGTCGGTCATTGGCATAGCTGACCTCATGTTCCGCAGCAAGGATGTTATCGCCGTGACCTACATAAGCCTCGAAACGCTTGCCATTGCCGCCATACTCTACTTCATAATGACCTTCATAAGCGGCAGGTTCGTATCCCTCATGGAAAGGAAGATGTCCAATGGAACAAAGTAGCCCCATGATACAGGTAAACCATCTCTGTAAGTCCTTCGGCAGTCTGGAGGTATTGAAGGATATATCCACCACCTTCGAGCGGGGCAGCGTGGCCGCCATAATAGGCCCCTCCGGCGGCGGCAAGAGCACCTTCCTCAGGTGCCTTAACCTTCTGGAAAAGCCCACCAGCGGGGAGATAATATTCGACGGTGTAAACATCTGCGACAAAAAGACCGACATAAACCTGCACCGCCAGAAGATAGGCATGGTATTCCAGCAGTTCAACCTTTTCAACAATATGAACGTGCTCAGGAACCTCACTGCCGCCCCGGTAAAGATAAAGGGGATGTCTCCCGCCGAGGCCGAGGAAAAGGCGGTAAAGCTGCTCACCCGGGTCGGCCTTGCAGACAAGCTCACAGCCTACCCTGCCCAGCTTTCGGGCGGACAGAAGCAGCGGGTGGCAATAGTCCGCGCGCTCATGATGAATCCCGAGGTGATGCTGTTTGACGAGCCCACCTCAGCCCTCGATCCCGAAATGGTAGGCGAGGTTCTGGACGTTATGAAGGCCCTCGCCGACGACGGCATGTCCATGATAGTCGTTACGCATGAGATGCGCTTCGCCCGCGAAGTCAGCGACCGCACCATATTCCTTTCAGATGGCATAATCGAGGAGGATAAGCCTTCCCGCGAGCTCTTCGCCCATCCCGAAAGCCCGCGCCTTGTGAGCTTCCTTTCAAAGGTGCTGTAGCTTAAAAGCAGCAAATGCCCGAAAACCGCCTTTCGGGCATTTTTCCATATAGGGCCTCATCTGGTATAATACGCAAAAGCACACCTTGGAGGGTAAACACATGACGGTCACAGAACGGCTTTTCACCTTACAGGATACAAAATACCGGGATTTTTCCGCAAGGCTGACGCCAAATATAAGCAAAGACGCCGTAATAGGCGTGCGCGCCCCGGCCATCAGAGCCTTGGCAAAGGAGCTTTACGGCACAGACGAGGCAGCCCGGTTTATGGCGGAGCTTCCCCATAAATACTTCGACGAAAACAACCTCCACGGGGCGCTGATATGCCGCATCAGGGACTATGCCTCGGCGATGGCCGAAACCGAGCGCTTCCTGCCGTATATCGACAACTGGGCGGTATGCGACATGCTGAGCCCAAAGGTATTTGCCAAGCACCGCGGTGAGCTCTATGAAAAGATAAAACAGTGGACGGCCTCCCGCGAGACCTACACCGTACGCTTCGGCATCGGCATGCTGATGGAGCATTTTCTGGATAAAGACTTCACCCCGAAGGCGCTGGAACTTGCAGCTGATATCCGCAGCGAGGAATACTATATCAACATGATGACGGCATGGTTTTTCGCTACAGCCCTCGCCAAGCAGTACGAGGCGGCCCTTCCCTATATAGAGGACCGCCGACTGGACGCCTGGACCCACAACAAGGCCATACAAAAATCCATCGAAAGCAGAAGGATAACCGACGGACAAAAGGCTTATCTTCGCTCACTGAAGCTAAAATAAAGGAGCAGCATGAAAGACTACACCCTGAAATACGGCAAGGGCAGCGTCACCTTCGCCCTTGATGAAGCACACGTTACAGAGCTTTACGGCACCCCCGTTCCAAAGATCGACGATATAAGGGCCGCTCTTTACGCGACGCTTAGTTCGCCGGTCAGTCACGAGCCTCTGGAATCCTGGGTAAATCCAGGAGATAAGGTGGCGCTCATAGTCAGCGACATGTCCCGCTTCTGGATGAGGCAGGATCTTGTGGTGCCCCACATAATCGGCTATCTGACCGATAAGTGCGATGTGAACCAAAACAACATCACCATAATAATCGCCAACGGCACTCACCCGGGCGGCGACGAAAATGAACTGCGCACGCTGGTGACGGACGGCGTTTACGACAGGATCAGGGTAGTAAACCACGACTGTCAGGCAAAGGATCTTGTCTATATAGGCACCACCTCCCTCGGTACGGAGGTGCACATAAACCCCATCGCTGCAAATGCAGACAAGGTGATAATGCTGGGCGCCTGCACCTACCATGTAATGGCTGGGTATGGCGGCGGCCGCAAGAGCATATTGCCCGGCATAAGCGGCCTCGAAACCATACGGCAGAACCATCTGCACTCACTGGACCTGCTCGCCCCCCGCTCTAATCCACTCATAGGCAACGGGGTGACCGACGGCAATCCCCTCAACGAGGACATGTGCCAGGCAGCGGCTATGGTAAAGAACCTTTTCGGCATAAACCTGGTCACGAACGCGGATATGCAGCTTGCCCATATAATCTCGGGCGATCCCATGAAGTCATGGCAACTGGCATGCCATAGGGTGGACGAGATATACAGGGTGCCAATAGTCAAAAAGGCGGACGTGATAATCACCAGCTGCGGCGGCTATCCCAAGGATATGTCCCTTTATCAGGGTACAAAGATCATAGACAACGTGGAAAGCGGCCTGAACGCCGGCGGCACGCTGATAGTGCTGATGGAGGCCGTGGAGGGCGGCGGCCCCGCCCAGTATTTCGACTGGCTTAAGCCACTTAAAGAAGGCAGGCTTTATGAGGAGCTGAAGGCCGGCTTCACCATACCCGGCTATATATTCTTCATGAACTGCGAGCAGGCGGAAAAATACAGGATAATGCTGCTGACTACCGCCGACCCTTCATCGCTGGCCCCTATGGGCATAGAGGCATATACCGATATGGCCGCTCTGCTCGCTGCGGCGGATATAGCGGATAAGGACATATTGCTTATTCCCAACGGTTCCACCGTAGTACCCTACCCCAAGGCATAAGAGGATAAATAATATGAAAAACTACATTGCAAAGCGCTTTCAGAACATCTCAGGCGGCCTTTCTCTGGATACGGAGGCATTGAGCCGCTATAGCGATGTGATAGACATGAGCATAGGCGATACCGATTTCATCACGGACAGCCGTATAATAGACGCAGCCTTTTCGGACGCCCGGCTGGGATACACCAAATATGGCGACCCCAAGGGGGATCCGGAGCTGATAGACGCTGTCATAAAGGCGTACAAAGAGGACTTTTCCATCGATATTTCCCGGGAAAACCTGTTTGTCACAGCCTCCAGCTGCATGGGCATGGGGCTCACCATGATGGCGCTGCTCGATCCCGGCGATGAAGTTATTGTGTTTTCGCCATATTTCACCATGTACCGCAGCCAGATAGAGCTATCAGGGGGCGTATGCGTAGAGGTGCCCACATATGGCTCGGAGGGTTATGCCATAAACGGGGACAGGCTCCGCGCCGCTATCACACCAAAGACCAAGGCCATCATATTCAATAACCCCTGCAATCCTACAGGGGCCGCCTACGGCATTGACACGCTGAAGCTATTGTACAGCATTGCAGAGGAGCACGACCTTCTGATAGTAGCGGACGAGATATACACCCGCTACATGTTCAATGGCCCCTTCGTGCCTATCTGCTCCTTCCCCGGCGCCATGAAACGCACCGTCACGCTGAACAGCTTCTCAAAGAACTTCATGATGACGGGCTGGCGCATAGGATACATCATAGCGCCGCCCGATATAGTCAGCGCTGCCATGCATATAAATAACTCCCTCGTTTACACAGCCCCCGCCCCCTCTCAGCGCGCCGCCATAAAGGCGCTGGAGCTTCGGGAGGACATACAGAATAAGTACATCAGCCGGTATAAGGAGCGGGTATTCTACGCCTATGAGCGCATAAAGAACATACCCTATCTTTCCATGGGGCAGCCCGGCGGAACCTTCTATGTCTTCCCCAATATTGAAAAGACAGGCCTCAGCTCCAAAGAGTTCTGCGGCGTTTTGTTCGAAAAGTGCCACATACTCGCCACCCCCGGCTCTTCCTTCGGCGCTTCGGGGGAAGGGTACATACGTCTCGTCTGCGCATGCAGCCTGGATACCATAAAAGAGGTGTTCGACCGCATGGAAAAGCTGAAATTCTAATCAAAAAAGTGGCTTAACGCCACTTTTTTGATTCTTTTCGGGTTTTGCCTCTCACGTTCGTTCCCGGGCGGCAAAACCCGCAAAGTACGAAACCCTCCGGGTTTTCATCCGTTCTGACGCACATGTCGTCAGAGCCGGATTGAACATAAGGGGCTGCGGCCCCTTATCAACCCCGGGTTTTTTTGACAGGCTGAAAGTGGCTTAACGCCACTTTTTTGTTATTCTTCTTTTGGCATCTTTAATGTGAAGGTGCTGCCCTGCCTGGGCGCGCTTTGCAGGCTCATCTCCCCCCGGTGCAGCTTGGCTATCTCCCGCACCATGGAAAGTCCAAGGCCGTTGCTGCCCTGCCGGTTGTCGCTCCTTGAGGGCTCCGCCTGCCAGAAGCGGTCCCATACCTTTTTCTGGTTCTCCGGGGATATACCTATGCCGTCGTCCCGGACGAACAGATATATCTGCCCATCCTCCTCATAAAGGCCCACCTTGACATGCTTGCCGCCGAACTTGCAGGCGTTTGTTATGAGGTTTTCCACAAGGCGGCTCATCAGGGTTATATCCACATTTGAGCATATGCCCGGGTCTATGGCGCACTGGAAGTCCACCTCGGGATTAAGCTCCGCCTGCTCCTCGCATACCGCCTCAACTATGTCGCTTATGTCCGCATGCTCCAGCTTTACCTTCTGGGTACCCTGCTCCATTCGGGCAAAGCTAAGAAGCTGGGACACCATGGCGTTCATGCGGCGGGCCTGCCGCTTGATTATGGCTATGGTATCCTGAAATTCCTCCGGCGTGGCGTCGTGCTCCTGGGCGTATTCGCACTGGGAGATTATCACCGCCGTGGGCGTCCTCAGCTCATGGGAAGCATCCGAGGTAAATTGTTTTTCCATATCGAAGCTTCGCTCCAGCCGTTCCAGCATCTTGTCGTAGCTTTGGGCGAGTATGTATGCCTCCATGGTGACGTTTCTCATATTCAGCCTTCGGGAAAGGTCCCTGCCCTCGGATATCTCGTCCGACATCTTGGTTATCTCGTCTATGGGCTTCAATGCCGCCCGGGTTATGAAGTAGCCGCCGATAGCGGAGGCTACTACCACGCCGGGCAGTACATAGGACGCTACCTTTGCAACGGTGCTTGCAACGGTCACTGTGGTTGTGGTAAGGGATACGCCCCGTATCCAGGCGTGCCTTCCGTTTTTGAAGGTGATGTAGCTGTCGTATATGTAATACTTCTTGCCGCCGCACTCAGTTGTGCGCAGTACTCCGTCCTCAAAGCCGGCGTTAGTGTAGAAGCCTTCGGGGTATTCCCCCGCCACCTTGTTGCAGTTCGCGTCATATATGAGGCAGTATACGCCGTTTACGTAATACTGGAAACCGCCTTTGGCCTGTATGGTGTCGTTTTCACACTTCAGGTCGTTGCTGTTGGCCTTGACTCCGGAAAGCACCCTGCGCTGCATGTCCTGCTCCATGGTGAGCCTGCTCACCGTCAGCATGAACACCATTACCAGTGCCGACACAATGACCATGAGCAGCGTAAACCAGAATATGATTATGAACTTTACGGATATGGCCTCCCAGAACTTCGGCCTGGTCTTGGGAGCCTGACTGCTGTTATTCTTTGCCATACGCTATTCTTCCTTTAATACATATCCTGAGCCCCGGACGGTATGTATGAGCTTCTTTTCAAAGGGCTCGTCTATCTTTCGGCGCAGGAATCTTATGTATACATTCACTACGTTTGAGCCGCCCTCGTAGTCCACGTCGTATATGTGATCCTCTATGGCCTCGCGGCTCAATACCTTGCCCTTGTTTATTATCATGTACTCCAATAAAGCGAATTCTTTTGGCGAAAGCTCTATCTCCCTATCCCCGCGGTAAACGGTCCGGGCGGCGCTGTCCACCTTGAGATCGGCAAGGGTATGGACGCTTGCGTAGCCCTGATCCTTGTTGCGGGTTATGACGCGTATGCGCGCAAGCAGCTCCTCAAAGGAGAATGGCTTGATCAGATAATCGTTGCCGCCTATGTCCAGCCCGTGAACTATATCCTCCACGGTATCCCTGGCAGTAAGGAACAGCACCGGGGTGCGATCCCCTTCGGCGCGTATCATCTTTACCACCTCAAAGCCGTTTATCTTTGGCAGCATTATGTCCATAAGCACTCCGTCGTACCTGCCCACGCGGATATAGTCCAGCGCATCCTCGCCGTTCAGGCAGCTATCCACACTGTAGCCCGAAGCGCGCAGCTTATTGCATATAACGTTATTCAGGTCCTGTTCGTCTTCCACAACGAGTATGCGCACGGTATTTCTCCTTAAAAATAAAATCAATGCCCATATCCAATACTGGATATGGGCATTATATCATATGTTTAAAGTTTTTTTAAGCACTATGCCGCCTGAAAGCGGAAACGGAGTACCTCCATAGTCATTCTGTCCACAAAGCCCCAGTATCTGCGGCCGTTTGACAGGAATGCGAAGCTGTAACCCCTGCGCCCGCCTACGCGGCCTTCTCTGGCCCTGTATACCTCTGCGGCGTGGTTCACTCCGGCGGCTTTCAGCAGCGCAGAAAGGCATTCCTTCATGCTGCCCTGCTTTGCCCTGTCGTGGCCCATCAGTTCATTCATTGCCTCGGCGGCTTCGCTTGCTTCCATCGCATTCTTTACCTTTTCAATAAGCTTAAGCATAATCTTGCGCTCCTTTCGCCTTTTATTATGCTCAGTTTATCTCAAAAAGATTAAACCTGCGTTAAAAACAAATATATTCCGCCGAAAGTTCATGATATGTACACAATAGACCAGCTATTTGCCCCGTTTTTCCCTGAAAAAGTCCCTTAGAAGCCGCTGACAGTCCTCTTCCAGCACACCGCCCATTGTTTTTGCCCTGCGCGGCAGCCGCCCGTCTGTAACGTCAATCCGGGAGCCGCAGCTGCCCATCTCGCTGTCCCATGCGCCGAATACTATCTCCTCTATGCGGCTGTTCAACGCCGCCCCGGCGCACATCGGGCACGGCTCCATTGTGACGTACAGCGCGCAGCCGGTGATCCGTCTGTCCCCCGTCGCCTTTTCTGCCGCCTGTATTGCAAGAAGCTCCGCATGAGCGGTGGAATCCTTGAGCCGCTCAGTCATATTGTGTGCGGAGGCGATGATCTCGCCGTCCTTCACTATCACCGCCCCCACCGGCGTTTCGCCTTCGGCATAGGCTTTTTCTGCCTCCGCGATGGCGCTTTTCATGTATATGGAGTCCATAGCCCCTCCTTTTAAGAATGCCGCTCCAAATGAGCGGCATTCTCTGTCAAATCCTACGCGACTACTATGTTCACTATGTTCTTAACAACTATGACCTTGCGTACGGTCTTGCCTTCCAGGAAGGGCACTACATCCTTGTGCGCCTTGGCCGCAGCCTCGACCTCCTCCTTAGGCATATCTATGGGCAGCTCTATACGGGCCCTTATCTTGCCGTTCACCTGTACGCCGTACTCTATGGTGTTCTTCACCAGCGCGCTCTCGTCCCACTTGGGCCAGGGGGTGCAGTACAGGGGCTGCTCATATCCCAGCCTCTGATTCAGCTCCTCTGTCATATGGGGCGCCACGGGGTTTAGCAGCGTGAGCAGTATATGGAATTCTTCCTTGGATACGCTGCCGTTGTTGTACAGCTCGTTCACCATGGTCATCATTGCGGCAATGGCGGTATTGTACTTCATGGCCTCGTAGTCCTCGGATACCTTCTTTATGGTACCGTGTACCAGCGCCTTCATCTCGGGACGTATGCCGTCAAAGCCGTTTACCATATCCTGCATGCGCCAGATCCTGTCCAGGAACCTGCGGCAGCCCCTTGCGCCCTGTGTGCTCCAGGGTATGGGCTGATCGAATGCGCCCATAAACATCTCATAGAGCCTGAAGGCATCTGCGCCCATCTCCTCCACTATATCGTCGGGGTTGACCACGTTGCCCCGGGACTTGGACATCTTTTCGCCGTTCTCGCCCAGTATCATGCCGTGGCTGGTGCGCTTTTTGTAGGGCTCCTTGGTGGGCACTACGCCTATATCATACAGGAACTTATACCAGAAGCGGGAGTAGAGCAGATGCAGCGTGGTATGCTCCATGCCGCCGTTGTACCAGTCCACGGGCATCCAGTACTCGAGGGCTTCCCTGCTTGCAAGCTCCTTGTCGTTGTGGGGGTCGCAGTAGCGTATGAAATACCAGCTGGAACCCGCCCAGTTGGGCATGGTGTCCGTCTCGCGATTTGCCGGGCCGCCGCACTTGGGGCAGGTGGTCTTTATCCAGTCGGTTGCGCGGGCCAGTGCGGAGGAGCCGTCGTCGGTGGGCTCAAAGTCCTCTATCTCCGGCAGCTTCAGCGGAAGCTCGCTGTATGGCAGGGGTACCCAGCCGCACTTATCGCAGTGTACGAGGGGTATCGGCTCGCCCCAGTAGCGCTGACGGGTAAATACCCAGTCCCGCAGCTTGTAGTTTACCTTTTTTTCGCCTATGCCCTTCTCCTCCAGCCACTTTATCATGGTGGGGATAGCCTCCTTGACGGTAAGACCGTTGAGGAAGCCGGAGTTCACCATTATGCCGCTCTCAACGTCGGAGTAGCATTCCTCCTGAACGTTCCGGCCGCCGGCGACTACCTCTATTATGGGCATATTGAACTTCTTGGCGAATTCCCAGTCGCGCTCGTCATGGGCGGGAACTGCCATTATGGCGCCGGTGCCGTAGCCCATAAGCACGTAGTCGGATATCCATACAGGGATCAGCTTTCCGGTAACGGGGTTGGTAGCCTTTAGGCCCTTGAGCATGACGCCGGTCTTTTCCTTGTTAAGCTCTGCGCGCTCCAGATCGCTCTTGCGGGCAGCCGCCTTCTGGTATTCCCGCACCTCGTCCATGTTCTCGATGGTGTCCTTCATGGCGTCGATTATGGGGTGCTCCGGGGATACTACCATATAGGTCGCGCCAAAGAGGGTATCGCACCGGGTGGTGTATACCTTCAGACCCTCGGGGTATCCCTCTATGGGGAATATCACCTCAGCGCCCTCGCTGCGGCCTATCCAGTTCTTCTGCTGTATCTTTACGCGCTCTATATAGTCCAGATCGTCAAGATCGTCTATGAGCCGCTGTGCGTACTCCGTGATCTTGAGCATCCACTGGCTGCGCACCTTCTGAACGACTACGCCGCCGCAGCGCTCGCACACGCCGTCCACCACCTCCTCGTTTGCAAGGCCCACCTTGCAGGAGGTGCAGAAGTTTATGGGTATCTCAGCCTTGTAGGCAAGGCCCTTCTCGAAAAACTTCAGAAATATCCACTGGGTCCATTTGTAATAGCTGGGATCCGTGGTGTTTATCTCGCGGCTCCAGTCAAAGCTGAAGCCCAGCCGCTTGAGCTGTGCGCGGAAGTGCTCTATGTTGTCGTGGGTGACCTTGGCAGGGTGTATGCCGGTCTTTATGGCATAGTTCTCGGTAGGCAGGCCGAATGCGTCCCAGCCTATGGGGTAAAGCACGTTATACCCCTCCATGCGCCGCTTTCTGGCGATTATATCCAATGCGGTGTTGGATCGGGGATGCCCTACATGAAGGCCGTGTCCCGAGGGATAAGGGAACTCTATCAGGGGATAGAACTTGGGCATTGAATAGTCGTCCTTTGCCTCAAAGCAATGGGCGTCCTCCCATATCTTCTGCCACTTCAGCTCTACCTGATCGTGATCGTAGCGCTCTGCCATTGATATTTCCTCCAATTCAGTATTTAAACAGGTTATTTTGAGCAATAAAAAAAGCTCCGTCTCAGCCAAGAGACGAAAGCCATGCTTCCGCGGTACCACTCTCATTGGCGAAAATTCGCCCAACTCAACTCCCGTTAACGCCGGGCAGGACGCCGTCCGCTTTCACGGGCGGGGCTCCGCGACGAGCTTCGAAAATGCCTCTTGCACCGCCTTGCACCATATGCGGCTCGCTCTGCATGGCTGTTTCCTACTTTTTCGCTTCATTGCCGATATCGTATGTATTATATTTTATTCAAAGCTAAAAGTCAATGACTTGGGGGCGCTTATGATGTATAATACAGCTTATCCATAACTTTTACACGGAGAAACGCCATGCTTTTTGATTATCACGTACACACCCGCTACTCAGCCGATTCCAGAGCGCCTGTAATAGAGCAGCTTCGCGCCGCAAAGAAGGCCGGCGTGACCCATATATGCTTCACCGACCACGTGGATTTTGACGGCGTAGGCCTGCCCCCTGCCGACATAGCCGCCCGCAACGCCGAGATAGAAGCCTTAAAGGGCCAGTTCCCGGATATTGACATATCCTTCGGCATGGAGTTCGGAATGAAGGACAAGGCGGCGTGCAATGCTGCATACGACCATGTAAAGAGCTGCCATATCGACTTCGTCATAGGCTCTGTACACATAGTAAACGGCGTGGACGCCTACTATCCCGAATATTTCGAGGGCAGGAGCCGGGAGGAGGCCTACCTTGCCTATATTGAAAAAGACCTCGAATGCATCAGGGTATCGGATTTTTCCGTAATGGGCCACTACGACTTCTGCGCCAAGCACAGCCCTTATGCCGAGCGCTCCATGAGTTACTCCCTGGCACCTCAGATATTCGATGAAATATTCCGGGAGCTTATAAGCCGCGGCAAGGCCTTTGAGGTCAACACCTCCGCCTGGCGCAACGACGCCCCATGGGGCCTTGACATACTGCGCCGCTACCGTGAGCTGGGGGGCGAATACGTGACCACAGGCTCCGATGCCCACAAGCCGGAAAGGGTAGGCAACAGGCTTTCCGAGGCGCTGGACATGATACGCGCCGCCGGAATACCCTATGTGGCCACATTTAAAAATATGAAGCCCATAATGCACAGGATCTAATTGATCACTTCTATTACCCTGCCCTGCTTCAGCGCGGCTATCACCGTTCTTCCATGGAACGCCTTCGCGAAGGCCCTGCCGTTTTCCACGTCCTTTGGCCTCTCCGCCTTGTTGAAAAGCACCGTCTCGCCATAGTCCACCATGGCTGCGGCGTCCTCAGGTGTTACCACATGGCCCACGTCCGCTCCCAGCCGCCGGGCGTACAGCTCCGGCCGGTGGGCTGACTCGGCTATGGGCTTACCTATACCGTCCGCCCCTACTACGTATATCACTTTTGAGCCTGGGGGTATCACGGGCTCATTTTTGTCGTGGGCCTTTAAGGGCAGCCCCTTTGAGCCGTCCGCCTCGGCTATCACATAAGGCGCCAGGCCGTTGAGCCGGGCTATGGGCAGCTTAGGAGCTATGAGCTTTTCGCCTTCCCTCTCGCCTACGCATACGACGCTGTGCTCCATGAGGGCAGCGGCTATGTCCGCCTCCGCTGCGTTTTCCAGCACCGGCAAATCCGCCGGCCGCCATATGTGGGTGCTGGTGCATATTATCACCCTGCTGCCGGCAGCCGAAAGCTCTGCGGCAAGGCGGTTCATAAGGCTGGTCTTTCCTCCTCCCCCTATTATGGCGGTGATGCCCGGCACTATACCAAGGGCTTCAGTAAAGCTTATGTCGTTCATATTACCTCTCCATGCTGGTTTACAATGAGTATAGCCCAATGAAAAACGCCCCGCAACACAAAGTCACGAGACGTCAATACAAGCGTATTTTTATCTATGCAGATTCATCATATCGTCGAGGGACATCTGCTTGGCGAAGCTCATGGTGAGCATTCTCTGGCTGGGGTTGTCAAAGAGGTTGCTCATGGACATACGGTCGTGTATGTGGCGAACGGCCTCCGCGAACATGGGGGCGGCGGACAGTATCTTTATCTTGTCGTGGCCCTTTACGGCGGGGCAATTTACGGTATCGGTGGATACCAGCAGCTTTATGGGACTCTCCTCGATCTTCTTTACGCCCTTTTCCCGGAGCACTACATGGGACAGGAATGCGTAAATGTCGTTTGCGCCCTTGTCCTTGAGGCCGTGTGCAACGTCTACCAGAGTGCCGCCGGAGATGGTAAAATCGTCTACCACTATACAGTTTTTGCCCTTTACGTCGCCGATTATCTCAAGCACCTTGGCGTTCTCGTCGTGGCCGGTGCGCGTCTTATCTCCTATGGCCACGGCGCAGCCAAGCTCGTTGGCCATCATCCTTGCGCGCTTTGCGCTGCCCGCATCGGGGGATACCACTACCAGGTTGTCGTCCACTATGCCCAGATACCTTGCGTATGCGCAAAGCAGGTCCTGGGCGTAAAGGTGATCCACGGGCTTCTTGAAAAAGCCCTGCACCTGAGCGGCATGAAGATCCATGGTCACGACGCGGTCCGCACCCGCCAGCTCTATGCACTCCGCGCACACCCTGCCGCGTATTGAAACTCTGGGCTCGTCCTTCTTATCGCCCTTGGCATAGCTGAAATAGGGGATAATGGCGGTAACACTGTTTGCGCTGGCACGCTTGAATGCGTCCAGGAAGAAAAGCAGCTCCGTAAATTCATTGTTTGGATCGAGTCCCAACGTCTGAACGAAGTATACGTCCTTGTCCCTTATGCTCTCATCGATGCGGACGAAAGTATTGCCTTCGGAGAATATGTGAGTTGTGCATTTGCCCATAGGGCTTCCGAGATAATCGCACATTTGTGCCGCAAACTCCTTGCTGGCGCTGCCTGCAAAAATCTTAATCGTACCGTCGCCGGACATTTTTCGATTTACCCCCTTTTAATTTTCATCAGCATTATAACAAATATACTCTGTATAATCAACGCAATACGACAATTTGGATGAAGGAGCAGCTGCATTTCATTATAACCGCAGCTTATCGCAGGTGCGCCGTCCATATCCCGTTTTTGTATGGTCTGCCCTATGCGTTGCATCCCAAAGCATATCGTTCGTTATTTTTGAATCAATTCCTTCATATCAAAAAATTATACCGACTTACCGCTCAAAGAACTCCCGCCATGCGCACTCCAGCGCTTGGTTTTTCTCATATGGGCCGCCTATTTGGTTTTCCCGGTTCTTTCCGTGATAATCGCTGCCGCAGGTGGCATGCAGGCCAAGCTGAGCGCATAGGGACAAAAAGCCCCGCTTCTGCCCCTCGGTGGAGGCAGGATAGAATACCTCAAGGCCCCATAGGCCGTAGTCCGCAAGCTCCCTTATGAGCTTATCCGCGTCCGCCTTTATCTTACAGGGATGAGCCTGCACCGGCCTGCCGCCGGACTCCAGTATAAGCTCTATCGCCTCTTTTTTTGAGGGCCGTACACCGGGCACAAAGCCTATGCAGCCCGGATTCAGGTATTTTTCAAACGCCTCAGGCATGGTATCCGCATACCCCGCGGCGATTATTGCCTTGGCGATGTGCAGCCGTGTATCGTTGCCGCGGCTGTGCTCCATGTATTCCCCGGCAGGTATGCCAAATGCGCTGAGCTTGTCCAGTATGGCTCTGTTGCGCTGACGCCTGCTCTCCCCCCGCCATGCTTCGAATTTCACCATGGCAGGGCTGTCAGGGTTTATGTTCAACCCAAGCATGTGAAGTTCCGTCGGAAACTCCACATCCAGCTCTATGCCGGGTATTACCTTTACTCCTATGCTTTGCCCCGCGGCTATGGCCCGCTTGCAGCCTGCGGCCGTATCGTGATCCGTAAGGGCCATATAGCATACCCCCTGCGCCTTTGCCAGGGCGGGGATAGCCTCCGGGTCAAAGGTGCCATCGGACATGTTGGAATGTATGTGCAGGTCGAATTTTTCCATTTTTTGCTTATCCTCAAAAAAATCGGGCGAAGCATCGTCTTCGCCCGAAAGCTTTTTTATTTGTCCTCGTCGTCGAATCCGCCGGGCCGGTAGAATTTCTGTTCCGCCTCTTTCTCAGGCTTATCCTCGGAGCTGTCCTCACCGCTGCCCTCATGGCGCTGCTCCGGCTCATCCCCTGTCCTGTCATCGGATTCGTCCTCCGGCTTTTCCTCCTCGTCCGGCTTTTCAAGAGCTTCCTTCCGCTCTTTATAGGATACCAGCTCCACAGGCTCGTTATGGAATATCTTCTCGAATTCCTCGCCGGTTATGCGCTCGTACTCTATAAGATACTTCACTACCCGGTCCAGCGCCTCCCGCTCGTGGAGCAGCACCTGCTTCGCCCGCTCGAATTGCTCCTCCAGTATCCTGCGTATCTCCTTATCCACCTTGGCAGCCACCTCCTCGGAATAGCTGCGCTGGTGTCCCCAGTCCTTCGCTATGAAAACCTCGGAGTCGCCCCCCAGGAACACGGGGCCTATCTCGTCGCTCATGCCGAACTCTATGACCATGCGGCGGGCCAGGTCGCTGGCGTGCTTCAGGTCGCCTATGGCGCCGGTGCATATATCGTCAAGGGCTATGCTCTCGGCCACACGGCCTCCCATGCTCATGGCTATCTGGTCAAGTATCTTGCCCCGGGAAATGTGGCTGTCGTCGTTGTCGGGCATGGTCATGGTGTAGCCCGCCGCCTGACCTCTGGGTATTATGGATACCTCGTGTACAGGATCGCAGTGCTCCATCTTCAGGGCTACTATGGCGTGTCCCGCCTCGTGATAGGCGGTGATGCGCTTATCCTCCTCGGTAACTACACGGCTGCGCTTTTCGGGGCCCACAACCGTGCGGGTTATGGCCTCCTCCAGCTCCACCATGGTTATCTCCTTCTTCTTGAAGCGGGCCGCAAGTATGGCCGCCTCGTTAAGCACGTTTTCAAGATCAGCGCCGGTCATGCCGCTGGTGCGCTTTGCCAGCACCCCCAGATCCACATCCTTGGCGAGGGGCTTGCCCTTGGCGTGAACCTCGAGTATGGCCTCCCGTCCCTTAACGTCGGGATAGCCCACGGTTATCTGCCTGTCAAACCTGCCCGGACGCAGCAGTGCGGGGTCGAGTATGTCTGGTCGGTTAGTGGCGGCAAGCACTATTATGCCTTCGTTTACCGCAAAGCCGTCCATCTCCACCAGTAGCTGGTTAAGGGTCTGCTCCCGCTCGTCGTGTCCGCCGCCCAGGCCCGCACCGCGCTGACGGCCAACGGCATCTATCTCGTCTATGAACACCACAGCGGGCGCGCACTTTTTAGCCGTATTGAACAGGTCGCGCACGCGGCTGGCGCCGACGCCCACGAACATTTCCACGAAATCTGAACCGGAGATGGAGAAGAAGGGTACGCCCGCCTCGCCGGCTACGGCCTTGGCCAGCAGAGTCTTACCTGTACCCGGAGGGCCTACAAGCAGACAGCCCTTGGGTATGCGTGCGCCCATGGCGGTGAACCGCTTGGGGGAGCGCATGAACTCTACCACTTCTCTGAGCTCCTCTTTTTCCTCCTCGGCGCCGGCCACGTCCGCAAAGGTGACCTTATTCCTGCCGTCCATGTTTGTGCGGGCACGGCTCTTGCCGAAGTTCATTATGTTATTGCCGCCGCCCTGGGCCCTGGTCATAAGGACATAGAACAGCGCCAGACCGCCGAAGAGCAGTATGTAGGGCAGCAGGGTCTCCAGTATGGAGGGGCCGGGAGCGGGATTCAGCACGAGGGAGAAGGGATAATCCGCCTGGGTTATGTCATTGGCTTCCCTGCCGGTAAGCTCGGCGGTAACCTTATCCATGTCATCCTTGAGGATATCCACGGAAGGTATATAGGTGTAGAAGTCCGCCTCCTGCGGGAAGACTTCCATGCTTATCTTGCTGTCGGAGTACAGTCCTACAAGCTTCAGCTCGGTGACCTCCGCCGCCTGTACCCTGCCGTTGCGGACGTCATCTATGAATTCCGAATAGCTTATCTTTTTGACCTTATCGCCGGAAAGATCGAAGCCGGATACCAGCAGAACGATTATTCCCAGCATTATAAGATACACTATCGGTGTTGTAAGGTTTCTTCTCTTCAAAATTTTACCTCCCCGGTATGCCCCCCGCAAAGTCCTATGGCTAAGCATACCACCTACGAGTTTAAACTATCCATCTAATAGTAACACAAAAATTTACCTATTCATACCTCAAATAATCAAATTTAAGTGAAAAAAACGTGACGCATACCACTTTTGTCCCTGAATTAAGGGGTTTACAAAAAAGAACGGGAATAATATAATAAGTAATTGTAAAGTTATGACCGGGACACACGGTGGGACCGGAAGCCAAAGAGAGCGGCCCGTTTTTGCGGTGCGAGGGCTGCGGCGTCTCCACCCACACGCATCACCCGCGAGCGCCGGCGCGAAAACGTATTTCGTCATTAGCGCCGGACGGCAGCCCGCCGTTACACGGGCGCGCGGCTATGACAGGCCGCGGCAGAGAGGGCGCGCCGCGCCAACTCGGGTGGTACCGCGCAATACTGCGTCCCGATATTCGGGGCGCTTTTATTTTGCCCGAAAAAAATCATTTTAAAGAAGCTATAAAACACTAAGGAGAAGCAGATGTACAAGAAAGTTCCGACCACGCTGAATTTCGTGGAACGCGAGAAGGAGACGCTGAAATTCTGGAAGGATAACCAGATATTCGAAAAGAGCGTCCAGCTTCGGCAGGGCGCCCCCGCCTACACCTTCTTTGACGGCCCGCCGACCGCCAACGGCAAGCCCCACATAGGCCATGTACTGACCCGTGCCATGAAGGATATAATCCCCCGCTACAAGACTATGCGGGGTTACGACGTGCTGCGTAAGGCCGGCTGGGATACCCACGGCCTGCCCGTTGAGCTGGAGGTGGAAAAGGAGCTGGGCCTCGACGGAAAAGAGCAGATAGAGCAGTACGGCGTTATTCCCTTCATCCAGAAGTGCAAGGAATCCGTATGGAAGTACAAGGGCGAGTGGGAGGTAATGTCCGACCGCATGGGCTTCTGGGCGGATATGGATAACCCATACATCACCTATGACAACGACTATATAGAGTCTGAGTGGTGGGCGCTGAAGGCCATATACGAAAAGGGCCTTCTCTACAAGGGCCACAAGATAGTCCCCTACTGCCCCCGCTGCGGCACCGCCCTCTCCTCCCACGAGGTAGCTCAGGGCTATAAGGAGGTCAAGGAGACCTCCGCCACCGTCCGCTTCAGGGTGCCCGATGAGGAGAACACCTACTTCCTGGCCTGGACCACCACGCCCTGGACGCTGCCCAGCAACGTTTCCCTCTGCGTCAATCCCGACGTGACCTACGCATATGTGCGGGTGGACGGCAAGGAGACCTTCATAATGGCGAAGGACCTCATAGAGGCGGTGCTGGAGGGCCACGACACCGAGATAATAAAAGAGGTCGTCGGCCGGGAGCTTGAATACAAGCACTACGAGCCCCTTTTTGAATGCACCCGCAAAGCCGCCGGCGGCAAGGACGCCTTTTATGTGATGGTGGACGACTATGTCACCACCACCGACGGTACCGGCATAGTCCATAACGCTCCCGCCTTCGGCGAGGACGATTACCGGGTATGCAAGAAATACGACCTGCCCTTTGTGCAGATGGTGGATTCCAAGGGCGAAATGTGCGGCGGCACCCCTTGGGACGGGGTATTCGTAAAGAAGGCCGACCCCATGGTGCTCAAGGATCTGGACGAGCGCGGCCTTCTCTTTGCCGCCCCCAGGTTTGAGCACAGCTACCCCTTCTGCTGGCGCTGCGACACGCCGCTTATCTACTATGCCCGTTCCTCCTGGTTCATAGCCATGACCAAGGTAAAGGACAGGCTTATAGACTACAACCGCCGTATCAACTGGATCCCCGAAACCATCAAGGAAGGCCGCATGGGCAACTTCCTGGAGAACGTGATAGACTGGGGCATCTCCCGCGAGCGCTACTGGGGCACCCCCCTGCCCGTATGGGTATGCGACAAGTGCGGCAAGATACACGTCGTCGGCAGCCGTAAGGAGCTCTCCGAGCTTACCGGCTGCGATGAAAACGTTGAGCTGCATAAGCCCTATGTGGATCCTCTCACCTGGAAGTGCGAGTGCGGCGGCACCATGAGGCGCGAGCCGGTGGTCATAGACTGCTGGTTCGATTCCGGCTCCATGCCCTTCGCCCAGTGGCACTATCCCTTTGAAAACAAGGATAAGTTCCAGCGCCGCTACCCCGCGAACTTTATCAGCGAGGCCATAGACCAGACCCGCGGCTGGTTCTATACCCTTTCCGCCATAGCGGCCTGCCTGTTCGATTCCCCCGCCTTCCTCAACTGCATCGTGCTGGGCCACGTTCAGGATAAGGAAGGCCGAAAGATGAGCAAACACATAGGCAACGTAGTAGATCCCTGGGTTCTCCTGGACAATCAGGGCGCGGACGCTGTGCGCTGGTATTTCTACACAAGCTCCATGCCCTGGCTCCCCAACCGCTTCTCCGCAGAGGCCGTATCCGAAAGCCAGCGCAAGTACATGGGCACCTTCTGGAACACCTACGCCTTCTACATTCTTTATGCGGACATAGATGGCTTCGACCCCACCCGGCATAAGCTGGTGCGCGAAAACCTGACCCCCATGGACAGGTGGATACTTTCCCGCCTGAACACCCTCATAGGTCATGTTGAGGCATACCTTGACGACCTGAAGATGACCGAGGCGGGCCGCGAGATGCAGGACTTCATGGACGACCTTTCCAACTGGTACGTCCGCCGCTGCCGCGAGCGGTACTGGGGCAAGGATATGACCCCCGACAAGGAGGCCGCCTACATGACCCTCTACACCGTGCTCAGGACCATGGCGCTGATATCCGCCCCCTTCACCCCCTTCATGTCCGAGACCATGTATCAGAATATGGTACGGACGGTGGATAAGAGCGCCCCTGAGAGCATACACCTTTGCGACTGGCCAAAGAAGGACGAGAGCTTCATCGACCCCGAGCTGGAGGCCAACATGGCCGCCGTGCTGGATATAGTCGTGCTGGGCCGCAGCGCCCGCAACGCAGCAAATATCAAGAACCGCCAGCCCGTTGCCTCCATGTACGTGCAGGGCAAAGCTCTTCCCGATATGTATGTATCCATCATAGCGGACGAGCTGAACGTAAAGGAAGTTAAATTCGTTGACGACGCTTCCTCCTTCATCAGCTACCGGGTAAAGCCCCAGCTCAAGACCCTGGGCCCCCGCTATGGCAAGCTCCTGCCCAAGATCAATCAGTATCTGGCGGGCGAAGGCGTAGGAAACGCGGTGGTAGCCGCCCACAACAGGGGCGAGAGCTACAAGTTCGACATAGACGGCACCGAGATATCCCTGGCGGCCGAGGACGTGCTGGTCTCCACCGAGGAGAACGCCGGCTTCGTGACAGTCACCGAGCATGACCTTTCCGTGGTGCTGGATACCAACCTTACGCCGGAGCTCATCGAGGAGGGCTTCGTGAGGGAGATAGTCTCCAAGGTGCAGACCATGCGCAAGGAAGCGGGCTTTGAGGTCACCGACCACATAGTGCTCTCCCACCACGGCAACAGCCTTATCGAGGGCATATTCGCCAGGCACGGCGCGGAAATCGCCGCCGATACCCTTGCCGACTCCATCAAGCTGGGTTCAGCCGGCTATGTGAAGGACTGGGAGATAAACGGCGAAAGCGTCACGCTGGGCGTTGAGAAGTCTTAAGCCAAAAACAAAAAAACGGGGGCACAGCCCCCGTTTTTGCCCCGTATTTACGGGGCTTTATTTTTTAAATTCTTCGATTATATCCATTATTATCGCTATCTGGCTTTCGCTAAGCCCATCCGTTCTGAATATGATCTGATTTTCCGTTCCAAGCAGGTAATCCAGGGACACATTAAACATGCCTGCAATCCTCAATAGTACAGCATAACTAGGCATACGCGCCGAGTTTTCATAGGCTGACACCATGCTTTTGGTTATACCCAACCTTGCGGCAAGCTGAGATTGAGAGAGCCTTTTGTTCTCCCGCAGCTTTGCTAATTTAATTCCAAAGTCAACCATGTTGAGTACCTCGCGTTTACTGTTAGTATACCCCGCATTTGTAGTCATTAATTTAATCAAAACGTTCTCAATCAGTTGACTTTCCGCCGTTTTTTATATATTCTTTAATCGAGGTGATGATATGCTCCGTAAAACATACCGGGTGCAGAGCGTTCGAAGCGTGCGCACCCTTCCCGCACATCTCTATCACAGGCGCGATTTTGAACGCAGAAACCGTGCGATGCGCTATATCAAGGAGGAATACGACTATATCTCATCTATCCGCAGGAATAATATTTTATTTGATATGGCCTTGTATAAGCTCGACCAGATGATAGCCGAAATGAAATTCAACCACACCTATGACCCGTATACAGTTCTTACTGTGCCGCGGATAAGAGCGCAGATAAAACTTACCGACAAGTATGACCCACAATTCCGTACAAAAAAATAAGGGGGGCTTTCGCCCCCCTTCAGAGTGTCAAAAAAGTGGCTGAATGCCACTTTTTTGAGTTTTACGGGTT
>ERZ1673696.797-NODE-797-length-30922-cov-5.817799_pt1 | contig 30922 bp, 23 predicted proteins | sample MGYA00580226_ERZ1673696 | MGnify/ENA primary metagenome ERZ1673696 (study PRJEB41218, sample SAMN15661743) | gut metagenome | host: Homo sapiens | place: Canada: London | collected 2015-08-20/2019-03-30 | study: EMG produced TPA metagenomics assembly of... | reverse complement strand
CATTGTAATTGCTTTTCAGAAGTACGGAGACGCCGGTTTGAAGAGCAAATTCCGCCGCGTGGCCTATGGGATCTTGCTGCAGTACTTGCATATCCATATGAAACAGCCTGGCGGCTTCCCCAAGATGCGGTGTGATCACGATCGGGCAGAGGGTCTTCTTCAGCATTTCTGCGGTACAGAAATAAAGTCCGTCAGCATCCAATACTAAGGGAACAGTGCAGTATTCCAACACTCGTTTTAACAGAACGGCGGTTTCCTCTTTTCTGCCGATGCCCGGCCCCAGCAGAATTACGTCCTTATCCTTTATAAAGGCGCTGAGGGCATCCGCATCGGTAAGCTGTTTTACCATAATTTCAGGATGACGCCCGTTATAATAAGCGGCGCAGTCCTCCGGCACCAACATACTGACCTTGCCTGCACCGCAGCGCAGAGCGGAAATAGCGGCCAGCTCTCCGGCGCCTTCCATTCCCGGGCTGCCGGCAATGACACCAGCATGTCCGTTGCTTCCTTTGTGCGCAGTGTTTTTTACCGGCGGCAGAAGGGCCCTGATATCAGTAAGCTCAGGCTCAAGTACGCGGAAATGACAGGGGGAAATACCGATGTCGGCAACCGTCAGCTTGCCGCACGCGTCTGCGCCCTTTCCTAAAAAATGCCCCAGCTTTTTGCAGCCGAACGTCACCGTACTGTCGGCCTTCACGCACAGGTTTGTCAATCCGTTATCACAGGAGAGGCCCGAGGGAATATCTATCGATATTACCGTTGCTTTTCGGCCTATTTTGTTTATTGCTTCCGCAGCCTCCAGCTCAGCACCGGAAAGTTCCCCGTGAAAGCCGATACCGAAAAGCGCGTCTATCACGCAGTCATAATTTGCCGCGGGGGCGGTAACGATCAGCGGTTTTATTTTTTCATAGTAAAAAGCCGCATGTGAGCTTAGCTTTTCAGGGTTTCCCAGAACCAGAACATCGGTTTTGATGCCGGCTTGGGTTAAAAGATCGGCACAGACAAAGCCGTCGCCGCCGTTATTGGAGCATCGGGCATACACCAAAACACGGTGAAAATGTCTGGCCGCTTCAAATACGGCCCGGCCCGCCCTTGCCATGGCCTCTAGGGGAGAAAGCCCATGTGCAAAAGCATTCGCTTCGGCGTCCTGCATCTCTTTTGCGGTTAAAATCGGTTTCATTTATTCTGTTTCCTCCCAATCTTCGGTGGTTTCGCCTAAAGCCTCGGTTATCGTATCCCAGTCAAAGCCGCGGCGGGCAAGAAATTCACTTAGCTTTCGGCGCCGGATTTTTTCTTCCAGTCCCGCATATTTTTGTGCCTTCTTTGCCGCCAGCGCTTTGGCGGCGGCCAGCTGCGTATCTTCGTCGAGCGCTTCCAGCGCCTCCTGTATGGTTTCGCGGGCAAGTCCCTTTTCCCTTAGCTTATATTCAATGGCCCGTCTTCCCAAGGTTTTACTGCCGGCAATAAAATTTTCGGCCAATGCGGCATCGTCAAGATATCCCAGCTCCTGCAGGCGGATAACGGTCTGCTCAATCGCTGCTGGGGAAAATTCTTTTTTTTCTAAAAAATTTCGCATTTGTTTTTCTGATTTTTCGCTGTGAGACATATGGGCAAAGGCTGCTGAAAGCGCCCGCTTGTATTCGTCCTCCTGCATCATCTGCGCAAGAAGCGCGTTTTCCAGCTGCACCTCGGGCGCCAGGCGGTAAAGCACAGCCAATTCATCTGAGATTGAAAAAGCATACTGACCGTCAACGAACACGCTGATGCGGTTTTGATTATGCTTTTGCCGTTCCAATTTTGTAATTTGGGGCATGATAGAATCACCTCATCGTGATTATACTCTGTTTTTACAAGAATTACAACAAATTTTGATTACTGCCTATTGACGAAGTACGGGATTCTTTGATACAATATCTCAATAACCCATAAGGATCTGTTTTATGATATATTTTATTGTCAATCGACTTTCCGGTAAGGGAAAGGGCGCGGTAGTCGCCGAGCGTATCAGGTTTTATTTGCAAGAAAAAAAGATTGCATATAAAATGGTAACGACGGAATATAAGGCGCATGCCGTGGAACTTGCGGCTCAGCTGTGCAGGAAAAAGGATTGTTCCGCTCTGGTAGCTGTGGGCGGCGACGGAACCTTTTCCGAGGTTTTAAACGGAATGGATACGCGTATTCCTTTAGGATTGATCCCCTCCGGCACGGGCAACGATTTCATCCGCAGCGTGCCAGCCGGAAAGATGCTGGAGGAGCAGTTGGATGCGGTGATTCAAAACCGTATCAGTCCGGTAGATTTTATTCAGGTAAATGATCGGCGCAGCATCAATATCGCCGGCACCGGCTTTGATGTGGATATTCTTTTGCGGCAGGAAAAGCTGCGGCGGTATCTCAAGGGTTCGCGCAGTTATTTTGCGGCACTGATCGTTACGGTTTTTACTATGAAGTTCCGGCAATTTCGGGTTAGAATTGACGATTCTGAGATGATTGACACGGCCGGCCTTTTGCTGTGCGCCGCCAATGGAAAGTATTTCGGCGGCGGACTGCCGATTTCCTTAGATTCCTGTCCCGATGACGGCGTGCTGGAACTGGTGCTTGTAAAAAAAATGCCCCGTGTGCTGATTCCCTATATGCTGGTGCAGTTTTTGCGCGGAAAGCTTTCGGATATAAAAAACTATGTGGAGCTTCGCCGCTGCAGAAGCATTGAATGCAGCGTGACGCCGAAGGTTGATATTCAGCTTGACGGCGAGCTCTTTGATATGCCGCATTTTACCTGTACGCTGTGCCCGGGAGGGCTGAAGCTTTTCTTATAGACCGTTTTTTTCTGCAAAGAGATCAACTCTTTGCAGTTTTTGTATTATGAAAGCGGATCACACAGGTTTCGGTTGCAAAGAGGTGACTTTTCCTTTATAATAGAAACGAAAATAATTTTTACGGAGGAATATGCGATATGTTGGTTTCGGCAAGGGACATGCTCAACAAAGCTAAGGCGGGAAAATACGCCGTGGGACAGTTCAATATCAATAATTTGGAGTGGACAAAGGCGATTCTTTTAACGGCCAATGAGTGCGCCTCACCTGTTATTTTAGGCGTTTCCGAGGGTGCGGGAAAGTATATGTGCGGCTATAATACCATTGTGGGTATGGTAAACGGAATGCTGGATACGTTAAAAATTACGGTGCCTGTTGCGCTTCATCTTGATCACGGCAGCTATGAGGGGGCCTATCAGGCGATGAACGCGGGCTTTTCCTCGGTTATGTTCGACGGTTCGCATTATGCCATTGATGAGAATATTGAAAAGACCAAGCAAATCATCGCAGACGCTTCGGCCAAGGGGATTTCGGTAGAGGCCGAGGTGGGCGCCATCGGCGGTGAGGAGGACGGCGTTATCGGCGGCGGCGAGGTAGCAGATCCGGAAGAATGCAAGAGAATTGCAGATTTGGGCGTAACCATGCTTGCAGCGGGTATCGGCAATATTCACGGTAAATATCCGGCAAACTGGCAGGGCCTGCGCTTTGATATATTGGAGAAGATTCAGGAGCTTACCGGCCAAATGCCGTTGGTGCTGCATGGCGGCACGGGGATTCCCGCGGATATGATTCAAAAAGCGATTTCGCTGGGTGTTTCTAAAATCAATGTCAATACCGAGTGTCAGCTTGCCTTTGCGGCGGCCACAAGGGAATATATTGAGGCCGGCAAGGATTTAGAGGGCAAGGGGTTTGATCCCAGAAAGCTGCTTGCCCCCGGTTTTGAAGCGATTAAGGCTACAGTAAAGGAAAAAATGGAGCTTTTCGGCTCGGTCAATAAAGCTTAAAAGGCAACAAAAAGCAAGAAGCCTTTATAGAGCTGCGGCATGATTTCCGCACGCCTATAGAGGCTTTTTTTATTTTTGAAGGAGAAGGATGCGCTTTTTTAGGGAGCTTTGGCCGGGTTGATTTTTTGTATAAAACCACCTTTTTTGCAAATAATTTGATAGCACCGCTACATATTTGTTAAGGAGGTTCTTATGCAGGCCTACAGTAAGGTAAAAATATGCGGTGTGGATACTTCAAAGCTTCCCCGGCTCAAAAATGCCGAGATGAACGAACTGATACAAAAAATAAAAGCCGGAAGCCGTGAGGCGGAGGAAAAATTTATTTACGCAAATCTGCGGCTGGTGCTTTCTGTGGTACAGCGCTTTGCCGGACGGGGGGAAACGCCGGATGATTTGTTTCAGGTAGGCTGTATTGGGCTGATCAAGGCCGTGAAAAATTTTGATACCGGCCATAATGTGCGCTTTTCTACCTATGCCGTACCGATGATTATTGGCGAAATCCGGCGTTTTCTGCGGGATAATAACTGCATACGGGTCAGCCGCTCGGTACGGGATCTGGCCTATAAGGCCATGCAGGCAAGGGAGACACTTTCTTCCTCAGGCGGCAGGGAGGTTACTAATGCAGAGATCGCTAAGGCGCTGAACGTCAGCGTTTCGGAGGTTGATAATGCTTTAGAAGCAGTGGTAGATCCGGTGTCTATTTTTGAGCCGGTATTCCGTGACGGCAACGATGCGGTGTTTGTGGTGGATCAGATTAGCGACGCATCCCAGAGCGACGTAAAATGGACAGAGCATCTTGCTTTGCGTCAGGCGTTGACAAAACTGGACAAAAGGGAATATAATATAATCAACATGCGTTACTTTGCAGGAAAAACGCAAATGGAGATAGCTGAAGAAATCGGGATATCCCAGGCACAGGTGTCCCGGCTGGAGAAAAGTGCGCTGGAACGTATGAAAAAGTTTATGTAAAGGACGAGCTAAAAAAATGAAGGCGATACCGAATATACTTTCTTTCGCAAGGCTGGCGCTATGTCCGGTGTTTGTATGGACATTCTTTTATCGTTCACCGGTGGTGGCTTTTGCGATTTTTGCCTTTGCTTCATTGTTGGACGTGGTGGACGGTTTTCTTGCACGCCGGCTTCACGCTATTACTACCCTCGGCAAGATATTGGATCCGGTGGCCGATAAGATTCTGCAGCTCAGCGCAGTGGTATGCTTTACAGTAAAAGGCATATTGCCTCTGTTTGTGGTTATCATTATGGGGCTGAAGGAACTGATAATGCTCATCGGCGGCGGTGTGATCTCTAAAAAACGCAAAAATATGGTATATTCCAATAAATTCGGTAAAATTGCTTCCTTTTTTACATCGGCGAGTCTTGGACTGATGTTTTTTGTGGATAATTACTTAAGCTTTGCTGCCCCGGTGATCTACGGCGTGCTGTATGCCTCGGTGGCCGTAAGTATTCTTTCACTGGCACAGTATGCCTATTTAACGATATTTGTACCTAAAAAGAGAGATTAAGAGTTGCGTAAAAAGGAAAAGTGTTATATAATGAATAAAATTATGCATGATGAAAAAGAGGAGTAGGAGCAGTGCCTTCCTTACCAGAGAGCGTCCCAATGGCTGAAAGGGCGCAGGCAGGCGGCTTTGAAGTAGCTTTTGAGTGCCCCGGATGAAATGGCAGTAGTTCGGGCGGCTGGCAGCCGTTATTCTGCTTTTGAGCGCCGTTATAGGAAAAAAGGTGGTACCGCGCAAACAGTTGCGTCCTTTTGCAAAAGGGCGCTTATTTTTTGATTTTCTATTTTGTAAGGAGTTTATAGAGATGAAAGAGATAGCAAAACAGTATGATCCTTCAACGGTTGAGGAACGGCTGTACCGGCAGTGGATGGAAAAAGGATATTTTCATACCGAGGTGGATAAGAGTAAAAAACCCTTTACCATTGTGATGCCCCCGCCGAATATTACCGGGCAGCTGCATATGGGCCATGCGCTGGATAATATGATGCAGGACGCCGTCATTCGGTTTAAGCGGATGCAGGGCTATGCCGCGCTGTGGGTGCCGGGCACAGATCATGCCAGTATCGCTACGGAAGTCAAAATTGTTGACGCTATCGCCAAAGAGGGCCTGAAAAAAGAGGATCTGGGAAGAGAAAAGTTTTTAGAACGCGCCTGGGAATGGAAAAAGCAGTACGGCGGCAGAATCGTACAGCAGCTGAAAAAGTTAGGCTCTTCCTGCGATTGGGAGAGGGAACGCTTTACGATGGACGAAGGCTGCTCCAAAGCCGTTACTGAGGTGTTCATCCGGCTTTATAACAAAGGCCTGATCTATCACGGCAGCCGTATTATCAACTGGTGCCCGGAGTGCCGCACCGCGCTTTCCGATGCGGAAGTGGAATATGAGCAGCAGGCGTCGCATCTTTGGCATATGCGTTATTATACACCCGATGGCAAGCAGTACATAACGGTTGCCACGACCCGACCCGAAACCTATATGGGTGATACTGCGGTGGCCGTACATCCCGAGGATGAACGGTATAAGGATTTGGTGGGCAAAACCGTTATTCTGCCGCTGATGAACCGGGAAATTCCCATTGTGGCGGACGAATACGTGGAAAGGGAATTCGGCAGCGGCGCGGTAAAGATTACCCCCGCCCATGACCCGAACGATTTTGAGGTCAGTCTGCGGCACAATCTGCCGGTGATCCGCGTGATGGAGGATGACGGCACCATCAACGAGCAGGGCGGCGCTTTTGCCGGTCTAAAGCGTGAAGAAGCGCGCAAAGCGGTGATTCAGGCGCTGACTGAGTGCGGCTGCCTGGTGAAAACAGAGGATTACACGCACAACGTGGGCACCTGCTACCGCTGCCACAGTGCGGTGGAGCCGATCATCTCCAAGCAGTGGTTCGTAAAAATGGAATCCTTAGCCGCCCCGGCGCTGGAAGCTGTTAAAAAGGGCGATACGGAATTTATTCCCGAGCGCTTCAGCAAAATCTATTATAACTGGCTGGAAAATATCCGTGATTGGTGTATTTCCCGCCAGCTTTGGTGGGGCCACCGTATCCCGGCGTATTACTGCGACGCCTGCGGCCATACTGTTGTAGCGGAAAAAACACCGGAGAAATGCCCGCAGTGCGGCCATGCACATTTTCATCAGGACGAGGATGTGCTGGATACCTGGTTCTCCTCGGCTCTATGGCCGTTCTCTACCCTGGGCTGGCCGGAAAAAACGCCGGAGCTGGAGTTCTTCTATCCCACCAGCGCGCTGGTAACCGGATATGATATTATCTTTTTCTGGGTAGCCAGAATGATGTTTTCGGGTCTGGAGCAAATGGGACAGGTGCCCTTTAAAACGGTACTGATGCATGGCATTGTGCGGGATTCCCAGGGCAGAAAAATGAGCAAAAGTCTGGGCAATGGGGTAGATCCTTTAGAGGTGATTGAAAAATACGGTGCCGATGCTTTGCGTTTTTCTTTGGCGATGGGCAACTCTCCCGGAAACGATATGCGCTTTTACTGGGAGAAGGTAGAGGCCTACCGCAACTTTGCCAACAAAATATGGAACGCGGCCCGCTTTGTAATGATGAATATAGAAGGTAAAGAATTGCGTGATCCCGCGGCTTGTGAGTTGGATGCAAGCGATCAGTGGATTCTTTCCAAATACAACGAGCTGGTACAGGGCGTGACCAAAAGCCTGGAGAGCTATGAACTGGGCATCGCCGCACAAAAACTGTACGATTTTATCTGGAGCGAATACTGCGACTGGTACATTGAGCTGACCAAGCCCCGCCTGCACGGTGAGGACGCGGAGGCCATGCTGACGGCCTGCAGCGTGCTGAACTATGTGCTGACCAATACCCTGAAACTGCTGCATCCTTTGATGCCGTTCATTACCGAGGAGCTTTGGACCTCTCTCCCGGGAACGGGCGAGAGCATTATGATTTCCCAATGGCCTGAGGCGCGGCCGGAATTTGCTTTTGACCGCACTGCCTTTGATGCGGTGATTGAAATCATTAAAAACATTCGGAATCTGCGCAGTGAAATGAATGTTCCCGCCGGAAAAAAGACGGATATTTATATTTATGCACCCCAGATGGAGAAAGAGATGATTTCTTCGGGAACGTATATCGAACGGCTGGCCGGCGGTGCCAAGGTAGAGTTTTTGGCGCAAAAGCCGCAGAAGGCCGGAGAATATGCCGCGGTGGTCTGCACCGGCGCAGAATGCTTTATTCCTTTAGGCGAGCTTGTGGACGTTCAAAAGGAGCTGGCAAGGCTTGAAAAGGAACGTGATACCATTAAGGGTGAGATCCAACGTGCAAATGGGAAATTAAGCAATAAGGGCTTTGTGGAAAAGGCTCCCCAGAAGCTTGTGGAGGAAGAAAAGGCAAAAATAGTAAAATATACGGAGATGCTGGCTAAGGTTGAGGAGCGTGTTCAGGTGCTTTCGGAGCTGCAATTATGAAACTGCGTCCCACACTGCGATATCGGCATATCAACGATATTCCTATAGAAATATTGCGGAACATGAACATCCGTTTGATTTTAGCGGATATGGACAATACCCTTGCGCCCTGGCACAGCACTGAGGTTTCCCAAGAGATTGTCTTTTGGATTAAAGAGGTGCAGAACGCGGGGATTGAGGTTTTGATGCTTACAAACAGTAAGGGCGAAAATGCCGACATTACCGCACGGCAGCTGGGCATCGGGGTGATAAAAGACGCACGGAAGCCAATGAAAAAGCATACAAGGAGCTTTTTGGCGCAGAAGGGAGTCAGCACAGAACAAACACTGATTGTGGGGGATCAGCTTTTTACTGATATCCAGCTGGCAAATGCTTTGGGAATAAAAAGCGTGCTGCTGGAGCCTCTCTCGAGCCGGGAGTGGTGGTGCACCAAAGTGTTCAATCGCAGCCGAGAGCGGCTGGTATGGCCATTTTTGTTCCGTAAATAGGCTCAAGATAAGATTTTTTTCAGATAGTTCTATACAAAACCGCAAAAATATGATATGATAGGGATGAGAGAAAATGGAAAAGCTTTTGCAGCAGCAGTTTCCTGAGGCGGAGGCGTTTATCGTTTCCAATCCGGCGGATATCTTTTACCTGACGGGCTTTTTCTGCAATGACAGTCTATTGCTGTACGGTGCGGAGCCTGTGCTGGTGACCGACAGCCGCTATGCCCTTGCCGCAAAAAGTGCAAAGGCAGAGGTTAGTATTGTATCCGGCCCTTATCTTTCCGGACTGATAGATGTTGCCAGAAAAAAAAGATATCGCACGCTGGGAATTCAGGAAGAATATTTGACGGCACAGCAATATTTGGCCTTAAGGGAAGAAAAGTTTTCTCTTGTTCCTACTCACGGTATCTTCTGCAGTCTGCGGGCTGCAAAAAATGAGGGCGAAATCAAAGCCATTCGCGCTGCACAGGCGGTTACCGACAGTGCTTTTGAAAAGCTGCTGCCTTTTATTCACGAGGGAGTCACTGAAAAGCAGCTGCGCGCCAGGCTGGACTTTTTATTGTTTGCGTGCGGCGCCGACGGCTTGGCCTTTGATACGATCGTCGCAGGCGGCCCAAACGGTGCGCTGCCTCATGCAGTGCCTTCGGATCGGCCGGTACAAAAGGGCGAGTTTATTACGTTTGATTTCGGCGCCAGGGTGGGCGGCTATTGCAGCGATATGACGCGGACTGTGGCGCTAGGGGCCATTGATGCACGCCAAAAAGAGATTTACGAGGCGGTGGACAAAGCGCACGAGGCAGGTGCGGCTCTTTTAAAACCGGGCATTTCTGCCTGTGCGGCGGATGAAGCTGCAAGAAAAGTGTTGGCAGAAGCCGGCTTTGGCAAATATTTTACGCATTCTTTAGGCCACGGCGTGGGAATTGAAATTCATGAGCAGCCGCGGCTTTCCCCTAAAAGTGAGGATATTCTTGTACCGGGGCATGTGGTTACTGTAGAACCGGGCGTGTATATCGAGGAATTTTGCGGGGTAAGAACAGAAAATATGTATGTGATTTCCTGTTCCGGCCATGAAAATTTGACTGGGACGGATAAAAAACTAATAAAATTATAATACTATACAGGAGGAAACTTTAATGATTTCAGCAGGCGAGTTCAGAAAGGGCATTACAGTGGAGATTGACGGCAATGTTTACGTGATTGTAGACTTTTTGCACGTGAAACCCGGTAAAGGCGCCGCTTTTGTGAGGACTAAGATTAAAAATGTAATGACGGGGCAGGTGCTGGAGCGTACCTTTAACCCTAACGAAAAATATCCGTTGGCGCATATTGAGCGCAAGGAGATGCAGTATCTGTACAACGAGGAAGAGCTTTATTACTTTATGGACAATGAAACCTATGATCAGATTGCATTGAATAAAGATCAGGTGGACGCGGCGCTCCCGTATTTGAAGGATAGCCTTGTAGTTTCCATAAAATTCTATAAGGGGAACGCTTTTTCGGTAGAAGCTCCTAACTTTGTTGAGTTTGAGATCATTGACGCTGAGCCCGGCGTGAAGGGTGATACCGCTACCAATGTTACAAAGCAGGCTACGATTGAAACAGGTTATAAAGTGAACGTGCCGCTTTTTGTAAATGTGGGCGACAAGATCAGAATCGATACACGGACCGGGGAATATATGGATCGTGTGAACTGATTGTTTCCCTGAATTTAAAGGAGGAAATTGTGATGTCAGTTGAAAAAAAGGTTGCCTATTTAAAGGGACTTGCCGAGGGATTGAATATCTCGGAGAATACCGCCGAGGGAAAAATGCTGCGGGCTATCGTGGATGCGCTGGGCGTGATTGCCGATGAGCTTGAGGGCGTGGATGAGGAGCTGAAGCAGCTGAACGAGTATGTTGAAGAGGTTGACAGCGATTTAATGGAGCTGGAAGAGGACTTCTATGACGATGACTGCGATTGTGACGACTGCTGTGATTGCGATGACTGTGATTACGAAGATTGTGACGACTGCTGTGATTGTGATGATTGTGACGACTGTGACGATGAAGACTTTGATTATGACGAATATGAGTGCCCCCAGTGCCATGAGATTGTAAGCTTCAGCGGCGATTTTGCCGAAAGCGAGCTCGTTTGCCCGAACTGCGGCGCCAGCCTTGTGGAAAAATAAATCAGCCGTCATTTTGTTATAGCAGGATAAAAACCTTTGCCCAAGCGTTCTGAAGGACACTTGGGCAGTTTTATTCGTGCGGCACGCGAGTTTATATTGCTTTGCAGTGATATTTGACAAGTGTTATTGCCTTCTGCAGGTTAGGTCGAATGAAACCGCAGGTTTCAATATCACGATTGCTGTGGGCAATCATATCACGCTTTGTGCAGCAAAGAATATGACTGCATAAAAATTACTGCCCGAAAAAGAGTTTTGATTTTTCTCTTTTTCGGGCAGTTTTGTAAACTTTAACAAACTTTAACAAGCAGGGGATTTGTGTGCCAAAGTCCTATTCAATTTTAGATAACTCTCTTTAAAAAACTCGCTCAATAGGGAATCGGTTTTTTTATATCGTTTGTTCAGGTATTTTTAAGCAAGGCTGTAAAAGAAAAACAGGGCATATTTTTATGCGGCACAATTCTGCCTATTCAGAAGTTCTTTCAAAAGAAATGGGCGGTGTGATCACTTCCAGAGGAACCTCGGGGGTGCTGGAGAAGCCCATGCGCTCTATGGTGATCATTTCGGGCCCGCGCTCGTTGCCTACGTGCGTCATCCAATGATAACCGCCGGCATACCCAGCATAAATTCCTACATGGCGTGCGTCTGCACTGTCAGACGCGCCGTAAACCTTGAAGACTACAATAGAACCTATCGGGATGCTTTCGTCGGGATGAAACACCACGGTTCCGTCGGAGTTTCTTTTGGCGGAAAACGAGATTTTTCGGGAAAGCCCTTTAGTGACCCAATCCTCCGCAGCCAGCCGCCACGACTGTGCGGAACGGGAATTTGCCGGTTTTGTCAAAGAAGAGGTATCGATTCCTGCAATATTAGGAAGATAGTTAAAGTAAACATAAGTAACATAAGAGGCGCAGACAAGTCCCCCGTTTTTTTTGATTTTTGCAATATCAGGCGCTCCGGCCGCTGTGGTTTCATAGCCGGAGGATACACCGTAATCATAACCGAGCCCGGAAAGATATCCCAGGGCTTGCTTATGCTTTCCTAAAATAAACACCCACATGTTTCCGTCTTCCCGGTGTTTTTTCAGGTTATAGCCTGTGTATTCCAGGGCGTCGAGAAAGACGTTATCATTGATATCTACATTGCTGTTATATTTTTGCTCCACAGCGTCTTCTTCCGGCTTGGGTGAGGCCTCGGGCAGAGGGGTTGCTATGACAGGCTGATCGGAAAGATAAGCAGCGTTCATATATCCGAACTGACCGTCGGCATATTGTATATAATACCAATCATCGATTTTTTTATAAGCGTTTACCTGTGTGTTTTGCGTCAGACTTGTGATTCTTTCGCTGTTTACCGAAGCCTCTGTGCGTACATTTACGCTTCTATGAGTAACGTACATTACCGTTGCATGCGTTAAATCAAGAGGAGCAGCTGTTGGTGTAGCCGCGGCGGTCGGAGAGGGGGACGGGGAAGGTATAAACGCCGTAGGCACAGGCGTCTCCGGCAGAGGGGAGGGCGCTAACGACGGCGTGTTAAACGGGGAAACAGAAGAAAGTTCCAACGAAGCGGGATGGCTGCATCCGCTTATGGATCCTACCAATAATATAGCAATGATAAGAACAGCTGCTTTTTTCATAAAGGTCTCCTTGCATACAAATCTCTACGAGTATAACAGAGAATATACTTTATGTCAAGAAAAGGCTTTCGGTCCTTTTTTATAAATGGTAATAGTGAGTTTTCAGGCCAAATCGATAGGGTTTGGGGAAGGACGAATTTTTTACGCAAGGAAAAGATGGAAAAAGCAAAAAAGAGAATAAAGCGAAAAAATGAGCCCGGAATAATCCGGACTCATTTCCATTCTTATTATTTGCGGGACTTTTTATTCCTGCTCTTTTTTCTTTTTAGCTGCTATTATCAGCCCAATGACTGCAACAGCTGCCGTTGCTATCAGGGCCATGGGCAGTACGTCGCCGCCAGGCTTGTTGGCCGATTCAGGCAGTTCGTATACGGCCGTTACTGTCATGCTGCTCTTGGCGTTGCTGTCCAGCTTCTGCAGATACTCAACGCCGATGCCGGAGATGATAAACTCTGTGCCGGCCTTAATTTCCTTGCCGCCGTCCTTGGTTCGTATGTCAAACCGCGGGAAATACTGGTCATAGGTATAGGTAGCTTCCACGCCGTCGGCATTGAGGGTAAAGGTAGCGTCGCACTCATAGGCAATCAGCAGGGATTCGCCTGCAGGAACAATCAGTTTATCCGTATTCTTTACAGGCTTCCAGCTATCTCCGCTGTTGCCCTTATGCAGTACCGTAGCGGAGAACCATATTTGAATATCCTCGCTGCCGGTATTGGAAACGACGATGTTCTTCGTTACTTTACCATTCTTTACGTCAGCCTCGCTGATAAAGCCTGCAGCAGCTGTACTGCAGAAATACGGTTCACCAGAGAAGTCCTTGGTAAAGGTCCACTTTACGCCTACCGGGGTCTTTTCCTCCGGGGGCGTTACCGGTTCTTCACCCTGGCCTTCTTTAACCAAGGTAAGTTCATCTACTAAATATGCGTCGCCGGTAACGCCATTTTTATACATGCCTTCGGAACCATCGAAGCGAATCAAAAGCGTATATGCATCTTTGTAGCCTTTTTCTTCATACAGACGCGTAATCTGCTCCAGGTAAGCTTCGGACACTTTTACATCGATGGTGAACTGCTGCCATTCTTTGGTCAGGTCGAATAAATCAGTGCAGGCAACGTACGTGGCTACATAGTCACTGGCTTCTCCGCCGAATTCCTTTACCATATCATTTGCACTCTTATGAATCTGGGAATTTAAGAAGATCTTAATCTTTGCGCTTTCCACTGAGGCGTCTGCACTCAGTTTAGCGTAAAAGCTAAGCTTATACGTACCGGCGCCGGCACCGGCATAGCCGTTTTCAGCGTCATTAATGATTGCGGGGCCAACGTCAAAACCTAAAGCAGAATAGGAAGGTTTAGATGTGCCGCCGCCTGTAAACTGCATTGCTTTGTTCGTACCGTTGGCACCGCCGTCCACACGGGTCAGCGTACCGCCATGGGTGGAGAACGGCATCCAGCCTTTATCGCTTTCTTCCAGTGTGCCGTCGCCTAATAGAACCGTATCAGAAACGGTGCCGCTGAATTTGGCGGTAAGGTTTTTATCCGCGATTGCATTTACAATGCAGGTATTGTCAAAGGTAATCGTTGCATCGCTGCTTACCGGAGTATCACCGGCATACCAGCCGTCAAACGTGCAGCCGTCTGCGGGAACCGCTGTAAAGGTATCTTCTATGCCAAAAACCTTTTTCTCTGCAAACTTGTGGAAGGCCAGGCCTTTATCGGTATTTTCATTGGTTACGGAAACCGTGCCGTCCAATACGGCTACTACCTTTTTTGTAATATTTTGCAGGTTATTAAACTGACTAACACCTGCCTGACCTTTGACGCCATACCCAAAAAGATAATTTTCACCCGTCAATTCTTTGCCATTGGCATCCAGCATATAGATGAGCCAGAAATCAGTTGCCGAATATTCGATGCTGGAAACATCCACCGCAATGGTAGCGCAGCCGCCGGCCGGAATCGTGGTTTCCTTATACTCAAGCTTGGTAGTCCACTTGCTGTCGTTTGCCCGTACTTGGATTTGAGGCGTAACCGGTTGATCGTTCAGATTGTACAGCGTAAAGCTGACCTTGCTCTCTTCGGCGGGCATTTTTTCACCGGTAAGCACGCCGGAACCATTCAGGAAAGGATCTTTAATGGTACTGTATACGCCGATAAAATCACCGGGAATTTTTACAAAGGAAAAGTCATCCAAGTAGAAAACAGAACCGTTGCCCACGCCGTCGAACATAAGCTGCAGTTTTTCATCCGCCGCTTGCGCTGCGGTCAACTCGCAGAACGTATTGATATAGAACCATTCTCCCTGCTTAATCGCGCTGAATGCAAAATTCCAATATGCATTGCTTCCTTGCAAATTCGCCGAACCGCGGAACGTGCTCTGCATTGTTTTGGGGCTTTCCTCCGTATGTCCCTCGGGCATCGTTTCAAAGTACACCCAGGTGCTGAGCATGTAGGTACCCGCGCTGTCCACTACCTTTTTGGTAGTTTCCACAGTAAGAGCAGGCGATGTATACGTTGCCGTTCCCCCCGAGAACTTCAGAGAAGAATCGCCGGAGCGCACAGGCGCGCCGTCAGCCTTGCTGACAAGTTCCACCGTACCGCTGGACTGCGGAACAAAATACGCATTGCTTTCCTCTTCAAAATCATCGTACAGATACTCGCCGTCCACAATTGTGGTCTGAGAAGTAGCCGCCGAAACGGAAAGCAGTGACAATCCTGCAAACGCGCCGACGGCCAGCGTCAGTGCAAGCAGAATGCCTAAAGCCTTTTTCATAGAAGAATCCTCCTTTAAATAAAAATAAAATTTTACACATATAGAATATACCAGAACGGTTACAATGTCAATAATATTTCTTTAAAAATTTTTCATTTTTTAAAGGAAAATCTGGCATGGATTTCCTGAATTATAAAAAGCGGCAGTCTGCCGCTTTTATCCTGTTCCACAGGTGCTGCTATCTTCTTTTTTCCCAAGAGGAAATCAGCGCCGCGATCCGTTCGGCAGCCTCTGCCGGCGGAATTTTTTCGGAAAAGCTTTTATCGCGGGCCGTAACTTCCACCACGTTTTCTTTCATATTTCTGGGGCTGACGATAACCCGCAGGGGCACGCCTAAAAGGTCGGCGTCGGAGAACATAATACCGGCGCTGACGGCGCGGTCGTCATAGATGACTTCCACTCCCATCTCCTGCAGACGCGCGTAAAGTTCATCGGCAAACTGCCGGGTCTGCGCATCATCGCTGCGCACGGCGCACAAATGCACCTGCCAGGGTGCTACCGCCATAGGCCAGATGGGGCCGAAATCATCATGGTGCGCTTCGCAGATGGAAGCGGCCAGCCTTCCTACGCCGATGCCGTAGCAGCCCATAATCGGATACTGCAGCTCGCCGTTTTTATCCAGATACGTCATGTTCATTGCCTTGGTATACTTGGTACCCAGTTGAAAGATATTGCCTACCTCGATGCCGCGGGAAACCGTAATGGCCGGTTTGCCGCAGCGGGGGCAGATGCCGCCTTCTATAATTTTGGCAAAATCATGGTACTCGGCGTTCTTTACATCGCGCGCCATATCGAGCCCGGTATAGTGGTATTCGGTTTTGTTCGCGCCGCAGGCAAGGTTATTTAAATTTTCAAGGGAACGGTCGTACAGCACGGTACAATCGCCCGTCAAGCCTACCGGCCCGATATAGCCGGCTTTAAGGCCGCATTCCTCGGTAATAACGGCCGGGTGAATCTCACAGCCCAAAAAGTTGGTCAGCTTGGTTTCGTTTACCTCCAAATCGCCGCGGATAAACAGCACAACATACGTATCGTCGGCGTTTCTTTGGTACACCACGGCCTTGCAGGAATCCTCTTGGGACGTTTTTAAAAATGCGCAGACGTCCTCAATCGTATGTGCGCCGGGCGTATGCGTAAGCGTCAGTTCCTGCGATACGGCCGCGCGTTCCTTTTTAAGGATGCTCTCGGCCGCCTCCATATTGGCGCGGTAGCCGCATTCCTTGCACAGGGCGATGGAATCCTCGCCGATAGGCGTTAAAAGCATGAACTCATGGGAAACGCTGCCGCCCATCATACCCGAATCCGAAGCAACGGAGATGACCTCCGGCAGGCCCACCCGGGCGTAGATATTTTCATATGCCCGGTGGCATTTGGCGTAATATTCCTCCAAATCCTCCTGGCTGGTGTGGAATGAATAGGCGTCCTTCATTGTAAATTCCCGCACGCGGATAAGTCCTGCACGCGGCCGGGCTTCGTCTCGGAATTTGGTTTGAATCTGATAAACCATAAACGGATATTTTAAGTAGCTTTGCCCATACTCGCGCACCAGGTGCACGGCAGCCTCCTCATGGGTCATGCCCAGCACCAGCGGGCTGCCGTTGCGGTCGCAAAAACGGGCCATCTCTTTGCCGATTGCTTCATACCGGCCGGATTCCTGCCAAAGGGAGGCCGGCATTACCACGGGGAACTGTACTTCCTGGCCGTCGATCGCGTCCATCTCCTGGCGGATAATCTGTTCAATTTTCCGCGTAATCCTTTTCAGCGGCATATAGGAAGAAAAAATACCGTTGGCCATATACTTCATGTAGCCGCCGCGCACCATCAGGGCGTGGCTGTCGATCGTGCAGTCCGAAGGGCGCTCCTTAAAGCGGTCGCCCACAAGCTTTTCTAACTTCATATTGCTCTCCTCTTTTCTTAATAAAAAAAGCCCCAAGCCGGCCTAAAACCAGCTTAGGGCGAGTGAATAAAATACCCGCGGTACCACCTAAATTCGGAAAAAATTCCGCACTGCAAGCAAAACTGCCTTTTTTCTGTAACGGGAAAACCCGGCCGGGCTTACTGTTTGTTCGGCCCGCAGCTCCAGGAGGGGATTCGGCGTTTTTATTTAAAAGCTTGCACCGGCCGCTTTTTCTCTAAAAAATCAAAACGCTTACTGATTCCTGTCATCGCTTTTTATTTTTGTTTATCATAGCACAAAACACAAAAGCCGTCAACAACAATCCGCTGCCTTCTCGGCCGCAAGGCCGGCCCGATAGCGCTGCATAAATGCGTCAAACCCTTCGCTGCCGGCTGTGCAGGGCAAAAGCATATGCCGCGGCTGGTTTTGAAATACCCGGCTTAAAAACGCAGCCAGGCTTTCCTGTTTGCCCAGCTTCAAATAGGCCGCCAAAAGAGCCATACCCCAGGCGCCGCCCTCGCCGGCCGTTTTTAAAACGGAAACCGGGGTTTTTAAAGCATCTGCCAGCAGCTGCTGCGCCGCGCCCTCTACTTTAAACAAGCCGCCGTGGGCGGTAAAGCTTTCGGCCTGAACCTGCTCGCCGTTATAGAGAATATCCATGCCGATGCGCAGCACCGCCATAGCCGCATACAGCTGGGCACGCATAAAATTCGCCAATGAAAATTCCCCTTCCGGGTTTCTAAAATACATCGGCCGCCCGGAAGCAACCTCGGTAATATGCTCGCCCGAAAGATAGTTATACGCAACAATTCCGCCGCAATCCGGCGTCCCTTTTTCTAAGGCATGGCGGTAGAGCGCTTCATACAGTTCGCTCTTTTTCCGGGGCGCGCCCATCAGGATTCCGAACTGGGCGAAAGCCTCCACCCAGGCATCCAGCTCACCGCAGCAGTTGTTGCAGTGCACCATCACCGCAGGCCTCCCCTCCGGAGTGGCGCCGATATCCAGCGCCGGATACACCGCCTTTAACGGTTCCTTTAACACCAGCATGGCGAAGATGGAGGTACCGGCCGAAACGTTGCCCTCCCCCGGCAGAACGCTGCCGGTGGCAACCATTCCGGTGCTGGCGTCCCCCTCGGGCGGGCATAGAGACACGCCGGGCAAAAGGTCTCCTTCTGCATCCAAAAGCTGCGCCCCCTCCGCCGTAAGATATCCTGCGCAGGCGCCGGCCGGAAGAATATCCGGCAGCAGCTGTGCAATATTCCACGGGCATCCGAGGCGCGCCGCCTCCTGCGAAAATTTTTTCAGCATGGTTTTATCATATTCCAGCCCGTTTATCGGAAACATACCCGCCGCTTCCCCTGCGCCGACCGCGCGCTTTCCGCTAAGCAAAAAATGCACATAGCCCGCCAGGGTGTTGATATGCGCGATTTGCGCCACATGCGGCTCATTGTTCAGCACCGCCTGATACAGGTGTGCGATGCTCCACCGCTGAGGAATCGGAAACGAGAATAATTCCGTCAGTTTCTGCGCCGCCTGGCCGGTAACGGTATTGCGCCAGGTGCGGAAGGGCACCAGCAGCCGATCCTGCGCGTCAAAGGCCAAATAACCGTGCATCATGCCGGAGACGCCCAGCGCGCCTACCGTGGTAAGAACCGTACCGTATTTTTGTTTTACTTCCTGCTTCAAAGCCCCGTAACAGGCCTGCAGCCCCCGGCGCACGTCCTCTAAGGAATACGTCCAATAGCCGTTTTCCAGGCGGTTTTCCCAATCATAGGAGCCGGTGGCCAAAACCGAAAAGGTTTCATCAATCAGCACGGCTTTGATGCGGGTGGAACCCAGCTCAATACCCAAATACGTTTTTTCCCCGCGCAGTTTTTCCATCATGTTTCCTCCCTTACAGCCCGCTGAAGACGCGTATTGCCCGCTTTACATCCTCGCACATGGCGTTTTCGGCATCCAGCAGCGCATCGTGCAGTTGGGAATATTCCTTATTGGAAATGGCCGCGCCGCCCGCGGCCGCCATATAAGTGTAATAGTTGATTTTACGGATGCCGCCGGCAATTACTCTGCGGAAATCCTCTTCGCTGACGCCGCTTCCGCCGTGCATAACCAGGGGCAAATCCGTTTGGCGGCGGATTTCCGCCAGCCGTTCAAAATCCAGCCGGGGCGCCTTTTTATAAAAACCGTGGGCCGTACCAAAAGCGCAGGCCAGCGCGTCGATGCCGGTAGCCTCGGCAAAAGCCTTGGCCGCAGCCGGATCGGTATAAATGGAGGAATCCTCCGCGCCGCCGCCCTCCCGCGCGCCCATGGAGCCGATTTCCGCTTCCACCGAAGCGCCGGTCTTTCCGGCCAGGCGCACCGCCTCCTTGGTATTTTGAATGTTTTCTGCCTCTATCAGCGTGGAGCCGTCATACATAACCGAAGTAAAGCCTATCTCCAGCCCCTTTTTTAAATAATCCAAATCCGTGCCGTGGTCCAAATGCACGCATACCGGCACCGCCGCGCGCCGTGCAAACTGCAGCATAACCGGCGCAATCTCCTCCATACGGCAAAGCCCCATTTCCTCATGCACCTGAGCGTGCATCAAAATAACCGGCTGCGCCAGCTCCTCCGCCGCACGGATAACCGCCCGCAGGCTTGTCATATTCGGCGTATTAAACGCGCCGACGGCACACTTTTTTTCCTGCGCCAGCGCTAAAATCTCCTTTAAAGTAACCAGCATTAAAACTCCTCCTCAAAACAGGTTTTATCATCCACAAAACAAAATTCCACCGCGGTAGCCGCTTCGGCGTCCGGCTCCAAAAAGGCCAGCCGGCCCTCCCTGCGCAGAACATCGCGCCCGTCCGGCGTGCAGTTGCCGGGCTCCAGGCCCAAAACATAGTCATGCTCGCCCATCATCTTCCACTGGGTAAAGCAGGGCAGCGCGCACTTATCATATCGCAGCACAACGCCCACCTCGCCGTTAAAAATACCGGCCCGGGCTAAGCCGTCTTTCTCCTGCACATCATAGTAATAGCAGCACTCCTCATAGCCGGCCTGGGGCCTTTCCATCGTTAAAGCCCCTGCAAGCTGGGAAGCCGCCCGTGCGTTGCGCGGAACAACGCCGCTGTTCGGTATTTTTACCAGGCTATCCTCCTTTAACAACGGATAGCCCATATTGCAATGATATAAAAGCATGTACGGCGACGTTTCACTGCCGGCGTTTATCACTGTATCCTGCAAAAGAATACGGTTTTCCCGATAGGAAAACGTATATTCACGCCTCAAGACCAGTTTTTGCCCAAAAAGGCGAGCGTCGCGCACCACGGTACGGATTTTCAGCGCTTCGCCTTCCTCTTCAGCAGCCAAAAGCTGTGCCGGAAGATGGGAAACCGTTCCGTGCAGGGGCAGTTCCTCACCGTTATCCACACAGGGCGAGCCTACGGCCGTCAATCCGCAGGTGGTAACAAAGCCACCGGTAAAGGATTTTAAAAAGCCGTCGCCCTTATCATCATAATACTGGGGCGCCACATAGCCGCAGGGTGCAAAATAGCCCATATTGCTGCCTTTAAACACCACGCGCGAAAGGTCGGCACAGCGGTCCAGCGATATCCACGCTTCCAAGCCCAGGCCGTTGCGCACATATAAAAAGCGCATTCCCTGCCCTTTGCCGCCCTGCAGAACATATTCCTCCGCCCCCCGCACCTGCAGGGGATTGCCTAAAACCTTCATTCTCTTCCCTCCACGGCCTTTACCGCCGAATAAAGCCTCGCATACTTTTGATACAGCGCCTCATATTCGCTATGCTTCCCTGCATCGGGCAAAAATACCCGGCGCACCGGCGCCATCGTCTGCACAATGGAAAAATCATAAAATGCGCCGACGGCCTTTCCCGCTACCGCCGCGGTGCCCGCCGCGCCGATTTCCCCGCAGGAGAGCGCCGTAATGGGCGTGCCTAAAATATCAGCCTTTATTTGCAGCCACACATCCGACGATGCGCCGCCGCCGGTTGCGCGAATCTCCTCCACCGGCGGAATAAAACGGCTTAAATGGTCAAAATTCAGCCGCATTTCATAGCTGGTACCCTCCATCAGCGCCTTATATATATCGTATTTGGTGCTTTCCATCGTAAGGCCCACAATGGCCGCTTTGGCCCCATAATCCATATACGGCGTTGCCGCGCCGGCAAAATGGGGCAGCACCAAAAGGCCTGTAGGCGCATCGGGAATCCGTGCGTCCAAAAGGGCATATACGTTTTTTTGCCCTGCCTCCTCCTGCTCCTTTTGCGCAAATACGCCGCGGAACCATTTAAGCGCAGCGCCGCCGGTAAAGGAGAACGCATAGCAGGCGTATCCGCCCGCCGGGTAAGGCACCACTGCATAGCCGCCCTCAAACAGCCGGGGATCCTCCGGCACACGGTCCATCAGCACGGGAATACACTCCACCGTGCCGGTGCCGTTCATTGCCTGGGTGCTTTTAAAAATACCCGCGCCCAGCATAGCCGCCGCCTGGTCATGGCAGGCGCTTACGATAACAAGATCATCCCCGATACCCAGCTGCCGGCAAAGTTCCTTTTTTACCGGGCCGGCCACGGTACCCGAGGGAACCGGCTGTGCAAAAAGGGCGCTGTTCAGTCCAGCCGCGGCAAAAATTTCCTCGCTCCAGCCATTTTGGCGGATGTCAAAGGCCCCCGTGCGCGCGGCTAAGGAAAAATCGATCTGCGCGCGGCCGGTAAGGGCGTATACGATAAAATCCTGCCCCAGCAGCACGCGCCGGCACCGGACAAACAGCTCGGGCCGGTTCTTTTGAAGCCACATCAGCTTATAGATGCTGTACATGGCGTGGGGTTTTACGCCGGCTATCTCCGTAAGCCGGGCCGCACCCAAAGCTGCCTGCAGCTGCGCACATTCTTCCTCCCCCCGCGGGTCGGTATACAGCATGGAAGGCGCCAAAACCGCATCGTTTTCATCCAGCAAAACAAAGGTTTCGCCAAAGCTGGTAACGCCCAGCGTTTTTAATGGAAATTCCCTGCATGCCTGCTGCAGCAGTTCCAGTACGCCCCGGCGGATTCCGTCAAAATCAATTTCATGTGCGCCGCCGGAAAATACGGCGGGATATTCCCGATAATAGGTTTGAAATAAAGTACCGGTTTCATCATAAACGGCAATTTTACAGCCGGTAGTACCTACGTCCAGACCGCCGATATACATAAATTCGGCCTCCCTTACAGTTCAAACAGATCGTAGCCCAGATAGGTGCCGAAAGCCTCGCGCAAAATGGCAGCCATGCGGCCCTTGCCTACGGCCGTGTGGTGCCGGAAGCCGTTTTTCGCAAGACGCAGCAGCTTGCTCTGCAGGGCCGGTATCTCGGCCACACCGGCGCAGCCGAAAAATTCCGGTTCAATCTCCTCGCCGGTAAAAGTTCCTTCATCCATATACACCGTCAGCTTGCCGTCCTCGGTTTTGCAGTTGGAATAGGTAAAATCAAACGCGGCGATGCGGCCTTCATTGCTGCCCCATCCGCAGCCGGGGCAGTTTTTGGCAAACATCTTATGGTCGGTAACCGTTCCTTTTTCTGTCATCAGGCTCTGGGGTACCGGACCGCAATGGAAAAGAATCACCTTATCCGGATCGCTTCCGTAGTTGTTGTTCCAGTCCAGGCACGTAGCGGGCACTCCGGAGGCCAGCTGCATCGAATACATGTTGATGGCCGAGCACAAATCCACCTCGCAGGCGGCGGTAATGCCGCGGTCGTTCAATTCCGAAAGCAGTACACAGGGCGCAATGCCGAAGATGGGCTGCAGTTCCTCCCAGCAGCGCAGGGTAATGCAGTCCAGCTGATATTCCTCAATAAAATCGTCCATTACCACGGAAATTTTAGCCAACGCGTTCATTTTATCCTCCGGCACGCGGGAACAGTTGGTATACTCCTTCAGGCGCGCCTTTCTTTGTGCAACGCGGGCATCGTCATCGCTGTACTTGCCTACGCGGAACACCAGCTCCGAAAGGTCGAACGTGGTGCAGGTAATGCCGTACTTTTGCAGCGTAATTTCATCAAAGCGCACCGTCATAAACTTGGTGGTGCGCGCGCCGATCACGCCGACGGTAAAATGCTTCATACCTGCAACCACGCGGCAAACGGCGGCAAAATCCGCTAAATTGCGTGCAAAAGCCTCGGAAAGCGGATGCACCACATGGGGTTCCATAACCGTAAACGGAAGGCCGTACTGATGGAATACGTCGCAGATGGAAAACTTGCCGCAGTAGGCGTCACGCCGGTGTTCAAAATCCATTTTGCCGATTTCATCCGGGTAGGCCTGAATCAGAATCGGCGTACCGCAGTGCTCCAGCGCGGCAATCGCGCCGTTTTCATCGCCGAAGTTGGGCAGGCAGAGAATAACGCCGTCATACTCGCCTTCGTGTGATTTCAGCCATTTCGCGTAAGCCAGCCCCTCCTGCTTGGTTTCCACCGCGCCGTAGCGGGTCAGATCCGCCGGGGCAATCAGGTAATCAAAGCCCGCCTTTTCCACCGCTTGGCACATCTCTTCCCGGGCGCCGGCGATCAGCCCCTCCGGAAAAAAGCCGCGGTTACCAAAATACAGTGCAAATGTTTGTTTTTTCATTTTTTTCGCTCCTTATCATTCCTTTATTTTTATACTACCAATTTATCAAAAAGCGTGCTATAATAATAGTCAATTTTGGAGGAAAAATAGAAATTTTGTTCGGGAGGATACTATTTTGGATTTTCACATCAACACTCAGGAACTGACCAAGCTGCTGAAACATTTTTATACGCTTACCCATATCCGCATCGGCGTATTTGATAACGCCTTTCAGGAACTGGCCTTTTACCCGAACCACCATTCCGAATACTGCCGCCTGCTGCGGGCGGATCCGGAGGCCAATAAAAAGTGTGCCCTGTGCGATCGGGAAGCCTGTGAAATGAGCCGGAAGCAGAATAAGCTGATTTCCTACCGCTGCCATGCCGGACTGACCGAAGCCGTAACCCTGATTCGCTGCAACGACGTAGCCGTAGGCTACCTGATGCTGGGGCAGGCTCTGCAAACCGACGACCGCGCCCGCTCCTGGGAGGAGTTGGCCCCGTATTTAGCAGGCTTCGGCGTGGACATAAATGCGCTGAAAAACGCTTATTTTAAAAAGAAACGGCTTTCGCCGGAGGTAATTACAGCGGCCTCCAAACTAATGGAGGCCTGTTCCGGGTATTTATATTTATCCAAAATGATTGTTTTAAACGAGGACAGCCTGGCTCGAAGGCTGGACGATTATATACAAAAAAATTTGCCGGGGGATCTCAGCACGGAAACGCTCTGCCGGGCACTGGGCGTCGGCAAAACCCGGCTATATGAACTTTCCCGCCGCAGCTACGGCCGCGGCATTGCCGAGCATATCCGCGCGCTGCGTATCAGGCGTGCCCAAGGGCTGCTTTCCGGCGAAAAGGAAAAGATTGCGGAGATTGCCGCACAGTGCGGCTTTCCGGATTACAATTATTTTACCAAAGTCTTTAAAGCGTATACCGGGTTTACCCCGCGGGATTACCGCAAAAATTTTGTGCAGTATAAAAATTGAAGTTATATATGATCCCATGGCAGCGGCGCATCGCAAAGGATCTGATCGACGTCTTTTTTTGTGCATACCGTAAAAAGACGTTTTTGCCCGAGCTTGGAGGAATCACATAAGAAGATCTTTTTTTCTGCGCGCGTCAGCATTATGCGCCGCAGAGAGGTTTCCTCCTCGGAAGCGTCGGAGATCTCTCCTTCGAGGGAGAGTCCCTGGCTGGAAAAAAATACGATATCCGCCGATACAGCACGGAGAAAACGCTCGGCCGCCGGCCCGGAGAAGGCGTGATTGCTTTTGTTGAATGTACCGCCGGTACAGTATAGTTTTGCGTGCAGTGCTTCGGCCTCGTGGAAGACGCGGAGACTATTGGTTATGATTTTTAAGTTGCGGCGGTCATGGATATATCGGAGGATCCTTTGGGTAGTGGAGGAGGCATCTAAAAAGATCACTGCGCCGTCGGGGATAAGTTCTGCTGCTTTTTGTGCCAGTTTTTCTTTCACCGCTGCGTTTTCTGTATCCCGCAGAGAAAGAGGAACGACGCTGTTTTTATATTTGGTCAAAATTACGCCGCCGTAGACCTTTTGTACACGGCCTTGTTTTTCCAAAGCTTCGATATCCCGGCGGACGGAGGACTCACTGGCATAAACCGCATCGGCCAGTTGTTTGATTGTAGCGGTATGGTGCTGCTCCAGTAGCCGCAGAATCGTTTGCTGTCTTTCAAATAAAATCATAATTTCTCCTCTATTACGGAAATCCCGGCGGCGTTGTTTTTATATCTTGCCGGATAGCATTTATGTTTTGCAAGAAATTGAAAAAGTTTAAGAATTAAAAGCAGGCGAGGATGCAACCTCTTCAAAATTTCCGTCATATATTGACTTTTTTGTTTTTCAACACTATACTTTTTATTGGTTCCTTTTGTTGAAAAAGGAATCAGATTTTGTTTATTTTATCATGTTTTTCATTAGATTTCAATTGATTTCAAACTTTTTCAAAACAGGAGAAGATGGTATGAGACTGATTTATAAAAATCAAATCCCGGTGGCGGCGCACCGGGGAAATTCAAAATATTTTCCTGAAAATACAATGGTATCGTTTCAATCGGCTGCAGTATTGGAACCGGATATGATCGAAACCGATATTCACATGACCAAAGACGGCGAGCTGATTCTTATGCATGATCATGCGGTGGACCGCACCACGAACGGCGCCGGGCTGATCCGCGAAAAAACATTGCGGGAAATACGCGCATTGGATGCCGGCCTGTGGAAAGGCGAGAAATTTAAGGGAGAACATGTGCCGACTTTTGAGGAATTTTTAGAATTTTTTAAAGAGGATGGCGAGATGCTGTTTAATATTGAATTGAAGGATTATCCGGCCGATGCGGGCGAATTTGCCTACAGTGCCGCTGAAAAGGCTATTGCAATGATGGCGCAGTACGGCGTTCTGGAACGAAGCGTTATTAATACCTGGAGCGGCGAACTCAATGAGTATTTGGTTGAAAAATATGGTGCTCACATCAAACTTCACGCGTATTCTCCCCAGGAATGGATGGGATTGCGGCAAAAACGCTTTGTCTATGACTATGCTTACTGCGTATGTCTGTTCGGTTCAGCGGAAAACCCCGTAGCGGATGCCAATCGCTTTGCTCTTTGTAAAGACTACGGTGCGGAACCGTGGGTATTCTTTCCCGTTGACAGTGCGGAGCTCTATGACCGTGCCCTGCAAAACGGCGCGATGCTTTTTACCTCTAACGATCCCGCGTGGGCAATAGAATATCTCCGCAAAAAAGGACTGCATGACTGAGTATTGCATCAAGGAGGAATTAAAAATATGGCGATTATAACAATTATAGGTGCGGGAATGATGGGTTCCGCTCTGGCTTTTCCCGCGAGAGAAAACGGCAATGAGGTGCGTCTGGTGGGGACGCCGCTGGATCGGGAGATCATCTCCGCCGGTAAAAAAAACAACCGTCATCCGAAATTTGAAAAAAATTTTCCTGCGGGCGTGAAGTTTTACCAAAGCGAACAAACGGAAGAAGCCATTGCAGGAGCGGATCTTTTAATCGGCGGTGTGAGCAGCTTCGGCGTAGACTGGTTCGGGGAGGCCGTACTCCCCTTTGTTCCCGAAACACTTCCGGTCTTAACCGTTACCAAGGGTTTGATGGATACCCCCGATGGCAGACTCCTGACGTACCCTCGTTTATGGCAGCAAAAATTAGAAAAACTAGGGAAAAAATTATTGTTTAACGCGGTGGGCGGCCCCTGCACCAGCTATGAGCTCGTTGCACACGATCAAACCGAGGTAACCTTCTGCGGCGAGGATATCGCCGTTTTAAAAAAGCTGAAGGCTATGATGGCTACGGATTATTACCATATCAGTCTTTCTACGGATGTTACGGGAATTGAAAGCGCAGTGGCACTTAAGAACGGCTACGCACTGGGCATCGCCATGACCATCGGCGTGAATCAAAAACAGTTTGGTATTGAAAGCCCTCTGCATTTTAATTCCCAGGCAGCCGTCTTTGGGCAGAGTGTTAAAGAAATATACCGCCTTCTGCAATATCAGGATGCTGCTTCTCTGGACGCCCTTGCCTGCGGTGTGGGTGATTTATATGTAACGGTATATGGCGGCAGAACACGGTTAGCCGGGATTCTGCTGGGCCGCGGTCTTACTATTGACCAAACAAAAGAGGAACTAAGCGGCGTTACCTTGGAATCTCTCGTGGTAGCGGTGCGCGTCGCCCGCGCGGTAAAGCATCAGATTGCCGCCGGCGTGCTGAAAGCCAGGGATTTTCCGCTGCTGCTGCATGTGGACGAGATCCTCTCGGAGAAAAAAGCCGTGAATATCCCTTGGGAGGACTTCACTTGTGCAGAATGACATTGTATGTTTCCTCTTGGCTGGGTTTTATGCATAGAAGGAGCTTTGTTATAATTTTTTTAAGAATTTAAAAAAATCATGTAAATATGTATTGAAAACCTGTTATGATTATGCTATAATGAACCCGTATACAAAAATCATGGAGGTATTTAATGAAAAAGATTCTTTCAATGGCTTTGTGCCTGGCAATTCTTGCGGGAGCGCTTACCATGCTTTGCGGAATCGCAGTTTTTGCGGAAGGAAACGACTATGAAGCGCAGCAGTGGAAACCCGTTGAAATTCAGCTTACAAGCGCGGTGAACTATCAAAATGCGTATTTGGATGCGGAAATCGATGCTGAATTTGTGCACAGTGACGGGACTACGATAAAATCACCGGGTTTTTGGAAAGAAGGAAATACTTGGTGTGTACGGTTTTCTCCTACCAAAACCGGCAGTTGGACGTATACTGTTACCTGCAGTGATACCTCGAATACGGGGCTTCATAATATTCAGGGAACGATTAACGCCGTTGCCAATACGGGCGATACTATGATTGCCAAACACGGCTTTTTAAAAATACCTGAAAACGGCCGTTATATGTGTTATGATGACGGTACGCCGTTCTTCTGGCTGGGCGATACCAACTGGCAGGCGCCTAACTATATTTCAACTACTACTTGCAACTATCCCGGATGCAACTGCGGCAGTCAGTTTGAGCATGAGGTAAATGACCGGGCAGCCAAGGGTTTTAATGTGTATCAAACCTATTTCGATACCGCTGAAACCGACGGCGGCGGACAAAGAGGCAAGATGGACGGTATTTGGACGAAACAGTATACCTTGCCGAATGTTGAAGTGTTCAATAATAAAATTGATTATATGTTTGACTATCTGCTGTCCAAGGATATGACGGTAGCCCTGGGATTTGGCGTACATACCAGTACGATGACAAAAATCGGCGAAGAGGACTTTCTGCGCTTCGTTCGTTATTGTGTCGCCCGCTACGGCTGCTATTCTATTGCTTGGATCTCCGGTCAGGAGATCACCAATGATACCGAAGCCGGCGCTACCAAAGGCAAACAAGTACAGGAGGTTTACATGGCAGGCTCCGCACTGGTCAGTGAACTGGACGGCTATAACCATCCCAATGGTGCGCATATGTACCCGATGCCGGCTGCGGATAAGCGGGCCCAAAAGCTGGATGCTGCCGATTGGCACGAGTGGTGGACGCTGCAGGGCGGACACGGTCAAAAGATACAGCCGAAATCTTTTTATCAGAGTTATTATGCCAATACCTCCGGGAAAATTAAACCATATATAGAAACTGAAGCGAATTATGAGGATATCAACTGCGGCGGCTTTACCGGATATGACGCGAACCGCTACAGCGCATGGAATGCGGTGCTGAACGGCAGTGTAGGCTTTACCTATGGCGTTACCGGCATTTGGGCGAACTGCTATTCTACAGAAAAGAATACCGGCTGGTATGGGGAAGCGAGTTCTTACAGCTATGAGCCGTGGTATATTGGCCTCAGTAAACCGGGCTCTTATGAAGTCAGCTATATGAAAAAGTTCTTTGAGACTTTTGCCTGGCAGGATCTGGTTCCCCGGTTTTATAATACCGAATATGCCGATTTTGCAAAAGATAACGATAAATTGATTGCTTCTAATAATGGAAATACCACCGTGGTAGCCTATTTCTTTAATACAGATCAAACTACCGGCGTGATCAATAAATTAGATCAATCCCAAACATATCATGCTATGTGGTTTAATCCGCTGACGGGTAAGTTCATAGAGATTGCAGATGATATCAAACCCGGAGTAAACGGCACGTATATTGTACCCGCAAAGCCTACTGCGCAGGATTGGGCACTTTTGATCACTTGCGATGAGTTAAAGGCCTATGAGACGGAGGAGCCGTATAAGGATCTTTATGCCGATGACAGTACGAATACTTTGACGGGGAATATTATTACGCCTGCCAAGGTGACTGCGATCGGTGGAATCTTGTATTTAAATGGAAAAATGATCGATGTTACGGATCATCTTTATGACAATAAGGGCATTACTGTTTGGGAACCTACGGCTAACCGTTCTACGCAGACGATCCTTTATGATTTAGGCGCGGCGTATTCCCTTTCTCATATTGCTATTGTGCCCACGACCGGTACGGTGCTTCCTGCATTCCGTGTGGAGGCTTCCAATGATGGTGTTACCTGGAAGATCATCACCAATACCGCTTTGCGCGATGCAAAGATGTCTGAAGATGGTACTTATATTAGTGAGAAACTGGCGGGAGATTTCCGTTATGTAAAGATTCTTTTACTCAACGCTGAGGATATCGATCCTCAGGATGCTAAAAATGCTTCGTATAAGGTATTTTATAATTCTTATACCGATAGCTATTATTCTAAAACCTCTATTGCTGAAATTTCGGTATTCGGCACCGGTATTGCTGAGGACGTAAAGACATCCGATATAGGGGATAAGTTAGATGCTACACCGGCGCCTACAGAGAATGGAAATAATGGAAGCGGAGATGCCGCCGCAGGTCTTTCCGGCGGTACGGCAGCTGTTATTATAGCAGGTGCGGCGGTAGTCGGCGTTGTGATCGGCGTTGTAGTGGCCGTTGGTATAAAAAAGAAAAAGGGTAACTAGAGGTTCCTGAATAAGATACTGTGTCAGCCCCTGCGGAGGAAAAACTTTTTCCGGCAGGGGCGGCAGTTTTTTAATGCTATTTTTATAGTAAGACCGTTGGCCGTATTTTTAAGCCGGAGGAGCCGGCAGCGGGCATATGCCGGTTTTTTACTCCGGATGGGGAGGTTGTATGTCATATCAAAAAGAACAGGATCAGATCCTTGCATCGTTGTCGGGTACGCCTAAGCTTTTGCTGCATAGCTGCTGCGGTCCGTGCAGCAGTTCCTGCCTGGAAACGCTGTCAGCACATTTTTTTGTTACGGTATTTTGGTATAACCCGAATATTTATCCGCAGGAGGAGTATTTTTTACGGCTGATGCATCAAAAAAAGCTGATCGAACGGCTGGATACCCAAAATCCGGTTACTTTGATCATGGCCGATTATGTACCGGAGCAATATGAAGCCGCCGTAAAGGGGTTGGAACAGGAACCTGAAGGCGGTACGCGGTGCACGGTCTGTTTTGCACAGCGGTTGGAGCTGACTGCCCGTACAGCAAAGGAGAAGGGGTTTGATTTTTTTACGACTACGCTTACGGTTTCTCCCCATAAAAATGCGGATGTGATCAATACGATTGGT